>Ga0182227_1000181_pt1 | contig 9685 bp, 4 predicted proteins | sample G6R1MG_18_FD_129659 | JGI IMG/M metagenome (GOLD analysis project Ga0182227, IMG submission 129659) | Miscanthus phyllosphere microbial communities from Michigan, USA - G6R2_MAIN_07NOV2016_LD1 MG | ecosystem: Host-associated > Plants > Phyllosphere > Phylloplane/Leaf | place: USA: Michigan... | reverse complement strand
TCAGGCCGGTGGTGCGCGACAGGGTGAGCAGGCCCTCCGCCGAACGCAGCGACACGGTGAGCGTGCCCCCATCCGCATCGGCCACGCTGATGCCGTTGCCGGATCCGGCCGAGAACACCAGCGGCGTGTCCTCGTTCACCGTCTGGGTTGTGGACGGGACGGCGTTCGTCGGTGCGCTGTTCGTGGGCGCGGTCCCGACAGAGCGCACGGTGAGGCCGACGGTCTCGGTGACGCTCTTCGGCCCGCCGGCACCGGTGTTGCCACCGTCGTCCGTCGTGATCGTGAGAGTGTCGCTGCCGCTGTAGTTGGCATCGGGGCGATAGGTCGTGCCGTTCAGGGCCGCGTTGATGTCGGCGGTGGTCCCGGACAGCGTGAGCGAACCGGTGCCCGACCCCGTGACCGTGGCGTTGGCCGTGCCCCCAAGCGTCAGGGTGCCGTGCTGAACGTGAAGCGTCGTGGTCACACCACCACTGCCGGCATCGACGTCCGACACGGTGATGGCGTTGCCGTTGCCCGGCGAGAAGACGAGGTTCGTGTTCTCGTCCACGCTCTGCGCGGCGGGGACGCCGTTGACCGGCGCGTCGTTGACGGGGGTGACCGTGATCGACAGGGTGTCGGTGTCGCTCTTCGCGCCCCCCGAGCCGGTGTTGCCGTTGTCGTTGGTGACGACCGTGAGGGTGTCGGCACCGTTGTAGTCCGCGGCCGGACGATAGGTCGTGCCGTCGAGGGCGGCGTTGATCGCGGCCGCAGTCCCGGTGAGCGTGACGCTGCCGCTCCCATCGTTCGTGACGGTGACGCCGGCGGTCGAACCGAGGGTCAGCCTACCGTGCGCCACACCGATCGTCATCGTCAGGGGGCCGCTCCCCGCATCCGGGTCCGAGACGGTGACGGCGTTGTTGGTGCTTGACGAGAAGACGAGGCTGGCATCCTCGGCGACGGTCTGCCCCGCGGGCAGGGTGTTGACCGGGGCAGCGTTCGCGGCGCCGAAGGTGACGGTCGCCGTGGCGGCGGCGGAGTCGACGGTTCCGTCGTTCACCGTGACGGCGATGGTGCGGTCGACCGTCGAGGGGGACGGTCCGGTCGCGGTGTAACGGATCTGCTGCAGGGCGGCCTGGTAGTCGGCCTTGCTCGCCGTGCCGGTGAGGGTGAGCGTGTAGGTTGCGGGATCGTACGTCGCGACGATCCCGGATGGCGGCGTGCCAACCAGGGCGAGGCTGTCGCCGGCCTGATGATTGGTGATGACGGCCTTGGCCGAAGCGATGTTGGCATTGTCGACGTCGGCGATCGAGACGTCGGTGTCGACAATGGCGACGCCTGTCCCGCCGGTGCCGGAACTCGTCTGGAAACCGGTTCCGGGCACCGAGGCGTCGAGATCGAGCACGGGGGCGTCGTTGACCGGCGTGATCGTGATCGCGACGGTGTCGGTGTCGCTCTTCGGCCCGCCCGATCCGGTGTTGCCGTTGTCGTTGGTGACGACCGTGAGGGTATCGCTGCCGTTGTAGTCCTGCGCACCCCGGTAGGTCGTCCCGTTCAGGGCCGCCTGGATGTCGGCGATCGCACCGGTGACGCTCACCGTATCGGTGCCGTTGCCGCTGACCGTCACGCCGTTCGTCGAGCCAAGGGTGAGGGTGCCGTGAGCGACGCTGAGCGTCGTGGTGAGAGTCCCGGTGCGGGCGTCGGCATCGGACACGGTGATGGCGTTGCCGTTGGCCGACGCGAAGACGAGCGCGGCATCCTCGTTCACGGTCTGCGCCCCCGGAACACCGTTCACCGGCGCGTCGTCGACGGCCGTGAACGCGACGGTGGCGACCGTCGTGTTCGAATCGATCGTCCCGTCGTTGGCGGTCACCGTGATGGAGCGGTCGACCGTCGCGGGATCGTGGTCGGCCGACGAGAACCGGATCTGCTGCAGGGCTGTCCGGTAGTCGGCGAGGCTGGCCGATCCGGTCAGCGTCAGCGTGAAGGTCGTCGTGTCGTAGACGGCGCTGAGGCCGGTCGGCAGCGTACCGGCGATGCCGAGGGTGTCGCCGCCGCTGCCGTTGGTGATGACGGCCTTCGCCGACATGAGGGTGGAGCTCGCGACGTCGGCGATCGAGACGTCGCCATCGACGATGGCGACCCCCGCCGCCCGTTCGGTGTACTGGATGGCGTAGCCGGTGCCGGCGGCCGAATCGTCGAGATCGAGCACGAGGGCCGGATTGTAGCCGAAATTCGGGCCGGCCAAGGTCGCCCCGACCTTGTTGTCGGTGAGCGCACCGGAGGTTGCCGTCGTCGCCGTGGCCGTCCTGAGGCGCCCCTCGGTGTCGGTCACCCGCACGATGAACTGGCCCGGCAGGATCCCGGTGAAGCCGTAGCTGCCGTCCGCGGCCGAAGTCTCGGTCGCCAGGACACGCTCGCCGGTATCGACCAGGCCGTTGCCGTTCACGTCGTCGACGAGTTCGACGGTGACCCCCCGGATGCCGGCCTCGCCGGCATCGGACGCGCGATTGGCGTTCGCGTCCGCGAAGACCCGTCCGCCGATCGTCGAGGTCGGCGGGGTCCAGGAGGCCGCGTCGTTGATGGTGCCGAGGGCGGTCGAGCCGTTCGTGGTGATGGCCTTGCCGCTGCCGACGACGCTTCCGTCCGACGGGTCGATCCGGGTGATGTTTGTGCCGAGGGTGTAGATGAACCCACCGGAATCGACGCCGGTCTGGACGTCGGTCCGGGCCACCGTGTCGTCGTAGAGGGCCTCGCTCCCGTCGCTGAGGTTGAACCGGGCGTAGGAGGACCGGGTCAGACTGACGAGCTGTCCGCTGGCCTGATCGATCCCGATGTCGCCCCAGTCGTAGTTGTGGTTCGACTGATTGCCGAAGGTCGAGCCCGACGCCACGGTGCGCCCGGCCCCGGTGAAGGTCAGCTTGTAGATCTGATCGGTCGCGCCGGAGACGTTCTCGACAGCGAGGTAGAGGACGCCGTTGGAGAAGGCGGCGCCGGCGCTGCCCAGGCCCTGGGTGCCGGTGGCGATGCCGTTGTTCGAGAGATCGGCGCTGATCAGGATGTGCTGATCGTTCCGGAAATCGTAGGCGAACAGCGCGTTCCTGTCGGAGGCACGCGGACTGGCGTTGTCGACGTAGTAGATCAGCCCGTTCGCTTGGTCGACGGCGAGGGAGTTGAGGGACATGCCCAGGCCAATCCCGCCGACGCTGGCGGGGGCGTCCGTGAGGGGCGTCGCCTTTCCGGAGGCGATGTCGACGCTGTAGATCGTGCGCCCCGAGACGGCCAGCAGGGCGCCGCGCCCGTTGTCCGCGGCTGCCAGCCTATGCTGCCACGCGTGCTGTGCCGCCTCGCCGACGACGACACCGGTCTCGATGGCGCCGTCCCGCACTTCGAGGTTCCAGTCGCCGCCGCGGGCGGTCGCGCCGGTGGCGTCGTCCGACGCGGCGACGTCGGCCCCGGTCGCGGACGCGAGGAGCGCGGCGGCGCGCGCGCCGGCCTCGCCCGCCGCGAAATCGCAGCCGTAGATCAGGAGGTCGCCGGTGGCGGTGAGCGCGTTGCCGATGACCGCGAGGTCGGCGGCGTAGCGGCCCTGGATCGTCTCGGCCGTCAGGTCGCCGGTGCCGAGGCGAAGGTCGCCGGCCGAGCCGTGCGAGAGGATGTGGATGGCATCGATGTCGCCGCGTCCCTTGAGCGCCTCGGCGAGCTGGTCGAAGCCGTCCCTGGCGGAATCGATGAGGATGATCTCGGCCGAGGCCGGCAGTCCGGCGAGGAGGGTCGCCAGATCGGCAACGCCTCGGTCGATCACCACGATCTCGTGGCGGCCGTCGACGGAGGCGGTCTCGTGCGTCGGTGGCGCGGCGGCCAGGGCGGCGGACTGCGCGTCCGCCGGCGCGCCATGTGCGGTGTCGCCCGCCGTCCCGGTCTGGTCGGCGTGCGATCGCGCGACGTCGGGATGAGCCTGCGCGGCAGCGTCCGGATGGGCCTGCGCGGCGGCGTCCGACTGCGCCTGCGCGGCGGCCGGTGCGGCGGCGCCATCGAAGACGAAGCGGGGTTCGAGGGCGCGGATCGCCGGAGTCGGAAGCGCCCCCATCGCGCCCCGTGCCCCCGAACCCGCCCACGCCTTGCTCCGGAAACGTCCGAACATCGAGTCCGCCCAGCCTGCGACCGGAACGCGTCACGCGTTCCCCGACGGCGAGCCTAGGCCGGCATGGTTAAGGAACGGTGGGGCGGCGCCTCGGTCGACCTCGTTCAGAAGCCGCTCTCGCGCACGAGCACGGCGACCACGCGGCGAAACGCGTGGGCCGCGACGCTTTCCCGATGTCCCGAGACGGCGACCACCCCGCGCACCACGGCGGGCGTACCGGACAGGCGCAGTTCGTCCTCGGGGCGGTTCATGACGACGGTGTACTGCGCCTCGACGGGCACCAGGCCGACGTTCTTCTCCTCGCGCACGGCGACAGGACCACCCAGAGTGGATACGAGCGAGGGAATCTCGACGGTGGCGACCGCCGCGCTCGACACCGAACTGACGACCACCGGAATCGAGCCGGTGGTGAGATCGTCGGGCACGAAGGTGCCGGGGGCGCCGGCGTAGAGGCGCGCCATGGCGTCCTCCGGCACGAGGCCGCGCACCTGCCGCCGACCGTTCGAGACCAGGGTCCCGAGTTCCTCGCCTCTGCTGACCCAGCGTCCGGGCTGCAGGTCGGGCTCGATCTCGGCGACGACGCCGTCGAAGGCGGCGCGGATCACGAGTTCGTCGTGGCGCCGCTCCAGGCCCTGAACGGCTTCGCGCCTGGCATCCCGCTCCCCATTGAGGACGAGGCCGCCGGCCCGGTCCTGCGCATCGGCGGCGCGGCGGTCCTGCCGCGCCTCCACCAGGGCCAGGCGGATGCGCGCCGTGTTCAGCTCGTGAACGAGGCGGGGCGAATGCAGCCGGATCAGGACCTGCCCGGCATTGACCGACGCGCCCGCCTCGACCTCCACGGTCTCGACGCGCGCCGGTTCCACGGCGGTGAGTCGCTCGGTCCGCTCCGGCTCGGCAATTGCCGGAATTTCGACGCGACCCGAGACCGGCAGGACCAGCAGCGCCAGGACCACGCCGAGCGCCGCCACGGTGAACCGCGTGCGCCCGCCGGACGAGATCCGTGCGCGGTTCACCCACCAGAACTTGGTTTCACGGTAGATCGGGCGCAGGACGAACACGCCGATCTCGACGGCAAAGAGCACCAGACCGAGGATCTTGAAGGCCAGGGTGTAGACCATCACGGCGATGCCGGTGAACACGACCAGCCGGTAGATCCAGACCGCGACGCCGTAGGCGATCACGGCCGCGCGCCGGCGCGGGCTCCAGGTCTCGGGGCAGGGATTGCCGAGCTCGAACAGCGTCTCGCGTAGCGCCCAGGTGGTGACGGCGAAGGCGCGAGGCTGGAGGTTCGGCACCCCAAACAGATCGACGGCGATGTAGTAGCCATCGAAGCGCATCAGCGGACTGAGGTTGATCGCGACGCTCATCACCCAGCTCGTCGTGGCCAGAAAGAAGGCGATGGAGCGCGGCGTTCCCTCGGGTAGAAACGACCAGGCGAGCGTCGCGACGGCCGCCACGGCGAGTTCCACCGCGACTCCGGCGCTGTCGATGGCGACGCGCTGGCGACGGTCCCGCAGGCGCCAAGCGTCGGTGGTGTCGGTATAGAGCACCGGCATCAGCACCATGAAGGCGACGCCCATGCTGGGGACGCGGCAGCCGTAATGGGTGGCGACATAGGCGTGGCCGAGCTCGTGCAGCGCCTTCACGGCGACGAGGGCGGCGAGATAGCCGATCACCCCCTCCGGCGTGAGGAACTGCAGGAAGGTCGCGCGGAACGCGTCCCATTGCTGCATGGCGAGGTACAGCCCGAGCAGCCCGGCGAGCGCGACGGCGATCAGGCTGCGCCGGTCGGCGAGCCGGCGGGCGAGCGGCAGGGTGCGGTCGAGAAACGCCTGCGGCCGCACCAGGGGAATGCGGACGAAGAGGTAGTTGTGCATCAGCCATGCGCCGCCCCCCTGCTTGCGGGCCGCCGCCTGCCGCGCCAGACCCTGCCAGCCGCCGCGATGCGCGACGAGGCCGTTGGCTTCGCAGAACCCCCGAAACCCCGCGACCTCGGCCTGTGCGACCGCGCGTCCGAGGGCCTTGCCGGCGGCTTCGGCGAGTTCGGTCGGCGTGAGGCCCGTCCGCCAGGCCCTGAGGAAGGCGAGGCCGGTGCCGTCAATCTCGTAGAAGCGATGCGCCAGCGGATCGTAGAGCAGCCAGGGGGCCGGACCGCCGTCGCCCGGCACCGCTCCGCGCTCGATCCGCAGGTCTTCGCGCAGGGCCGTGAGCGGCGGCTCGTCCGCCGAGCTCGCCCCGCGGCTCACAGGCCGACCTTCTGGCGCAGGAACGCGAGGGGTTTGCGCAGGAGGGTGAACCCGAACGGCACGGTCGATCCGTAGAGCTGTGCCGTTCCGCGTGCCCCGAGCCGTGGTGGCCGCGCGGCGGCGGGCAGCCTCGCGACGACGCGGTGGGCGAGCACGCCGGCCTCCGTCAGCCGCGCGACGGGCGTCACCTCGTCAACCCGCGCGTCCAGGGCGTTGAGGGGATCGGCGTCGAGGAAGATCCGGACCCGGCTGCCCGCCTCGAGGGCGATGGCATCCGAAACCGGAAGGTCGATGCGGATCTCCACCGTCTTTGGGTCAGCGATCTCCAGGATGCGCTGCCCGGCGGCGACGGGCTTGCCGTACCACTCCTTGCGGTCGGCATAGACGGCGACGCCGGCGCGCTCGGCGCGGACTTGCGTTTTGGCGAAGGTGTCATGGGCAAAATCCCGTTCGGCCGCCTTCAATGCCAGCTCGGCGCGGGCCTGCCCGATCTCCCGCCGGGCGCGCTCGTCGGCATACGCCGCCACCGTCACCTGCCGGAGCTTCGCGTCGGCGACCTGCACCTCGCGCTCGGACACCGCGAGGGCGTTGCGTTGGGCGGTGTCGACGTAGCGCAGGACGAGGTCGCCGATGGCGACCGCGGCGTTCGGCGTCACCGCAATCTCCTCGATGATGCCCTCGATCGGCGCGGCGACCACGAAGGGTCGCTCGGCTGTGATCGTGGCCGGTGCCAGCACGGTCATCGAGACCGGAAGCGCAAGTCCCGCCAGTACGAGGCCGGCCACGCCGAGGGCGGGCCCGCGCAGACCGCTCGACAAGCGCGGCAGCAACGGCGGTCGCAGGGCAAGGAGGGCATGGGCGCCAGTTTCCGCGAGCCGCCCGGCGAGGGCCATATCGGCCTCGTCGAAAGCCCGCTCGCGCGTCAGCAGCAGGCCGCCGACCGACGCTCCGAGGCGATCGAGCAGGGGGACCCACAGGCCGTGGCCGAATGGATAGGTCAGCGCCTCCTCGCCGCCCAGCGCCGGAAGGTCGAGGAAACGGAACGCGGCGCGTTCGGCCTTGGGGATCGCGGCGATGGCCGCCTCCACGAAGGCGACGAGGGGCGCATTGCGCTCGACCTGGATCGTGCCGGACACCCGCTCGACGGCCGGGTCGCCGAGGCGATCCGTCCTCAGCAGGAAGCCCTGACGTGCCCGCACCAGCTTGACGGTCTCGTTGATGAGGGCGAGGCCGAGGGCGTCGCGGTCCGCGGCCCGGCGGAAGGTCGCCTCGACGGCCAGGAGCTGGCGCAGGCCGGCGCCGGCATCGTCGGCCGCGATCTGCTCCGGCCGCCGCAGGAGCGTCGCGCCCGAGGGGTCGATACGGACGCGGCGGCCACCGGTTTCGCTAGTCGGTTGCGGCGCGCCCATGTCAGTAGGACGGACGTTCGAAGGTGGCGTTGAGACTCATGCCCGGTAGCACCGCTGAGGTGTCGCCGGGGGCGAAGGCCGCGGTGATCCTGATAGTTTGGGACACCGGATCGACGGCGGCCGCAGTGCGGACAACCGTTGCAGCATAGGTCTTCCCGGTCTCGTCGACTTTGACCGTGACGGGGGCGGCGGTCCGCAGCCAAGCCAGCCAGACCGAGGGCACGATAAGGTCGATCTCCAGTGTGCTGGCATCGACGATACGGATGAGGGGCTGGCCGGCCACCGGCATCTCATGCTCACGCGCACGCAGTTCGGCGACGCGCCCGGAGAAGGGCGCCACAATCCGGCAATCGCGGACCCTGATGCGCAAGGCCTCGGCGGAGGCGTGGGCCTTGTCCCACCGCGCCTTGGCCGCCTGAACTTCGACGCGCCCGATTGCGTGGCGTTTGTCGAGGAGTTGAGCGTTGTCGAGGGCGATGCGGTTGATCGACGTCTCGGCGTCGGCCGCGCGGGATTCTGCCTGCGTCCGATCGCAGTCGAATGTTATCAACGTATCGCCAGCATTGAACGATGCGCCCTCGCGGAACGGCAGCGTGAGGATGCGGGCGTTGAGATCGGTCGCGACGCTGGCGTCCCGTACCGCGCGCACTACCCCGCGCGTTGGAGGTTCGGATTGAGCGAACGCGGGCAGGGCGACGAGCGACACTACGATGATCGTTGCCAAGCGCACGAGAACCCTCCTTACGCCGATCTGCGGGAGACTGGTTCGTACGCCAGCATGGTTAACACATCATAGGACGGAGGTGATGGTTCTGTCTCCCTTCAACCCAGATCGAGGGGTCAGGCGGTTTGGCCGCCGTCGACGTTCAGCGTAGCGCCGGTGATGTAGCCGGCATCAGGCCCGGCCAGGAAAGCCACCGCCGCGGCGATGTCCTCCGGCTGGCCGTAGCGGCCGAGGGCGGCGAGGCCCTTTAGCGTCTCGGCGAAGGGACCGTCCTGCGGGTTCATGTCGGTGTTGATCGCGCCGGGCTGGACCACGTTGACCGTTATGTTGCGCGGACCGAGGTCGCGTGCCCAGCCACGGGTGTAGGCCGCCACCGTAGCCTTGGTTGCGACGTAGTCGGCGGCTCCCGCGAACGGGATGTGGACCGCGCCGGTGGTGCCGATGGACACGATGCGTCCGCCGTCCGTCATCACCGGCACTGCGGCGCGGACCGCCGCGGCCACGCCCTTGACGTTGACGTCAAGCTGCCGGTCGAAGGCGGCGCGGTCGACGTTGGGGTCGTCGACCCTACCGGTGACGAACACGCCCGCGGAATTGATCAGGATGTCGAGGCGTCCGAGCTCGGCATGTGCCTTTCGCACGAGCGACTCGACCTCGTCGGGGCTGGCTTGGTCCGCCTTGATCGCGACCGCCCGCCGGCCGAGCGCCTCGACCTCGCGGACGATGTCCTCAGCCCGCTCCTGCGAGGCGGAATAGCTGAAGGCGACGTCGGCGCCGTCGCGGGCGAGGCGGCGGACGATGGCCGCCCCGATGCCGCGCGATCCGCCGGTCACGAGCGACACCTTGCCGGTGAGGGGGTGGGATACCTGGGTCATGTTATCGCTCCATCGCGTGTTCGATGGGAATGAGGATGGCTCTGGAACTCCCCCTGGTTTAGCCCTGAGTAGGTTGTTACGCTTTCAATGGATTATTGAAAGTTGTGGCATGGAAACCTTAGCCGACCTCGAAGCCTTCGTGCGCAGCGCCGAGTGCGGCAGCTTCTCCAAGGCTGCTCGACGACTGTCGCTGACGCCGGCCGCGGTCAGCCGCAACGTGGCCATACTGGAGCGGAACCTCGGGGTGCGGCTGTTCCACCGCTCAACGCGCAAGCTCACCCTGACCGAAGCGGGTGAGGGCTTCCGCCAAG
>Ga0182227_1000177_pt1 | contig 9855 bp, 8 predicted proteins | sample G6R1MG_18_FD_129659 | JGI IMG/M metagenome (GOLD analysis project Ga0182227, IMG submission 129659) | Miscanthus phyllosphere microbial communities from Michigan, USA - G6R2_MAIN_07NOV2016_LD1 MG | ecosystem: Host-associated > Plants > Phyllosphere > Phylloplane/Leaf | place: USA: Michigan... | reverse complement strand
CGTCGGTGGCTCTCACGGCCGACCGGCGCTGTACCTTCGCGAAAGGTCGAGAGCGGGCGCAAATGCGATGTCCGCGTCGTTGCTTAGCCGTCCGAAAGCGGACCGGCAGATATCCACCCCAAGCCACTGTTCCGCATCCGACCCAACCTCGCCATCGCAACCCCTTTTCGCGAAATCCAAGGCGGTCGTTCTCAGTGCCGTGTTCCAAGCTTACGGGGATCGCTCGCATCAGCGATGGTGCTCACGTATCAGCGTTTCGACGAAGCGCGCGGCTGTGAAGGCCCGGGCATCGTCGCCACGGCGCGCAATTATCTGCACGCCGAGCGGCAGCCCAGCTGGGGTGCTTCCCACCGGCACGGTCACACAAGGAACACCCATCAGCGTCCACAGGCGGTTGAAGCGAGAATCGCCTGTGCTTGCATAGCCTTCTGGCGCCGGGCCGGGCGCCGAGAGCGTCAGGATCACGTCCAAATCGTGCTCTGCAAACAGATCGGGCAATTGCCGCCGGGCGCGATCCGCCACCTTCAAGGACGCATCATAGGACTTGGGCGACACGCCTTGCGCTGCATCGAGATGCTCCCCCAGGAGGGGGCCAAGCTCCTCGCGATGCATCGTGTATTCCCAATCCAGCGCCTGGGCCGCCTCGAAATCCTGAATCGTGCCGTGAAGCCCGAAGGCTTCGGCGAAGATCGCCGGCAGGACCAAATCGCGCAGATGGGTTCCGGCAGCTTCGGTCGCGGTACGCACGCGTTCGAGGGCATCCAACGCTTCGGGCTCCGCGGTGGCACAGAAATCCTGAAGGACGACACCGATACGCGGCGTACCCGGCTCGGTGGCGGGAAGGTCGAGGCTGGGACGCCCCGTCATCAGCGCAAGGGCGTGGGCGGCATCGGCGACGCCCGCGGTGAACAGGCCTAGTGTGTCGAGCGTCCAAGAGAAGCACTTCATACCCACCGTGGGCAGGAGCCCAAAGGATGGTTTCATCCCAACTACGCCGCAATAGGCGGCCGGGCGGATCACTGAGCCACCGGTCTGAGTGCCCAGCGCCAGCGGCAGCATCCCTGCTGATACAGCGGCGGCCGAACCCGCCGACGAACCGCCCGGCGTATGGCCAGGGTGGCGCGGATTGCGGGTTTGCGTCGGGTCGAGGAAGGCGAAGGCCGTCGTGGTGGTCTTGGCCAGCGGCACCGCGCCGAGTCGCTTCAGGCGCGCCACGGCGGCCGCATCGGCGCGTGGGCGCCAGCCGTCGTAGATCGGCGAGCCCATCTGCGTCGGCAGGTCGGCCGTGTCGAGGATGTCCTTTACGCCCACGGCGATGCCCGCGAGGGGGCCTTGCTCCGGCACGACCGGATTGGGATCGCGGCTGACCAGGGCGCGGATGTCTTGCTCGCGCTCGGCGATCGCGGCCTCAGAGAGGGTAATGGCCTCGCGCGGCGTGAGCGAGCCGGCATCGATCTGCTTGCGCAGCGACAGGAGCGAAAGCATGGGTCAGCGTTCCGATGATCGCGATGAGCGCGTTTTCAGGAGGTGGGAAAGGGGATCGGACGGGCCAGAACCATCTCGCACCAACGCGCCGTACGGAGCAACGCGAAATCGTTACGGTAGGTGCCCACAAGCTGGATACCGAGCGGAAGCCCTTGGCTTTCCCCAGCCGGAAGCGCGACGGCCGGAACGCCGAGGCAGGTCCAGGGCACGCAGAAAGCAGGATCGCCGGTCGAGGCCAGCCCTTCTGGGGCAGGGCCGGAGGCGGGCAGGGTCAGGACCGCATCGTAGCCTGCCAGCACCGTATTGAGGTCCACTCGCAGATCGGCCTGACGCCGCAGGGCTTCCACATAGGCCACGGCAGCGATCTGCGCCCCTTCCGCGACGAGATCCTTCAGCGGCTGGCTCGTCCGGTCGGGGAAACGCTCGACGAGTGAGCCGAAACGATCGCTCGCCTCGACGGCGAGGATGGTGCGCGCGCATTCCCACAAGCCTTCGAAGGCTGCCGGGAGCACGAGGTCGGACACATGGGCTCCAGCCGCTCGGAAAGCTGCCGTTGCAGATTCGAACAGGGCGCGCTGTTCCGGTTCGGCTCTGTCCCAGATCGTGGTCCGAACCAGTGCCAGATTCGGCGCAGCGCGCGGCGCGAATTCCGTGTCGAGGTCGACAGAAAAGCCCGGCAGCGGGCGGCCATGCACGTCCGCCTCATCCTGGCCGATCAGATGCGCCAGGGCGAAGGCGGCATCGGTCACCGAGCGGGTGAACAAGCCGACATGGTCGAGGGAGGGGGCAAGGGGATGAACGCCGATCCGTGGAATGGCGCCATAACTCGGCTTGAGACCGACGACCCCGCAATAAGCGGCTGGCCGGATCACAGATCCGAAGGTCTGGGTACCGAGGGCGAGGGGAACAATTCCGGCCGCTACGGCGGCGGCCGAGCCGCTCGATGAGCCACCCGGCGTGTGTCCGCGCTTCCAGGGATTGTGCGTCGGTCCCGGGTGGCGCCAGGCGAACTCAGTGGACACCGTCTTGCCGAGAACCGAGGCGCCGAGGGCCTTCAAGCGGGCAACGATCCAGGCATCCGCGGCAGGCACGTGGTCGGCATAGACGGGTGAGCCGTTCGTGGTCGGCATGTCGGCGGTGGCGATAATGTCCTTCACCCCGACGGGGATGCCCTCCCAGGCGCCCATTCCCGGCGCGAGATCCGCCGCGAGGACGGTGAAGGCGGCAAGATCCGAGTGGGCCCGGGCTGCATCATGGCTGGCCGCGAGGTAATCGCCGGGCGACACGTGTCCATCGCGGAACGCCCGCAGTGCGTCGACGAGGCCGAGGTGGTTGAGCATCGAGGGGTCCGTTGTCTTGCGGAGCCAAACACCGCGCTGCATCTGCGCGGCGTTCAGAGGTTCGCGGCCTCAGTTCGCCGCGAGGCTCTTCTCAATGAAATCGCGACGCACGAAGGTGGCGTAGTCGGGCAAAGCCGAGAGATTACCCAGCGCGACCTGCGTCTCCATCCCGGTTTTCAGGGCCTCGGCGGTGATGTCGACACTGTCAGGATAAACTTTCTCCCGCATCATGCGCTTCACCGCGGCTTCGACGACGGCGGGGTCGAGGTTCGGGAACTGCTTCTTGGCGATGGCAATCGTCTTCTCAGGCTCGGCGTGCATGAAGCGGATCGCCTTCTGCATGCCGGTCACGACCTTCTGAGTGATGGCGGGATCGACGTCCTTGCGGGCGCTCACGGACGAGAAGGCGTAGGCGCCGTAGCGCTCGGGAAAGCCCAGCACGACCTTCATCCCCTTGGCCACCACCTGGTCGAGACCGGGCTCGTACATGACCGCGATCTTGGCCTGGCCGGCGAGGAGCGGCCCCGGCTCGGAGCCGAGCTGGACCTGGGTCATCTCCACGTCCTCGGGCTTGAGGCCGTTCTCCTTGAGGAGCTTCAGGAACAGCGAGGTGCTGGTGGTCGGCATCAGCCCGGTGACGATCTTCTGACCCTTCAGGTCCTTCACATCGTTGAAGATCACGTCCGGGGTCGTGGCGATCCACACCGCGGCTCCGTTGACCACGTTCGCCACGACGTTCACCGGTGCGCCCTTGGAGGCGGCGATGGCGGTCCATTCGGGGCCGTGGATCGAGTACTGCGCGCTCTTCGAGATCACCGCCGAGAGGGCCACCGCCGGGGCGCCCGCCGTTTCCTTGGTCACTTCGACGCCCTCGCCGGCGAAGAATCCGCCATCCATGGCGACGTAGAAGGGCAGGTAGAGCATCGACTGGAAGGCTTGCGAGATCGTGACCTTGTCCGCTGCGCGGGCCGGCGGCGCCACGAGGCTGGCGAACCCCAGGATTGCCGCCAGGGAGGTTGAGAGACGCAGGCGTTTGGAACGAATCATCCGTGATGCCCTTCTTCGCGAAATTCAAAGTTTGCGGGAGGTTGGAGAGCCGGTGTCCCGGTGTGCGTCACGCGTTGCGGCCGAGGCCGGCGAACCCATCGACGCGTGGGAGATCAGACCTGCACTTGGCCGGCGGTGGTGATCTGCCGCCAAGGTAGGATGCGACGCTCGGCGAAATCGATGACGTGGTAGAGGAGGAAGCCCACGAACATCAGCACGAACAATCCGACCCAGACCGTATTCAGGTCGTAGAGGCTCGAGGCCGAGTAGATCAGATGCCCGAGGCCGCGCTGGGACGAGATGAACTCGCCGACCACCGCGCCCACGAGGGCAAAGCCGATGTTGATGCGAAACATCCCGATGATGGCCGGCAGGGTCGAAGGCACGATCACGCTCTTGAAGATACGGTTCTTCGAGGCGCCCATCGAGGCCAGAAGGGCCTGCAGATCGGGGTCGGCGTCGCGCGCGGCCTGATAGGCGGCGATGAGGGCGACGAGAGCGGTCAGGGAGACAGCAAGCGCCACCTTCGAGACGAAACCCGTGCCGAACCAAAGGATGACGATCGGGGCCAGTGCGATCTTCGGCACCGAGTTGATCGCCACGATGAAGGGCTCGACGAGCCGCGCCACGAAGGCCGAGTACCAGAGGCCGAGGCCGGCCAGCGACCCAACGAGCGTGCCGATCAAGAATCCGATGATCGCTTCGATCACGGTGTACCAGGTATCGACCGGCAGCGATCCGTCCAGCATCGAGGCGAGAAAGACCCGCCAAATGCCTGACGGTGCGCCGACCAGAAACTCCGTGAGCCAGCCGGCTCGGACCGCGCCCTCCCACGCAAGAAAGAACACCGCAACCGCCAGCAGTTGAATGATGCCTCGCCCGAGTGTCGTGTCGGCCCCCCGGGCAAACGCACTGGGCTTCACGCGGGGCCGAGCAGCGGGTTGTCGGGTGGGCCGGGTCGAGGCAGGAGAGGAGGACTTGAGGTTTTTAGACGTCTTCAAGGCTTCCGACGTTTTCAAGGTGTGTGTCGCCATCAGGCTGCCCTCTGACGGGTCTGGATCTCGAGTTCGCCACACAGGGTTTGGAAATAGTCGGAGAAACGCGGATCGCTGCGCGCACCGATCGGCGAACGGGCATCGAGCCCGATCTTGTGAACGGACTTCACCTTGGTGGGGCGATTGCCCAGAACGACGACGCGCTTGGACAGGGCGACGGCCTCGTCGATGTCATGCGTCACCAGCACGACGGTCTTGTGGAAGGTCTCCACGGCGTCGAGGAGAACGCCTTCGAGGTAGAGACGCGTCTGGTAGTCGAGGGCCGAGAAGGGTTCATCCAAGAGCAGGATATCGGGATCCATGATCAGGGTCCGGATCAGGGCGGTCCGCTGCCGCATGCCGCCGGACAACATCTTCGGGTAGGCATTCTCGAAGCCCGACAGGCCGAAGGTCGAAAGGTATTCGCGGGCGGTGTCGAGAGCCTGGGCGCGGTCGACGCCCTTCATCTCCAGGCCGAGCATCACGTTCTGCAGGACCGTCCGCCAGGGGAACAGCAGGTCCTTCTGCATCATGTAGCCGACCCGGCCCTGCAGCCCCGGCACCACCTCGCCGCGAAACGTCATTGTGCCGCTATCGGGCTCGAGAAGCCCGGCGATGACGTTGAACACCGTCGTCTTGCCGCAGCCGCTCGGGCCGATGATGCTGACGAAGTCCCGCTCGTAGATATCGAAGCTGAGCCCATCAAGTACCGGCACTGGCCCGCCCTTGCCGGGAAAGGATTTGCGGATACCGTCCAGGCTGAGTTGTACCCCAGGAGCCGTCATGAACCCTCCGTGTGTGCAGGGCGCCCCCAGCAAACTTCAGGCCAGCATAATTATGGATACAGAAAGCTGACGGGGCGACTGCCTATGGAGCGATCAGCAAGGCGCCGACAAATCGACGTTCCTCCGCCGCAACGTGGGCCTCCACGACGTCATCGAGCCTGAAGCGGCCCCCGATGTCGACGCTGACATGACCCTGGGCGATGGCCTCGAACAAGTCGGCCGCATTCGCACGGAAGGTTGCCGGGTCGGCATTGTGGGGAAAGACCGAGGGGCGCGTCAGGAAGAGGCATCCTTTCTTTTTGAGGAGTTCCGGGTCGACCGCCGGGGCCTTCCCCGACGAGGCACCGTAACAAACGACGAGACCGAACGGTGCCGCACAATCGAGCGACTTGATCAGGGTGTCCTTGCCGATCGCGTCGTAGACGACACGAGCTTTTCGACCGCCGCTGGCTGCCAGGAAGGCTGCGGGCCATTCCGGATCGTTGAGGTCGATGACATCCACGCACCCAGCGGCGAGCGCGGTCTCCCGCTTGCTGGGAGAGCCCGTGGTACCGATGACCGCGGCGCCCAGCGCCGTCGCCCACCGTGTCAGGATTTGCCCGACGCCGCCGGCGGCCGAATGCACGAGCAGGACGTCGCCAGGCTGCACGGCGTGCGTCTTGCGCAGGAGGTACTGGGCCGTCATCCCCTTGAACAGCAGGGTCGCCGCAGCCTCTTCGCTCACCGTGTCCGGCAACGCGACAAGCTTGTCGGCAGGGACGTTTCGAAGGTCTGCATAGGCGCCGACCCCGGCGTTCATATAGGCGACCCTATCACCGCTTCGGATATGGGTGACACCCGAACCGACCGCTTCGACGACCCCCGCCGCCTCGAAGCCGAGGCCCGTCGGCAGGGGAAGCGGATAGATGCCCTTGCGTTGGTAGATGTCGATGAAGTTGAATCCGATAGCTGTTTGCCGAACCCGCACCTCACCCGCCATCGGTAACGAAAGCTCCTCCTTCGCGACTGATAGCACCTGGGGCGAGCCAAACTCGGTGAGCTTGACGACACGTCTTGTGACCATGCGAATGCAACTCCGTGACAGCCTGATGCGGCGAGAGGTGTAAGCTTCGTCGAAGGCTGTCGCACATGTCGGATCCAGCCACCACGGCCGAGGTGTCCTTCGACGGCGCCCCCAGCTCCGTCGGGCCGACGACTGATCATTGATGGCATACCATCGTTCAGCTGCAAGCGATGTCCAGTTAATGGCTTTGCGCTGTCAAAATTAGTCGGTCCACTTGCCACCCATCTTGGCTGTCTAGCGACGCGGCCAATGTCGACCCAGACTCACCATCCCGCAAATCGCTGTGTCCGTAGTCTGCTGAACATCGAATATCCGTAGCGGCCCCGCAGGACGGAGCGGCCGGCGACAACAGAGCGTCGGTCGGCGCTCGTCAGGCGCGAAGCGTGCGTCCAAGCTCCAGAACAGCTCGGGTCAGCAGGCCGTCCGCCGGCCGCAGATGATCGTAGATCGTGAAGTGGTTCGCGCGCGGCACCGGGATCAACGCTCCCGCCTGATGTCTGGCCGAGCGATAGGCGTGAAAGGATCGACTGTTCTCGACAAGCGCTGGCAGCTCGGCGGTGCCGTAGGCGAGCACCAGCGGCTTGTCGACCGGAGGCAGACGCAAGGGCGAGAGCGTCGCGATCTCGCCGTCGCTGAGATGCAGTTTCGCGTTCAGGTAGGTGTCTCGCAAGGGTCCGAGTTCGTAGATGCCGGACATCGCCAAACCGGCGCGCACGCTCGGATGTCCGAGACCCGCCGCGCAGAGATGACCGCCGGCCGACCAGCCGGACAGAATGATCGGCCCCGCGATACCGTGTGCCGGGCCTTCGGCGCCGAGCCAGTCGAGGGCCCGATGAACCTCCGCCACGATCTCTAGGAGGGTCGCGTCCGGGGCCAGCGTGTAACCCGGCATCGCCGCGGCGAAACCGGCGGCGAGGACGCCTTCCATCATGCAGGAGAAGTTCTCGCGCGAGCGGGCCTGCCAATAGCCGCCGTGAACGTGAACGAGGCAGGGCGCCATGCGGTCGGAAGCGGGAAACAGGTCCCACTTGTTGCGGGGGCGAGGCCCATAGGCGAGATCGATGGTGCCGGCATGCTGCGCGCGGAAGCGGGCGGAGTCCGTCGTCCAACCCTCCACGATCCCCGCACTGCCCGGCACTGCGGTGGAGTTGTTGTAGGCGCCGTCGCGTTCGCCCTGACTTGCTGTCATCCAGTTGTCCGGGGCGGCGGCCAGCGATTGTGCGGACACATGCGTCACGAGACCCGCGGCGGTAAGAGCGCTCGCGGATGTTGCGAGAAGGCGACGGCGGTTTGGATCGGTCATATGTTTTACATAGCGCGAGCCTGCGCTAGAGCCACTCCGAATACGGGAACGCCTCGGCGTCCGAGAGGCTTGAATCCGAAGGAGCTGTCTGCCGACCCGCCAATCTGCCGACTGAATACAGAAAATCGATTGAATGTCTGTGTCGTACGGATGCTTCAGCGAAACGGCAGGACTCGACCCCACCTGGTCGTTCACTCCTCATTCGAGTGCTGCTCAGAGCAGACGTTCGATCATGTAGCTGTAGAATGGGTGGCGTTTTGTGAGACCTCCGCGACGGCCGCTCTCAATCTTGGCGTTGTGTATCCTACAAATGAGCGCAGGGCTGTGTACCGCTGCGGAATCGAGTGGAAGATCAGGTGGGTTGCATGCGCGGCGGTGCGATCGGACACCTCGAAGAACCGGGCAATTGCGAGGGTTGGCTGTCGATTTGACGCCGCCCGGGGCTTTGGCGTGATCGGACTGGTGTTCTGGTACTCTGCCGGAGGTGGTGAGTAGGCTCAGGGACCGCTCCCGAGCGTCCCTCAGGCTGCCACCGGCCGGGTTTCGATCCAGAGGAAGCGCTTGAGGTTGTAGGCGAGGTTGGCGAGCCCGATCTTGGTCCGGGCTCGGGCCAGACCGATGGTGCGCACGAACAGGCCAAAGCGGTGCTTCTGGCCGGCGAACACCGTCTCGACCGCCGAGCGGACCTTGGAGCGGGCGTGGTTGGCCCTGCGCTGCGACGGCGTCAGATCGTGGCCGGGCTGTCGCCGGAAGTGGATCTTCGAGCGGCGGCCATGCTTGGCCAGATGGGCTTCGTTGGTCTTCGAGCGGTAGGCGGTGTCGGCCCAGACGTCGCTTGCCGTGTTGGCCGGGTCGAGGACGTTGGCCAGTTGCGCCCCGTCATGGGCGGCAGCGCTGGTGACGGTGAAGCGCCGGATGAACCCGTGCTTCCGGTCGATCGAGACATGCGTCTTGTAGCCGAACATCGGAACGGCGATCTCGACCTTGGCCTTCGTGCCGTCCGCCTTCGCCGGGCGCGCCTTGGCCCGCTTCAGGGTCCAGCGGGCATCCCGATCCTTCTGGGCAAGCTTCTTCGGCTTGGCCGCCCAGGCCTCCGGGATCCGGCCCTCCTTCAGATCCGCCTTCTCCGCATCCGTGTTGCGTTGGCGCGGAGCAGCGATGATCGAGGCGTCGATAATCTGCCCCGACATCGCGAGGTAGCCCTTGCCCTTCAGCCAGGCGTCGAAGGCGGCAAACAGCTCCTCGATCGCGCCGGCCCGGGTCAGGTGCTCCCGGAACAGCCACACCGTCTTGGCATCGGGCACCGCATGCTCGAAGCCGAGACCGAGGAAACGCATGAACGACAGCCGGTCCCGGATCTGGAATTCCGTGGTGTCGTCCGAAAGCGTGTAGAGCGTCTGCAGGATCAGGATCTTGAACATCAGCACCGCGTCGTAGGGCGGGCGCCCACCCTTCGATCCGTCGGATCGCTTCAGGGCGATCGCCAGCTTCGGCCTGAACGCCTCGAAGTCGATCAGCGCCGCCAGCTTCACCAGCGGGTCGCCGTTCTCCGACAGACGCTGATAGCGCTCATCCAGATCGAAGAACCCAGGCTGACCCATCCGAGCCTCCCAACGCCGACAGCGTTAGGGAATCACGACACCGTTCCCCATGGAAGGGGTATTTCGAGGTGTCCGAACGTCGGCGGTGGGCGAAGGATTAAGCGCCTTCCGCACCGTGTTGCATCCGAAATGTCTCATGTGCCCGGCGGCTCATTGGCACGTTGATCGGTACGAGATTGGTGAAGCGAACGATACTT
>Ga0182227_1000170_pt1 | contig 10077 bp, 16 predicted proteins | sample G6R1MG_18_FD_129659 | JGI IMG/M metagenome (GOLD analysis project Ga0182227, IMG submission 129659) | Miscanthus phyllosphere microbial communities from Michigan, USA - G6R2_MAIN_07NOV2016_LD1 MG | ecosystem: Host-associated > Plants > Phyllosphere > Phylloplane/Leaf | place: USA: Michigan... | reverse complement strand
CAAGGCCGCCCGCATCGGCCGGCCGATGCGGCTGCGGGTGCAGTTGCGCAGCTTCGACGCGGTCTGCCGCCTCGTGGAATGCGGCGTCGGCCTCGGCATCGTGCCGGAGACCACGGCGCGGCGGGCCAAGCGCACCATGGGCATCGCGCCCGTCCCGCTGGAGGATCCCTGGGCGGCGCGCGACCTCAAGCTCTGCCTGCGGGATCTCGCAGGCCTGCCGCCCTTCGCGCAGGATTTCGTGGCGCATCTGCGTGCGGCCGACGCCTGAGGCGCCGTCGGATCAGGTGCCGGCGAGCGTGTCGACCAAGAGCTTCACATTCAGCACTACGATGATGCCGGCGATGACCCAGGACAGCCCCTTCAGCCAGCCGGGGATTACGAGAGGGCCCATCAGCCGCCGGTCGGAGACGAAGCGCACCAGCGGGATCACCGCGAACGGCAGCTGCATCGACAGCACCACCTGGCTCAGCACGAGGAGCCGGGCCGTGCCCTGCTCGCCGTAGAGCGCGGTGACGACCACGACGGGAACGATGGCGATGCCACGCGTCACCAGTCGCCGGGCGAAGGGCGGCAGGCGCAGCCGCAGGAAGCCCTCCATCACGATCTGGCCGGCGAGCGTGGCGGTCACCGTCGAGTTGAGGCCGGACGCCAGCAGCGCCACGGCGAACAGCGTCGAGGCGAGGCCGACGCCGAGGAGCGGCGAGAGCAGCTCGTAGGCCTGCTCGATCTCCTCGACATCGGTGCGCCCACCCGCATGGAACACGGAGGCGGCCATGATCAGGATCGCGGCGTTGACGAACAAAGCGAGCATCAGCGCCACCGTCGAATCGGTGACGGCGAAGCGCAGGGCCTCGCGCCGGCCTTCATCGGTGCGGGGATAGGCGCGCGTCTGCACGATCGAGGAATGGAGGTAGAGGTTGTGCGGCATCACGGTCGCGCCGATGATGCCGATGGCGATGTAGAGCGCGGCTGGGTTGGTCACGATCTCCCGCGAGGGCACGAAGCCGCCGAGCACCGCCTGGATCGGCGGCGCGGCCATCGCGATCTGCAGGCCGAAGCAGACGAAGATGATCGTCAGGAGGCCGATCACGAAGGCCTCCAGCGCCCGAAAACCCCGGCGCAGCAGCAGCAGCACCACGAACACGTCGAGGGCCGTGAGGATCGCGCCCAGCGTCAGCGGGATGCCGAACAGGAGCTTGAGGGCGATGGCCGTGCCGATCACCTCGGCAAGGTCGCAGGCGATGATCGCCGCCTCGCAGATCAGCCACAGGGCGATGGAGACGGGCCGGGAGGTCCGCTCGCGGCAGGCCTGGGCGAGGTCGAGGCCGGTGGCGATGCCGAGCCGCGCGGCCAGCGCCTGCAGCACGATCGCCATCAGGTTCGAGAGCAGGATGACGGAGAGCAGCGTGTAGCCGAACTGGGCGCCGCCGGCGATGTCGGTGGCCCAGTTGCCCGGGTCCATGTAGCCGACCGAGATCATGTAGCCCGGCCCGATGAAGGCGAAGAGACGCCAGAGCCAGGAGCCGCCCGCCCGCACCGGCACGCTGCCGTTGAGCGCGCCGAGGCTCGGTTCCGCAGGGGCTTGCCCGGGCGGTGCCGGCCGAACCTGATCCATCACCGCTTCCATTCGCATCGGGGGCCTGTGTCCCCTGCCCCTCGCTCCGACGGAGCGGGCCGGCAGGAGAGCCGTGCGCGCCATCAATGCCCGCACGCACGGCATAGCCTTATAGCCTCAGCTATAAAGCTGTGCCGAAGCTGAGATCAAGGGCCTTCCAGCCGGGTTCCCGGCCGTGGGGCGCATAGGTTAAACACGTCGGCACGGTACCTTCGAGACACCGGGCGGATCGATCGCGCTTGCCGTCGCATCTGCCGCGGCGCGATCCGTGCGCCGGGTGTTTCGCGAAGCCGTTTGACGACCCTACGAGGCGTGCGCCAATCAGGCCGCGCCCGAAATGGAGGAGCCCGCCGCCTCATGCAGGACGCATCGCGAGATATGGGGCGAGAGATGGGGCAGAAGCCGGCACCCGAGGCGCACCCGGCGGGGGCGGATGCGCCGCTCGTCGATGCGGAGGTCCATGTCGAGAGCTTCCGCCAGGCCCGCGAGGCGCGCCGTCTCGAACTCGTCGAGGATTACGTCGAGCTGATCGCCGACCTGATCGGCGATGGCGGCGAGGCCCGGCAGGTCGATATCGCCGCCCGCCTCGGCGTGGCCCAGCCGACGGTCGCCAAGATGCTCAAGCGGCTTGCCGAGGACGGCCTCGTGCAGCAGCGGCCCTATCGCGGCGTGTTCCTTACCCCGGCGGGGCAGGCTTTGGCCGAACAGTCGCGGGAGCGCCACCGCATCGTCGAGCGCTTCCTGCGCGCCGTGGGCGTCAGTGCCGAGACGGCGCGGCGCGACGCGGAGGGGATCGAGCACCATGTCAGCGCCGAGACGCTGGAAGCGTTCCGCCGCTTCGCCGACGCGAAGCTGTAAGCTTCGATCCTGACCACGCCGCGCGCGTCCCACCCTCCCTCTCGACGTGCTTCCAAGGACCCGACCCGATGGACCAGACCCAGCAACTGACGGCGCTCGCCGCCGTCAGCGCCCGGCACGACGCGGCGGTAACGAACCTCGCCGAAGGGCTCGCCGAACTCGGCGCCAAGCAGGTGGCCCACCAGATGGCGGTGGGCTTCCTGGCCAGCGTGCTGCGTTCGATCGATTCCGATCACTACGACGAGCGCCTCGAAGGCTACCTCGCCATGCTGCGCGACGTGCTGTTCCGCGACGATCCGGATGCGGTGCTCGCAACGACCGTTCTGGAGACGATCGAGCGCTCCTTACGTCCCGCGCAGGATCAGGAAGAGACCTGAGGTCGCCGCCCCGCAGCCTGTGAACGTGAACATTGCCCCGCGTCGCGCCTTGGTCGCTGCCGCAGGGCATGGCACCATGCCCGCATGGCTGACCGGAACGACCATCCCTACTCCATCGATGTGAGGCCCTGCTGGCGGCGTCCGGGCCGCTTCGTCTGCTCCATCGTCGAGAAGGGGGAGCCACGGCGCTACGCCGCCCAGAGCTACGCGACCTTCGACGAGGCCCGCCGCGCCGCCCAGACGCGGCTTCGCCAACTCGTCTTCGAATGGCAGCTCGTCGGCTCCTGACCGGCTCTCCTCGGAAGCGGGCCGTGGGCATTGCCGCCCTCCGCTTCGGCGCTACTCGGCGTCGGCGGTCTGTGCGTACTGAACCAGGGCGGCCATCTGCGCCGGCGCCCGGAACACCCGTCCGTCGCTGGTCTCCACGTAGACCTCCGAGGCGCCCATGCTCGCAAAGGTCATGGCCCGCTCGGCGGCCCTCGCCCCGAGGGCATGCGGTTCCATGGAAGGACCCGAAGGGGCTGTCCAGTGAACGGTATAGCGCATGACGTTCTCCTGTTCCGTGCACGAAGATAGGGCCGCCGCTCCTGGATCGCGAGCCGTCCCGAAGTCGAACGTGTCGCGGATCGGAGGCCTCGCGAGGCCTCTTCGGCGATCGTGATGTCGGGGGCATCACCGCTGCCCGGCGAGCGGTATATCGAGTCCGGCCGATCAAATCTGCACCATAGTGCCGAAGAGATGGTTCCTTGAGGCTTGCTGCGCGTTCTCCGGCTTGAAGCGCTTCGCGCTGCGAACGGGAGAACGTCATGAGGAAGCCGGAGAAGCCGGGTGCGGACGCCGACAAGACGCACAAGGGCGGCGCACTCGGAAACATCGACGAGCAGACGGGTCACCCCGGCAAAGGCACGTCCGGGGCGACGCTCAAGCCCGAGGACAACCCCGATCCCTCGAAGGATTTCAAGCCGGAGACACCGGACGACCGGAAGTCGAAACGCTGATTGCGGAACGCACGCCTGCGGGTCTAGCGCGGTGTCGATGTCGGCAACGGCTCACGCATAGCGCGGGAAGCGGGTCATTCGTGCTTGTCTATGTTTGAAAACTCAAGGCGGATAGCCGAAGTGAGTGCGTGAAATGCGGTGAACCCACGATTTGCGCCGGAGGTTCTCTCGGTATCCTCGCTCGACATTTCCTGAAGGGATCGATGCGGTGCCGCAATAGGAACGGGTTAAATGGCTTTTATACTTAGAAGGCTGACCTCCCGATCCTGCCATCGGAAGACATTACTTGCAAAGCAACGGTCTTGGGGAAGGGTAAGGGCGGGCCCACGCCACTCCAAGATGGCCAAGTAAGCAAGGGGTCCCGACAAATGAGGGCCGGCATCTCGCCGACCCTCCCAAGCTCATCTCGCCGTGAATCGGTCAGCGACCGCTCGCCGCACCACCGGCACCGCTGGTGCCTGTACCGGTGCCCATGCTGCCGCCGGACGTGCCGCCAGCGGCACCAGGCGCCGCCGGGGCCATGCCGGTCCCGGTCGTGCTGCCGGTCGTCGATCCCGTTGCGCGCTCCATGCTCTTGTCGGAATTGCTCTTCACGCTGCCTGGGTTGTTCATGTTGCCCTCCGCACTTCCGCCGCCGGAAGGGGTTTGAGCCAGAGCGGCTCCCGAAAAGGCGAGTGTCAGCGCTGTGGCAAGCGCGATTGTCTTGGTCTGCATGGTCGTTTCCATCCCTGTTCGTCGTTGAGCAGGATCAACGCCGGGGTTGCCTGGTTCGTTCAGGCCACCGCCCGAATCGCCCCAGCGCGATGGGATCCCGCTGACGCCGAATCCGCCATCCCGAAGGGATCAACCGGATTCGGTATGAGATCCCCGCCAGTCAGCGAAGGGTCGGAGATTCGTCTGGCTTGAGCGGCCGCTCTTCACCCTCGGAACCACCGGTCGAAACGTGGGAGTTCAGCCGCTCCAAGTGCTCGAAGACGTGTTCGAAAGCGCGTGTCACAGCCGTTTCGAAGGACCCGTCCTGCCTGCCCTGAGCCGCTCTGACGGCACTGAGGAGTTCGTGATGCTTTTGGGTGTCGCTCGACATGGCGTTCCTCGCTTGCGGGTGGGATGCGATACCGAGCCAAACCTCGGCGGCAGGCTCGGTTCCGGGGCTGTTCGATCGCCTCTGCGCCTAGCCGGCCGGCGGAACGAGAATGTACTGGCCCACGAAGGGATCGCTCTGGCTGTTCACGCCCGTGCATCCGTAGGGATGTTCGCCCGCCGCCATCGTTCTGAACTTGAGCGTGGCTTTGCCGTTCAGCTTGATGGTGTACCCCTTCTCGCTCGCGGAGTGGCCCTGGTTACCGTCCACATGCTGCACGAGGCCGTTCTCGAACTGGCCATCCATGGTCAGGGTCACGGGCTGGTCGGCTTTGTTGATCACCCGTAGCTCGGCATTCGTATTCGCGGGCAAGCGAAGCTCGGCGGGGGAGCAGACGATTTTGCCATCCTTTTTCTCCATCGTCAGTTCCATGACGGGCTGCCCGTCAGAGGCTGGCGGGGGCAGCGGCTTTCCTTCCGCATGGGCGAGGTTGGCGGACAGCATGAGGCACAGGGTGCCCAGCGTTCTTACGGCGTATCGTCTCACATCGATCTCCCTGGGAGTTGGAGGGGCAAGGCGAACGCCGACGGCCTGTTCCTGGACGTGACGCCGCAGGCTGCCCCAGGGCGGGGCAGGTTCGTGGCATCCGTCGACTGGCAGGGCACGAAGCCGGGCGGGCAACCGCGGGGTTTCTGCCTGATCTCACAATGAAGGCGCTGCCGGACTTGGTGCGTGCCAGGGTCCGTTTACCGCCCTCGGCGGACAGCTCAGGCCTCCGGCGCGCGTAGGCTCATCCATCTAACGCCGAGATAGGTCAGAATCGCGGTGGCGGCGGCGAACGGCATGGCCACGATCACCGCCGCCAGCGCGTCATTGCCGATCAGCGCGGCCACTGCGTCCCGCAGGGCGATCAGAAACAGGACCAGCGCGGTGAGGACCAGCAGCAGCGCCCCGCCGAACAGCAGAACAAGCAGGGCAAGCACACGGAGGTTGCCGCGGACCTCCGTTCGCGCCAGCCGGAGCAGCTTGCCAAGGTGGGTGCCGGCCTCGCGTATCGCGACGAGGATCAGGACGGCGGTGGTGCGAGGATCTTCGCCCGGCTGACCTTTTTGACTGGTCTGTTCGTTCAAGGGTGTGTCCTCACCGTTCCCCGAGCCTCTCGTCCTTCGCAGGCACGAGAGTCCGCGCGGTCCTCAAAGCGGCCCGCGGCCTACAGCTAGCGCGAAGCTTCCGCAGGGCGACATCCGGACCGGCAGCGCTCGCGACAAAGGTTCGCCGCCGGGGCGCCCCGCGACAGTCGTCGCGCATCGAGCCGCGCGAATCGGGCGCTTACCGGCCGTTCGCGTTTCGGAGCCGAGCGGCCGGCCGCGTTGCCGAGGCAGCGAGCGCCGCACTTGCCAGGCGGCCCGAGTCGCCGCACTCTCAGCTTGGCCTTACGATGACCGGGTGTATGCCGATGCATCGCCCATCGGGCCGCAGGATATGGAAAGCCCTAAAAGCATGACGATGGATGGTGCGCCCGCCGACGCCGGCGGTTCGGACGAGATGGCTTTGCTCGGATGCCGGTCCCGCCGTCTTGGCCGCCGCTCGTTTCTGGTCGGCTCGGCCGCCACCCTCGGCGCATTCGGGCTCGGCGGTTGCGTGACGTCCGACGGCACGATGCTCGCCGATGCGGCGAAGGTCTACGGGCCGATGCCGGACGAGAAATTCCCGATCCCGGCGGTCGATATCAGCAAGGTCAATCCGAAGTATTATCGCCGGACGGTTCGCTACGAAACCAAGGAAGCGGCCGGGACGATCATCGTCGACCCGCGCAACTACTACGTCTACCGCGTCGAGGGCGACGGTTCCGCCACCCGCTACGGCGCCAATGTCGGACGCGAGGGGTTCTTGTGGAGCGGCGACGCGTATGTCGGTCGCAAGTCCGAATGGGCCACTTGGACGCCGCCTAAAGAGATGATCCGGCGCCAGCCCGAGGCCGCTCAATACGCCCGTGGGATGCCGGGCGGCCTCGACAACCCGCTCGGTGCCCGCACCCTGCACCTCTATCAGGGCGGCGCCTACACGCTCTACACGATCTACGCCAGCAGCGACCCCGAATCGATCGGAAGTGGCATCACGAGCGGCTGTGTCGGCTTGCTCAGTCAGGATATGATCCACCTCTACGCGCGAACCCCGGTGAAGACGAAAGTCGTGGTCCTGCCGGCATAGCGGCATGCATCGGCGCTGGTTGGGCTCCGATTGATTGGAAGAGACTTGGCTTATTTGTCGATCGCCTTGAAAATTGTCGCGCTACTGCTGATTGTCGCGACGTTGCTACCCTTGATTCCGACGAACTTTGGTATCATCCGCAGCCTGGACTTTCCCCGGCTTCAGATCGCGGTCGCGCTGGCTGTCAGCAGCGTCGGGCTTCTCGCGATCTCCCGGGACGGCACGGCTCTGACTCTGGCCGTCGCCATGGTCGCAGCTCTTGCCCTGCAAGCCAGCTACATCCTGCCGTTCACGCGCGTGGCGGCGCCCCAGGCAAAGGCAGCGGGTTCGTGCCACGAGGGTGACCGTGTCAGCCTCCTCGTCCTCAACGTCCTCCAATCGAACCGCGCGTACGGTTCGGCCCTCGATCTCATCGCTGCCAAGACGCCCGATCTGGTGTTGCTGCTCGAAACCGATGCGGGATGGCACGCTGCGATGGCTCCGCTGCGCGCGCATCATCCGCATCGCGTCGAACATCCGCAGGACAACACCTACGGGCTGCTGTTCTACTCCCGCCTTCCCTTGCGCGATCCGACGATCCGCTTCCTGCTGCAGGAGGACGTTCCGTCGTTACGCACAACGGTGGTTCTGCCCAGCGGCGAGCCGGTCACGTTCTACGGGCTGCACCCACGGCCACCCCATCCGGGCCATAGCAGCGCGCCGCGCGATGCCGAGCTCGTCGTGGTCGCCCGAGAGGTCGCGAAAACCGAGGGTTCGACCATCGTCGCCGGCGACCTCAACGACGTGGCTTGGTCACACACGAATCGACTGTTCCAGAACATCAGCGGCCTTCTCGACCCCCGTCAGGGACGCGGCCTGTTCTCGACCTTCCATGCGCAATATCCGTTTGCACGCTGGCCCCTCGACCACATCTTCTTCAGCCAGCATTTTCTCTTGAGCGACATGCAGCGCCTGAACGATGTCGGGTCCGATCATTTCCCGATTTGGGTCGATCTATGCCGGGCGCCGCAGGCACCGGCGCAACAAGACGCCCCCGAAGCCTCCGAGCAGGACCATCGGGATGCCCAAAAGGCGATCGAGGCGGTGCAGTGATGGAGGGAGCGATCGACGGCGCCACCCTCGAGGGGGCCGAAGGCCAGCACGCGGGATGTCTTCAAGGCTGCGGGACCGCGCTTCCCTGAACCCTGCGCAGCGGAGCCGACACGGCGTTTTCGTTGACCCCGCAGCGCCTCAGGCAGAGGCCGGCCCGCTGCCTTGCTCGACGATTTCCAGCGCGCGCAGAACCGCCATGGCGGCCATATCGGCATCGATGCGTCCTTCGTCCGTGGCGGGCGTCGCGGCGACGGTCTCGAACACGTTTCCGCCGACGGAGCCGGTGACGACCTTGAGGCATCGCCCTTCGGGCCCGTGTGCGTCCTCCAGCAGAGCCACGAGATAGCCCGCCGCGCTCCCGTAGACGTGGATCGGCTCGTACGCTTCGACGGCGTCCGCCGTGGATGGCTCAGCTTGGCGGTCGCGGCCACCGAAGTTGGGGCGGATGATGTTCGTCATAGCCATCGCTCGTCGATGTCGGTCGCGTTGTAGTCCGCCAATGGCTGGTGCTCATCGCCTTCGGCGAAGATCGCCACGTCGTCCGGGCCGATGTCGTGCTTGGCAATGCGGTCCCAGCGCCGATGGATCATCGTGGGGCCGCCCCAGATCCGGAAGGCGTTCCAGTAGCGGTCGTCCTTGAAGCCGATGTAGTGGATGCAGCGGGCAGCGAGCATTCCGCAACCTACGTTCGGGGATCAGGCGACGCGAGCGGTTCTTGTCCCCGCCACCCCGGCTGCGACGACGAGGACGCTTCGTGGGTCGCGTTGCCGCCTCAACCTTGCTCCAGACGCACCTCGCCCAAGCCGGGCCGAGGGGGAAAGCATGTTCGGGGCCGAGGTTTTTGTCGTGCTTGCAGGTGTTGTCGGCGCGATCGCATTCATGGTGGCCGGGCGACCGGCTTCCGATCGCTTCCTGCCCTGGTGAGGCGGCGCTCCCCGACGGATCAGCCTTAACGGATGGCTAACCACATCCGAACAGGACGCGGAAACCATCGCGGACAAAGGCGTTAGCCGGACACGTCGATCCCGCCACGTTCACGAGCATCCGCGATGACTCTCACCGTCTTCGATCCGATCAGCGGCCAGATGGTCACGATTCGCGTGCCCGCGCCGCAGCCGCGCTGATCCCGCCATTCTCGTCCCCGCCCGAGCCTCGACGATGATCGGTCTCCCTCTGTACCGCCTGCTCGTTGCGGTCGTTCTCGTGCTGTCGAGTGCGGCGGCGACGACACGCCTCGGTCACGCCGAACCGAAGACGGCCTGCGAAACGGGAGCGCAGGCCGGTGCCTGCCCCGATCCGGCCGAGCCGGGTGCGCCTTCGAAGCTTCGCTCCTCGAAGCCGCCCGCATCCTCCGGAGCGCCTGCACGATAGAGCATCGTCCTGGATATCGGATCCAAGACGATGCTGTCGCCTTTTGTTTTTGCATCCTCATCTTCCGAAAGCCGGCAACCACCTTTCGGGATGATGCTCCAGCCGGCCGCCGTTCCATTGATGTGGGGCGGCGTGCTCACCGGCGGTCGCGATCTCGGGCTCGACGAGAGCCGTATCCGACCTGATGGCATCAGGCCGGCGTCTCTCGGTCTTTGTTGTCGCGCGCATTCTTTCGACGAACCGGTGGCCACTTCGTCGGAATGGGCTCCAAGCGCATCTGGTGCGTCGTCGGTCACTTCCCCCCGCGACGGGCCGCGAACTCCCAGATCGGCAGGCCGGTCGGTACGCCGGGCGTGTTGCGGTAGCCGCTCACATTGCCGAACAGAATCCGGCTCGGCTCGATGCCGATCGCCTTGTGTCCTCCCGTGATCATCACCCCGCACCAATCGACGCGCAGCGTACCGTGCTCGGGAT
>Ga0182227_1000167_pt1 | contig 10158 bp, 17 predicted proteins | sample G6R1MG_18_FD_129659 | JGI IMG/M metagenome (GOLD analysis project Ga0182227, IMG submission 129659) | Miscanthus phyllosphere microbial communities from Michigan, USA - G6R2_MAIN_07NOV2016_LD1 MG | ecosystem: Host-associated > Plants > Phyllosphere > Phylloplane/Leaf | place: USA: Michigan... | reverse complement strand
TTCTTCTCCCAGACCAACCCGCCCCGCCCGAGAAGATCAACGCCGTTGGCGACGTTCTGAGAGGTGTTGGCTGTCGCCACGGTATACGGGCTACTCGCGAACACGTCCTGCGGCTTCAGGATCACGCCACCGCCGCCGATGGGCAGCCCGAGGGACCGCTGCGTGCCGAACCGGAACGCCATGGGTCAGCTCGCCAGATACGAGTACGGGACGGACGCCGTGCCCGACGCGACGGACACCAGCCCCGTGCACAGCGTGTCGGCCTCCGTGACGTACAGCTGGCCGGCAGGGACCGCGATCATCCGCTTCGTCGTCGGCGTTCCCGTCGCGGCGGGTGTACCATCCGCGCCCACGTTCACGCGCAGGATGATCGTCGCCGTGCCGAGGTTCTGGAACTCGAACTTCTTCCGGTTCGCGTCGGCGGCGAGAACCTGCGTCGCCGTGCCCACCGTGCCGCTCGTCGTGCCGCCGCCCTCGGCAATCGTGGCGCGCTGCGTGGTCGTCGTGGCGACCGCGCCCGACACCGGCACCGGCACACCCGCCGCGTTCCCCTGGATCGTCTGGGCCTGCGTTCCGGCCGTGCCCGGCGCCGTGACCGACCCGCCGGACGAGCCGCCTCCGCTGCCGCCCGCAATCGCGGTGCCGTCCGGGTTGACGACCGCCACGAGAGGCACATCGTCACCCGCTACGGGAAGCTGACCGACTTGTCCGATCCGAAGGTAGTCGCGCAGTCCCATGGGTCAGTCCTCTTTCTTCGATGCGGGCGCGGCTTGTGCAGCTTCCAACTCAGCGATGCGGGCACGGAGGGCGTCCGCCTGGACTTCTAGTCTATGACGGGCAAGAACCTGACACCCGATCTCAAACGCAAGCCTGTCTTCGACTGTCGTAAGAACAATCATGACTACGCCTGCACTATAAGTACATTAAATCCGCCAGGAATAGCGTTTCCTGGCGCCTGCTGAACATCTTTGCCCTTATAGTTGATATTTGTGGAAAACACTGCGTTTTGTGCCGTGATGCCAGCCGTTGTAACACCAGTATTCGCAGTTAGCGTTCCAGTCGTAACGTTACCTGACGTGGTCGTTCCATTAACAGTCAAATTACCGCCGACGCCGGCGTTACTAGAAACGTTCAGACTGCTAACGTTTAGGATGAATGCCGACGACACGCCATTAGGCGCCAGTGCGACGGCGGCACCGCCGCCCGGCCCGATTACGATGTTACCGCTAGGGTCGGTTTGTATCTTGCCCTCGCGAACGTTATTCGATCCATCGCGCGAGCGCATGACAATGGGCGAAGAGCCAACCGCGCCGTTGCCCGGCTGAAACCCGGCCATAAGCGATGTGTCAGCGCCGCCGTCGATGCATCGAAAAGCTTGCTTCCATGGGACCTGATTGAAGGCGCCGGCAAACCCGACGTAATGCCCGATCAAGGCCCCGTCCGGCTGCACCTCACAGTTGCCAGTGGTCCATGTTCCACGGATGTGGGTGTTCGTGGGCGTGGAGCCGTTCGCAAGCCTCTCACATGCAACATCGATCTCGACGCCATACAACTCGCAGTTGCTAAGACCCTGGTTGGGGACGTTCGGAACGAGGGTCGGCTTATTGGTGACGACGAAATTGGCGCCGAACACCTGCGACACCCGACCGGGTGCCGCGTTCGCCATGGCAGCACCGAACACGCCGACGGCGCCCATATTCGGATCAGCCGTGCGAGCGATCCCCGCGACGCCAGCCGCATGAATACCGCGCGGGTTTCCGCCCGAATACGGGAGGTCAACGGTTCCAAGAATGACATCGGTGACGCCGACCGTATCGCCGCCCGCCCTACACGTCAGTGGCAGCCCGCCCACGTCCGCCGTGACCCCGGCATAAGCCGTGGTGTAGGTGGCGAAGTTCGGGCCAGGAAAGGTGTTGTCGCCACGCTGAACGACGGTTGCCGCAATTTGAAGAGCATCGCGCCCTTGAGATGGCGAGCCCGTCAGCACTTGCCGGCCCGACGTGGACCCATCGCTGATCTGGGACGCGGTCACCGTCGAGGGCGCGCCGCCGCCTCCGCCACCTGCGCCAATGCGCGGGTCGTCGTACGCTGCGACGCCGCCCGACACGCCGATAGCTTTCGTCGCCGCAGTGCCGAGTTCGAGAGCCGCCCGCGCGTCTGCCGGCGCGCTGGTGATGACAGCCCGCCCGCTCGTGGTTGCGTCCGAAATCTGCGCCGCCGTGATCGTGGTCGGCCCACCGCCGCCGCCCGTGCCGGGACCGATACCAAGCTCGCCGAGGATTTCCAGCAGCAGACGGCGAAACGGCTCGAAAGTCGGGTTCCGCACGGGGCCATCGTTCGTCTGGCGCTTGATCGCCGGCTGCGTAGTTTGATCCGTGAAACGCGACATCTCGCCCCCAACTTCGGCGTGTCGCGCTGTCCCCCTAGACGCTCGGCCGATATACCGCGTCTTCCGTGTCCTGCATAGGCTCGCGGTGGAACTCCGCACGGGTCTTCTTCACCTCGCGCGGACCGACCGGCATGGCGAACGTGAGCGCCAGGGCATCGGCGCGATCCGGCGAGGCATGGCCGCCGCCGGTCGTTCCCTCGCGCTTGCGCATGTCATCCTTGCTTTCGAGCATGATCGCATTTTTCACGTCGTGGTAGAAGTATTCGCGGGTTGTCAACTGGACTTGTAGAATGTCATCGTCAGGAAGCGCCCCGTTTCCTTCGATCCATTCCCTCGTGCATCCATACATATATGAGCCACGGTTGACATATTTAGTTGAAGGAGACCTTCCCCCGAAATATATCGGCACCACGCCAGGAACATTGAGTTGCTCAAGGCGCTCCGGAACTCCGGCCCCGACGCCACCGCCGTCAATGAATATTGCATCGGGCATATCCACGAGTGCGAGTTCTGCGATCTTGCCGGCCACGAACATCAGCCAGTCTTTGCGCCCACCTTCCGGCCGCATGATGACCGGCGGTAGCGTACGAGCGTCGTTGCCACGACGACGGTAGATGACTGTTTCGTCGCCTCCAGTATGGCCGATGTCGACGCCATAGATGAGGGGGTCAGTAATATTTGACAGAGGTTCGCGCTTGCGAGCCGCTTCCACATCTTCCGTCGCGATGAACTGGTCCGTCGCTTGGCGAGGGAACTCACCGCGTATCTTGACGCGAATATAGTCGCTGTCTTCGCCATAAGTCTCAACATCCTCCGCGAGCTTGCTCTTGTTTGGGATACGCGCCTCGCGGCTGTCCACCTTGAAGCAGCGGTACAGCCTGCGGATTTTGCTGTTCATGTGCGTGTCGTAGAAATACCCACTGTTTCGCGTGGCATTCCCGAACAAGAACTGCATCGGCTCGCCGTCCGTCAGGCCGCCGTCTTGCGTCTCGAAGATGTTGCGCTCGATCGCGCTCGCCTCGTCGTTGATGTAGTACGAGGTACTATCGACCGCGTGCTGGCCGGCAAAGGCTTCGGGTGTCTCCTTCCGCCACGGGATCGCGTCACACCGCCATGTGCCGGGGTGCTGCCTGTGCACGCGGCGCAGGTTGCCCTTGCTGGCCGAGAAGTTGAACCACCGCTGCGTCAGGCCGCGCTTGTGCCACTTGCCGATCTCGGACCACGTTTTAGTTTCCAGCTGCGGCGACGAGTTCGCGGTTACGATGCCTTTGCTGTGCGGGCGTGTGGACTGGATGAAGTCAACGATCCAGGCCACGAGGCCAGATTTGCCCACACCATGGCCTGCCCGCGTTGAGTACCGCATGGGTAGTACTGAACGTGAACCGTCAAATCCCCGTCGCCGTATATCCTCGCCCCACTCAGCGAGGAAATCGACCTGCCAGACGTCCGGTCCCGGATGATGTAGGAGATCACCTTCGCCCCACCCATAGTTGTACAGGACGAACCCGAGGGGATTGTCCCACAGGTCCGCCATGTCGATTGCGAGATCGTGGTCGGATAGTTCGCTCAACCGAGATCACGTCCATAGTCGCGCATCACACGCTCGTTCATCTCTCTCGCCCGGCGTGTGCCGAACGAGCCGTCAGCGTTCCGGGGGATGGGCGCGCCCAAGCCCTCCAGGCGCCCGTCGTATCGCTGCGTAACGGGGATGCCGTGCCGGTCGAAGCCGTCCACCTCGAACGCGAACGTGAGCGCGAGTTCGGGCCCCGAGACCTGCTTTCCGTTCACACCGAACCACTGCTTGATGTGGACGGTCTGGACCTTGCCGTCCGGGCCCTCGAACAAGACCATGCCGCCGGTCGTGTCGATGGCGAGGATCGTGCCGCCTTCGGAGACGATCATTCCTCACCCCAATAGCTGATATCAGCCTCGGCAGCATCGCCGGGCGTATCGTACTCGTCGCGCGTGTCACAGTACGATTGCGCCACGTCGTTCGCGTATTCCTCGACTGCGGTCCCGTCATCGAAGTGTTCGAACCCGGCCTGTCGGCACATCTCGCGCACGAACTCGGCCTTCCATTCTTCGTCCGTCATCTCAGTTCCCCTCCGCTGGCGGCAATCCCGCCGCCGCTCGTCTACGCGCCCGCAGCACGTCGGCCACGTCCACCGTGACCGCAACCTGCGTGTCGCCCGAGATCATCTTATGGATTTGCGCGAGCTTTCCAAGGGCCTCGACCTTGGGCCACAGGTGCGCTTCCATCTTCAGGACCGCCTTCGGGTTGTCCGGGTCGTCGCCGGGCTTGTGCTCGATCTCGCACTTGAACGACTTCAGGCCGGCAAGGGTCACGTCGTCCGCGTCGCTCAGGTCGAGGTACGCCGTGCCATCCTCCTGAATGCGCATCACGGCCCCGAGAGTGGCGAACGCAACCTTGGCAAGCTCCTCCTCGATCTTCTGCGGCGTGACCTGAAGGCGCTCCATCCGGCGCGCCGTGAGGGCCGCGATCACGGTCCGCACGCGCTCGCGCTTGAGCATCTGGGGCGCCGTGGCTGCGGCACGCTCGACGCCGGTCTCGCGCAGGGCCCGCGTTGCCGACCGGGTCCGCATGTAGGCCATGACGAACAGGCGCTCCGTCTCGGACAGGTCGGTCAGCTGTACGTCGAGGAGTTCCTCGGCCTCGATGTTGGCGAGCGGGCTGGTCATGGCAGGTGGTCCCAAGTGACGACGGTCGAGGGTGTGACGAGAACGACCAGGGCCGTCCCGCACACCGTCTCTGACATCACAGAAGCGTTATGGTACGTCCGCACGAATGAGGCCGTCCGGTCCGAGAACGTGACCGTGCCATCGGTGTGGCGGTGCGTGACGTGCTCTTGGCGCATCGCCAGACGCCCGCGTGGAATGAACGGCTTCTCGGTCATCTCAATCCCCCTCTGAAAATGAAAGAGCCCCGGCGCGTCCAAACGCATTTCCGGGGCTCAATCCATACGAGCGGCGCTTTGAGCTACCGCGCGCACAGCGCCCCGAGGGGCATCCACCAATCTACACATCGCCGCGCAAAAGAAAACCCCGCCGGCGAGGGCGGGGCTGATCATCAGCCGATGACGGTGCAGCAGCCGGGGAAGACCTTGCGGACTTTGCCCGCGTCGTCCTTCACGGGGACGTGGCGGCCTTCCTGCGGGCCACAGACCACGCCCTCGTAAGGCGTGCAGTTCGGGCCGCTGGTGAATTTCACGCGCTTGCCCATGATCTCGTTGACATGTGCCATGATCCCTCCGGGTCGGTTGTGTGGCGACAGTTTTTGATACTTTCGCAGCCATTCTTGGTCAAGTTCGAACGACTGGCGCGAATGCTCTCTGGCGAGCAGTGCGCCGGCCTCAACAAGCTTGACGCACGCGGGTCCGTTGAGCGCCGGCCAAACGCCGTCGATTGTCCAGACCTGACCCTCTTCCGTAAGGGTCCTGAGAACGATCCGACCGGACTTGCAGATGCGTTCCAGCGTTTTTCCGTATCCCACGAGGCCGGTCATAACAGAGCCACCTTGCCATCCGCCGTTCGCACCATGATCTCGGGCAGTTCCTCCCACAATCGACGCTCCCTCGCGCTCGCATACCGCTTCGGCGCGCCTTCGGGCTTGAGGCGGACGTGGATGCGGAAAGCAAGACAGAAGCCGGCGTTTCGTTCCGCCTCGGCTCGAGTATCGAATGAAATGCAGCCAACGACAGCAGCGCCATCTCCGCTGTCATAAACGTTCCGCCAGCACTCAGTCATCGGTCGCCCCTCCATACGTCTCGCGGTCCCTGGCCCGCTGCATCAGGTCGATCATCGGCTTGAGGCCGGCAGGAGTGTGCTTGGGCGCTGACGGGCGCGGGAATGGCCGTGCGCGTCGGCGGAGCGCCGACTGCCCCCGTTCGGTCAGAGCCAGCCCACGGTCTTCCCAGAACGCTACGGGGTCTGCAGCCATCCTCTCAAGGCGAGCCTTCACATCTTCACCGGTCATAGGTCCACCCCCATACGAACGCCGCGCCGACGAGGATCAGCCATACCAGAAGCATGAGCGCTCCACCGAGCCCGAGCCCCAGCCAGAGGGCCAAATGCGCGACAACATAGCCGAGGCCCCATGAAAGCCCGACAGCCGCCATGGCCGCCAGGGCGCATCCAAGGGCCATTCCCAGCCGGGCGATCACTTGCTCGCCTCGATCAGGAGTTCGCCGAGGCGGCGGAGGTTGGCGCGAGCCTCATACGTCTCAGCCCTGAAAGAACGCTGGCACGCAGCGGCCAAATTCTCCCACCCCTGCTCCGTCCAGACATCCGCGAACTCGACCAGAAATTCAGCCGCGTCGTTTACGTCGCCGCCGAGCGCACCAAGGACCGCATCGGTTTCAACCTCGGCCGTCACATCAACTCTGACCATCATCACCCCTCCATCAACCCCACCACCACACCACAAACTTGACGCCCGATCAACAGGACAGTGTTCCCAAACCGACCAGTCGGTCGGTAAGAGATGTGACATTTTTACCACACTTACATCGAAATTGATTTCCTCAATGATTTCAATGGGCGTCACAGCGTTGCTCAGCAAAACATCAATCTTTTCAATATCTTAATAATCTTCCTTCGAATGACTCCTAGAAAACAAATTATTTAGAAAACAGTGTACACTGACTGGTTTTTATGTAGGTATGCCTAGTAGGGTAGACAACCTATAAGAAAACCCGTCGATGTATATGGTTCTAAGGGGGTCTTCGAGCACCCGTTGTAGCACGCAAAAGCTCATCGATTGGGGGGGCTAAGTCATTGATTTTTATGATCCGCAGCTGAGTAACCTCCCCTAAGTCATTGAAACGAGGTAGTGAAATGTATCCACCAAGGTTGTTTGACGAGGCGTCAATCACGGATGAGTTGCATAAGGCCAGCCTCTCGTACGACGATACGGCGGCGTTCGCTCGGGCGCTCGGGATGACCGGTCCGAGCCTCGCCCACATCCTTGCCGGCAGGGTGCCGCCGGGGGGAAGAACCTGTGCTTTTCTAGGAGTTAGGCGGGTTTTCATGTACGAACTCGTCCACGTCGAGAGCCCGTACACGGCGCTCGGGGAGGAGGCGTTTATCCGGCGGTCGCGGCGGTACGAGGCGGCCAGGGAGCACCTCCGAGCCGAGATCGCGGAGCAGGGTGAAATCGAGACGACGCTGCCCATGGATGGGTCCACGGCGGCCGAGGATGCCTACCAGTTGGCGGTCCACCACGCGCACGCCAGGAACCGCGCTAGTCGGACCAGTCGCCGACGTTCGATGTACCTCATGAAGACGCCGCTGGACGGCCAGAAGCGCCGCGCGCGGGCGAATGTGATGGGTCTGGCGCATGTCGTGGAGCTGGCGAAGGCCCCGGAAGACGCCTCGCCGTACCAGCTGAAGCAGGCGTTCGCCCGACTGCGGCAGGTGATGCACCCGAACAGCCGCGCGTCCGTGGAGAATAAAATCCTGGCGAAAGGGCTGTACGAGAAGCTGCGCGGGAACCCGGCCGAGACGAAGCCGACCCCGAGACGGGGCGCCCCTGCCCCGGCGCAGTTGAAGGCGGGGCAGATCGAGTACCAGAAGAAGCTGTTGCGGGTCCGGCTGGCGACGGGGAAGATCGTGGTCGTGACGAGCGACACGCCCGCGATCATGGCGGCGGCGGAAGAGATGGTGATCAGCGGCGAGGCGAACCGGCTCGAAGCGCCCCGCGAAATGCTGGTGAAGGGTGGTCCGATCCCGCAGGGGATGGCGACGCGCCGGAAGAGGATCGAGCTGCGGATCGTGACGGGAGACACACGGATATGACCGTGTATGTGGACGATGTTGAGCTGCCGTATGGCAGGATGAAGATGTGCCACATGTGGGCCGATACAGAAGATGAGCTGATCGCGTTCGCGCGTTCTCTGGACCCGAAACTACCCCGGTGGATACAGCGACCGCCGAAATCGTCGTGGGTGCATTTCGATGTGTCGAAGGCACTGAAAGCGAAAGCCATCGCGGCCGGCGCGGTGCTGATGGATAAGTACGGTCCGGTCGAGCATGTCGCACGGCTGCGGGGAGACGAGCGCGGGATCGACCGCGTGCTGAAGGTGCGGGCTGCTTTCGGCAAACCGCTTGATGGGAGGGTGATATGACCGGCGTTGTTCTGAGGAAGGCACAGTTGAAATCGGCACTGCGGTACGGCGGCGTGGTTCGCGTACCGCTGAGAGATAGATCGCAGGTAGAAGCGGCGAGGGAGCTGATCGCGGAGGGGGCGGCAGAAGAGGTCGGGACGGACGGCACGGAAATCCGGATCGTGCGCCCGAGGCCCGCCCGATGACCGCCGCCGAACGCGAAGAACTCGAAACCCTGCGCGAGGAGAACCGGCAGCTGCGCGATCTGCTGCTCCCGAAGGCGGTGTTCCCGCCCGGGCTGCGGATGGACCGGACAGAGCAGAACGTGACCCTGGCGATCAGGGCGGCGTCGCCAGGACAGGTGACGCGCCAGCGGATGTGGGCGGCCCTGTACGGCACGAGAGCCGATGGCGGCCCCACGAGCGCGAATATCGTGGACGTGTACATGACCCGTGTCCGGAAGAAGCTCGCCGGGACCGGCGTGACGATTACGACGGTTCCGAACCACGGCTGGTACATGGACGCCGCGTCCGCCGCCCGGTTTGACGAACTGCTGGCGTGTGGTAGGTTGACGAGCGATCAAGTTACGGAGGGGACGAGATGAATACGAAGTTGACGCCCGAGGGACAGCGGCTCGCCGATGCGCTGGTGAAGGCGGGGGTCGTTGCGGAGCTGGAACCGTACATGCCCGACCGAGGCGCCCTCAACGCCGCCGCGCTCCTGCTGACAGCGCCTGAGGGCGAGGGGGCGGGCCTGCGGGAGGCGGTAGAGGACGCGATCCGAGGCGAGACATATACGCAATCACCGGACGTATTCGAGGTTCGCGGGATCGAGGAGGCCGCTACTGCTGTTCTCGCGCTTCTACCCGCCCTCGCCAGCCCGCAACCCGCTGTCGAAGGGCCGGTCGCGGCGGGGGTGGGTGATATTCGGAGAGCGTTCGAAAAGAACTATCGCCAGCACCGTGACCCTTGGAGCCTGACGGGAGGCGAATTTCGCCTGTCGGAGACCGGATGCGGCTATGCTTCTCCCCATATTCAGGCGCAGTTTTCCCCGTTCGCAAGCGGCTATCGTGCTGCCGAGGCCACCCTCACCCCGGCAGCCCCCAAGACGCCGGATGCCGCCACAGGAGGATCGGTGGGCGCCGAGGCCGCCGAGAAAGATGCAGAGGAAAGCTATCAGATCGGCAAGCGTGATGGGTACGATGAGGGCGTTCAGGATGCCGCCATCCGCGTCGGCCTAGATGGCGAATACCGCGCGTCATTTGATCCCGTACGGGATGTCCCCGACGCCAGCACAATGCTTGACCGCATTCAGGAGCAATACGAGGCCGTAAAAGCTCGCGCCGCCACAGGGGGATCGGTGGGGGATGGGGGCCTGCGGGAGGCAGTTGCGAAAGCATTTTTCGATATTCGTAAGGGCTTCATTCAAGCCCGAAGCGGGTCAACCGGCGCATTCGAAAATCAAGACTGCGCTTGGTGGTGGGATGCAGACGACTTAATCGCTGGGCCTCTCGCTCAGTGCCTCGCCCAACCCGCCCCGGTGGGTGAAGACGATACGGGGGTGCGGGAGGAGATCGAAAACGCGATCCGAAGCGAGACCTACACGCAATCGCCGGACGTGTTCGAAGTTCGTGGGATCGAGGAAGCT
>Ga0182227_1000166_pt1 | contig 10217 bp, 13 predicted proteins | sample G6R1MG_18_FD_129659 | JGI IMG/M metagenome (GOLD analysis project Ga0182227, IMG submission 129659) | Miscanthus phyllosphere microbial communities from Michigan, USA - G6R2_MAIN_07NOV2016_LD1 MG | ecosystem: Host-associated > Plants > Phyllosphere > Phylloplane/Leaf | place: USA: Michigan... | reverse complement strand
TTCCCGAGGGGAGAGCGCCACGCGCGAAGCCTTCGCATAGGCATTGGCCGCGTACTGCATCGTCAGTGTTCTCCCTGCGCCGCCCTCGGCCGATCGCAGGCGAATCAATGCATCGTTTTTGTTAAAAGCCGGTATGCGAGCGTTCTGCCGTATTGGCGCCCCGAAAGGGGGTGAGTGCTTCGGCGTGGCGGCCGTTATGGCCAGTCCGTGCCACATCGGGTCCGGAACCCGCTTCAGATGACGAATTTCTTTCTCGGATTGATGGCCGGCTGCATCATCGCCGGTGTCGTCACCATCACCGCTGCCCGGCACCCGGCGGTGCAAATGCGACTCGGCCTCGTGCCGCCCGCTCAGGCGGCGGTCGTCGTAGCACCCCGCCCCGAGACGCCCCGCTGCCCGGTGCCGAAGACGGCGAACCAAGTCGGCAATCCGGAGATGCTGTTCTCGCGTAGCCGCCTCTGGTCGGTCGCCCCCTGAGGCCAGTCCCGATCCCTTGAGGCAGGCCTCAGGAAATCCGCTCGTTCGCTTTGCAGGGCGCGATGTCGTGTCTCGTGCGAGCGCCGCACGGGCTTGCTGACCGGTCCCCGCCTGGATCGAGCGGAAACCGTATCAAACGCTGCTGCTGAGCAGAAACATCACCATCGTCGTCGCAACGGTGCTGCCGAGGAAGCCGAACAGGGCCGCGGCGAAGGAGGGGCCGGTCTGCATGTCGGCGGTGGGCTGACGGAGGGCGTTGTCGGTGGCGATCATGGCAAGACCCTGAGGGGAGAAGAGGAGTTTTCCGGCGCGAAGCGATCGGTTCGATTGCAGTGAATCTGCGCTTCACGGTGACGCTTGGCGGTGCGGGACCACACTCGAAACCGCGGACGGATCCGGCTTTGGCAGCATCGGGTTAGAGGCGGTCTCGATCCGCGGGGAGCGCGGGGCCGGCCGCGGTCAGTCGCAGCGGTTGACCTGCTTGGCGGCGCGCAGGGAGCGGAGCTCGCTGCGCAGATCGATCGACACGATGTCGGCCCCGCAATCCTCGAAGGCGTCCTGCGCCTCGTGGTAGCGGTCGCCGATCTCGTCGAGGGTGTCGCAAACCCGGTCGTGATTGCCGAGCTGTGCTTCCTGGCGGGCCTGATAGCGCAGAGCGCTGGCTTCCTGGATCTTGCGGCGGCCGTCGAGGCAGCCCGGCGCCGCGAGCGCGGAGGAAGCCAGGGAGACGCCGACGAGGGAGGCCGCAAGGCCGGCGAAAACGGTGTGTCGCATGAGGTGACGCATGGGGCAGACCGACTTTGTTCGACCGAAGTCATGATAAGGTTAAGGAGCGTTCAGCACGCGGCCATCACAGTGTCTTCACCGATCCGGCCACTGCGTCGTCGCTCGTGTCGGCTTTTGAACGGTGACGCTAAGCCGATGGTTCCGAAACTGGCCTGCAGGATCTGCCAAGATTCTTGGAAGCTTCCCGGACGATTCTTGGTGGAACATTCGGCGCACTGGGATTCGATCGACACCCCTATCCCTCCGCAGACTCCTTTTGACCGAGATCTTGGCGACCGAGATCCTGCCCGGCACGGTTTTGGCGCGCCGTCTCCGACACACGCCCGCGGCGCGAGACGAGAATCTGGTCGAGGGTGACCGGCGCCAAGCCCTGCGCATCGACGCCGACATCGTATTGTCGCGGGATCGGCTTGAGCCGGCCGTGGGAATGGCCGTGCAGGTTGATCGCGCCGCGGCCGAGGCCGTTCCAGGTCCGGAAGGCGTAGTGGCACAGTACAAGCCGGCGGCCCTCGACCTCGGTCTCCGCGTAATGCGCCACCGAGGCCCAGCCGGGCGCCGACAGGGTGGCGGGACCGTCGTTGTTGCCGACGATCAGGTGCTTGCGGCCGTTGAGCGCCTCAAGCAGGGCCGCGATGCGCTCCGGTGGGGGACCGAGGGCGAAGTCTCCGAGATGCCAGACGGTGTCGTCCGGCCCGACGACGGCGTTCCAGGCCTCGACCAGGGCCGCGTCGTGGGACGGCAGATCCGCGAAGGGGCGCCGGTCGATCCGCAGGATCCGGGGGTCGCCGAAATGCGTGTCGCTCGTGAAGAAGATGGTCATCCGCCGCGCTGTCCGGTGTGAGCGGGACAACGCGGCGGACGGGAGAACGATGCCGGCCTAACGTCCTGGGCTGAAGCGCAGCGGTACGGTGACCGGGAGGCTTGACTGCGTCACCCCGGCGGGGGCGGGCGGCAGGCTGCCGCGCACCGCCGCGAGCGCGGCGCTGTCGATGGCGCCGATCCCGCTGCTGCTGCTCAGAGACGCTCCGCTCACCGCGCCGGAGCGGCTCACGGTGAAGCGCACGGTGGCCACGCCGCCACTGGTGCCGGCCGCGGCTTCACGGTTCATCCGGCCACGGATCGTCGCGGCGATGGAGCCCTTCCAGGCCGCCATGGCGTTGGGGTCGTTGGCCGCAGCGGCCGTGCCCGTCGCGCTTTGGCGCGAGGTGGCGGCGGAGTTGCGCTGCGAATTGCCCGCTTGGGCGGCCTGGGCGCGCCGGGCGGCATCACGCTCGGCCTTCGCCTTGGCGGCCTTGATCCGCGCTTCCTTCTGCGCCTCCTCGCGCTTCTTCTCGATGATCTCCTTGCGGCGTGCCTCGCGCTTCTTCTCCAGCTCGGCCTTGCGGCGCTCCTCGATCTTGGGATCGGGCTTGGGCGGCTCCGGGGCTTTCGCCACCACGGGCGGGGGCGGCGCCAGCGGCTCCGCCTCCTGCGCCTCGGAGGCGATGATCTGCTCCTCCGGCGGCGGGGGAACCGTGTCGGGCGGAACTTCCGTTACGGCTTCCGGCGGCGGAGGCGGCGGCTGTACCTCCTCCGGCATCACCTCCGTCATCTCCGGGGGGGGCGGGGGCTTCACCTCGTCCGGTGTCTCGACCGGCTCGGCCGTCTCCGGCTCGCCCTCGGGCTTGGCCTCCTCGGGGATCTCTTCGACCCGCTGCGACTCGGCAGGCGCCTGGGTCTCGGCCTCCGCCATCTGCGGCGCGAGATCGATCGTGATCTCCTGATCACCCGGGGGCGCGGGCGGGGTCAGATGCAGATAGGTGATGCCGATCAACCCCGCGGCGTGCAGGGCCAGGGCCAGGGCGAAGGCGGCCGTGAGGCGCCCCTGGCCGCCTCCCTCGGAAGGGCCCGAGGGTAATCCCTGCCCGGCATGAGCGGGCACGGGAGCCGGCATCGGAGCAGATATCGGGGCCTGCATCGGCGGCATGGGGGCGGCCTTCGGAGCTGGCTTGGGAGCGGCCATCGGCTTAACGGGGCGTCCCTGCGGCCGGCGCGCCACCCGCCGACTGGGCAATCAGCGAGACCTTGGTGAAGCCCGCCTGACCGACGAGGCCCATCACTTCCATGATCCGGCCGTAGGGCACGTCCCGGTCGCCGCGCACGAGCACGACCTGATCCGGGTTCTCCGCCCTGAGCTGCTTCAGGCGCGGCAGGATCGTCTCCGGCGTGAACCCGTCCTTGGCGATGAACGGATTGCCGTCCTTGTCGATGGAGACTTCGAGCGGCTTCTGTGACTGCGCCACCTTGGCGGCGGTCGTCTTCGGCAATTGCACCGGCACGCCCGTCGTCATCAGCGGCGCGGCCACCATGAAGATGATCAGCAGCACCAGCATCACGTCGACCATCGGCGTGACGTTGATCTCGGACATCGGCGTGGCGTCGAGGCCGTCCTCGTCGTCGCTCGCCGAACGCGCGGTTCCCATGGCCATGGCTTCGCCCTTCCGGGTGTCGGCGACGGCCCGCCGAGCTGAGGCGGGCGCCGCGAAGGTTTCAGGAGTCGGCGAAGAAGCGGATTACTCGGCCGCCGCGGCCCGGGCGTGGGGACCGCGGTCACGGGCGAGGCGGTTGCCGAGCACCGAGATGCAGGAGACGAAGCTCGACTGGATGCGGGCGACGTCACCCGAGAGCTTGTTGTAGGCCATCACCGCCGGGATCGCGACGACGAGGCCGATGGCGGTGGCGAACAGCGCCTCCGCGATGCCGGGCGCCACGACCGCGAGGCTGGTGTCCTGGCTCTTCGCGATCGACGAGAACGAGTTCATGATGCCCCAGACCGTGCCGAACAGGCCGACGAAGGGGGCGGTGGAACCGGAGGTCGCCAGCAGCGGCAATCCGCCCTGGAGACGCTTCACCTCCAGGCTGAGCGCGCCCTTCATCGCCCGCTCGATCCGCTCGCGGCGCTCGGCCCGGCTCTCGCTCGGATCCTGGTCACGCCACGCGTCGAGCCCCGCCTTGATCACGTGGCCGGAGATGCCCTTCTGCCCGGTATCGATGGTGCCCTCCGAGCGGACCATCGCGTCGAAGGCCTTGGCCTGTCGTTTGGCGGCGGAGAGGCGCACGATCTTCTCGAAGACGACGGTCCAGCAGGCGAGCGAGGCCACCACGAGGAGAATCATCACGCTTTTGACGATCGGGTCGGCCTGCAGGAACAGACCGATGAACGACATGTCGTGGGCTGCAGCGACCGCCTCGGCGGGCACGGACGTCGGATCCATGTGTGACTCCTCGTGGCTCCAATATGCGTCCGTCACACCCGGTCGAACCGGTGGGACGGACGCGGCCGGCCTCAGCGATCGAAGGCGGCCGATGTCTTGGTGGCGGGCTCGATCCGCTCCAGGCAGGTCTCGCGGGTGGCGTCACCGCCCTCGCAAGCGAGCACGTCGTTGAGCAGAAGGCGGCCGATTTTCGGGCAGGAGAGGCCGGCGAAGTCGAAGAGCCGCACCACGGTCTTCTTCTCTTGCACCGGGCCCAACTCGACGGCGAGGCGCTTCTGGGCGACGCCCTCCGTGTCGAAGGCGAACAGATCGACCTTGAGCGACTTCAGCGCGGGCCCGCGGCTGTTGTCGACGAGCATGTAGGTGCGGCAGGCCTCGCCCGCGGGCTCGAGCCGGTTCAGTTCGATCTTCAGGGGAGGGGCGTCCGATTTGGCCGGCGGCGTCGCATCCTGTGCCATCGCGGCGGGGATCGCGGTGATCAGCGCTGCGGCGAGGGCGGCACTCGCGACGAGGCGTCCCCCGATCCCGCTGCGTCCCGGCCCTGCATCGCTCATTCCCCAGCCTTCCTGAATCACGACGATCTCATCTCCCCAATCTCGCGCCGCCCCGGAGATCCGGCGCGGGCCGCTTGACCCGAAGGCCGAAGGACTGCCGCTGTCCCGCCGACATTCGCTTCGCCGTGGTTTCGACGGCACCGGGAGGCGCCGTCATCCGAGGCGGGATCACCGTGACGCGATCTCCGCCGCATGGCGATGTGCGGATACAGCAAAGGTCACGCCCGGCGCTTCCCACAGCACCGTGTACGTTTCCGGAGCGTGCCTATCCGACAAGCAGGGTGTTGATCAAGGTTTGCTAAGAATTTCAGAGCAATTCCAAACTATTGAAGAAAGCCGGCACTCGGATTGGGATTTCTCTTTTATCCCGCCAAAGTTGCCGTTTTATCCCGAATCCCCATTCCCCGTGCTTCACCGCCCGCGCGGCCGACCACCCTTGATCGGCATCCGCCCACTTTCCATATCCTGATCCAAGAGCGCTGCCGCGAGGCGGGCTCGAGACCGCGAGGTGCCGCCAAGGGCTCGACGCCGTTCGATCCCCCAGGGCCTCGCCGGAGGTTTGAGCGACGATGACGCGGCCGTCCCCGTTCGGGTATCCATTCCTGCTCGGCTTCGACGAGATCGAGCAGGCACTCGATCGTGTCTCGAAGGCCGCCAGCGACGGATATCCGCCCTACAACATCGAACGTGTCACCCGCAGCGAACGCGAGCCCGAACGCTTGCGGATCACGCTCGCGGTGGCCGGCTTTACGCAGGATCAGCTCGACGTTTCCCTGGAGGAGAATCAACTGGTCGTGCGGGGGCGGCAGGTCGACGACAAATCCCGTCACTACCTGCATCGTGGCATCGCGGCGCGGCAGTTTCAGCGGGCCTTCCTTCTTGCAGACGGCATGGAGGTCTTGGGCGCGGAGCTGTCGAATGGGCTGCTGGCGATCGATCTGGCACGACCCGAGCCCGAGCGCATCGTGCGCAAGATCGCGATCGCCGCCAAGGATCCCTGATCCTGCGGGGCGATCCGGACCTGCTCAACCAAGGGGCGACGCGGGCGATCCGCGTCGATGGATCGCAGGCTCCACCGCCCGTCTCTCGGGCCTCCACCCCATCCCGGATTTGTCGCTGCCGATGTGCGGGACCATATCCGGTTCAACGCTCTGCCTCGGAAGGAGGGCATTCCATGACCACTGCCACAAACGACCTGACCATCGACACGACCGCCAACCCTGCCGTCGATCCGGCAGAGTTCGCCGCACTCGGCGAAGGCCACATCGCCTATGTCCGGCCGATCCGCTCGGACGAGGTGCGTGAGCTATTTCCGCAGGCGCCTGAGATGAGCCCCGGACTCGACCTGTTCGCCCTGCTCTCGGCGAGCGGCGCGCCGATCCTGCTCACTGATTCCCGCGAGGTCGCCGTGGCGAACGCCATGGCCCACCAGCTCTACCCGGTGAGCCTTCACTAGAGCATCATCCCGAAAGCGGGTTGCCGGCTTTCGGAAGAAGCTGATGTAAAAACAAAAGGCGAGAGCATCGTCCCGGGTCCGATATCCGGGACGAACTCTGGAGTCGTCTCCCCGCCGCTCGGCGGGGACACATCTCAAGCCATCGCCGCGACCGTGCGCACGAGGAGTTCGATATCCTCGGGCCGCGACAGGCGGTGGTCGCCATCCTTGATCAGCGTCAGCCTCGTCCCCTGCGCGGGCAGGCGCTCCAGAATCCGCAGGGCATGGGGATAGGGCACGTCCGGATCGGCCATGCCCTGGAGAATGTGGACCGGGCAGCCCGGCTCCAGGGCCGCGTTCAGCAACAGGTGACGCCGCCCGTCCTCGATCAGCACCATGCGGATCGGGTCGGGCTTCGGGGCATAGGGCGTCTCCCGATACCATATGCCGTCGCGCTCCAGGGTCTGCCGGACCTCGGGCGGGAAGGCGTCCCACATCAGCGTCTCGGTGAAGTCGAGGGCCGGGGCGATCAACACCATCCCGCCGACTTGCCCGCCGAGATCCGCCACGCGCCGCGCCCGCTCGCGGGCGACGAGGCAGGCGATCCAGCCGCCCATGGAGGAGCCGACGAGGATCGGCCGCTCGTTCGCGTAGCGGTCGATGACGGCGCAGGCATCGGCGAGCCAATCGGAGATGGTGCCATCCTCGAAGCGCCCCTCCGACTCGCCATGCCCGGAATAGTCGAACCGCACCATGCGCCGGCCGCTCTCGGCGGCCCAGGCGTCGAGGGCGGCGGCCTTCGTCGCCCGCATGTCGGAGCGGAAGCCGCCGAGCCAGACCACGGGCGGCCCCTCGCCCTCTCGGACCCGCACCGCCAGCCGGCGCGGGGAGGGGCCTCCGATGTCGAGCGTCACGAGGGGCAATTCGCCCAGCGAAGTCTCCGGATCGCTCACTGGGGCGCAATATCCTGTGATTCTGAAACAACGCGGCGACGCTTCGTTTACCGAACCGTAAAGCCGCGGGGACAATCCTTACCTCATGACCCAATTCCAAGCGACCGTCCCGCTACGGGTGACGCGATGAACGGAGGCAGCCTGTCCGGCGGCCCTGTGCGGTTGTCCGAGGCGTCGCCGCTGGCGGGCGTCACGGTGCTGCAGATCATCCCGGCGCTGGAGGCGGGGGGCGCCGAGCGCACCACCGTCGACGTCGCGGCCGCCCTCGCCGAGGCCGGCGCCCGGCCGCTCGTCGCCACGGAAGGCGGGCGGCTCGTCGGCGAGTTGCAGGCCAAGGGCGGGATCTGGGTGCCGTTCCCGGCCAACACCAAGAACCCGTTCGCCATGGCGCTCAACGTCGAGCGCCTCGTCCGGCTCTGCCGCCGGGAGAACGTGCAGATCCTGCACGCCCGCTCCCGCGCCCCGGCCTGGGTCGCCCTCGGCGCGGCCCGCCGGCTGAAGCTGCCCTTCGTGACGACCTATCACGGCAGCTATTCGGGCCGGACCAGCGTCAAGGTTCTGTACAATTCGGTGATGGCGCGGGGCGACGTCGTGATCGCCAACTCGCACTACACCGCCGACCTGATCCGCCGGACCCATCCCGACCAGGCCGGCGGCCGGATCAGCGTGATCCACCGCGGCACGGATCTGGCGGCGTTCACGCCCTCGGCGGTCGCGGCGGCACGGGTCGAGAGCCTGCGCCGGGCCTGGAACGTGGCGCCGCACGAGCGGGTCGTGCTGCTCGCGGCCCGGCTCACGGCCTGGAAGGGCCAGCGCGTGCTGATCGAGGCCGCCGCCCGGCTGCGCGATCTCGGCCTCACCGACTTCGCCGTCGTGCTCGCGGGCGATCCGCAGGGACGTCACGCCTACGAGCGCGAACTCGACGCGCTGATCGAGACGCGTGGCCTGTCGGGCATCGTGCGCAGGGTCGGACACTGCAGCGACATGCCGGCAGCCTTCCGCGCGGCCTCCGTTGTCGCGGTCCCTTCCGTGGAGCCGGAAGCGTTCGGCCGCTCGGCGGTCGAGGCGCAGGCGCTCGGCATCCCCGTCGTCGTGTCCGATCTCGGCGCCGTGCCCGAGACCGTGCTGGCCCCCCCCCGACGTCGAGCCCGGCCAGCGCACCGGCTGGCGTGTGCCGCCCGGCGATGCCGCGGCTCTGGCCGAGGCGCTGAAGGAGGCCCTGTCGCTCGGCGCCAGCGCCCGCGACGGCTTGGCCCGCCGGGCGCAAGCCCATGTCGAGGCGAATTTTTCGCTCGACCGCATGATCGACGGCACCCTGAACGTCTATGCCGACCTTCTGAACCGAGCGAAAACGTGAGAGGGTGAACCGAAATCAGTCCCGCGAGTTGACTCGGCAAGAAGATTTGCCAAGTTAGTGCCGTCCGGCCGAGCCGGATCAATCGGTGGCCGGGGCTCGCCAGACGCGGTGGCTCTCAGGCTGCCGTTTTGTCGTTGATACAGGAGAACTGAGCCATTCGCAGACCAATGAGAGCCATGCCGGCCCCGCAGAAGGACGGGCCGCGCGCAAACCGGGACATACGCGGCGTCCGCGACGTCCAGCTCATCGACCAAGATGGGCAGAACCGGGGTGTCGTGCCCTTCTTCGACGCGCTGGCCATGGCTGAGGAGGTCGGCCTCGACCTCGTCGAAATCGCGCCGAATTCGGTCCCTCCCGTCTGCAAGTTCCTCGATTACGGGCGCTTCCGCTTCAACGAACAGAAGAAGCAGAACGAGGCCCGCAAGAGGCAGAAGACGGTCGAGGTGAAGGAGATCAAGCTCCGCCCCGGCATCGACAAGCACGATTACGAAGTGAAGATGAAGGCCGTGCAGCGGTTCTTCGAGGAAGGCGACAAGGTCAAGGTCACCCTCCGCTTCCGCGGCCGTGAGATCGCCCACCAAGATATCGGCCTCCGGCTCTTGGAGCGCGTGAAGCAGGAGACCCAGGAGATCGCCAAGGTCGAGAGCGAGCCGATGCTCGAAGGCCGCCAGATGATCATGATCCTGGCGCCGCGCTAACCGTCTCGGCCCTTCCGCCGTCTCGCGGAAAAGGCTCGTCTGCAAATGCGCTGCTCCCTCGCGGGAGCGGCGCATTTTTCGTTTTTCGTCAGGGGATGGCGACCGGGCGACCCCGAAGAGACGAGGCCGCCCGGTCGCGTGCAAGAAACCTACTTCAGCATCGCGATCTGCACGTCGCCGACGCGCCGCGTCACCGACACCGTCACGTCACCGCCGTGGCGGTGCAGGCGGATGTCGGCCCGCGCGTCGCCGAGCTTGAGGTTGAACAGTTCCACCGCTTCGAGGAAGCGCGGCAGGACCGGGTTGCGGAAGCGGATGCGGTTGCGGGCGTGGTCGATTTCGAGCCCGAGACAGGCAGCCAGGAAGGCGAAGGGGGCCGCCGCCGCCCAGGCCTGCGGCGAGCAGGCCACGGGATAGCTCACGGGCCCGCGCTGGCGCCGCCGCATGAAGCCGCAGAACAGCTCCGGCAGCCGCTTCTGGTCGTAGTAGAGGCTCGTGTCGAACATCCCCTCGAACACCCGCGCCGCCTCCTCCTTGAGGCCGTAGCGGGCGAGCCCGAGGGCGCAGATCGCGTTGTCGTGCGGCCAGATCGAGCCGTTGTGGTAGGACATCGGGTTGTAGCGCGCCTCGCCCTTGGCGATGGTGCGGATGCCCCAGCCGTTGAAGCCGTCGTTGGACAGGAGCTGCGCCGCGACCTGCGCGG
>Ga0182227_1000163_pt1 | contig 10337 bp, 10 predicted proteins | sample G6R1MG_18_FD_129659 | JGI IMG/M metagenome (GOLD analysis project Ga0182227, IMG submission 129659) | Miscanthus phyllosphere microbial communities from Michigan, USA - G6R2_MAIN_07NOV2016_LD1 MG | ecosystem: Host-associated > Plants > Phyllosphere > Phylloplane/Leaf | place: USA: Michigan... | reverse complement strand
GTTCGGCGAGCAGCCGCTCGATCAACGCCGCCCGGGCGCCCGATGCCCGCAGGTCGGCGACCGACGCCGCGACCCGTGCCGCCAGCGCCCGCTCTTCCGCCGCCGCCCGTGCCGCCGCATCGCGCTCGCGCCCCGCCGCGGCGAGCAGCCCCGCAGCCCGCGTCGCGGCCACGTCGGCCGCCCGCTTCGCCTGCGCCAACCCGGCGCGCCGCTCGGCCAGCGACGGCACCTGCGCGTGCGCGCTGCCCACCAGGCACAAGATCGACAGGAGGACGAGCGGGCGCTTCACGCTCGCGACCGTATAGGCGATGCCCACCCCCGTCACCCCGGAGGCCGCGGGCAATCCTCGCCCGCCAGGAGGAGGTGGCAGGCGTAGCCTGACGGAGGGAGAGGTAAGCACCCACGCACCGGTCTGCGTCCGCCCCCTCCGTCGCCGGCGGCGCCACCTCCCGCTGGCGGGGGAGGATCGCGGCGGCACCATCGTCACCCCTCCCGGTGGTACGGATGCCCCGCCAGGATACTCGTCGCCCGGAACAGCTGCTCCGCCAGCATCGCCCGCGCCAGCAGATGCGGCCACGTCGCGCGCCCGAACGACAGCAGCAGGTCCGCCTCGCCGCGCGCCGCGTCGTCGAACCCGTCCGCCGCCCCGAGCAGGAAGCGCGTCTCGCGCACGCCGTCGTCGCGCCACCGGCCGAGCCGCTCGGCGAAGGCCGCCGAGCCCAGCACCTCGCCCTTCTCGTCGAGCAGCACGCGCCGCGTCTGTCCGCCGACCGGCGGCTCGCGCCCGCCCGCGTCGGGCAGCTCGGTCAGCCGCGTCGGCCAGGCGATGCGCTTCAGGTAGCGGTCGACGAGCTCGCCCTCGGGCGACCGCCCGATCTTGCCGCGCGCGACGATGTGGAGCAGCACGCGGCGCTCAGTGCGTCGCGATCTCCGGCGTCGGTGCGTCGCCGAACGACCACATCCGCTCCAGGTTGTAGAAGGAGCGAACCTCGGGCCGGAACAGGTGGACGATCACGTCGCCCGCGTCGATCAGCACCCAGTCGGCGGTCGGCAGGCCCTCGATCCGAGGGCTGCGGCCGACCTCGGCCTTGATCTTCTCGGCCAGCTTCTGCGCCATCGACGCGACCTGGCGCGTCGAACGGCCGCTGGCGATCACCATGTGATCGGCGATCGTCGACTTGCCGGCGAGCGGGATCGACACCGTCTCGACCGCCTGGTCGTCGTCGAGCGATGCCAGCACCAGCCGGTGCAGCGCCTCGACCTCGGCGGGATCGGTCGGTCGGGGGGCGGGTCGGGGCGTCGATACAGTGGCCAAGGTTGTTCCTAAGAAGACGGGCGAGGGCGCGCGAAACGCCGGTGCCAGTCGGGATCGCCGGCGCGAATGCCGGTCGCTGACGTCGGATCGGGGCGAAAGCGCAGCAGCACGATGGCCGGCAGTCTCCACGTCGTCCACATCTTCGCGTCCGACCGCGGCCTCTCGAACCGCCGCAGCCAGGCCATCGCGGGACCCGCGAGAGCGCTGCGGTTATACGATGGACGCGCGATCACCGCAATCGGCATCGTCCGCGCGATCCCGCGCCAGTCGCGCCAGCGGTCGAACTGCGCCAGATTGTCCGCACCCATCAGCCAGACGAAGCGGTTCTTCGGGTAACGCCGCGCCAGCACCCGCAGCGTATCGATGGTATATCGGGTGCCGAGGCGCGCCTCGATGTCGGTCGCCCGGATCGGCGCACGCCGCGCCATCGCCCTGGCCGATCCGAGCCGCGCCGGCAGCGCCGCCATCCCGGCGGCGGCCTTCAGCGGATTGCCCGGCGACACCAGCCACCACACCTCGTCGAGCCCCAGCGCCGCGATCGCCGCGAGCGTGATCCGCCGATGCCCGGCATGCGCCGGATTGAAGCTGCCGCCGAGCAGCCCGATGCGCTTCAAGGGTCGGTACGCCAGTGCTCGTGGGCGTGGCGCAACCGAACGATCTCGCCCCGGTCGCCCGACATCAACCGCGCACCTGCCCGGCGCCGCGCCCGACCCACTTGTAGGTCGTCAGGCCCTCGAGCGCGACCGGCCCGCGCGCGTGGAGGCGCCCCGTGGCGATGCCGATCTCCGCGCCCAGGCCGAACTCGCCACCGTCGGCGAACTGCGTCGACGCGTTCCACAGCACGATCGCCGAGTCGACCTCGTTCAGGAAACGCTCGGCGACGACCGTGTCCTCGGTCACGATCGCGTCGGTATGGTGCGATCCGTGTCGCGCGATGTGATCGATCGCCTGTTCGACACCCGCGACCACCGCGACCGAGCAGATCGCGTCGAGATACTCGGTGTCCCAGTCCGCATCGTCCGCCGCCGTCATCACCCCCGGCGCAAGCGCCAGTGCGACGGGATCGCCCCGCACCGCGCAGCCCGTCGCGACGAGCCGCCCGACCAGCGCCGGCAACCCCGGAAAGGCGCGGTCGACCAGCAGCGTCTCCATCGCCCCGCACACCCCGGTCCGCCGCATCTTGGCGTCGACCACCACCGCCTCCGCCATCGCCGGGTCGGCGGCGCCGTCGACGTAGACGTGGTTGATCCCGTCGAGATGCGCCAGCACCGGCACCCGCGCCTCCGCCTGCACCCGCGCGACCAGCCCCTTGCCGCCGCGAGGGATGACGAGGTCGATCACCCCCGCCGCCGCCAGCATCGCCCCCACGACCGCCCGGTCGGCGGTCGGCACCAGCTGCACCGCCTCGCCCGGCAGACCCGCGCGCGCCAGGCCGCGGACGAAGGCGGCGTGGAGCGCGGCGTTGCTGTCCCGCGCCTCGCTGCCGCCGCGCAGGATCGCCGCATTGCCGCTCATCACGCACAGCGCCGCGGCGTCGACGGTCACGTTGGGCCGGCTCTCAAAGACGATGCCGATCACCCCGATCGGCACCCGGACGCGGGCGAGCACCAAGCCGTTGGGGCGCTCGCGCCGATCGATCTCCGCGCCGACCGGATCGTCGAGCCCCGCCACCGCCTCGACCGCGTCGGCGATCGCCGCGAGCCGCCCCTCGTCGAGCCGCAACCGGTCGAGCATCGCCCCGCTCAACCCCGCCGCCTCGCCCGCCGCGACGTCGCGCGCGTTGGCGGCGAGGATCGCGGCGGCATCCTCGCGGATCGTCTCCGTCGCGGCGCGAAGACCAGCGCGCTTGGCGTCGGTCGTCGCACGCGCCAGCACCGCCGCCGCCGCCCGCGCGCGCGCGCCCATCGTGGCGATCAGCGCGGCGGGATCATCGGTCATTCCCACGGGGCTAGCACGCACGCCGCGCGCCGCGCTAGGCTCGCGCGCATGACGGGGATCCACAACGCAACCGCGGCGCATCCGGACGAGGCGGGCGGCCTCTGCCTCAACTGCGGCACGCGCCGGCGCGGCGAGTTCTGCCACGCCTGCGGCCAGCCCGCGCACGTCCACCGCAGCCTGGGCGCGATCTGGCACGACCTCGCGCACGGCGCCTTCCACTTCGAGGGGCGCATCTGGCGCACGTTGCCGCTCCTCATCGTCCGCCCCGGTGAGCTGACCCGCCGATACATCCACGGCGAGCGCGCGCGCTTCGTCTCGCCGCTCGCCTTGTTCCTGTTCATCGTCTTCGTGCTGTTCTCGATGCTGAGCGTCATCGGCGCGCATCTCGAATGGTCGGGCAACGGTCCCGGCGGCGATGCCGCCCGCGTCAAGATGGAGGCCAGGATCGCCGACGAGGCGCAGCAGGTCGTCACCCTGTCGGCACAGCGCGCCGCCGCCACCGCGCCCGCCGAGGTCGCCCGCCTCGACGCCGCGATCGCCGAGCACCAGCGCGAGATGGCCGCGGTACGCACCGCGATCGAGGCGAGCCGCGGCGAGCTGCGCTGGCTCGGCAAGATCCACACCGGCTGGAAGCGCCTCGACAAGGGCCTGACCAAGGCCAGCGAAAATCCCAACCTCATCCTCTACAAGCTGCAGTCGAACGCCTATAAATTCGCCTGGGCGCTGATCCCGCTGTCGCTGCCGTTCCTGTGGCTGCTCTTCCCCTTCAGCCGCCGATTCACCGCCTACGACCACGCGGTGTTCGTCACCTACTCGCTATGCTTCAACAGCCTGTTGCTCGTCGCGCTCAGCCTCGCGGGCAAGGCCGGCGTCGCGGTCGAATGGCTGTTCCTGATCGCCTGCGTCGCCGTGCCGATCCACATGTACAAGCAGCTGCGCGGCACCTACGCGATCGGCCGGTTCGGCGCGGCCGTGCGGATGATCCTGCTGTTCGTCGGCGCCAACGTCGCGATCGTGTTCTTCGCGCTGCTCCTCGTCGGGCTCGGCCTCGTCGGCTAGCAGGGGAACTTGCGCGCGAGCACCTTGGCGTAGCCGTCCTTGAGCGGCCGGCGCTGGTCGGCGGCGGGCAGCGCGGCGAGGCCGTCGACCATCTCCTCGATCCCCACCGTGCCGCCCTCGGGCACGCAGGCGATCGGCTTCTTGCCGGCACGGACGCGTGCGGCGCTCTCCGCCTTCAGCTGCTGCTTGGCGACCCGCGCCTCCTCCTTCAGCACCTGGAAGTCGGGCGCCAGCATCGCCGCGAAGCCCAGGTCGCGCAGATCGTTGGCGCGCTGGACGAAGGTCCCGACGCTCATCGCCGCCGACGCGGGCACCGCGATCAGCGCGAGCGGAAGAATGCAGTAGCGAGCCAGACGCGACATGGGCCGATCCTCTTGTGGAGGACCGGCCCATACGCAGCCAGAGCTTGCGGGACGCTGAACCCGATCAGGCGCCCAGCGGCGTCGGATTGCCGAACGGCCCGCTCGGCCGCCGCGTCTTGGGGATCGACGTCCCCGCCGCCGGCACGCCGCCGGTGCGCGCGCCCGGATCGGGCCGGTCGAGATCCTCGCCCGCGATCAGCTTCTTGATCTCGTCGCCCGAGAGCGTCTCATACTCGAGCAGCGCGCCGGCGAGCAGGTGGAGCTGGTCGACGTGGTCGCTCAGCAACTGCTTGGCGCGATGCAGCCCGCCCTCGACGATCGACTTGATCTCGTCGTCGATCAGCTGCGCGGTCGCGTTCGACATCCGCGCCGGCTGCGACGACGAGTAGCCGAGGTACGTCTCGCCCTCGGGCTGCGCGTACTCGACCGGGCCGACCTTGTCCGACATGCCCCATTTGGTGACCATGTCGCGCGCGAGGCCGGTGGCGTACTGGATGTCCGACGACGCGCCGCTCGACACCTTGTCGTAGCCGAAGATCACTTCCTCGGCGACGCGCCCGCCCATGCTGACCGCCAGGTTCGCGTACATCTTGTCGCGGTGGTAGCTGTACGAGTCACGCTCGGGCAGCCGCATGACCATGCCCAGCGCGCGGCCGCGCGGGATGATCGTCGCCTTGTGGATCGGGTCCGACGCGGGCTCGTGGATCGAGACGATCGCGTGGCCCGCCTCGTGATAGGCGGTCATCCGCTTCTCGTCCTCGGTCATGACCATGGAACGCCGCTCGGCCCCCATCATGACCTTGTCCTTGGCCTCCTCGAACTCGGCCATCGCGACCAGCCGCTTGCCCTTGCGCGCCGCGGTCAGCGCCGCCTCGTTGACGAGGTTGGCGAGGTCGGCGCCCGAGAAGCCCGGCGTGCCGCGCGCGATGACGCGCGCGTCGACGTCCGGCGCCAGCGGCGTCTTCTTCATGTGCACTTCGAGGATCTTGATCCGGCCCTCGATGTCGGGGCGCGGCACCACGACCTGGCGGTCGAAGCGGCCCGGCCGCAGCAGCGCGGGGTCGAGCACGTCGGGGCGGTTGGTCGCCGCGACGATGATGATCCCCTCGTTGGCCTCGAAGCCGTCCATCTCGACCAGCAGCTGGTTGAGCGTCTGCTCGCGCTCGTCGTTGCCGTTGCCGAGACCCGCACCGCGGTGACGACCGACCGCGTCGATCTCGTCGATGAAGACGATGCACGGCGCCGACTTCTTGGCCTGCTCGAACATGTCGCGCACGCGGCTCGCGCCGACGCCGACGAACATCTCGACGAAGTCGGAGCCCGAGATGGTGAAGAACGGCACGCCCGCCTCGCCCGCGATCGCGCGCGCCAGCAGCGTCTTGCCGGTGCCCGGCGACCCGACCAGCAGCGCACCCTTGGGGATCTTGCCGCCCAGCCGCGCGAACTTCGACGGGTCCTTCAGGAACTCGACGATCTCGACCAGTTCCTCGCGTGCCTCGTCGATGCCGGCGACGTCGTCGAAGGTAACCTTGCCTTCCTTCTGCGTCAGGATCTTCGCGCGGCTCTTGCCGAAGCCCATCGCGCCATTGGCGCCGCCGCCCTTCTGCATCTGGCGCAGCACGAAGAACGCGATGCCCAGGAACAGCAGGAACGGCAGCGACTGGTAGAGGAGGACCATCCAGATCGACGGACCGTCCTCGGGCTTGGCCGAGATCGTCACGCCCTTCTCGCGCAGCTTCGGCACCAGCGTCGAATCGGCGATCGGATAGGCGCGGAACTTCTCGCCCGAGGTCGTCGTGCCGGTGATGATGTCGCGGCTGATGTTGACGTCGCGGACCGAGCCTTCGTCGACCTTGTCGAGGAACGCCGAATAGGCGATCTGGTCGCCGCCGCCCGATGCCTGGCGCCCGTCGATGGTGGTGACGAACAGCGCCATGCCGAGCAGGATCGCCACCCAGATCAGGAGGCTCTTCATCCAGGGGTTGGGGGTCGGGCCACCCTTGTCCGGGCCGCGCTGCTTGTTGTCGTCGCTCATCCCGTCAAGATAGGCCGATGCCGGTTAATGGCAATGGAACAAGCGGTGGTGTCGACGGCAAGTCGGACGGCCGGTGCGCGCGGCGCGGCGGAGCCGGCCGAAAGCGCCATTCGCCCCCCGCCGCGACGTCGTAGCGCACACCGCCGAGCGTCCCGCCCGCGCCGCTCGCCAGACGATCGAGTGCCCGTCCCACGTCCGCCCCGCGCGGCGCCGCCACAGGGTCGATTTGGCCCAGGCAATGCTCGACCAGTCGCCGGCGAAGCTCGGCGGGCAGATCGTCGGCGCGCACGCGCACTTGGCCGTCCTCGATCCGGCATCGCTCGCCCGCCAGCCGATCGACCATCCAGCCGATCGCCTCCTCGGCCTGCGCCAGCGCCCCCGCGCTGCGCGATGCGGCCCCGGCATCCAGCCAGTCGACCTCGGCCAGCACCTTGCGCACGCGAGCGCGGTCGAACCGGTCGTCGCCGTTCGACGGATCGGCGATCGGCACCACCCCGCATCCCGCCACGATCGCGGCCAGTTCCGCCCGTCGCCACCCGAGCAGCGGCCGCGCGACCCGGCCCTGCCGCGCCCGGATGCCGGACAGCCCGCGCAGCCCCGCCCCCCGCGCCAGCCGCATCGTCATCGTCTCCAGCTGGTCGTCGGCATGATGCGCGGTGACGATCCAGCGCGCGCCGATCGCGTCGGCATGCTCCTCGAGCAGCCGATAGCGGAGCGCGCGCGCGCGGGTGGAGAGATTGGCGGTCCGCTCGCTGCGATCGGGCAGCACCCCCGCCAACGCGACATGCGGAACGCCGCACGCCGCCGCCAGCGCGCCGGCCCGGACCGCCTCGCCGACCGCCTCGGGACGAATGCCGTGATCCACCGTCGCGGCGAACACCCCTCCCCGTCCCGCCGCCGCGAAGAGCAGCAGCAGCGCACTGCTGTCGCCGCCGCCGGACAGCGCGATCAGGACGAGCCCGGCATGCGCCTCACCCGCGACGGCGCGCCAGTCACGCTCGAACCGCTCGACCATGTCCGTTGAAAGCTTGGGAAGGTCTTTCATCTCTCCCTCGTCACTCCGGCTCGAGGCCGGGGTGACGAGTAGGCTCTAGTTGACGTGCCGCCACCCGCTCACTTGCACTTCGCCGTCGTCCGCCCCCGCGCGACGTCCGCCTGCATCTGCGCCGACAGCTTGCCCGCGTAGACGTCCGACAGTTCGTCATACACCTTGCACGCATCCGCCGGCTTGTTCAGCTTCTGCAGCGACTGCCCCAGATAATAGAGGCTGTCCGGCGCCCGCTCGCCATCGGGCATCTTCTTGTAATTGTCGTAGAACGCCATCGACGCCAGGCTCGGCTTGCCGTCGTCGAGGTACGACCGCCCGAGCAGGTTCTGCGCGTAGCTGGCGCGCTTGCTCTTCGGGAAATCGGCGACGGTACGCTTCAACGCCGCCTGCGCCTCGGGATAGCGCTTCGCCTGCCACAGGCGGTAGCCGTAGAGGTACGAATCCTCCGCCGCATCGCCGGTCGCCGGCCGGTCGATCGGCGTCGTGGTCGTGGCGGCAGCGGTCGGGCGCGGCGTGGTCGTGGCGGTCGGCGTCGGCCGCGGCAGCGTCGTGGTGGCGGTGCGCGGCGGCGTCGCCGGACGCGTCGTCGCGGGGCGATCCTCGATCTCGTCGGCCTCGCGCGATCCGGCGATCGGTGCCGGGGCCGCGCTCGTCGCGGCGGCGGCGAGGCGACCGTCGGTCGCGCGCTTGTACGCTTCGAACTGCTCGCGCAGCGTCCGCAACTGGTATCCGTTCTGCTCGACCTGGCCCGTCAGCGTCGCCATCTGCTGCTCGAGCGACGACACCCGCTGCGTCAGGTCGACCACCGCGCTCGACGCGGGGCTGCCCGGTCCGTCGATCGACCGGGTCGGCGCGACGATGTCGGGCTGGATCGTGGCGCTGCCGCCGGGGAACACCTTGCGCTGCACCGCGCGCATCTCGCTCTCGAGCCGACCGACGCGGCCCTCGACGTTCGTCTGCGCGGTGGCGGCGATGGGAAGCATTGCGGCGCCGGCGAGCGCGGCGGCGATCGGGGCACGAACGAGACGGATACGCATGGTTACGGGTCCTCGGCCGTTCAGGGCGTGTCGGCGGTGTTGGAGGCCGCCGGCGGATTCTCGGCGGCGGCCAGGTTGGCGCGCTGCGTCTCGCTCAGCGCCGATCGCGCACTGGGCCGGGGACGCGGCGTCGACGACGCGGCGGTGCGGGCGCGTGGCGCATCGTCATCGCTCGACGACGACGCGGTCGGCGAGGCGCTCGGCGTCGGCTGCGGTCCGCCCGACAGCCGCGCCGCGATCGAGACGGCATCGACCGCCACGTCCTTGATCGCGCGCTTGCCGTCGCCGAGCGGCGGCACCGCCTGCCCGTCGACCTTGACGATCAACTGGTCGGGGCGGCCGACGTTGATCATCGGCCGGTTCGCGGTCGGCGGCACGTCGAAGCTCGCGCCCGGGGCCAGCGTGCCGAGGTAGAGCGTGTCGTTGTTGGCGTCGTACACGCGCATCCACACCTCGTCCTCGCCCGCGGTCAGCGTCACCTGCCGCGGGGTCGCGGCGGCCGGCGTCGCCTCGGGCGGGGTCGTCGTGATCGGCGGGGCGGCGGCGGGCACCTCGGCGGTCGTCACCGCGCCACCGGTCGCGCCGCCGCGGAACAGGTCGGTCCCGTACCACAGGCCGACCAGCACCAGGATCGCGATCGCGACGCCCAGACCGACGATCGCCAGCCCGCGCGACGGTACCCGCGCCGGATCGGGAGTCTCGTAGGGCTCGTACTCGGGCGGGCGGACGACGTGCTGCAGCTCGCCGCGGATCGCCTGCGCGGTCGCGACCTCGTCCATTCCCAGCGCCCGGGCGTACGCGCGCGCGAACCCGACCGCGTAGGTCGGCGACGGCAGCGCGGCATAGTCGCTCGCCTCGATCGACTGGAGGTGGCGGAGCGGCACGCGCGTCCGCTGCGCGATCTCGGCGAGCGTCAGCCCCTGCGCCTCGCGCGCCGCGCGCAGGCGGTCGCCGGCGTGCTCGGGCGCGGGAGCCGTCGCGGGCTGGCCGGCATCGACCTCGTTCATGCAGTCACTCCGATGGCACCCCTGCCGTAACGTTCATGTTCCAGAGCGCCCCCGCGCTGTCAACGTGGCCTCACGCGAGTTCGACGCCGTTGGCCGCGGCCCAGCCAGACAAGGCACCGCGCATGTCGCGCGGCGGATGCACCAGCAGCCGCTCGATCTCCGCCGTCGCCGCCGCCCGGTCCAGGCTGCGCACCATCGCCTTGATCGGCCCGACCGCCGCGGGGGTGATCGACAGCCGATCGATGCCGATCCCGATCAACGCCATCGCCTCCAGCGGCCGCCCGCCCATCTCGCCGCACACCGCCACCGGCACCCCCGCCTCGCGCGCGGTCGCGGCGACGCGGCGCAGGAAGCGCAGGATCGACGACGACAGCCAGTCGTAGCGATCGGCCAGCTTGGGATTGGCGCGATCGGCGGCGAACAGGAACTGCGTCAGGTCGTTGGTGCCGATCGACAGGAAGTCGAGGTTGGGCAGCAGCAGGTCGAGCTGCTCGGCGAGCGCGGGCACCTCGAGCATCGCGCCGTAGCGGATCTCG
>Ga0182227_1000161_pt1 | contig 10392 bp, 7 predicted proteins | sample G6R1MG_18_FD_129659 | JGI IMG/M metagenome (GOLD analysis project Ga0182227, IMG submission 129659) | Miscanthus phyllosphere microbial communities from Michigan, USA - G6R2_MAIN_07NOV2016_LD1 MG | ecosystem: Host-associated > Plants > Phyllosphere > Phylloplane/Leaf | place: USA: Michigan... | reverse complement strand
GTGGAGCGGGTGCTCTACGTGCCGCCGCCGAACAAGAAGGTGATCCTCAACGGCCTCACCTTCCAGCTCGATCCAGGCGAATCGCTCGCCATCGTGGGCGCCTCGGGCACGGGCAAGTCGACCCTCGCGCGCATGCTCGTCGGTTCGATCTCGCCCACCGCCGGAGCCGTGCGCCTCGATATGATGGACCTGCGCAACTGGGACCCGCGCCAGTTCGGCCAGAGCGTCGGCTACCTGCCCCAGGAGGTCCAGCTCTTCCCCGCCAGCATCAAGGCCAACATCGCCCGCATGCAGGACGACGCCTCCGATGCCGACGTGTTCGACGCCGCCGAGATCGCCGACGTCCACGAGCTCATCTCGGGGTTCGCGCAGGGCTACGAGACCCTGGTGGGCATGGACGGCAGCCCCCTCTCGGGCGGCCAGCGCCAGCGCATCGGCCTCGCCCGGGCCTTCTTCGGCGACCCTCGCCTCGTGGTCCTCGACGAGCCGAACTCGAACCTCGACACCCCCGGCGAGGTCGCCCTGGCCCGCGCCCTCGTGCGCGCCAAGCAGCGCGGCACCACGGTGGTGGCCATCACCCAGCGCCCGACCCTGCTCAAGAGCGTCGACAAAATCATGATCCTCAAGGATGGCGCCATCCAGGTGTTCGGCCCCCGCGACGAGGTGATCCCGATGATCGTCGGCCGCAGTGCCAACGACGACCGCCCCCTCGCCGGCCGGGGCGGGGCCGGCATCGCCTGATCCCCCGATGGACGAGCCTTGAGGAGCCCCGCGCGCCATGACCGAGATCGCCCCGATCAAGCCCGTCGCCCGCCGCCGCGAATGGTACGACGACATCCCGCAGAACACCCGCTTCCACACGAGCTTCGGTTTCACGTTCCTCGCCGCGATCATCGTGGGTTTCGGGATCTGGGCCAACACCGCCCTCATCGCCGGCGCCATCGTCACGACGGGTGCCTTCGTGGCGACGGGGCAGAACAAGACGGTCCAGCACCTCGAAGGCGGGGTGATCCGCGCGATCCTGGTCAAGGAGGGCGACATCGTCGAGCCGGGCCAGCCCCTGCTCCAGCTCGACGAGACCGGGCCGAAGGCGGAGCTGCGCCGCCTCGTCCTTCGTCACGACCGCCTCTCGGCCATCGAGGCGCGTCTCCGGGCGGAGGCGCGCGAGGCCCCGGAGGTGACGTTCCCGCAAAGCCTCCTCGCCAAGGCGGGCGACCCCGACATCGACGCCATCGTGGGCAACCAGCTCCTCACCTTCAAGGCGCGGATGACGAGCCTCGCCAGCGACCTCTCCGTCCTCAACAACGGGATCGACGCCATCGAGGAGAAGATCAAGGGTAGCCAGATTCAGCTCAGGGCGACGCGGCGCCAGCTCGAACTGTTCGATCAGGAGATCGCCTCGAAATCGATCCTGCTCAAGAGCGGGATGATCCGCGTCTCGGAGGTTCTCGCCCTGCAGCGTTCCCAGGCGAGCGCCCAAGGGGAGATCGGGCGCCTCGACGGCGAGATCGGCGATGCCCGCGAGCGCATCGCCCGCATCCGCGAGCAGATCACGGGGGCGCGCAACACCGCCGTCAAGACGGCGATGGAGCAGCTGCACGAGACCCTGGCCGACCAGAACGACGTCCGCGAGCGGATGCGGGCGGCGCGCAGCCTCCTCGACCGCATCGTCATCACCGCCCCCGTGCGCGGGATCGTGGTGAAGCTGCGCTACCACACGGATGGCGGCGTGGTGGAACCAGGTAAGAGCATCATGGAACTCGTGCCGCTCCACGACGAACTCGTCATCGAGGCCCGGATCAAGCCGCAGGACATCGATCACGTGCGGCGGGGCCAATCCGCCGCCATCCGCCTCACGGCCCTGAGCCAGCGCATCGTGCCCATGGTCTCGGGCGAGGTGGTCTACCTCTCGGCCGATGCCCTGCCGGACGACCGCCGCAACCAGGCGGTGTCGAGCGATCTCTACGTCGCCCGCATCCGTCTCGATCCCAAGAGCCTCGCCGAGGTGCACAACTTCTCGCCGACCCCCGGCATGCCGGCCGAGGTCTATATGCGCACCACCGACCGGACCTTCTTCGAGTACATCTTCAAGCCGCTCAAGGACAGCATGACGCGGGCGTTCCGCGAGATCTAAAGGCGTCGCCCTCAGCCGGCGCGTGTCGACCCGGCCGGCATCGCCAGGGAAGCGGCGCTCCCCCTGCGGGCGGTGAGGACGAGACCGAGGGCCAGGGCGGCGATGCCGGCGCCGAGCCAGGGCAGACTGGCGTAGCCCATCCCGAGCGTGAGGGCGCCGCCGCCGAGCGCCGCGCCGCTGGCGTTACCGAGGTTGAACGCCCCCTGGTTCAGGGTGGAGGCGAGATTGGGCGCATCGGTGGCCGCCTCCACCACCCAGACCTGCAGGGGCGAGACGAGGGCGAAGACGAGAGCGCCCCAGACCGGAAGGGTCAGGACCGCGGGGATTGCCGCGTGGCTGGTGAAGGCGAACAGCACCAGGATGGCAACGAGGGCGGCAAAGCTGCCGACCACCGTCGCCATGAGGTGCCGGTCGGCCAGGCGCCCGCCCGCGAGGTTGCCGAGGGTGAGGCCGACGCCGAACAGCAGCAGCGCCCCCGTCACCGCGTGGGGGGAGAGGCCGCTCACCGTCACAAGGAGTGGGGCGATGTAGGTAAAGACCGTGAACAGGCTCACGGAGGCGAGCGTGCTGACCAGCATCGGCAGCAGCACGCTCCAGCGGCGCAGGGAGCGGAACTCACCGGCGAGTCCACCGCGCGAGCCCGGCAGGCCGCTGGGTACGAAGGCCGCGATGGCGGCGGCCGCTACGAGGCCAAGGCCGAGCACCGCCCAGAAGGTCGCCCGCCAGCCCGCGGCTTGGCCGAGCGCCGTCCCGAACGGCACCCCGAGGACGTTGGCGAGGGTGAGGCCGGTGAACATCAGGGCCACCGCCTGCGCCCGCTGCGCGCGGGGGACGAGGCCGCTCGCCACCACCGCGCCGATTCCGAAGAAGGCGCCATGGGCAAACGCCGTCACGATCCGCGCCAGCATCAGGACGCCGTAGGTCGGCGCCAGGGCACAGCCGAGGTTGCCCAGCAGAAAGACCCCCATGAGGATGAGAAGCGCGGCCTTGCGTGGCAGCCGGGCGGTCGCGATGGCGACGAGGGGCGCGCCAATGGTGACGCCCATCGCGTAACCGGAGACCAGGAGGCCCGCCCTCGGCACGCTGACGCCGAAACTCTCGGCCACCTCGGGCAACAGCCCCATGATCACGAATTCGGTGGTGCCGATGCCGAAGGCTGCGGCCGCCAGGGCTAGGATCGGACGGGACAACATGCGGACGCTCGCGCTCGACGCCCCGGCCCGAACGGCGCGAGGTCATTACGCTGCATTGCAGCATGAGCGCGGGCCTAGCACGCGTGCGTAACATTCCCGATGCGCCTGCCTCGCGGGACGCGTGCATGCTGGGCATGGAACATCGCGATGGCCGATCTCCAGCAATGGTCGATCGACAGCATCCGATCCTGTCGACACAACAACGAAAGCCACCCCCGTCACGCGGGAATGGCTTTCGTCGTCATCGCATCAGGAATGCCGGGGGGCGAACCCTCGCGTCTCAGGCGTCGACCTTCTTGCGAGGACCGCGACGCTTCTTCTCGGGCGCGGCGGGCGCTTCCTCTTCCTGCGGCTCCGGCTCGACGCTCACCACCTCTTCCGGAGCGGATTTGGTGAGGCCCTTGCGGCGCTGCTGGCCGAGGCCGAGGGCGCGGGCGAGTTCGGAGCGCTGTTCGGAATAGCTTGCCGAGGTCATCGGATAGTCGGGCGCGAGGCCCCACTTGGCGCGGTACTGCTCGGGGGTGAGACCGCGCAGGGTAAGGTGCCGGCGCAGGGTCTTGTACTGCTTTCCGTCCTCGAAGCTGATCAAGTAATCCGCCGTGACGGAGCGACGGATTTCCTGGGGCGTCGCCTTGGGCGGGCCTGTCTCGGCAGCCGGCGTTCCGCTGGCCGTGACGCCGCGGATCGCCTCATGGACGTCGCTGAGCAGCTTCGGCAATTCGGCGCTCTGGACGTGGTTGTTACTGACATAGGCGGAGACGATATCCGCCGCCAGGGTGATTAGACGAGCGGCATCGGATTCTGTTTCGTTCATGAGGCTGGCACCATTCTTAACTTAAGTCACAACTCGACATGAGCCTATGCTCAGTTCTTGCCGCGATCAATGTTTTGTTGCACCGGCTTGAGATTTTTTGAGCAGTAGTTGTGGATTCGTGATCAATTTCTCTCGCTTCACACGTAGGCGATCACGTTGTCCCGCATGGGTTGCTGGAGGTCACGGCGATGAAAGGTCCCTGCTTCACCAAGGCCGATCTCGCGCGCGGTCTGTGGTGTCGATCGCCCTCGCGGACGACGGTTCGGTGTGTTGGAGCGGCCCGCCGGTGGTGGTCCCGGACAGGCCCGATTTCGGTTCGACTTCGAGGCAGCCATCGGATTCCATGATCCTCCGGCAAAAAAACCGCCTTGCGCCCATCATTGAATGAATATGCCGCGCGGAATTTTCAATACTGGCAGTGGCACGATCGAAATCTCTTTGCAACGGCGTTCAGGTGCAAGCACAGGTCCGAGTCGAAGATCAGCGGTGATGAATTTCATCGGTGCTTTGATGATCGTGCGCGATACAATCGTGAAGTTGTTTCAAGATGATCGGTGCACGCGTGCGGATAGCCTCCGGGTTCGCCCCGGTTGCCTCCCTGCGCGGACGAAAGCCTGTCGCTGGCCCCACGGAGGTCGGGCGGTGGCGGTGATGTGGCGCGGTCACCATCGCGCACATCCTTCCAGGGGGAGCAGCCTGTTAACGATCCGCTAACCATGAGGGCGGCAAATCTTGCCGGGTCCCAGTCCGGGGCATCGAGGATAGCTATGAGTGAGGCCGCCGTGCCGGTTTCGGGGCAAGGATCGGGGCTGCCAGGCTCCGGGATGAGCCTTGGTCAGTTCGCGAGTTTCGCGAGGCCCAACCGAGCCAATCTCCAGGCGCTGTCGAAGCGCACCGACCTGTTCTTCGCCACCGCCGTGATGGGCATCCTCACGGTGCTCATCTTTCCCCTGCCGGCCTTCCTCCTCGATCTGCTGCTCGCCGTCTCGATCATCATCTCGGTGCTGATCATGATGACGGGGCTGTTCATCGACAACCCGCTCGAATTTACCGTCTTCCCGACCCTTCTGCTCGTGGCGACGCTACTGCGGCTGGCCCTCAATCTCGCCTCGACCCGTCTCATCCTCGGCCACGGCCACGAAGGGACGGCGGCGGCCGGTCACGTCATCGAGGCGTTCGGCCATTTCGTCATGGGCGGCAACTTCATCATCGGAATCATCGTCTTCGCGATTCTGATCATCGTGAACTTTGTCGTCATCACCAAGGGCTCGGGCCGTATCGCCGAAGTCGCGGCGCGCTTCAGCCTCGACGCCATGCCGGGCAAGCAGATGGCCATCGATGCCGATCTTTCGGCCGGGCTCATCGACGAGAAGGTGGCCAAGGCCCGCCGTGCAGCCCTGGAGGAGGAATCGTCGTTCTTCGGCGCCATGGACGGTGCCTCGAAGTTCGTGCGCGGAGACGCCATCGCGGCGCTCCTCATCACGTTCATCAACGTGATCGGCGGCATCATCATCGGCGTCGCCCAACAGGGCATGCCGTTCATGGGGGCGGCCCAGACCTACACCCTGCTCACCATCGGCGACGGCCTCGCGAGCCAGGTTCCCGCCCTCATCGTCTCGACGGCGGCCGGTATCCTCGTCTCGAAGGCGGGCGTGAAGGGCTCGGCCGACAAGGCGCTCGGCAAGCAGCTCGCGAACTACCCGAAGGCGCTGGGCATGTCGGCCGGCGTCATGGTGCTCATCTCGTTCCTGCCCGGCATGCCGATGCTGCCGTTCCTCGGCCTCGCGGCGGCTTCCGGCTACGCCGCCTGGCACTTTGCCAAGGTCGCCCGCGAGGCCCTGCCCCGCGACGCCGACGGCGTGCCCATGGACGCCACGGCCGTCGCGGCGGCCAAGGAGGAGACGGTCACGGACCTGCTCAAGCTCGACGACCTCAAGCTCGAGATGGGCTACGCCCTCCTCGCCCTCGTCAACGGCCCCGAGGGGCAGGACCGGCTGACCGACCAGATCAAGGCCCTGCGCCGCCAGCTCGCCGCCGAACTCGGCTTCGTGATGCCGTCCGTGCGCATCCTCGACAACGTCCAGCTCGACGCCAACGCCTACGTGGTGCGGGTGAAAGAGATTGAAGCTGGCACGGGCCAGATTTTCCCCGGCCTCTACATGGCGATGGACCCGATGGGCGGGCAGGTGCAGCTGCCCGGCCAGCACATGATGGAGCCGACCTTCGGCCTACCCGCCACCTGGATCGACGCGTCCCTGCGCGATCAGGCCCAGCTCAAGGGCTACACGGTGGTGGACGCCGCCACCGTGGTGTCGACGCACCTCACCGAGATCATCAAGGCCCATGTCTCGGAGCTTCTCAGCCACGTCGAGGTGCAGAAGCTCCTGCGCGAGGCGTCGAAGGAGCACGGCGAACTGCTCAAGGAGGTGATGCCGAGTCAGATCGCCTCGACGGGGATCCAGCGTGTGCTCCAGTTCCTCCTCGCCGAGCGCGTCTCGATCCGCGACATGGGGTCGATCATCGAAGGCGTGGCCGAGGTCGCCGGTCACCTCAAGAACCCGCGCGACATCGTCGAGCACGTGCGCGCCCGCCTCGGCCGTCAGATCTGCGCTCAGTATCAGGGGCCGGACGGCATGCTGCCGATCATCACCCTGTCGCCCGCCTGGGAGCAGGCCTTCCTCGACTCCATCGCGGGCGAGCGCGACGAGCGCTACCTGGCCATGCAGCCGTCCAAGCTGTCGGAATTCGTCAACGCCGTCCGGGACCAGTTCGAGACGGCCGCGCGCATGGGCGAGATGCCGGTGCTCGTCACTTCCGTCCAGACCCGCCCGTTCGTACGCTCGATCATCGAACGCTTCCGCCGCGAGACTCCGGTGATGAGCCAGGCGGAGATCCATCCGCGCGCCCGCCTGCGGACGGTGGGGTCGGTGTGATCCGGTCCCACGCCCTCCCCTCCGTTCGCCGCAAGGCCCTCTTCCCCGCGTCCCCGGAGGGATCCATGGGGAAGACGGCCTCCCGCGCGGGCTGTCACACGGGCGTCTTGCGGATGCGTGCGTCGAGAGCCTCTGGGTTGATGCCGGGGGCGGTCAGCGGCGGGGCGGGGGTCGCTTCCACGGTGGGGCCACCGTTAATGGCGCTGGCGAGGCGGTTGCGCTCGTAGAGCAGCACGACCACGACGGAGATGAGGAACGGCAGCCAGAAGTAGAACATCCGAAACACGAGCAGCGCGGCGATGATGGACGGACGCGGCACGTCTGGCATCGCCACCACGAAGACGAGTTCGAACACGCCGAGGCCACCCGGCGCATTCGACACCAGGGCGGCCGAGAACGAGGCGAGGAACACGGCCAGCACGACGAGGAAGCCTGGGTTTCCGGCTTCCGGCAGGGCGAAATAGATGATGCCGGCCGCGCCCAGGAGCTCCAGGGGGGCGGCGATCACCTGCCGAAGCATGATGCGCGGGCGCGGGTATTCGAGCTTGAACTTGCGGATCGTCAGGGGCTTCAGGTGCAGGAGCGAGCCGACGATGTAGAGGGCGACAAAGCCCAGCAACGCCGCGCCGAGAATGCGGGCGGTGGCCGGATCAGTGAGCACCGAGGGTAGGTAGCCGTTGAGCCGGGTCAGGGTGTCGGGGAGGGCCACGAGGACGAAACCGCCCAGCAGGATCGTGCCGAGTCCGAAGGTGAACGAGCACAGGGCAACGAGCACGGCGACCTGGGCCGCCGACAGGCCCTTGGCAGTGTAGGCCCGGTAGCGCACCACGGCGCCCGAGAACACCGAGGCGCCGATGTTGTGCGACAGGGCGTAGGTGGTGAACGAGCAGACCGAGACGAAGAACCACGAGATGTGACTCACGCCGAGGTGCAGCAGGGCGATGCGGTCGTACCAGGCGAGCGCCGCGTAGGCGACAAGGGTCGCGAGCCCCGCCAGCAGGAAGCGGTGGACCGGGATCTCGGCGAAGCTGCTCTTGATCTCCGCCACGGAGATGCCAGCGAGCTCGCGATAGAGCAGGTAGCCGGACACCACGACGGCGGCGAGGCCGATGAGCGGCCAGATGAAATCGCTGATCTTCTTCATGATCGACAGGTGAGCCCCACTAAGCGGGCCCTCCCTGCACGACGTGACCCCGCACCGCAAGCGAACGGCGCCGGTGAGCGAAGCCGGGAGGAGGCCGGCACGAAGGGCTGATGGCACCCGATCATGACGGTTTCGTGCCGGCCCGCCCCCTCGGGGCGCGGGCGCTTCGCCTCAGGCGCGGATGCGCGACAGGCCGATCCCGTCCATGACCGCCTGATCGCGGGCGGCTTCGCTAGCGCGCTCGGCGCTGCGTTCGCGGTCGTCCAGGATCTCGATCTTCTTCAGCTCCTCGAAGGCCTCGCCGAGTTCGGCCTTGGCCTCGGCGAGCTGCCCCTCGAGGGCGGCCGCCGACTGGCGCATGTTGTCCCGGCGCGTGGCCGCCGCGCGGGCATAGGTCGGGTAGGCGAAGTGACCGACGTCGGTGATGCCGGCGCGGCCCTCCTCATGGGCGACTTCGCGATCGAGTTCGAGGGCCATGCGGGTGAAGTCGGCCATCATCATCTCGATCTGCGTCACGCGCCGACGCTTCTCGTCGACCTGGAAACGCCGCAGCCGGATCAGCGTGTCACGCGATTTCATCTGATGGGTCCACTCCACGCAACGCACGCCCATTCCGGGACGTCCCATCCGCGGCCCGTGGACCGTGAGGACGCCGTCTTAGGAAACGCCGACGATCTCGGCGAGGCGTGAGTAACCCTCACCGATCGAAGTTGCTTCTTCCTTACCCTGACCCAGAAAAGCCTCGATATCGGGCATCAAAGCGATCGCCTCGTCGACCTCGGCCGACGCGCCGGCCCGGTAGGCCCCCAGCCGGATGAGTTCCTCCATGTCGGCATAGGTCGAGAGCACCCGGCGCGCCCGCTTGACGGTAGGCAGGTGCGCCGGGTCGCAGGCCTTCGGCATGGTGCGGGAGACCGAACGCAGGACGTTGATGGCCGGGTAGCGCCCGCGCTCGGCGATGCCACGCTCCATCACGATGTGCCCGTCGAGGATGCCGCGCACGGCGTCGGCCACGGGCTCGTTGTGGTCGTCGCCCTCCACCAGAACGGTAAACAGCCCCGAGATCGCCCCCTCGCCCGTGCCGGGGCCGGCCCGCTCGAGGAGGCGCGGCAGCTCGGAGAAGACCGTCGGGGTGTAGCCCTTGGCCGTCGGTGGCTCGCCGGCCGCGAGGCCGATATCGCGCTGGGCCATGGCGAAGCGCGTGATCGAGTCGATCATGCACAGGACCTGCGCGCCCTGATCGCGAAAGTACTCGGCCACCGCCAGGGTCACGTAGGCGGCGTTGCGGCGCATGAGGGCCGGCTCGTCGGACGTCGCCACCACCACCACGGAGCGGCTGAGCCCGGCCGCGCCGAGGTCGTCCTGCAGGAATTCCTGCACCTCGCGGCCGCGCTCACCCACGAGGCCGATCACCGCGACGTCGGCGGCGGTGTAGCGGGCGAGCATGGACAGGAGCACGGACTTGCCGACGCCCGAACCGGCAAAGATGCCCATGCGCTGGCCGGTGCACATGGTGAGGAAAGTGTTGATGCAGCGGATGCCCAGGTCCAGGGGAGGCCCGACCCGCCTGCGGGCGTGGGCGGGCGGCGGATCGGCCCGCAACGGGTAGATCTGCCCGCCCTGCGTCAGCGGCCCGAGCCCATCCACAGGTCTTCCGAGGGCGTCGATGACGCGGCCGAGCCAGTCGCCGGAGGGACGGATCGCCCCGGCGGCCTCGTCGCGCACGAAGGCGGGGCAGCCCCGGCGCACGCCCTCCAGGGAGCCGAAGGGCATGGCCAGGGCCCGGTCGCCCTGGAAGCCGATGATCTCGCAGGGGATCGTGCCCTGCCCGCCCGCGCCTTCGATATCGAGGCGCCCGCCGAGGCGCATCGCGGCCACCGGCCCGGCGACCTCGACCAGAAGGCCCCGGATGGCCACGACGCGGCCGTAGGTCGACAGCGTTTCGACCCGTTCCAGGCCGCCGATCGCCGCCGACAAATTCGCAACGGTTCTTGCCGGCTCGTTCGCCAACGGCCTCGTCCTCAACGGTTCGTTTACCCGCCTCCTTAACACTGCGGTCATCGGGCTTGTAGCGGCCTGGTGCCGGGACGACTTTCCTGCCCTCCCCCACGCATTGCCGTCGGGGTGTGGCCGGCGGGTGACGCCTCCGCGCCGGATCGTTGCGGCCGAAGCAC
>Ga0182227_1000160_pt1 | contig 10395 bp, 10 predicted proteins | sample G6R1MG_18_FD_129659 | JGI IMG/M metagenome (GOLD analysis project Ga0182227, IMG submission 129659) | Miscanthus phyllosphere microbial communities from Michigan, USA - G6R2_MAIN_07NOV2016_LD1 MG | ecosystem: Host-associated > Plants > Phyllosphere > Phylloplane/Leaf | place: USA: Michigan... | reverse complement strand
GGCGATGCCGCCGTCCGCCAGCGCGGCGGCGTGGCAGATCTCGCCGTCGATGCCGCCGACCGCCGAGCGGATCGACACGTCCACCGACTCCCCGCCGCGGCACAGGCGCCAGTGCGTCGGCCGGGGATCGCCCACCGTCAGGCAGGCATGGTCGGCGAGGTCGAGTGGGTCGCGGGGCGTTCCGGCGCGGGCCAGATAGGCCGGGGAGGCGCACAGGATGCGCGCGTCCGGCACCAGGGGCCGGGCGATCAGGCGGCTGTCGACGAGGGGGGCCTGCCGCATCGCCACGTCGATGCGGCGCTCGACCAGGTCGAGGACGTCGTCGCTGGTCAGGACCTGGACCGAGATGCCGGGATGGCGGGCGAGGAAGCGCGGCAGGCGCGGCGCGATCTGGCGCTGCGCGAAGGCCGCGGTCGCGGTCACGCGCACGACGCCGCTGGCCCCGTCGCCGGCGACGTCCTCCGCCGCCCAAATGGCCTCCAGGGCGGTCCGGCACCGCACGAGGAATTCTCCGCCCTCCTCGGTCAGGCCGAGCTGGCGCGTGCTCCGCTGGAGCAGACGGACACCGAGCCGCCCCTCGAGGCGCTTGAGGCGCTTGGAGACGAGGGTGAGGGAGACGTCGAGGTCAAGCGCGGCCCCGGACAGGCTGCCCGCCCGCACGATGGCGTCGAACACGCGGAGGTCGTCGATGCTGTCCAGCCGGCCCATAGCCGCATTAGAGCGCGGGCGGAACGGACTGCAAGGCGCCGTCCGGGCCAACTCCTTCATTCACATTTGATAAGCGAACAGATCGCGTGCGCATAGAAAGTGCCGACGCAGCGGGCGCTTGGCCCGCGGGACTCGACCGACCCGGCGCTCAGAGCGCGGTGATCAAGGCGAGCGCGCCGAGCACGACGCCCGGGGCGTTGGCGAAGGAAACCGGCCAGTCCCGACGCAGCGCGCCATAGGTCGTCCACAGCCCGCAATTCACCACCGTGGCGAGCGGTTGGAGCACCGAGCCCTTCTGACCGGCGAGGTTGAGCTGGATCTGGTCGAGATAGGAAACGAACATCAGCACGCCGGTGACGGTCGCGATCTAGCCGAGCCAGCGCACGAAGCACTCGGTGCCGCCGTCGCGGCGGTCCGGCGTGCCGGCAGCGGGGGCCTGACAGGTCGGCTGGGGGTGGGCGAGGGTCATCGCGAACGTGGTCCCGTGGTGTCTGTCGAAGGATCGAGGGGGCCGGCCGCTTCCGCACGGTACGGTCCGAGAACCGTTCGCCGTCGTCGTGCCCGCGCTTCGAGCTTCAACGCCCTCAACGCGCGTCGAGGGCCTGGCGTACTGGCCGGAACGGAAAGACACCCTCCGCGATCCGGCGACGATGATCGTTGGGCCGACGCCCTATATCGGGTACGGCAGCGGTTCGGAACGGGGCATGTCGAGGCGATGGACATCAGTCGGCGCGACCTGGGGAAGGCTCTCGGCGGCGTCGTGCTCGTGGGCGCGGCGAGCGATGCGCGGGCGGTCGACGGTCCGCCGGGCGGCGTCACGCTGATACGGGGCGGCTACGTCATGACCATGGATGCCGGGCGGGGCGATCTGCCCGGCGCCGACATCCTGGTGCGCGACGGACGGATCGCCGGGATCGGGCGGGGCCTGGCGGTGCCGGAAGGCGCCGCGGTGGTCGAGGCCGGCGGCATGGTCGTGCTTCCGGGCTTCGTCGATGCCCATACCCACGGCGCGATCAGCCAGATGCGGGGCCTGTACGGCAACACGCGCGAGACCGCCTTCTTCACCGTCACCAACCGCCTCCTGGCTCACTATACGCCGGAGGACACCTATATCGGCATGCTGCTGAGCGCGGTGGAGAGCGCCGCCTCCGGCATCACCACCACGGCGGACTTCTTCGACAACGTGCGCGACCGCGCCCATGCCGAGGCCGGCCTTCGGGCGCTCCAGGATGCGCCCGTCCGGGCCAGACTGCTCTATGGCATGAAGAGCAAGACCGACGCGGACCCCATCGATCTCGCCCATGTCGCGGAGTGGCAGCAGGGATGGGCCGAGCGCTCCGCCGGCGGCCGCCTGTCGCTGGGCCTGGCGTGGCGCCTGCCGCAGGACCTCGACGATGCGGCGGCCTGGGTGATCAAGGCCAGGGAATGGGAAACGGCCCGCCGCCTCGACCTGCCGATGCAGGTCCATGTCAGCGGCACCGTCCCGGGCCGGGCGACGGCGATGTTCGATGCCCTGATCGCCCGGCGGATGCTGCATGCCGGGCTGCAGGTCGTCCACGGAACCGATGCGCGCGACGACCAGCTCGCCGCGTTGGAGGAGGCCGGCGCCGGCCTGGTGGTGACGCCGCTGACGGAGCACCGGGTCGGTTACGGCCCGACCCGGATCGACCGCTTCGATGGCGTCCGGCGTCGCGGCTTCGGCATCGACGGCAGCGCGCTTGCCGGCGCCACGGACATGTTCGCCCTCATGCGCCTCGCAGCGCTCACGCAGGCCGGCGCGGCGCGCGACGAGACCGCCGTCCGGCCCCGCCACCTCCTCGAATGGGCGACGGCCGGCGGTGCTCGGGCCCTCGGGCTCGACGCACAGACCGGTTCGCTCGTGCCGGGCCGCGCCGCCGACCTGCAACTCGTCCGACTCGACTCCCTGAACCTCGCGGGCTTCGACGGGGGCGACCCGTCGGCCCTGCTGGTCTATTCGGCCCGGCCCGAGGACGTCGTCGCCGTCATGGTCGAGGGCCGCTTCGTGAAGCGCGACGGCCGGCTCGCCGGCTTCGATGCCGCGACGCTCCTCGACCGGGCGCGCCAGTCCCTTCGAGGCGTCCGCGCACGGGCAGGCTGACTACCCCCCGCGCTCGGCTAGAATATCACCAGCGGCGCCGCACTCTCCAGAGGCGTCGCGCCCTGGATTGCGCGATGGGGCACCCGGTCGGAGGGCCGGGAAGCCTCGCCACGGGCGCGCTTCACGGCCTCGTCCAGCGCCTGCGAGGCCCATCTGCGCGCCCCGGACGGGCGCCGGTCCGCAATTAGCCGGCCCCGTGATCCCATCGGCCGCTCAACGGCGGCGCCGACGAAGACTTCGCCCAACGGACCGAGGGCTCTTGCCCGGCGGCCCCGGTCCGGGCTCTCGCCGAACGTGCAAGAATCCCTTGCCGCAGTCGCGAGCAACGCGCGATGGCAGCCCCGGTTTCCGGACGTTCCCATCAACAATCAGATTGAGCAACACCACGCCCAAAGCTGAAGCGAGATTTACCAGGATGTGAAGGCCATCGCGTTTCCAGCGATCCGAACCGCGGCCTGGAAGGCCGAGGCCGGCACGCCTGTCTTAGAAATCGTACGGTACTCTTTCGGCTTGCGACCCATCCAGCCATGGAGACCGCCGTTGGCGCATCCCGAGAGCGGTCAGTCGTCAGTCGTCCAGCAACTCAGGCTGGCGGCAGTGAGCGGACCCCGACCCTTTGACCAGAAGCGGGCATTCAATATGCGACCCAGGTGTGTTGTATAGGGGGCAAACTGGCGCAAATTTATCTGTGTCTATATCGTTACGGTAACATGCTCTACTGGCGATTCATGGTGTGATGACGGCATTCGGTCAAATGAATGCCGTCATCCGCTTTGGCGTGATCAGTTCGTGCGTTCGAGATAGCCCGCAGGAAGTTGGCCGGGGGCCGCGTTGATGACCTCGTCGTTGTCGCGGCCACGCCGCTCCATAAATGTGATCTTGGCGAACTCGCCGATGACCACGTATGGGTATGCCGGGCCTTCGTCTCGGAAGCGGCGCATATCTTCCATGAAGTCATTCTGGTAGCAGATCGTCTTCTCGGGATGTGCTCCTTCACCCGCGATCCACTGCGGGAAGAAGATGGTGCCGTGCACCAGCCGGCGCTTCGTATCAAAATACAGGCTGACGCAGGTGCCGGTGGGCTCGTGCCAATCGATTTTATACATGTCCGGCGCGAGTTGGACGAGATCGATCGCTTGGTTGGTCACCCAGCGGCCACCGACCAAGCCTTGGTGTATTCGGTAATCGCAGGTCTTCTCGTTGCGAGCATACCATTCATATTTCCAGCCATTGGCATATGTATAGATAAAATGAGTTCCAACGAAAGCAGACAAGTCGTTTGGTAAGTCAAGACCAAGATCGTTTGACATCAGTATTTTCCCATCTTATCACAGCTAAATTGAGTGCTGTAGTGTGTAATTTGTAGAAGTTATTCGCTCTATTGAACGAACGCTATGCCCATAAAGCAATATCTCTTCAAATGCAAATATCGATCTGCCTGATCACCAATTTAGCTAGAGTCTGGTATGAGCCTGAGAGTGTAGGCCTCAAGATTAGGAGGCATGACCTTCTCGCTCGCTGCCTACCCGTCCGACGTTTCCAATGACGAATGGGCGCGGGTCGCCCCTTACCTGATGCTGCTCCGCGAGGATGCGGGGCAGCGTGAGTACAGCTTGCGCGAGGTGTCCAACGGACTGCGCTACGCACGTCTTTCCGCCTGACACGTCCGAGGGCGCCAAGCTCCCGATCTTACATGACTGTTCCCGAAAGCCGCGATCGGCCTTTCGGAATGTTGCGCTATGCGGCGCGCAGGCTCTCCAAGAACCTCGTAACCTGATCGGAGAGCTGCTTTGACTGGCGCGTGAGGTCAGAGGCCGCACCGAGCACTTGGTCGGCTGCCGTACCGGTCGCCTCGGCAGCCTGGGCCACGCCGGTGATGTGGCCCGTCACCTCCTGCGTGCCGACGGCCGCCTGGGCGACGTTGCGCACGATCTCCTGCGTGGCTGCGCCCTGCTCCTCCACCGCGGCGGAGATCGATGTCGCAACGCCGCTGATCTCCCGGATGCGCATCGCGATCCCGCTGATCGCGCCCACGGCCCCATCCGTCGAGCCCCGGATCTGCGTGATCTGAGCCGAGATCTCATCAGTCGCCCGTGCGGTCTGGTTCGCCAGTTCCTTCACCTCGGCGGCCACCACGGCGAAGCCCCTTCCCACCTCGCCGGCCCGCGCGGCCTCGATCGTGGCGTTGAGCGCGAGCAGATTGGTCTGCGCTGCGATGGCGGAGATCGTGGCGATTACGTCTCCGATCCGCGCCGCCGTCGTGCTCAGATCCTGCACCAGCGCGCCGGTCTGCGCGGCTTCGCCGACCGCCGTCTGCGCCAGTTGCATCGATCCGTCGGCCTGCCGCCCGATCTCCAGTACCGACGATCCGAGTTCCTCGGCCGCCGCCGCGACGGTGTTAACGTTCGTCGAGGCCTGCTCGGCGGCCGTGGCGACGTCGATGGACCGGCTGGCCGTCTGCGTCGCGGTTCCGGCCATAGTCTGCGCCGTCTCCTGGAGCTGCGCCGCGGCGGCCGCGACCATGCCGATGATCCCGCTCACACCCTGCTCGAAGGAATCGGCCATCTGCCGCATGGCGTGCTTGCGCTGCGCCTCGGCACCGACCCTGGCCAGGGCTGCCTCTTCCTCAAGGCTGCGGTTCTGGACTAGGTTCTTTTTGAAGACCGCCACGGCCTCGGCCATCGCGCCGATCTCGTCGCGTCGCTGCAGGAACGGAACGCTCACGTCGAGCTGATTGTGGCTGAGCCTTTCCATCGTATCCTGCATCGCCAGCAGGGGCTTGACCACGCGGAACTGCGTGATGGCCAGGCCGCCGAGCGCGACGATCAGCACCGCCACGATGCTGGCGACGGCGAACAGCACCGCGCGCTCGGCACTCGCCGCCGCCCCCTCGGTCACGGCGATCACCGCGTCCATGGCCGTCGTCGCGACCGCGAGCACGGTGAGATGACGCGCATCGGTGTCGCGCTGGAAGTCTTTAAGCGGCATTGGGAACGTGCCGGTAACGAGGCCGTCGCCCATGGCTTGGCGCAACGCGGCGCTCTCCGGCGAGAACATGCTCGTCTGCGCCGTTGTGTAGACTTGCCGGAGTTCGTCCGGAACGCCCGGACGGCTCATCAGAGCCCTGACATATCCCCAATGCGCCTCGGTCCTGCCGAGTTCGGTGGCGACGAACGCCGCTTCGGCCGGTGCCAGCGGCTTGCCCCCTGCGATGACCCGGATGATGGTCGCGTAGACGCCTCCGACGGCGGAACGGGTGTGCCAAGCCGCCGCCTTGATGTTCACAAGGTAGGCGGCGGCTGGCGTCATCCGCTTGATGTTCTCGCCCACGTGCCCGGAGAGCTGCCCGAAGCTCCCGAGGGTCTTGTCCGCCTGCGCCGTCAGGGTTCCGGCGAGGAGGGCATCCCGCGCGCCAACCTCCTTTGTTAGCGCTTCATCGACCGGCGACCTAAGCAGGGTCAGCCGATGATACTCGGCGCGCGCCTCGATCAGGAGCGCATCGAAGGCGCCATCGTCCAGGTAGCGCGCCTGCGCCGCGATCGATTTTAGATGCTTCTCGATATCGGACCGCGCCTTGCCGATTCTCTCGCGAAGCGCTCCCGCTTGATCCGGCCCGACCTGAAGCGCTTGAGCACCGATCCCCCGCTCCAATCTCAGCGCCTGCATCGTCTGGAGGATGGCCTTGTCTGCCACCGCGCTATGCCTGGACGCCTCCGATGTCCTGACGACAGCCAAGGCTTCAAGAAGGTGATTGCCGACGCTGCCGATTAGGACAATACTGAGCAAGCCGACAACGGCGAACAGGCACGTTCGAACGGAAATAGATTTATCGTGCATATTGCATAACTCGATGTTGAGGTTCTTGTTTTGCGGGGTATTGGTTGGAATTGGTTAACATATATTGATATTTTTGGATGGTTTTATTTATAACATCGACAGGGGGGTGAGTAAGCTGCTCTCCGTCTAACAGTAGGGTAGCCAGGCGCGTGCCGACGTCGAGGCAGAGTCGACCTCGGCTTCGGAACGGGGTGTTGATTAGGGATGGAGTTCCGCTTGAGCTGCCCACCGTTGCGGCGGGCCGAGGCGTGAGGGCTTCAGAACACGGAGAAGCTCAGGCCAGCGAGGAACGAGGTGAATTGCGCCCCGGGAACGACGCGAGAATTGGCGCCGAGCAGATTCTTCTGATGCAGGACGCCGATGAAGGCCTTCATGCGATTGGGCTTTTGGTAGAGGAGTTCGCCGAGGTCGAGGACGAGGTTGCTGCGCATCAGAACCTCGGCCTTCAGCCGTCCGCCCTTCGGGTCGTCGCCGCGGGGCGGGTTGTAGGAGGCGAAGCCCGTCAGCGACAGCGGCAGGCCCGTGAACGTCAGTGGCACCAGATAGGTCGCTTCGACGCGGGGCACGATGTCCGTCCCAGTCTGGCGAAGGGGCGGCAGCAAATCGGCAAAGCGGAACCAGTCCTTCTGGGCAAACACCGCGAGGTTGAAGAAGCCGATTGGGACATCGAACGAGAAGCTGAGGCCGCCCATCGCCCGGGTCCGCAGCAGCGACAGCCGCGTGTTGTCACTCTGATGATCGACGCCGTAGGCCAGCGACACGTCCTTGATGATGCCGGGCAGGATGAAGAGCGGAGTTCCCGCCATGGTGTTGCCGCTTAAGGTGCCGCGATAGCTCAGGAATAAGGTGGTCTGGCCGTAATCGAAGGTCGTGGCCAGTCCGGGATAGGGCGGTCTGCCGGCCGGGATCTGCGAACCGTAGCGCCGCAGGTCGATGTTGAGGAAATTGGTGCCGTATTCCCAGCCATGGAGATGGGTGAGGCTCAGCATGTTGCCCGGAGCGCTGCGGCCTTCGATGGAGCGTCCGGCCCGGCCACCGGTGACGCCCGGCTGCCGGAGATCGTTCAGGTATGTGTAGGTCACCTGCGTATCGCTGAACCGGAAGAAGGGCGAGGAAGGTTTCGGCGGTTCGGGACCTAGGGGGGCGCCCGACGGGCCCTGGATCAGTTCTTCCGCCTGCACCCAACCCGGCGTAGCGCTTGTAAAGAGCAGCAGAGAATTAAATAGAAGCGCCCCGGCTCGCACCACACTGCCCCATCCGCCTCGCGTGGTTCTCCGGTGAAGCGCCAGCGGACGCTTCAAGGGTAAGCCGACAGTCATTCATCCCTCCTCAAATCATGTCTTCACAACTCCCGCTCTGATTGAGTATCATATGTTATTTTTAGGTTAATAATCTGATAGGGCGCGTCCATCTTGCGAGGGAATTTAATTCTATCTATCTACTGGATTGTATTGACCTGACCGGCTGGCTTTGGACCGGGCTGATTGAGAGAATCAGCCAGGACCGAAGGAGTTCAACATGAAGCGAGGTCAGAAGACGGGTTCGGCTTTTCCGGCGCCATCGGCGAGAGGCGCACCAGATGCAGCTTCTGCGGCGCCCCGTTCAAGTCGCTTTCGATGCGGTCGACGACGGCCTGAAGGTGCGGCGTCTGGCCATGTGCCTCGACCGCGGCCTCGTCGGCCCAGCGCTCCATCAGGAGCAGCTCGTTGCCACAGTCCGCGCGGCAGTAGGCGTCGAAGGAGACGGTGCCGGCCTCCTCGCGCGAGGCGCGCGCGTTCGCGCGCATCACTGCCAGGAACCCGTCCATCGCCTCCGGTTTGACGGAGATCGAGGCATAGAACTCGATCGGCGTCGGCGCAGCGTCCTTGGCGGACGCCGCCCCGCCCGGGGACGCTGCGAGAAGGAGGGTCGGCAGTCCCCGCCAGGGCCGCGCTTCGGATGGCTGCGTCGAGCGTATTCGTCGTGTCGCGTCATCCTCCATATTCTTGTCCGGCCTCGTCGGATCGAGGGCGGTGACAGGGCATTCAAGCGGGCGAGCCGGACATCGTTCCTGGCAGTCGCAGCAAGGGATTGTTGCGAAAACGGAAAGTCTGCACGTTGCTCCGGCCTTACACCGGCAAGGCGCGACGCTCACGAGTTCTCGAACAGCCCAAGATCGGCATTCTCTTCCACGACCTGCGCCAGTTCCACCTGAAGGAAGTCCATCAAGGCGCGCACGCGTCGGGGCTGGTGGCGGCGTGCGGGATAGACCAGGTGAAGCCAGCGCTCCCGGCTGCCCCACCATTCCGGCAGAATCCGCACCAGGCGCCCGCTGCGGAGGTCGGGGATGAGATCCCAGACGGACTTCAGCGTGATGCCGCCATCGGCCAGCGCGACGGCATGGGCGATCTCGCCGCTCGTTCCGGTCACGGTGCTGGGGACGTCGATCTCGACGGCCTCCTCGCCGCGCCACATCGGCCATCGTCGCGGCGGCGGCAGGCCAAGCGTCAGGCAGCGATGATCCTGCAAGTCCTGCGGATGGCCGGGGACGCCATGCCGGGCGAGATAGCCCGGCGAGGCGCACAGGATCCGCGCATCGGGGGCCAGCCGACGCATCACCAGCGCGCTGTCGGTGAGGTCGAGCTGGCGGACGGCGAAGTCGAGGCGATGCTGGATCAGGTCGTCCATCTCGTTGCTCGCCATCAGCTGGACCGTCACGTCCGGGTGGCGGTCGAGGAAGGGGGGAAGACGCGGGGCGATCTGGCGATGGGCGAAGGCCACGCCGGCGGACAGGCGGATGATGCCGCTTTCGGTCTGCCGCAGACGCACGTCCTCGGCCGCAGCCACGGCATCCAGCACGTCGCGGCAGCGATCGAGGAAGACATGCCCTTCTTCGGTCAGCGCGAGTTTGCGGGTCGAGCGCTGCACCAGCCGCAAACCGAGTTCCGCCTCCAGTTCCTTCAGTCTTTTAGAGACCAGCGTGAGGGAGACGCCCAGCTCGCGGGCCGCGCGGGTCAGGCTGCCGACGCGTGCCACGGCGTCGAAGACCCGAAGGTTCTGGATGTTGTTCAGCTTCACCACGGAAAGCTCCGAATCGACACGACCCGAGATCGGGGGTGACGCCGGAGCTATCGGCCCCGACCCGAAACCGTCAATTCTTCCCGTTTCGAGGATTGTGCATTGCGAAGACGGCCTGCAACGACGGCGCGGCGGAGGCGGTTCTCCCGACATGCAGCGATCGATACCGTCTCGTCCCTCGCCGCGTGCCGCTTCCAAACGACAGGCAAGGCGCACCATGGCCGAAACCAGCACCTTCAACACGCAGCGATCCGTCGATCGCGAGACGGCCAACCGCATCCTGGCCTCGACGGTGGATGCGGCGCGCGAGCGGAACTGCGCCGTCAGCGTCGCCGTCGTCGATTGCGGCGGCCATCTGGTCGCGTTCAACCGGATGGACGGTGCCTTCCACGGCAGCGTAGATGCCGCGATCGGCAAGGCGCGATCATGTGCCGGTTTCCGGGCGCCGCTCCAGGCGTTCGGCAAGCTGGCGCGAGAGAAGCCTTGGCTCGGCGATCTGCCTGGCCTGATCCCGCTCGGCGGGGCCGTACCGCTGACGCATGCCGACGCGTTCGTCGGTGCCGTCTCCGTCAGCGGCGACACCGAAGAGAGCGAACAGTCCCTGGCCGAGTTCGCGGCCAAGACCTTCGCAAGTTGGAGCTGAAGCCATGACGCAGGACACCCGAACGCCCCAG
>Ga0182227_1000158_pt1 | contig 10436 bp, 7 predicted proteins | sample G6R1MG_18_FD_129659 | JGI IMG/M metagenome (GOLD analysis project Ga0182227, IMG submission 129659) | Miscanthus phyllosphere microbial communities from Michigan, USA - G6R2_MAIN_07NOV2016_LD1 MG | ecosystem: Host-associated > Plants > Phyllosphere > Phylloplane/Leaf | place: USA: Michigan... | reverse complement strand
GTGGCGGCGGGCAACTTCGCCCACAGCCAGGATTCGAAGCGCCTCGCCGCGACCCTCCACACCGAGCGCTTCGACCTCGTGCTCGGCTCCGTCGGTTTCGATGCCAAGGGCGACGTCACGGCCCAGGGCTACGTTCTCTACGTCTGGAACGACGGAACCTTCACGTACGCCAAATGACGGCCCGCGATATGATCCGGCGTCAAACGACCCCGCCGGGGATCGTTTCGGGCGCGGCCTCGTTCGTGAACCGCAGGCCGGACGGGCCGCGCGCGCCGGCACGACGGCGCGTGGATCGATTGTGAAGCGAGGCGTCATGCCCCAAACCTTTCCACGACGCGCCCTCCTCGCCGCCGGTGTCGGCGGAGCGGCCGCCGTCGCCGCGCCCGCCATCGCGCAGGGGGCGCCGGAGCTGCGTTGGCGCCTCGCCTGCGCCTACCCGAAGAGCCTCGATATCCTGTTCGGCGGCGCCGAGACCCTGGCCCGCCTCGTGGCGGAGGCCACGGACGCCCGCTTCCAGATCGCCGTGCAGGCGCCGGGCGAGCCGGTGCCGGGGGACGGCGTCCTCGATGCGGTGGCGGCCCGCACGGTGGAGATGGGATACGCCTCCGCCACGCAGGGCGTCCCCAAGGATCCGACCTTCGCCCTCGCCGCCGCCGTGCCCTTCGGCCTCAACGCCCGCGGTCAGAGCGCGTGGTGGCTCGATGGGGGAGCTTCCGAGCTGTTTGCCGAGATCTTCTCCCGCAATGGCCTCGTCGCCCTGCCGGCCGGCAACACCGGCGCGCAGATGGGTGGCTGGTTCCGCAAGGAGGTGAAGGCGGTGGCCGATCTGCAGGGGCTCAAGGTCCGCATCACCGGCCTCGGCGCCCAGGTCCTGGCCAAGCTCGGCGCCCTGCCGCAGGCGACCCCCGGTCCGCAGATCTACGCGGCCCTGGAGGCCAAGACCCTGGATGCGGCCGAGTGGATCGGCCCCGTCGACGACGAGAAGCTCGGCCTCCAGAAGGTCGCGCCGATCTACCACTATCCGGGCTTCTGGGAGGGAGGCGCCCTCCACCATGCCTGGTTCAACGCCGAGGCCTGGGCGAGCCTGCCGAAGGCCTATCAGGTGATCCTCCGGGCCGCAGCCGCCCAGGTCCATGCCGAAGTCCAGGCCCGCTACGACGCGCGCAACCCCAAAGCCCTGCGCCGCCTCGTGGCGGCCGGGGCACAACTTCGCCCGTTCCCACAGGACGTGATGGAGGCGGCGCTGAAGGCCGCCACGGACGTCTATGCCGAGATCTCGGCCAAGAATCCCGACTTCAAGCGGGTCTACGAGGCGATGCGGACCTTCCGGAACGAAGAATATCTCTGGTTTCAGGTCGCGGAGTACACCTACGACAACTTCATGATCCGCGCCCGCGCCAGGGGCTGATGGGACCCGCCCGAACGGCACGGCCCCCGAGTGGGCAGGCCCGCGCGGGGCCCGTCCAAGACCTCCGGACAGAAAAAAGGCCGCTCCGAAGAGCGGCCCGAAGTCTAGGGAGGAAACGCCCAAGAAGGGCAGCGGGACCGCGACGCCATCGCGTTCCCGCAATGCACAATCTGATCCTCTTGCTTAAAATTGCAAGATCGTTGGGGCAGCATCCCTGTCGCTTTTCAGGCAACCGCTCACATTGCAACAATTCTGTATCCAAAATGACGCAGGGGGGCTTGCCAAGGCGCCGACGTCTTCCATTCCGCTCTGCGCCGCCGCAAGTCTTTGATCGGACGAGTCATTTTGCTCTGCCTTCGGGATCATTCCGGTCCATCCGCCGTTTGAAACCTGCTTTCGTCCCCCGTCATGGACGTTCGCCGGACAGTCCATTCTTTCAGCACAGGTACGGGAGCCGAACCCACGATGGCACTTCAGGCGGGGCGAATCAGGGTCCTCAACGACGTTCCGCCGCGTGAGGACGGCGCCTATGTCGTCTATCTGCTTCAGCAGGCGAATCGGGCGTATTTCAATCCTGCCCTGGAATACGCCGTCACGGAGGCCAACCGCCTCGGCGTGCCGGTCGTCGCGTGTTTCGGCCTCCTCGACGGGGCGAACGGCTTTCCCGAAGCCAACGCCCGGCACTACGCCTTCCTGCTCCAGGGGCTGGCCGACGCAGGACGTGGCCTCGATGCCCGGGGAATCGGTTTCTGCCTGCGCAAGGCCTCGCCCGCCGAGATCGCCATCGACCTCGCCCGCGACGCCGCCCTCCTCGTCCTCGACCGGGGCTACCTCGCGATCCAGAAGAAATGGTACGGCGCGATCGTCGCGGCCGTGGAGACCCGCATCGTTCAGGTCGAGGGCGATGTCGTCGTCCCCGTGGAGGTGGCCTCGGACAAGCACGAATTCGCCGCCCGCACCCTGCGTCCGAAGCTCCACCGCCTGTTCGACGAATACATCGAGGGCCTGTCCGAGCGCACCGTGAAGCACCGGGCGGGGCGCGGCCTGCCAAAGGGCGATGTCGACATCGCCGATCCGGACGCCGTGCTCGCCGGCATGACCCTCGACCGGGACGTCCCCCCGGTGAAGCGCTTCGTCGGGGGCGAGACAGAGGCGCGTCGGCGCCTCGACGCCTATCTGACCGGGCCGTTCGCCGCCTATGGGACCGACCGGAACAAGCCCGAGGCGGGCGCGGCCTCCCACATGAGCCCCTATCTGCATTTCGGCCAGATCTCGCCCGTGGAGATCGCGCTGGCCGTCCGGGCCGCCAAGGCCGGCGGCCCGGAGGACAGGGCGGCCTATCTCGAGGAGGTCGTGGTGCGGCGCGAACTCGCCATGAATCACGTCCACTACACGCAAGGTTACGATTCCTACGATCGGGCGGTGCCCGAATGGGCGCGCAAGACCCTGGCCGAACAGGCCGACGACCCGCGCCCCCACACCTACACAGAGAAGGAGCTCGCCGAAGGCCGGACCCACGACACCTACTGGAACGCCGCCCAGGCCGAGATGCGCGAGACCGGCTACATGCACAATCACCTGCGCATGTACTGGGGTAAGAAGATCCTCGAATGGTCGCCCTCCCCCGAGGAAGGCTTCCGGCGCACCCTGCGTCTCAACAACCGCTACTTCCTCGATGGGCGCGACGCGAATTCCTTCACCAACGTCGCCTGGGTCTACGGCCTGCACGACCGCCCCTGGGCGCGGCGCAAGGTGTTCGGCACCGTGCGCTACCAGAGCGAGAATTCCTTGCGGAAATTCGATGCCAAGGCCTACCTCAAGGTCGTCGCGGCCTTGTGCGCGGCGGAAAAGGACGGGGCGTGAGCCCGATGGCGGGTACGGGCCTTGCCTAAGACCGCCGCTCCGCCCGATGCGCCGATGAGCCCGCCGCGCCGCTTTCCCCGACACCAGAGCCGACACTGCGATGCAGCCCCGTTTCCGCGTCCGCCCCGCCTTCACGCGCCTGCGCGGCGGAGCCGCCGATGCCTTCGCCCTGTGGCGGCGTCGGCTCATGTTCCTCCTCGGTGGCATCGGCGTGGGCCTGGCCGCCGTGCTGATGGCCAAGCTCGCCGATGCGGCACAGGGCGGGTTTCGTGCGCTCCTGTCCCTGTCGCCCTGGATCGCCCTGGTGGTGACGCCGGCAGGATTCGGCCTATGCGCCTTCCTCGCCCGCTCGGTGTTCCCGAACTCGCAGGGCTCGGGCATTCCCCAGGTGATCGCGGCCCGCCACACCGCGAATCTCTCCCTGCGCCGTGCCCTGGTTTCCCTGCGCACGGCCGCCGGCAAGATCGTGGTGATGACGCTGGGGCTCCTGTTCGGCGCCTCGACGGGGCGTGAGGGGCCGACCGTTCAGGTCGGGGCGGCGATCATGGCCGCCGTCGGCCATCTGACGCCGCATCGCCAGCCCGGCCTGATCCTCGCCGGGGGCGCGGCCGGCGTGGCGGCGGCCTTCAACACGCCCCTCGCCGGTATCGTCTTCGGGATCGAGGAACTCGGGCGTGCCTACGAGGCCCGAACCGGCGGCCTGATCGTGGCGGCCATCGTGGCAGCCGGTCTGACCGCCATGGCGATCGTGGGCAATTACACCTATTTCGGCACCTCGGGCACGACCCTGCCGTTCGGCCCCGGTTGGATCGCCGTGCCGGTGCTCGGCGTGCTCGGCGGGTTGATGGGGGGCCTGTTCGGCCGCATCGTCATCCTGTTCGCCCTGGGGCTGCCCGGCCGCCTCGGCGGGGCCATCGCGCGTCGGCCCATCGCCTTCGCGGTGGCCTGCGGTCTCGGCGTCGCCCTCTGCGGCCTCGCCTCGGGCGGCACCGTCTACGGTACCGGTTACGAGGAGGCCCGTGCCCTCCTCCACGGCACGGGCGAGGGCTCCTTCGCCTTCGCGCCGCTGAAGTTCCTCGCGACCCTGCTCTCGGCGATCAGCGGCATTCCGGGCGGCCTGTTCGCCCCCTCCCTCAGCGTCGGGGCCGGCCTCGGCGGCGCCCTCCAGGGCGCCTTCCCGGAGGTCCCCGTCGCCGCCCTCGTCCTCATCGGCATGGTGGCCTACCTCACCGGTGCCCTTCAGGCGCCGATCACCGCCTTCGTCATCGTCACCGAGATGACCCAGGATCACGCCCTGATGATCCCCCTGATGATCGCCGCCCTCATCAGCGACGCCGTCTCGAAATCCGTCTGCCGGGAGGGGCTCTACCACGCCCTGGCGGGGATTCTCCTGACGCGGGAGGAAGGACGCCGAGCGGCTTGAGCCTCTGAAATCTCGGCCCGCATCCGCCGATCTGCCGGTTCGGCGGGAACGGAAGCGTGGCCGCAGGGTTGATCGCTCGATTCCGCGTGCTGGAGTGCTGCGCATGACCCTGCTGAAATGGGCCCTTATCTGTTTCGTCGTCTCCCTCATCGCGGGTGGCCTCGGCTTCACCGGGATCGCATCGGGCGCGGGCTCCCTCGCCCGGATCCTGTTCGGCCTCTTCCTCGTCGTGGCCATCGTCATCGTGATCGTGGCCTTCGCCATTGGTCAGGCGGTGTTCTGAGCCCAGGTCCGAGAGTCCATGACGGAGGTGGCGCCGGTGCAGGACAAGATCGCCCTCGTCACCGGCGCCACCTCTGGGATTGGGTTCGAGACCGCCCTGGGGCTGGCCCGGCAGGGTTTCCGGGTCGGCCTCGTCGGGCGTGATGCTGCGCGGACCCGAGCCGCCGCCGAGCGCATCCGATCCGCCGTCCCGGAGGCGCGGGTCGATCCGTTCACGGCCGATCTTTCCGTGCAAGCTGAGGTCCGGCGCCTCGCCGAGGAGGTCCGAGCGCTCTATCCGCGCCTCGGCGTGCTCGTGAACAATGCCGGCGCGATCTTCGATCGCCCTGCGCTGACGCGGGACGGGATCGAGCGCACCTGGGCGCTGGATCACCTCGCCTACGTGCTCCTGAGCCTCGAACTCCTCGATCTCCTCAAGGCGAGCGCCCCGTCGCGCATCGTGAACGTCGCTTCGGCGGCGCATCGACGTGGCCGGATCGCGTTCGACGACATCGGGCACGCGCGCCGCTTCTCCGCCATGGCGGTGTATTCCCAGGCCAAGCTCGGCAACGTGCTGTTCACGGCCGCCCTCGCCCGTAGGCTGGCGGGGACCGGCGTGACCGTGAATGCCCTGCATCCCGGCGTCATCGCGAGCGGATTTGCCGGCGATACCGGCGGCTGGTTCGGCCTGGGCTGGCGCCTCGTCCGGCCGTTCATGAAGCCGCCCGAAGAGGGCGCGCGCACGTCGCTCCACGTGGCGACGGCCCCAGACCTCGATGGGGTCACGGGGCAGTACTTCGCCCGGTCCCGACCCACGCCGACCTCGCGTCGCGCCGCCGACCCCGATCTTCAGGAGCGAGTGTGGCGGCTGAGCCTCGATCAGCTCGGTCTGCCGCGGGCGGCGGTTTGAGCGATCCCCGTTGTGCTCCTACGACGTGGCCTGAACCGCATCGAGACGGCCAAACGATCCCTTACGGTCAAGGTGAAAACGATTCCCTGCATTTTGCGCATACCCCCTCCGCCAATTCCAGGCGTTGTCGGGTGCAGTGCAAAATGGCATTTCACATACATGCACTGCGGCGATGGCGTCGCCACAGTGTGCCCTTCTTGGGCGTTTCCTCCCTAGACTTCGGGCCGCTCCCACCGGGGCGGCCTTTTTTTGTCTCGGTGCGACAGGCTTCTAACCGCACACCCCGCCGCCGACAAGCACAATGATGCGCCGGAGGGCCGGGGTGTGGGTTTTTGTTGCACGTTCAGGCGGTTGGCGAGACGAATGCTCCCGATAGAGCTTTCGCGATGAGCGTTCGCGTCTCGGCAACACCGTAGAGAGCGACGAACGAGCCGAAACGGGGGCCGCGCGCCTCTCCGAACAGCACGTTGTAGATCGTGGTGAACCAAGCCTGCGACACGCCGGGGCGCCCGTCCGGGCTCTTCGCCTTGCCCGACAGGTCGGGGAAGTGCCGGCGGCCGACCTCATAGACGACGGCCTGCAACCCTTCCGGATCGACCGAACCCTCGTGCGCCGCCAGGGTCTCGGCCAGGTCGCTGAGGGCCGCCGCCTCGGTCTCCGTTGCCGTCCGGTAGGTCTTCTGTGGCCGCACCACGTCGCGGTAATAGGCCAGCGCATGGCCGACGAGTCGCGCCAGCACCGGGTGGGTCTGCGGTCCCACCGTCGGGTCGTACCGGCGGATGAAGCCCCACAGCACCGCCGGGTCTTCGGTGTTGGCCACCGCCGCGAGGTTGAGGAGCATGGCGAAGTTCAGGGCGCCGCCCTTGCCGACCGCCTCCGCCGCAGGCGGACGGCCAGCATGGAGATGCCAGACCGGATTGCCGAGCTGCTGCGTCGCCTCCTGGCCGGGAAACTTCTCGAGGAAGCCGAGATAATCGTCGACCTGGCGCGGCACCATCTCGACGAACAGGCGCTTGGCCTCGCGGGGCTTGTTGTACATGAACAGGGCGAGACTGTCGGCGGTGCCGTAGACGAGCCAGTCATCGATGGATAGGCCGTTACCCTTCGACTTCGAGATCTTCTTCCCTTCCTTGTCGAGGAAGAGTTCGTAGTTGAAGCCCTCCGGCGGCTCGCCGCCCAAGGCCCGGGCGATCTCACCCGACAGCTTGACGGAATCGATGAGGTCCTTGCCGGCCATCTCGTAGTCGATGCCGAGCGCCACCCAGCGCATGGCCCAGTCGGGCTTCCACTGCAGCTTGGCGTGGCCGCCGGTCACGGGGGTCTCGTAGGCCTCCCCCGTCTTCGGGTCGCGCCAGACCAGGGTGCCGGTGTTCGGCCGCACCTCGTCGATGGCGACCTGCATCACCGCGCCGGTGACCGGATGGATCGGCAGGAACGGCGAGTAGCTCGCCGAGCGCTCGGCCCGGAGCGACGGCAGCATGATCGCCATCACGGCCTCGTAGCGGTCGAGCACCGTCAGCAACGCCTCGTCGAACAGTCCCGCCCGGTAGCATTCGGTGGCCGAACGGAACTCGTAGTCGAAGCCGAAGGCGTCGAGGAAGCGGCGCAGTTCAGCGTTGTTGTGGGCGCCGAAGCTGTCGTGCGTGCCGAACGGATCCGGCACCCGCGTCAGGGGCTGGTTGAGCGCCCCGATGAGCATCTCCTTGTTCGGCACGTTGTCCGGCACCTTGCGCAGGCCGTCCATATCGTCCGAGAACGCGATGAGCCGCGTCGGCACGCTGTCCTTCGTCAGCACCCGGAAGGCGTGTCGAACCATCGAGGTCCGCGCCACCTCGCCGAACGTGCCGATATGCGGCAGGCCCGAGGGACCGTAGCCGGTCTCGAACAGCACTTCACTCTTGGGGCGCCGCTCGAGCCGTGCCAGCAGCTTGCGCGCTTCCTCGAACGGCCACGCCGTAGCGGTGGCGGCGGCTTCCAAGAGGGCGGGATCGAGGACGAGCGGTGACGAGATCGGGGACGACATGAGGCCGGGGTGAGTTCCAGTGAGCGCTTTGGCGAAGGGCGCCACCCTAAGCAGGATTGCGCCGGCAGGCCAACGCTATCCCGCTCCGGCCACGACGAGCCCGGGTGCCGTCCTCCAAGACGGCGTCCCGCCGCATGTCCCCGGCCGGGGCCGAGCGGATTCAGAACGGGCTGACGGGAAAGAACCGCAGGTAGAGTTCGGCGTACTTGCCGTCGTCCCACACCCGCTGGAGGGCGTCGTCGAGGGCGCGGGCGAGGGCCGCGTCTTCAGGGCGGGTGACGAGGCCGATCCCCTCCCCGAAATAGCGGTTCTCAAGGTAGTCGCCGCCGATGAAGGCGCAGCACTGGGCCGACTCGATCCCGCCGACCCACAGGGCGAGGTTGAGTCCGTCGGCGAAGACGTAGTCGACCTCGCCCCGCCGCAGGGCGCCCTCGGCGGCGGCCAGATCGGTGAAGTCGCGCACGGTGGCCTTGGGGAAGAACGCCGCGAGATAGGCCGCGTGCGCGCTGCCCGCCACGACGCCGACGCTGCGCCCGGCCAGGGTTGCGGCGGACGGAACCGGCAGTCCCTTGTCCGTGCGGGCGACGAACCGTCCCGGCCAGCGGAAATACGGCCGTGTCGCCAGGAAGCGCGCCCGAAGGGCCGGCGTCAGGGGAATCGCGGCGGCGACCACGTCGCCCTGCTTGTCGGCCAGCGCGTCGAGGAGAGTGTCGAAGCGCCGGGCCTGCACCGTGCAGGTCAGGGCGAGCTTCTCGCAGACGGCGCGAGCGAGTTCCACGGAGAAGCCCGTGGGCGTGCCGTCCGGGCCGGGGAAGTGAAGGGGCGGGAACTCGTCGTCCGTGAGGAAGCGGATCGTACGGCCCGGCTGGGGGGCGTCGATGCGCTCCTGGCGGGCACGGGGATTCCAGAAATTGGGGATCCCGACGCCCTGCCCCGCCGGAGCCGGCTCGGCCCCCGCGCTCGGCGCATCCAGGGCCAACATTCCCATGGCCAACATTCCCATGGCGAAGCCGATAGCCACCGGGAAGAACCGGCGGCGTCTTGACCTCTGGGTTGTGTTCGTGGTGCGCTGGTTGTGCGCGGAAACGGTCTGGCTCACGCCGTCTCCCTAGCACGTTCTCGGGCCATCGGGAGGCGATCCCGTTGTCGATCCTCGGTTTCCCGTTCGCGTCGCAAACCGGCATCTCGCCGTTGCCGCCGGACCTCGCCTTTCTCCTCGGCCACGGCGTCGATCCGGCGGTGCTGGCCCGGGCCGCCGATCGTGCCCGCGCCTGGGGAATCGATGGGTCGAGCGCCCTCCTCGCCACGGGGGACCTCAGCGAGGAGGCCTATTACCGGGCCCTGGCGGCGGAGCTCGGTACCCCCTTCCTCGCGGGTTCGATTCCCCTGGGGCCGGGCGCGCGTTACCCCGACAGCCTCGTGGCCGGCGTTGCCCCCCTCGAGCGGGGCGCGCCCGCCGCCTTCGTCCTCGCTCCACGCGGCTTCGGCATCGCCGAATTGCTGCGCGGGCGCAGCCCTACGGGCCGGATGCCCGCCCTGACGACACCGGGCGCCCTGCGGGCGGCGATCTTCGCCGCCAACCCCAAGGGGATCGCCGCGCACGCGGCCGACGCGCTTCAGGTCCACCGGCCGGACTGGGCCCTGAAGGCCCGGCCCATGGGACCGTCGCTCGCCATCGCGGGCCTCGTCGCGGGCGTCGTCGCCCTGGCGATGCTCGAACTCCCGCCCGCCCTCGTCCTCGGCCTATGGACCGTCGCCCAGCTCCTGCTGCTGGCCATGGTCGCCCTGCGGGTCGCGGCCGTCGGCATCGAGGACGACGCGGACGCGGCCCGACCCTTGGCCGACGCCGATCTGCCCATCTACACGGTGTTCGTCGCCCTGCACCGGGAGGCGGCCGTGGTGCCGCGTCTCGCCGCCGCCCTGTCAGCCTTCGATTATCCGGCGGCCAAGCTCGATCTCAAGTTCGTCATCGAAGCCCACGACACCGAGACCGCCGCCGCCCTGGCGGGGGCCGCTCTGCCGCCGGGGGCGGAGATCGTGGTGGTGCCGCCCGGCCTGCCGCGCACGAAGCCGCGTGCCCTCAATGCCGCCCTGCCCCTCGCCCGCGGCAGCTGCCTCGTGGTCTACGATGCCGAGGACGTGCCCGATCCGGGCCAGCTGCGCGCCGCCGCCGAACGGTTCGCCCGCAGCGATCCGCGCACCGCCTGCCTCCAGGGCCGCCTCGTCATCGACAACCAGCGCGACGGCCCTTTGCCCAAGTGCTTCGCCCTCGAATACGCGGCCCTGTTCGACGTGTTGATCCCGGCGCTCGCGGCCTGGAACCTCCCGATCCCGTTGGGGGGCACCTCGACGCATTTCCGCACCCATATCCTGCGTGCCGTCCATGGATGGGATGCCTGGAACGTGACGGAGGATGCGGATCTCGGCCTGCGCCTTGCCCGGGCGGGGTACCGGGTGGGCGACCTCCCGAGCAGCACCTTCGAGGAGGCGCCCGCCCGGCTCCGCGCATGGCTGCACCAGCGCGCCCGCTGGATGAAGGGCTTCATCC
>Ga0182227_1000151_pt1 | contig 10577 bp, 17 predicted proteins | sample G6R1MG_18_FD_129659 | JGI IMG/M metagenome (GOLD analysis project Ga0182227, IMG submission 129659) | Miscanthus phyllosphere microbial communities from Michigan, USA - G6R2_MAIN_07NOV2016_LD1 MG | ecosystem: Host-associated > Plants > Phyllosphere > Phylloplane/Leaf | place: USA: Michigan... | reverse complement strand
GCCAAATCGCTTCCATGGTTCGGTCCGGCAGCAGGTCGACGGGGTGTCGTCGGTCGAGATCGACGAGGAGCGTGCCGTAGGTCTGTCCCTAGCGGATCGCCCAGTCGTCAATTCCCACCGCCCGCAGCGGCCCGATCGATGGCAGCGTCATACTGTGCACGAGGGGCCGCACCGTATCGGGACTTGTGGCCATGGCCAGATGCCCTACGAGCCGACCGCCGGCTGCGCCGCCGAGCGCGAGGGCCACCCGAGCCCGTGCCTAGGCGAGCCGATCGGTGCGTCGTGCGCGTGATGGGAGGAGCCGCGGCAGCGTTTCGACGACCGAGCGTGGTCGACAGGCTTGGTGATGGCAGTAGAAACGACGAACCCTGAGGTGTAGCCCCACGACCTCGCCGAATCTTGGAAGATCGGCAGGATGCTGGACGTATCGACTATGGACAGCAGAGCTTGGTTCACCGCAGTCAGGATAGAAACAATGATCCTGATGAGCATGGGCAAGATGAAGACAAAATCATCCCTGCCATGAATCAGCCCATCGACGCTACGTCGCTATGACCTTTCCAAGCAAAGTGTGGGAGAACCAAACTGGGGCAATTCCACTCGGAGCGAACGGCCCGAACCCGCGTCCGATTGTGCCTTCCACCGTGAGCTCGCCATGTCTGCCAAGCCGTGCGATTGTGGTGGACCTCCCATGAGTCCCGAAGTCACCCTTCGCGCCGGTGTCGCCGATATTATTGCCATCTGCAAGCAAGAAGCCCGCGACCAGAATCTCAACAGCTTAGACCGCCCGCGACAAACGGTTGAAGGTCTATGTCATGGGTCGGGGTACGGCCTGTTACGGGATTGCAGGTCGGCTGAAGGCCTTAACACAAGACCCCTTCCCTCAACCGGTATCCGGTCCGAGGCGGGGGCGCTCGCGGCGGGTGGGAATGGCACGCTCGATTGCGCGCGCGAAGCCGACGACGCTGATTAGATCTTGGAGGAACGTCAGCGTCGTCGGCGCCGAGCCAATCCTGAGATCAGGACGGCTCAGCGAAATGCTAACTGCGCCTGACGCCGTGGGTTTCCTTTAGGCAATACATTCAGCAGGTATCGAGAACCATCGGCACCGGCGATGCCAAACGTTCCTGTCGGATGGGAACCGATGCACCTGATGCGGAATTATTCTTCCCGATAAACACACGCGGAGGAACGCTCGATGAAACGCTCTCTCATTGCCAGCGCTGCCATTCTTGCTCTCACAGCCGGAGCATCTTTTGCAGCACCATGCAATACCGGCGCAGAAAAGGGTAAAGTACCGGAGCAACACGCAGCAAACGGTAAGAGCTCAGCTGTCGACCAGGGCAGCAAGAACCTTGCGGGTGGCGAGCAGCCGGCTTCACCGGGCACCGTCGGTGCGATGAATAACGTGGGTGCCAACCAAGCGATTGGCGACAAGCCCGGCGCCAGCACTGCGGCGAAGGGCAACGAGGATCCTGCGAGCAAGAATCTCGCGGGCGGGCAACAGCCCGCCTCGCCTGGAACGGTTGGCGCCATGAACAACACTGGTGAGAGCCAGGCTCTTGGCAAGAAGGGCGATGATTGCTGATCGCCCGATGAGCCGATCATCCTGAGCTTAGAACAGCTCGGCTAAATTGAAGCTCCGGCCGCTCCTGCGGTCCGGGGCTTTTCGATTCAGGCCATAGCCCAAGCGTGCGCCAGGATCCCAATGAGGAACGTTCCGTATGTGATTGCCACAGCCGCAATCCCACGATGTTGGTGAAGGACGGTGCGAGAAGAGGGTGGGCGTCGTCCGATCGAGAACCGGGCTGCGCTGACGGGTATCCTGTTCGTGCTACGCTCGGGACTGCCCTGGGAGATGCTGCCGGCCGAGATGGGCTGCGGCTCCGGCATGAGTTGCTGGCGTCGGCTGCGGGATTGGCAAGCGGCGGGCGTGTGGCGCCGCCTGCATCACGTGCTCCTGGAGCGCCTGCACGCGGCGGGTGAAATCGATTGGAGCCGGGCTTGCCTGGACAGCGCGTCTGTCCCGGCCCAAAGAGGGGGCCTGCCACCGGCCCGAACCCGACGGACCGGGGCAAGCCGGAGACGAAGCGGCACCTCGTTGCCGACGCGCGGGGCACGCCACTCGACTCCTGCCTGAGCGGAGCCAACCGGCACGACAGCGCGATGATGGCGGAGGCGCTCGATGCCATCCCGCCCCGGCGCAACGGCCGGCGCGGGCGACCGCGACGCCGTCCGGACAAGCTGCACGCCGACAAGGCCTACGATGCCGGACCCCGCCGCCAGGAGTGCCGGTCACGGGGGATCGTGCCGCGCATCGCTCGACGCGGCATCGACAGCAGCGAGAAGCTCGGTCGTCACCGTTGGGTCGTGGAGCGAACCCATGCGTGGTTCAACCGCTTCCGACGCCTCCCCATCCGCTACGAGCGCAGAGCTGACATCTCCAAAGCCTTCACAAGCCTCGCCGCCAGCCTCATCACCCTCAACCAGATCAAACGGTTCTGTTAGGCGCTCTAAATCGCGGATATCTCATGAGAGGCCGGAATGCGCAGCGCGTTTCCCGCCCGAGCCAATGGTATTGAATGGCCGTTTCGAATAAGCGCCAATGGTGATTAGGGAAGCCGGGCTGGGTCCGAGGCAGAACGTCCGCTTCCGGGCAGGCGCCAAACTCGCGCTTATGGCGCATGGTGGAAGTGATCCCAGCCCCTAACGATCGCGTAGCATCGCCCCGGGCATTTGTTAGGCCCGAAACCGCGTTCAGGCGGTGATCGGCGAACCGTCCCAAGCGAAGACGCCGCCGGTGTCGTCCGCGCCTAAACCGGTCAGCACGCGCAGGAGATGCGCAGCGCTCTCCTCGGGCGAAAACACGCCGTCGACCGTCGGGTCCGGCCGAAAGGGCCGCGACAGGTCGGAGGCGACCGTGCCGGGATGCAGGCCCACGACGATCGCCTCCGGTCGGCTGCGGGCGACCTCAATCGCGAGCGTTCGCAGGATCTGGTTCAACGCCGACTTCGAGGCACGGTAGGTATACCAGCCGCCGAGTCGGTTGTCGCCGATCGATCCGACCCGCGCCGACAGGGCCGCGAACACGCATCGCTCCCGCCGCGCCAGCAGAGGCACGAAATGCTTGGCGACGAGCGCGGGCCCGATCGTGTTGATCGCGAAGACGGTGGCCATCGCGGCGGGGTCGAGCGCCCTGACCGACTTCTCGGGCGAGACGCCCGCTTGGTGAAGAAGGCCGGTGGCGACGATGACCAGACCGACGGGTCCGGCTTCGCCGACCCTCGCCGCTGCCGCCGCAACTGTCGCCTCGTCGCTCAGGTCGATCGGGAGGCTTCGGACGCCCTGGGGAGGCGATGATCCCGAACGTGAGAGCGCGAAGATCGGCGCGTAGGCTTCGCCCTCGGCGAGCGCGCGGATCAAGGCACCGCCGATGCCGCCGGACGCACCGACGACAACCGCGCTGGTCGGGCGCGAGGCGGTCAAGGCGCGACCTCCCGGTCGGCGGCGGAGCTTCGGCGCCCACGGTGAAAGATCAGGCTGAGGTTGTTGGCCGGCATCGTGACGCGCTCTACCAGATGCAGATCATGCGCTTCTGCGGCCGCCACGACCGCCTCGATGTCGCGGACCCCCCAGGAGGCATTCCTCGCGCGCAGGCTGTCGTCGAACGCGGCGTTGCTCGGCGCGGTATGCGCGGCATCTTCCCGGAAAGGACCGTAGAGGTACAGCACCCCACCCGCCGCGAGCGCCGCTTCCGCGCCAGCCATCAGCCCGAGGGTCGCGTCCCAGGGTGCGATATGGATCATGTTGATCGCGACGACGGCGTTCACTCGCGCCACCGGCCACGGCTGACGGATCGCATCGATCGCCAGCGGCGACCGGATATTCGCCAGCCCGGCGGCGCGGGCATGGGCGACGATGCTGCGACGGGCCGCTTCATCGGGATCGCTCGGCTGCCAGTCGAGCGCGGGCAGCGCCTGAGCGAAATGGACGACGTGCTCGCCCGATCCGCTCGCAATCTCGAGGACGAGGCCGCTGGGCGAGAGGACACGTTCGAGGACTTCGGCGATCGGGGCGGCGTTGCGGGCGGCGGCGGGCGAGAACAGGGCATCGGGCATGGGGCCCTTCTAAGGCCGGCCGACGCCGAGCGCATGTCCTTTCGTGCCGGTCCGCCTGCTCGGATACAAGGACACAGCTTCAATCCGTGGCGCGCAGCTACGGCGCGGATGGTTCGCGGTCGGGGTGAGATGCTGATGGCTCGTGAATGGGCACCTGCTGCTCTGCCGACTCCCTCGACGTCCACCTCTCCTGAGGCGTGCCGCTACCGGCGTCCATTTCGCGGTATACGATCGCCATTATGCGTTACATTCTGCCTGTCCTACTGGCGGTGGCGGTTCCGGCCGCCGCGTGGGATCTCGACTGTGAGACGGAGAAGCGTCTGTTCCCCCAGGTCGGCAGCACCAGCGACATGCGGCAGGTGATCGAGTTCGCGGTTATCGTCGCTCTGTGCTCCGAAGTGAAGCGCGGGCCGAATGCCGGCTGGCCGTTCAAGGCTCTGCTCGTGGGCTACGGCTACACCCCGCCCGACGTCCCAGGGCTGCGCACCTACGTTCGGTACGAGACCGCACGGGTCGTCGGCGACCCGCGGGAGTCGAAGAAGCTCATGCCTATCCAGGGCTGGTGCGACGGTGCCCGCCGGCTCTACGGAATCAACAGCATTGGCGGCATCGTCGACGGGATCGTCAACCGCGATGGCACGTCCGCCTACTCGGAGTGCCATTTCCAGCGCAACTGTCCCGCTACATTCTGTCAGTGACGCGATTCGGCGAACGCGCAGTAGCAGCCGTTCGAATGCCGCCATGATGCGCGATGTTGGCGCATGATAGACGCGGCGCTTATGCTGATGAGTTCCTGAACACTAAACGGCAGGGCGAAGGCCCTGCCGCTCTGTTGTGATAGTTCCCGGACATCGGAACGCGAAGCCAGTCTAGCGTGCCACTGCCTCAGCAACGATTCGGCGGACAACGGGGGCCGGAGGGGTCAGGGAGGGCGTCGTCGTCAGTTCGGAAGCTGGGCGCACGGCGGCGGTGACGCGGGCCTGCTCACGGTACAGCGTGGGCGTGATGTTGATGCGCTCGTCGGCTGCTGCGGCACCATCCAAGATGATGGACGCCAGGGTAGCGAGAGCGAAGGTACGGATGGTCATGGTGTTAAATCCTCTGGTGTTCCGGGGCCTGCCCCGGTTCATGAGAGGAATATGCATTGCACTGCACCATCATTCAAACAGATGATATCGATAGTCGATATCGATTATATCAATGCAGTTGGCGCGCGACCAAGGGGCCCAATGGCTCGTCGACAGGCGCAGTTAATACGAAAAAAGGCGGAGCTTTCGCCCCGCCGCCATTGCCGTCCTATGATGTCGTCCGAGCGAGCCTTACGAGCCGATCAACGCCTGGGACGCACCTCTGATGGTGAAGGCCAGGCCACCGGCAAACGCCGCGGCCATGGCGTACGAGAAACCCTTCAGGACCATGAGATCGCCTCTGGGAACTGGATTAGCAGCGGTTTCCGCCCGAGGTCTGGCCGTACTGCATCACGGGAAAATTCTGCTGGTTGGCATTGCCCTCGGCGGCCGAACTCATCGGGCAGCCGCCGTAGGCCGGCACGCGAGAGGGGGCGTAGAGCGAACCGGTGGTTTCGACCTCAGATCCGAACGAGGTGTAGCGGGAGGTCGGACGCTCGGCGGCCATGGCGGACGAGATCGAAGCAACGCCAAGGACAAGAACGGCGGTGGCGGTGGTGATACGGGTCATCATGGCTGTCTATAAGCTCCTTTACAAAGACCGGCCTGGGATCAGGTCCGTTTCTATCTGCTAAAACTGATATAGGGAGCCGTTTTCGTTCTGGGCGTGTTATCGCGCACGCGCCATCGCGGATTAGAAGGCAGGCACAAGCGGTTCACGCGAACGGCCCTTCGGGTTAGTATCGTCCATCCAGCGCCCACCGCTCAAAAGCGTACAGAGGAACCTGCCTGCCGGGAAACGTTCCTGTTAGAGGCTGTTAGGGATCTGTAGCGCGGGGATTCCAGATGAAGGGGCCTGACCTCTTGCCGCAGAGCCTACCCATCCGACGTTTCAGATGACGAATGGGCGCTGATTGCGCCCCACCTGACGCCTGCTGCGCGCGGATGCGGGGCAGCGCGCGTACAGCCTGCGCGAGGCGTTCAACTGGCTGCGCGACGTGGTGAAGACGGGCGCGCCTTGGCTGGATGCCCAACGACCTTCCGCCCCGTGAGGCCGTCGACCAACAGGCGCAGCGCGTGCTGGCGGCCGGAAGCTTCGAGCAACGGGCCGACGATCTTCGTGCTGCTGCGCCTGACCTCCGGCCATGATCCCGAGCCGACCGCGGCGAGCCGATCAGGAAACGTCTGGGACAATGCCGCGATGGAGAGCTTCTTCTCGTCTCTGAAAACCGAACGGGCGGCGCGAAAGACATATCGCTCGCGGGATCAAGCGCGCGCCGATGTGTTCGATTACATCGAGTGCTTCTACAATCCGGCCCGCCGGCATTCGAAGCTCGGCTACGTCAGTCCGATTGAGTTCGAGAAACAGGCCAAATTAGCTTAGGATCGTGTCCACGGAACCGGCAACTGGCCACAGAGGCCGCGTTGCAGCTTCACAAGAACTAGGAACCATCGCCGCAGGGCGCCATAAACGGGTTGGCTTGCGAATGTGGGCTACGCTCTGCCAGGGCTTCCATAATCCCCGATTGCGATACTCCGAGCGCCCCCTCACGTTGATCTGCATCAAAGCAAATCAGCCTGTTAGCGCATCCTTTAATTTATGGACCGCTCCCTATTATACGTGAGCCAGAGGCTAGCGACGCGCGCCGAAATCGCCGCAATTGTCGAGATTTCACGAGCACGCAACGCAACGCTCGACGTTACAAGAGCACTGGTCGCCTCGCGGAAATGGTTCGCCCAGATCCTCGAAGGCTCCGGACAGTCCATTGACATGCTTATGGCTGACATCCGTACCGATCGGCGGCACCGTGACGTACAGATCCTTCTCTACGAGGAAATCGAGATTCGGGAATTCGACGGCTGGGCCCTGGCCTATAACGGCTCCGCGCAATTCAGAGACAAGCTGATTGAGGTCCTGGCCAACCGAACGGGTGCTACGCCTGACCCGTACCACCTGCATCGCCTGATCCAATGCCTGGCTGAATTCACCCGATGCCTGCAGTGACCTTCGTGCTCTGACGGTGGCGCTATCCCGGTGAACATCTCCGTTGTGAAGCATTCCAGTCGGCCGCCGCCCACACATCGGGTCCCGTGCTCTCGTATCGCAACGCGACCCCGAAAAACGGTTCTCGGTCGACCGCCTTGGCCGCGACCTCCCGGCGGAACCGTGCCGGCATGAGGCGGTCACGAAGCCATCGTGGCAGGATCATCGCCAAAGCCTCGATCCTCCCTCCACATTCCCCATCCAGGATCGCAAACAAACGGCCTTATGGAGCAAATGCACCAAGACGGTGATGAACACCACCGTATGCGATGACGATAGCGTCGCTAACGATGGCGTTCAGCGTTGCAGCCACAATCCGGCATAGTTCAGCGTTGCCGAGTAGACGGGCCGTCCACTTTCATCCGTGACTATGACAGCGAGCAACCTGTTGTCGCCATCCAAAGGAAGCTCTTCGTAACCTACCGCCGGTAGAAGCTTTTGCGCCGCTTTACGCACTTCACTCAGGCTGTCGAACCGCGATCCGATTTCGTCGCGCTGCACATCGTTATCAATGTGGAGGTCAAAAAAGTAGAGAGTCACGATGGCTCCTGCGCTTGACCTATCAGGAAGGCTTTTTGAGCAAGCAAGTTCCTTTGTGCGCTTTCGAACAATTTCGCCGACAGCGCACCTATGGCACTTTCTCCACAATGCCGGATGGCTAACCGCCAGGAGGCTGGTTTCCTTGAAGCGGAGTCAGTCGGAACGCGGCGAGCGTGAGATCGACAACCGTCACGATGCTCAAGGCTATCGTGATCAGGGCCACGCCATTTACTGCGGCTTGCCACACGGCGCCCTCGGGCCCGTGCATCATGATCGCGTAGCCCCCGGCCCATCGGTGGAGCAGCGCCGCGATCACGTCCTGCAGCAGCGTCAGGTCCGCACCGGCTTCGGCCCGCAGCCGGTGACCGCCGGCCAGCTCGATCTCGACGACGCCCGACCCGGCCGGCCTCTCGGCCGCCGCAATGGCGGGAAGCGGCAGGGCGAGCGGGACGAAGGTCGGCGGGGCGGAGGGCGTCCGAGCCTGCTGCTCGGCCAGCACGGCGCGCCGCCAGCGGAACAGCAGGCTGGAATGCAGGCCGTGCCGGCGCGCCACCGCCGAGGCGGTCGTGGCGGGATCGTCCGCCTCGGCCAGGATGGCCCGCTTCTGCTCGGGCAACCAGCTTCGGCGCGTGCTGGCGACAATGATATGAGGGTTGGTCATAGGTCCAGACACAGGGCCGATACAGCGCCATCCGACGCCAGGTCCTGTATCCAGAGCAGAGCACTACCCGCACAAGGCGGCCGTCACCGAGCGCTTACCAGGGTGGTGCTGTCCCTCGATGAGAAGAGCCAGATCCGGGCGCTGGAGCGGACCCGCCCCGACCGTCCGCTCGCTCCCGGCCATCCCGTCGCCCAGACCCACGACTACACTCGTCATGGGACGACGACGCTGTTTGCCGCCCTCGACGTCCTGGCAGGTACCGTGCTCGGCCGCCGCATACAGCGCCACCGGAACGGTGAGTTCATTCGCTTCCTCAACGCCGTCGAGGCCGCCGTCCCACCCGGCAAAGCGATCCACGCCATCCTCCCACGCCATCCTCGACAACGTTGCCACGCACAAACACCCGAAGGTGCGCGCCTCGCTTGTCCGCCACCCGCGCTGGACCTTCCACGTCACACTGACGGCCTCCTGGCTCAACGCCGTCGAGGGCTTCTTCTCAGCGCTTAGCCGTCGTCGGTTGCGACGCGGCTTTTTTACCGGCGTCGTCGATCTGCAGGTGGCGATCAAGCGCTACATCGCCGGGCACAATCGGCGCGCCAAGCCCTTCACCTCGACCAAGCCTGCCGCCGACATCCTCGCAGCCGTCAGCCGATCTCCTGAAACTTCCGTCTGAGTCACTGTACGAGCTGCCAAGCAACAATTGTCGTTCTAAGCCGGCTGCGCCATCGCGGGGCTTGGTCGATCGTTGCGATGTTCGCGTAGCCTGAAGGCGAGCACCAGCATGGCGATGCCCAGGACAAAGGCGTAGATCCCGATCCACCACGTCAGCACCACGGCGCCCGCGAGCGGAGCCAAAACGAGAAGGATGCCGAAGGCGATCGATGCCAGTCCCCCGACCACCAGCCACCACCGTCCATGGTTCCGCTTAAGGTGGACAGCGGCAGCCAGCATGGCGCATCCCGAGATGATGGACCAAGCCGCTGTGATCGCCACAAACACCAGGGCGGTGATGCCGGGCCACGCGGCGGCGAGCACCCCGGTGACGATGTTGACGACCCCTCCAAAGAAAAGGGCGCCCCAGCGCCTCCTGTGCCGCGCCGCCCTCAGTGACGTGACGATGGTGAAGCTGCCGTCCACCAGCATATAGGCCGCGAAGAGCAGGATCAGCGAGATGAGGGTCGAGACGGGCGTCGCGAGCGCCAGGATGGCGAAGACGATGGCCAGCACGCCCCGAAGGCCGAGCAACCACCAGTTCTGGGCGAGCGAATGGTTCAAGGCATCGATTTCGCCCGGGCTCCAACCGCGGCCTGCGGGCTGTGAGCTTGTACCGGCCATTTGCGTCCTCCTCGTTTGGCGTGTGCAGGACGGACCAGCCTGTGGGCCCATGCCCAGGGGCGCTTCCGCTGCCGAGGCTGTGCGATCTCCTCGGACTACCCGATCCTGCGCACCGCAGCCCTGACGTCGATCAGTTTGCCTCGATGATCGGATCCGCGCCGCGCATTCCCTCCGCGATCTGCCGACGGATCGCGGAGGGCTGCGTCTGCACAGCCCGCAGAACTTCCCGGAGCACGTGCCTCAAGCCGCCGACCTGATCGATCAGGTCGAGCACGACCGCGACGCCCTCGTCGTTGATCCCAAGATCGCGCTGCAGATCGTGTATCAGCTGAACCCTAGCCAAATCGATCTCGAAGTAATGATAGGCGCCATCCCTGAACATCGGTACGAGCCACCCGGTCTCCAGCCAGATCTTCAGTGCATCGGCGCGCAGGTCCGACCGAGCCAGAAATTCGCGCTGTTTCATAGCTTCGACCTCTTCACTTATGCCGATGCCACTCGCCGACCAATCGTTCGAGCTCGGGATCAGGCCTGTCCGGCAACGTGATCAGTAGCGTCACGTAGGCGTCGCCTGCTGTCCCGTCCGACCTCGGAACGCCTTTTCCCTTGAGGCGAAGCACCTTGCCGGAGTTGCTCCACTTTGGGATCGTCATCGTCACGGGCCCCGCTGGAGCCGACATTTCGATCCGGCCACCGAGGACCGCCTCGCGCAGCGGGACGCCTTGTTCGAAATGGATGTCGTCGCCCTCGCG
>Ga0182227_1000146_pt1 | contig 10673 bp, 10 predicted proteins | sample G6R1MG_18_FD_129659 | JGI IMG/M metagenome (GOLD analysis project Ga0182227, IMG submission 129659) | Miscanthus phyllosphere microbial communities from Michigan, USA - G6R2_MAIN_07NOV2016_LD1 MG | ecosystem: Host-associated > Plants > Phyllosphere > Phylloplane/Leaf | place: USA: Michigan... | reverse complement strand
GAAGGTCCGCTACCCGTCGAGGCCCGCCTCGATCCGCGCACCCTCGCCCACCCCGAGCCCGTCTCGAACACCACGCCCGAGGCCTATCTCGCCATGGTGGCGCGGGCGAAGGAGTACATCGTCGCCGGGGACGTGTTCCAGGTGGTGCTGTCGCAGCGCTTCGAGGCGCCCTTCACCCTGCCCGCCATGGCGCTGTATCGTTCCCTGCGGCGCACGAACCCGGCCCCGTTCCTGTGCTACCTCGATTTCGAGGCGTTCCAGGTGGTGTGCTCATCGCCCGAAATCCTCGTGCGGGTGCGCGACGCGCGCGTCACCATCCGGCCCATCGCCGGCACCCGGCGGCGCGGCGCCACTCCGGCCGAGGACAAGGCGCTCGCCGCCGAGCTCCTCGCCGATCCGAAGGAACGCTCCGAGCACCTGATGCTGCTTGATCTCGGCCGCAACGACGTCGGCCGGGTCGCCAAGATCGGCTCCGTCACCGTCACGGGCTCGTTCTTCCTCGAATACTACAGCCAGGTGATGCACATCGTCTCCAACGTCGAGGGCGACCTCGACCCGCGCCACGACACCCTCGACGCCCTGGCGGCGGGCTTTCCCGCCGGGACGGTCTCGGGCGCCCCGAAGGTGCGGGCCATGGAGATCATCGACGAACTGGAGCGCGAGAAGCGCGGTCCCTACGGCGGCTGCATCGGCTATTTCGGGGCGCGGGGCGAGATGGACACCTGCATTGTGCTCCGCACGGCCATCGTGAAGGACGGCCGCATGCACGTGCAGGCCGGCGCCGGCATCGTCTACGATTCCGATCCGGCCTCCGAGCAGCAGGAATGCGTGAATAAGGCAAAAGCCCTGTTCCGCGCCGCCGAGGACGCCGTGATGTACGCGAGCCGGGCGCGGCGGGGGCAGTAGGGCACGGCCGCGTTGACCGAACCGCTCCGCAGGATCAAACCACCGTCCATGACCAGTGAGCGACCGATGTCCAACGTCCTCGTCATCGACAACTACGATTCGTTCACGTGGAACCTCGTCCACCTGATCGGCCCCCTGTGCCGCTCCATCAATGTGGAGCGAAACGACCGGATCACGATTCAAGAGATCCGCGAGCGGGCGCCCGATGCCGTGGTGCTGTCGCCGGGGCCGTGCTCGCCCAACGAGGCCGGCATCTGCCTCGACGTGGTGCGCGACCTCTCGGCCGAGATCCCGATCTTCGGCGTCTGCCTCGGGCTCCAGGCCATCGGGCAGGCCTTTGGCGGCGACGTTGTGCGGGCGCCCGCCCCCATGCACGGCAAGGTCTCCTCCATCGAACACCGGGCGTCGGGAATCTTTCGCGGCCTCAACGGGCCGTTCGACGCCACGCGCTACCACTCCCTTGTGGTCGAGCGCTCCAACTGTCCGGAAGCCCTCGCGGTGACGGCTGAAGCCGACGGGCTCATCATGGGCTTGCAGCACACGACCCTGCCCGTCCACGGCGTGCAGTTCCACCCCGAGAGCATCCTGTCGCATCACGGGTCACAGATCCTGCGGAATTTCCTCGACATCGCGGCGGCCTGGAACGCGGCGCGTGACAAGGGCCGGCCCGGCGTGCATTGAGCGAGCGATCGGCCTCGATTGGTCCTGCTCCAAACGGCCCCTGGATTCGGTCCCGTGAACTCGTTCAAGCCGCTCCTCGCGAAAGTCACCGCCGGCACGAGCCTCGACCGCGTCGAGGCGCGCCGGGCCTTCGACGATCTGCTGTCGGGTGAGGTGACGCCGGTCCAGGCCAGCGCCTTCTTGGTCGCCCTCAAGGTGCGCGGCGAGACGCCCGACGAGATCGTCGGCGCCGTCGAGGCCATGCGGGCGCGGATGCTGCCCGTCGCCGCCGTGCCGGGCGCCGTCGACGTCGTGGGCACGGGCGGCGATCACTCGGGCAGCTACAACGTCTCGACCCTCGCGGCCCTCATCACGGCGGCCTGCGGCGTGCCGGTGGCGAAACACGGCAACCGCGCCGCCACCTCGCGCTCGGGGGCGGCGGACGTCCTCGCGGCCCTCGGCGTCCGCATCGGCCTCGATCCGGATGGCCTCGCCCGCTGCCTGTCCCAGGCCGGCCTGTGCTTCATGTTCGCCCAGACCCATCACGCCGCCATGCGCCACGTCGCGTCCGTGCGCGCCGAGCTGCCGACCCGCACCATCTTCAACCTTCTCGGACCCCTGGCCAATCCCGCCGGGGTTAAGCGGCAGCTGTTCGGCGTCTCGACCCCCGCCTGGGCCGAGCCCCTGACGCAGGTGCTCGCCGAACTCGGCAGCGAGCGCGTCTGGACCGTGCATGGCTCCGACGGCCTCGACGAGATCACCGTCACGGGCCCCACGGCCGTCGTGGCCCTCGACGCGGGCCGCCTGTCCCACGCCACCCTCGATCCGCGCGATGTCGGCTTGGCGCTCCACACCCTGGACGACCTGCGCGGCGGCGACCCGGAGTACAATGCCGCCGCCCTGCGGGGTGTTCTGGAGGGCGCGCGCAACGCCTACCGGGACATCGGCGTGATCAATGCCGGCGCCGCACTGGTGGTGGCCGGCGCAGCCTCCACCCTCCGGGAGGGCGTGGAGCGGGCGGAGCAAGCCCTCGATTCCGGCGCGGCCCGCGCGACGCTGGCCGCCCTCGTCCACGTCTCCAACGCCTGAAGGCCGTCCCATGTCAGATCCCGCGACCGACGATACGGCGCCCACGGGACGCAACGACGTGCTCGCCCGCATCGAGACCTACAAGCGCCGCGAGATCGCCGAGGCGAAGCTCAGGGTGCCGCAGACGAAGCTCGAGAAGCGCGTCGCCGCGATGGAGCCCACGCGGGGCTTCGCCGACGCCATCGCGGCCCATATCGCGCAAGGCCGTCCGGCACTCATCGCCGAGGTCAAGAAGGCCTCGCCATCCAAGGGCCTGATCCGGGCTGATTTCGATCCCGTGGCCATCGCCAAGGCCTACGAGGCGGGCGGCGCCACCTGCCTGTCGGTGCTCACCGACACGCCGTCCTTCCAGGGCAAGCCAGAGTATCTCACACAGGCCCGCGACGCCTGCGCGCTGCCGGTGCTGCGCAAGGATTTCCTGTTCGAGCCCTATCAGGTGTTCGAGGCCCGGGCCTGGGGCGCCGATTGCATCCTCGCCATCATGGCCTGCCTCGACGACGACGAGGCGCAGGCCCTCGTCGAGACGGCGCACGACCTTGGGATGGATGTCCTCGTCGAGGTCCACGACGATGCCGAGCTCGCCCGGGCGATCCCCCTCGGCACGAAGCTCATCGGCATCAACAACCGCAACCTGAAGACCTTCGAGGTCTCGTTCGAGACGGCGATCCGCCTCGGCCACGGCGTGCCGGAGGACCGCGTCGCGGTGGCCGAGAGCGGCATTTCGGGCCATGCCGACGTGTTGCGCCTCGGCGAGAACGGCCTGCACACGGTGCTGGTCGGCGAGAGCCTGATGCGCCAGGACGACGTCGCGGCGGCGACCCGCCACCTCCTGTTCGGCGAAGCGTGAGGACCGACCGTTGGCCGAACTGACCCACCTCGACGCGGCGGGCGCCGCCAACATGGTCGACGTGTCCGACAAGGCCGCGACCACGCGCACGGCCCGGGCCGTCGGCACCGTGGTGATGCTACCCGAGACCCTGGCGCTCATCCGCGAGGGCGACGCGAAGAAGGGCGACGTCATCGGTACGGCGCGCCTCGCCGGCATCATGGCGGCCAAGCGCACCCACGAACTCATCCCCCTGTGCCACCCCCTGCTGATCTCCAAGGTCCGGGTCGATTGCGAGATCGACGAGACCCTGCCGGGCCTGACGGTGACGGCCGAGGTGAAGGTGATCGGTCCGACGGGCGTCGAGATGGAGGCCTTGACCGCCGTGTCGGTCGCCTGCCTGACGATCTACGACATGGTGAAGGCCGCCGACCGGGGCATGCGGATCGAGGGCATCCGGCTTCTCGCCAAGGATGGCGGGCGTTCGGGTGCCTACCGCGCGGAGGTTGCCGGTTGAGCGAGCCGATCCCCGTCGCGGAGGCCCTGCGCCGCATCCTCGCCGGCCTCCCCGGCCCCGTCGCGGCCGAGACCGTCGCCATCGCGGAGGCCGCCGGCCGGACCCTGGCGGACGATGTGCAGGCCACCCGCATCCAGCCCCCCTTCCCCGCCTCGGCCATGGACGGCTACGCCGTTCGGGCGCAGGACATCGCCACTTGTCCGGCGACCCTGCGGATCGTCGGGACGAGTGCCGCCGGCCACGGCTTCGAGGGTCGCCTCGGCGCGGGTGAGGCCGTGCGCATCTTCACCGGAGCCCCGGTGCCGGAGGGGGCCGACGCCATCCTGATTCAGGAGAACGCGGATGCCGAGGACGGACGCGTCGTCGCCCGTGAATCCGTGGCGGCGGGTCGTTTCGTGCGGCCAAGCGGCCTCGACTTCCGCCAAGGCGACACGCTCCTGCGTGCGGGGGACACCCTCGACGCGCGCCGCACGGCGCTCGCCGCCGCCGCTGGCCATGCCCGGCTCGCGGTGCGGCGGCGCCCGCGCGTGGCGATCCTCGCCACGGGCGACGAACTCGTGGCGCCGGGCGAGCCCGCCCGCTGGGACCAGATCGTCGCGTCCAATGCCCTCGCGGTCGCGGCCCTCGCCCGAGAGGCCGGAGCCGAGACCATGGATCTCGGCATCGTCGGCGACACCCTCGAGGCCCTGGAAGAGGCGCTGACCCGCGCGGTCGCGGCCCGCGCCGACATCCTCGTCACCCTCGGCGGCGCTTCCGTTGGCGACCACGACCTCGTGCAATCGGCCCTCACCCGCCAGGGGTTGGAACTCGGGTTCTGGCGCGTGGCCCTGCGCCCGGGCAAGCCCCTCATGCACGGGCGCCTCGGGGCCACCACGGTGATCGGTCTGCCCGGCAATCCCGTATCCTCCATCGTCTGCGGCCTGCTGTTCGTGGTGCCGGCGATCCGGGCCCTGCTGGGCGATCCCCGCGCCGGCGAGGACCGCAGTGAACCCGCCACCCTCGGCCACGCCATGCCGGCCAATGACGGCCGCCAGGATTACCTGCGCGCCCGGCTCGACACGGCCCCGGACCGCCTGCCCGTGGTCCATCCGGAGAACCGGCAGGACTCGTCCATGCTCTCCGTCCTCGGCCAGGCCGAGGCGCTGCTGATCCGGGCCCCGCACGCCCCGGCCACCCCCGCCGGCGCCCCATGCCTGATCCTACGCCTCGACCGCCGCATCCTCTGAAGCACCCCTGCGAATCCCATCGGCGCGCCCTCGCCGATGCCTGGACGAAGGCGGCCGAACCGTTCAGGATCGCGGCGCCATCCCCGCCCGGATTTCCCGGTCCGGCGTCGCGTGCCGCCCGGCTCGCCCACCCGAGGTTTCGCCCTTGCCTCACTTCGAAGATTTCTACGCCGACAAGCTTCGTGGGTCCCTCGGCGTCACCGACGCCGAATCCGTGCTCGATCTGCGCGGCTCCAACCGGCTGACGGCCGAAGCATCCCTGAACGACATGCTGGAACGGAGCCGATTCGGCAAAGGCAAGACGGTGGCGATTCGCCTCGACCCGCCGCCCGAGGGCGGGGGCGAGACCCTGTTCCAGCCCACCGGACGGCTGCTCCTCGACGCCAAGCGCAAGGGGCTGGTGGAGCGCCTCCAGACGTTGCCGGCCGGCGACGGTCTCGGATTCTACGTGGCACTCTCCGGCAAGGTGGCGCGTTCGGTCGGGTGACCCTCGGCGCAGCCACAAGGATTCCCGTGCACAGCCTCGGCCGTAACGTCATCGAACGCCTCGCCCGTTTCGGCTACGGTGCCCGCGGCATCGTCTACTGCGTCGTCGGTGGCCTCGCCCTGCTGGCCGCCCTCGGGCGCGGCGGGCGGGCCGACGACAGCGAGAGCGCCATCCGCTGGGTCCTGGCCGGACCGTTCGGCCCCGTTCTGGTCGGATTCATCGCGGTGGGCCTCCTCGGCTTCGCCCTGTGGCGGTTCGTCGAGGGACTGACCGACGCCGACCGGCGCGGCACCTCGGCGAAGGGACTCGTCGTGCGCGCCGCCCATATCGGAAGTGCCGCGATCTATACGGGTCTGGCCATCACCGCCGGCAGCCTCGCCCTCGGCCTCGGTCGCGCACGAAGCGGCGACGGGATGCAGGACTGGACCGCGTGGCTCCTGGCGAAGCCCTTCGGCCTCTGGCTCGTGGCGTTCATCGGTCTCGGCATCATGGCCGGCGGCGTCGCCTTCCTCGTCAAGGCCGCCACCGGCAAGGTCACCGACCGGTTGAAGCTCGGGCCCGACCAGTGCCGGTGGGCGAAGCCCGTGGGACAGTTCGGCTACGGCGCCCGCGGCATCGCCTTCCTCATCATCGGCGGGTTCTTTCTCGCCGCCGCCTGGCACCAGGCCTCATCGGAAGTGAAGGGCCTAGCCGGTGCCTTCGCGGCCCTGCGGGCACAGCCCTACGGCTGGGTGCTGCTCGCGATCGTGGCGGCGGGCCATTTCGCCTTCGGCGCCTTCGGCCTGATCCAGGCCCGGTTTCGCCATATCGACGCCCCCGACATCGACGAGACAGACGACGCGGTCCTGCGGGCGATCCGTCCCGCCTCCTGACACCGCGTTGACAGGAAGGGGCGCGGCGCCGATACCGCGCCTCGGCCGGAGCCCGTATGGGCCGGAGTTCATGCAGCAGCGCACCTACAAGAACGCGGTGATGGTGGTCCACGATTGCGTGGCGACCGCCCTGGCCGTGATCCTCACCTTCGTCTTCCGCTTCAACGGCGAGTTCCTCGCCGAACGGCTGCACGCGCTGCCCCTGCTGCTGCCCCCCTTCGTGGTGTTTGCCGGGTTCGTCTACACCCGGTTCAAGCTCTACCGGACGAAGTGGCGCTTCGCGTCCCTGCCGGATCTCGCCGGCATCGTCCGGGCGGCGAGCGTGCTCGCCCTGACGCTCCTCGTCATAGACTACGTCCTCGTCTCCACGACGATGTACGGGTTCTACTTCTTCGGAAAGATCGCCATCGGCCTCTATTGGGTCTTGCAGATCTTCCTGCTCGGCGGCCCGCGCCTCGCATTCCGCTATCTCAAATATGCCCGCTCGCGGCAGAGCCAGGCTCGCGCGGCCACCACCCCGACGCTTCTGCTCGGGCGCGGGACCGACATCGAGATCCTCGTCCGGGCCATCGAATCCGGCACCATGGGCCGCCTCGCCCCCAAGGGCATCCTGTCCCCCCGCTCCGACGAGACCGGGCAGACCATGCGCGGCGTGCCCGTGCTCGGCGCCTTCGCCGACCTCGAGCGGGTGGTGGCGGACCTCGCCCGCGACGGTACGCCCGTGCGCCGCCTCGTCGCCGTGCCGAGCGCCCTGGCGCCGGAGGCCGAGCCCGACGACCTCATCGCCCGCGCCCGCCGCCTCGGCCTACCCCTGTCGCGGGTCACGAGTCTGGGCGAGAACATGCGGGACGCCGGCCTCGCACCCCTGGAAATCGAGGACCTGCTCCTGCGCCCCACCGTTGCCATCGACCGGCCGCGCCTGGAGCGTCTGCTCACCGGGGCGCGGGTGATCGTGACGGGCGGCGGCGGCTCCATCGGCTCGGAGATCTGCGCCCGAGCCGTGGCCTTCGGCGCCTCCGCCGTGCTGGTGGTGGAGAGTTCGGAGCCGGCGCTCCACGGCATCCTCAGCCGGCCCGATCTCGCCGAGGCCCGGGTCACGGGCGTGCTGGCCGACATCCGTGACGCCGACCGACTTAACGCCGTCTTCGCCGAGTTCCGGCCGACTTACGTGTTCCACGCCGCCGCCCTCAAGCAGGTGCCCTTCCTCGAGCGCGACTGGACAGAGGGCATCAAGACCAACGTCTTCGGCTCCATCAACGTCGCGGAGGCCACCCTGGCCGTGCACGCCCGCGCCCTGGTGATGATCTCCACCGACAAGGCCATCGAGCCGGTATCGCAGCTCGGCGCCACCAAGCGCTTCGCCGAGATGGTGGCGCAGGCCCACGATGCCGCGCAGGGATGCGAGCCCGGCGCGACGGCGACGCGGCTCATCGCCGTGCGCTTCGGCAACGTGCTCGGCTCCGTCGGCTCCGTCGTGCCGGTGTTCAAGGCGCAGATCGCCCGGGGCGGGCCGGTCACCGTCACCGACCCGGCGATGGTGCGCTACTTCATGACCGTACGGGAGGCCGCCGACCTCGTGCTCACCGCCGCCTCGCATGCTGACCGCGAGGCGCGGGTCGCTCCGCGCGTCGACGGGGCGGACCAGCGCGCGGCGGTCTACGTCCTCAAGATGGGCCAGCCCGTGCGCATCGGCGATCTCGCCGAACGAATGATCCGGCTGGCCGGCTTCGAGCCGGGGGTCGACATCGAGATCGTCCATACGGGTTCGCGGCCGGGCGAGCGCCTGAACGAGATCCTGTTTGCCCGCGAGGAGCCGCGCGTTGCCCTCGACGGCATCGACGGGGTGATGGCGGCGCGCCCGGTCTTTGCCGACCGCACCGTCCTCGACGGCTGGGTCGCACGCCTGCACGCGGCTGTGGCGGCTCACGACCGCGAGGCGGCGGAAACGGTGTTCGGTGAGGCGATCCCTGATTTCCGCAACCGGCCGTCCGCGCCGACACCGGAACCCGACCCCGTGATTTCTGTTGGCTCCCCACGCAACGTGCTGGAACCAACGGCCGCGCTTCCTCATTGAGGCGCAGACCCGAAGTCAGGTGAGAAGCCGGCCGGATTCATCCGGATCGGCTGGACGATCCGAGGAGAATATCTTGCAGAGTGTTTCGAAGCTCCTGGCCGGCGGCGTGTTCGCCGCCGCCCTCGGTCTCGCCGCCGCGCCCGCCTTCGCGCAGGGCATCTCCATCGGACCGGGCGGCGTTCAGGTGGATCCGGGCTATCGGCGCGGATATGACGACCGTGGCCCGCCGCGCAGTGAGCTGACCCGTGGCGAGGCTGCCCGGATCGCGCGGCGCGAAGGTCTCGTCGACGTCGACGGCGTCGACCGGCGCGGCCCCCGGATGATCGTGCGCGGCTCCGACCGGCGCGGCGACGACATCTCCGTGGTGATCGACAGCCGCTCGGGCGACGTCATCGACGTACGCCGCTAGGATCCACCAAGACCGAGAGGTTCGAGGGCCCGGCGCCAGGCGTCGGGCCCTTTCTCATGCCGGCTCCATCCGGGCGAACGCCGCGAGACCGTCCCGCGTCGTCCTCTCAGGGTGCCATCCGAGGGCCGCGAGCCCATCGGCCTCGGCGACGAGGCTGGTGGAGAGGCGGGCATAGGCTTCCTCCCGCCCCGCAAGGCGGCAGGCGAGGCCGATGAGGCCGGGCGGCACGGCGACGAGCCCCGCGCGCCGGCCGAGACCCTGGCGCAGGGCACCGACCATCTCCGGCAGGTTCAGGGGGTCAGGCTCGGCCACCACGAGGGCCCGGCCGATGGGCGCGGGGGCCGCGAGCGCCGTGGCGACGGCGCCCGCGAGACTGTCCACGGACACGAGCGAACGGCGCGCAACGAACCGCCCGAGGGGGAGCGGATAGGGCGCGCGCGCGAGGCGCAGGAGGGCCGCCATGTTGCCCTTGACCCCCGCGCCGTAGACGAGGACGGGCCGCAGGGCCACCCAATCCAGGCCGACCTCGGCGAGCGCTTCCTCGGCCGCGAGCTTCGAGCGGCCGTAGGCGTCCGTCGGTTCGGCCGGGTCGGTTTCGCGCACGATGCCGGCAGCGTCCGGCCCCGTCTGGGCGCGGATCGAGGACAGGAACACGAACCGGCGCACCCGCGCCCGGGCGGCGCATTCGGCGAGGTTGCGCGTGGCCTCTGTATTGGAGGCCCGGTAATCGTCTTCGGGGGTGCCCGACATGGCATGGGCGAGGCCCGCCGAATGCACGATGGCGTCGACCCCGGCGAGGGCCGCCGCCATGTTCATCGGCCGGCTGAGATCCCCCACCACGGCGCCGCTGGCGCCCTCCGGCACGGCGACGGGCCGGCGCAGAAGGACCCGCACGCGGTATCCCCTGGCCGAGAGGGCCTGGAGGAGGTGGCGGCCGATGAAGCCCGTGGCCCCCGTCAACGCGACGAGCTGTCCGCTCACGTGTCCCTCCTCAGGCGATGGCGCGGGGCCGGGCGAAGGCGCGCAGACTGCCCGCCACCAGGGCGCCCCCCGCCCCGCAGGCGAGGACGGTGACGGGCCAGGACGGCCAAAGCAAGGTCGCGCCGGCGAGGACCGCGAGGGTCGTGTTGAGGACGAAGACCCGGCGGACCACGGCGAGCACCGAGAAGCCGTTGTCGGTGGCGCGCTGGTAGAAATGCGAGCGATGGGCCTGCCACACCGGCTCGCGCCGTACGGCCCTGCGGAGCAGGGTCAGGGTCGCGTCGGCGAGGTAGTACAGCGGTAGCAGGAGGGCGGCGGCCAGCCCCCCCTCGACGGCGAGGCGGTAGAGCAGCCAGGCGCCGAGGAGCCCGATGGGAAGGGAGCCGACATCGCCAAGAAACAGCTTGGCCACGGGGCGGTTGAACGGCGCGAAGCCGAGCAGCGCTCCCAGCAGCGCTGCCGCGACCAGCATGGGCAGGAACGCCAGGCCGCCGGCCGCACCGAGGAGGACGAGGGCGGCGGTGACGGGCACGAACTCAGCCACGCTCATCCAGTCGAGCCCGTCCATGAAGTTTACGAGGTTGACGAACCAGACCCCGGCGAGGATCGCGAGGGCGCGCTCCACG
>Ga0182227_1000145_pt1 | contig 10699 bp, 11 predicted proteins | sample G6R1MG_18_FD_129659 | JGI IMG/M metagenome (GOLD analysis project Ga0182227, IMG submission 129659) | Miscanthus phyllosphere microbial communities from Michigan, USA - G6R2_MAIN_07NOV2016_LD1 MG | ecosystem: Host-associated > Plants > Phyllosphere > Phylloplane/Leaf | place: USA: Michigan... | reverse complement strand
CGGCTCACGGGCACCTCGTAGGTGGCGAGTTGTTCCAGCCGGTCGCGCGGCAGATACGAGCGGCCGGGATCGCCCACCAGCACGGTGGCACCGCCCGCGTGCAGGCCCGACAGCCATGCGGTGACCCGCCCGGCGAGATCGCTCTCGTAGAAAATGTCGGCGGCCAGCACCACGGCGCTGCCGGGGTCGGAGCCGATGAGGTCGTCCCGCACCGCCGTGATGCGCTCGGCGACGCCGTTGGCCGCCGCGTTGAGGCCGATGGCGGACATCGCGAAGTCGTCGAGGTCGCTCGCCGTCACATGGACCGCCCCGGCCTTGGCCGCCGCGATGGCGACGAGGCCGGAGCCCGACGCGAAATCGAGGACCCGGCGCCCGGCCACGAGCTCGGGATGGTCGAGGACGTAGCGGGCGAGCGCCTGCCCGCCCGCCCAGGCGAAGGCCCAGAACGGCGGCGGCAGGCCGATGACCTCGAGTTCGTCCTCGGTCTTCTGCCACAGGGCGGTGGCCTCGTCGGCCACGTACAGGCTGATTTCGGGGGCATGGGGCACTGGCAGCAGCCGGGTGTTGTCGCGGATGAAGGCCAGGGGATCGGGCGAGGCGATCATTGGGTCAGCTCCCGATAGACGGCGCACACCGCGCGCGTCTCGGCCTCCTCGGTGAAGCCGCCGGCTTCGATGCGCACCCGCGCCGCCGCGCCCATCCGCGCCACGAGGCCGGGATCGGCGGCGAGGCGTTCCAGCGCATTGGCGAGGGCGGCGGGATCGTCGGGCAGCACGACGAGGCCTTCGATCCCGTCCCGCACCAGGGCGCGGCAGCCCGGCACGTCGGTGGTGAGAAGCGCGCGGCCGCAGGCGGCGGCCTCCAGCAGGGTGCGGGGCAGGCCTTCGCCGCCGCGCGACGGCAGGCAGGCGACATGGTGGCCGGCGTAGGCGCCCGCGACATCGGTGGTGGCGCCGTGCCACGTGACCCCGTCGCGCGACCAGTCCCGCAGGGTCGCCTCGGGAATCGCCCGGCGATTCGAGGGATCGGGCGCCCCGTAGAGGGAGAGTTCGACGGCCGCCCCGTCGGCGCGGGCGCGGCGCACCGCCTCCACCGCCGTATCGACTCCCTTCGACCACAGCATCCGGGCCACCAGTGCGACCCGCAGGGGCGGGGACGGCGGCAGGGGGAGGGGGGAAAAGGCGCCCGGATCGACGCCGGCGCCGCCGACGATGGTCACCCCGGTCTCGGCCGGATCGAGGCCGAGCGCCCGGGCATCGTCGGGATTCTCGAACAGGAACCGGGTCCTGATCGACGCGAGCGGCCCCCGGATGAGGCCCCGCAGGGCCACGCGCGCGAGGCGGCCCGTGGCGTCGGCCCGCGCGCCGAGCAACCCGAGACCGGTGAGCGCGTAGACCCGGGCGGGGATTCCCGCCATGGCGGCGGCGGTGCCGCCGATCAGGATGGCGCGCAGGGCGATGCAGTGGACGATGTCGGCGTTCAGCGCCTTCAGGATGCCGGCGAGTTGGCCCGCTGCGTAGCCCGCCGCCATGGGATTGAGGCTGGAGCGCTCGGCCTCCAAGGGAACCACCCGCGCCCCCGTGGCCTCGATGACGGCGCGGTGATCGCGCACCCGCGTCACCACCGCCACGGACAGACCCATGGCGACGGCGGCCCGCGCCATGGGCAGGAAGTGCGAGGCGAAGAACCAATCCTCCGTGACGACGAAGACCAGGGTTTTTCGCGGGGCGGCGGGGTTGGGCGCAGACGTGTCCATCAGCAAGCCTGTAGCATGCCGCGCCGCGCAGGGAGGCAAGCGATGGAGACGACCGATCTGACCATCCGGGCGTTCCGGCCCGACGACCGCGCGGCGGTCACGGCCCTGTGGCGGGCGAGCGGCCTCGTGCTGCCGCACAACGATCCCGATGCCGATCTCGCGCGGGCCGCCGATCAGGCGAATTCCGACATCCTCCTCGGCCTCCTGCCGGACGGGACCGTCGCCGCGAGCGTGATGGTCGGCCACGACGGCCATCGCGGCTGGCTCTACTACGTCGCCGTCGCCGCGAACGCGCGGGGCCGGGGACACGGCCGGGCCATCGTGGCGGCAGCCGAAGACTGGCTGCGGACGCGCGGCATCCCCAAGGCGCAGCTCATGATCCGCGACACCAACACGGGCGTGCGCGATTTCTACGCCGGCCTCGGCTGGAACGAGGCTCCGCGCATCGTCATGGAACGCTGGCTGTAGCCGGATGTCGCGCCGGGAACGCCGCCGCCCGACCACCGGTTGTCTGCCACAGCAACATCCGGAGGGGCGAACCATGGCGGCGGCGGACCGGGATCGGGACGAAGAGGGCACGGTCGCCGATCCGCGCGACGCGGCGGAGGAGGCGGGCCTCGCCTATGTCGACGATTCGACGCCCGGCCTCACCCGACGCAAGAGCGGGGCGGGCTTCTCCTACCGCGATCCGAAGGGCGCCCCCGTCCGGGACGCGAAGACCCTGGCCCGCATCCGGGCGTTGGCGATCCCGCCCGCCTACACCGACGTGTGGATCTGTACCCGCGCCAACGGCCACATCCAGGCGACGGGGCGCGACGCCAAGGGGCGAAAGCAGTACCGCTACCACGCCGATTTCCGCGCCGCCCGCGACCAGACCAAGTTCGCGCACATCATGACCTTCGCGGATGTGCTTCCGGCCCTGCGCGCCCGGGTCGACGCCGACATGGGCAAGACGGGCCTGCCGCGCGAAAAGGTGCTGGCGACGGTGGTGCACCTCCTGGAGACGACCCTCATCCGGGTGGGCAACGACGATTACGCCCGCACCAACAAGAGCTTCGGCCTCACCACCCTGCGCGACCGGCACGCCACCATCGCGGGCAAGAGCCTCACCTTGCGGTTCAAAGGCAAGAGCGGCAAGACCTGGGACCTCGGCGTGGAGGACCGGCGGGTCGCCCGGATCGTCAAGGCCTGCCAGGACCTGCCGGGCCAGGAACTGTTCCAGTACCGCGACGGGGACGGCGCCGTCCGCGACGTCACCTCGGCCGACGTGAACGCGTATCTGCGCGAGGTCACCGGCCAGCCCATCACCGCCAAGGACTTCCGGACCTGGGCCGGCACGGTGCTGGCCGCCCTGGCGCTTCAGGAATTCGAGGCGTTCGACACCGAGGCCGCCGCCAAGAAGAACCTTCGCACCGCCATCGAGAGCGTGGCGAGCCGGCTCGGCAACACGCCGACCATCTGCCGCAAATGCTACATCCATCCCGAGGTGCTCGACGGCTACCTCGAGGGCGACCTGCTGCTGCAGGTGAAGGACGCCGTCGAGGACGAGCTGCGCCACGACCTCGGCCGCCTCAAGCCCGAGGAGGCGGCGGTGCTCGGCCTTCTGCAGGGGCGCCTCGCCAAGGCCACCGGGAGCCAGGCGGCCACCGGAACGAAGACGGCGCGCAAACCCGCCCGCAGGGCCGCCACGGCGAAAGCCCAGGGGAAGACCAAGGCGAAGGCGGCTGGGCGGGGCGCATCACCGCGCGGGAGGACCCCACCCGCCGGGACGGCCGACCGGCCCGCGGCCTGAACAACCTCCCGCGGCGACAGCGCGGGCGTGTCGTTTGGGCACGTTCGCTCTATCGCAACCCGGGCCGGGAACGCCCGTTGGCGAGCGAGCGTCCGGCAGGTTCGCCGGACGGACATGGAACGGACAGCATGGCACGCATCGCAGTCGTCACGGGTGGAACCGCCGGCATCGGGCTGGCGACGGCGGAGCTGTTCGCCAAGCGCGGCTGGGCGGTGGCCGTCATCGCCCGCGATTCGGAACGTCTGGCGCAAACGCGGGACCGGTTGGTCGCCCATGGCCGGCCGGTGCTTGCCATTGCCGCCGACGTGGCGGACGCCGAGGCCGTCGCGGCGGCGGCCGAGCGGGTGGAGCGCGAACTCGGCCCCATCGACGCCTGGGTCAACAACGCCATGGCGACCATCGTCAACCCGGCCGATCAAGTGACGCCCGAGGAGTATCGGCGTGTCACCGAGACCACGTATCTCAGCCAGGTCTACGGCACGCTCGCGGCCCTGCGCTTCATGAAGCCGCGCAACCGAGGCGCCATCATTCAGGTCTCGTCGGGGCTCGCTATCCGGGCCGCCCCCCTCCAGGCGCCGTATTGTGCGGCGAAGTTCGCCGTCACCGGCTTCACCGACGCCTTGCGCTGCGAACTCATCCACGATCGGGTCGCGGTCTCGCTCAGCATCGTCTACCTGCCCGCCGTTAACACGCCCCAGTTCAACTGGGCCCGCAACCGCACGGGCCACGGCCAGTACGCGCCCGATCCGGTCTACGATCCGCGCCTGTGCGCCGAGGCCATCGTGTCGACGGCGGTGGCGCCCCAGCGGGACGTCTGGGTCGGCCGCAGCGTGTTGATGATGCATGCGGCACAGGTGTTCGCGCCGGGCTTGGCCGACCGGAAGGCCGCCGCGATGTGGGACGCCCAGCTCACCGACGCGCCGGCCCCGGACAAGGCCGGCAACCTGTTCGAGCCCGTGCCGGGACCGGCCCGCATCGACGGCCGCTTCACCGACCGCACGGAGACGACGCGGAGCGAATACTGGACCAGCCGCGAGCGCGACTGGGCGCTCGCCGGCCTCGGCGGCATCGCGGCGATCGGCTTTGTCGGCGCCCTCGCCCTGGCGCGGGGGCCACGCCGCCTGCCACCGCGACGCTGACGCTGAGGCCCGGGCGCGACGTTCGAGGCGGCGCCACGTGTCCGGGTTTGATGTAGGGTGAACCGATTCGGCCAAGTTCCCGGGGACGTTCTCCCGGGCAGGTCCACCCCGGGGCAAGTCCAGTCGGGGGGCCGCGGACCGGACGGGGGATGGTCCATGGACGTCGATGCACTGCTGCTGTCGCGCATCCAGTTCGGCTTCACCATGGCCTTCCACATCATCTTTCCGGCCTTCACCATCGGGCTCGCGAGTTTCCTCGCCCGCCTCGAAGGCCAGTGGTTGTGGACCGGCAACCCCCTCTACCGGAACCTCTACCGGTTCTGGGTGAAGGTGTTCGCGGTGTCGTTCGGCCTCGGCGTCGTGTCGGGCATCGTGATGAGCTATCAGCTCGGCACCAACTGGTCGCGCTACTCCGATTTCACCGGCAACGTCCTGGGGCCGCTGATCCAGTACGAGGTCATCACCGCCTTCTTCCTCGAGGCGGGCTTCCTCGGGATCATGCTGTTCGGTTGGGAGCGGGTGGGGGACCGCCTGCATTTCCTCTCCACCTGCATGGTGGCCTTGGGCACCCTGATCTCGGCCTTCTGGATCCTGTCGGCCAATTCCTGGATGCAGACGCCGGCGGGCTTCGTCGTCGAGAACGGCCGGGCCGTGGCCACGGATTGGTGGCAGGTGATCTTCAATCCGTCCTTCCCCATCCGCTACGCCCACATGGTGCTGGGCTGCTTCCTCACCACGGCGTTCGCGGTGGCGGGCATGTCGGCCTGGATGATCCTGCGCGGGCGGAAAGAGCCGCCGGCCAAGGTGGCCGGGGCGCGAACTTCCCTGTCCATGGCCCTGTGGTTCGCGGTGATCTGCACGCCGCTGCAGATCATGATCGGCGACTCGCACGGGCTGGCGGTGCTCAAGCACCAGCCGACCAAGCTCGCGGCCATCGAGGCGAACTGGGACCGGCAGGCGAACATGCCCCTGCTGCTGTTCGCAATTCCGAACATGAAGGAGGAGCGCAACGACTTCGAGATCGGCATCCCGAAGCTCGGCTCCTTCATCCTCACCCACGACTTCTCCGGCGTGGTGCCGGGCCTGAAGGACGTGCCGCCCGACCAGCGTCCGCCGGTCTGGCCGGTGTTCTACGCGTTTCGCATCATGGTCGCCCTCGGCATGGCGATGCTGGGTCTGAGCGTCTGGAGCCTGTACCTGCGCTGGCGCGGCACGCTCTATTCCAATCGGTGGTTCCTCACCGCCGCCATGCTGATGACGCCCTCAGGTTTCGGGGCCGTGCTGTTCGGCTGGTTCACCGCCGAGATCGGGCGCCAGCCCTACATCGTCTACGGACAGTTGCGCACGGCGGACGCGCATTCGCCCCTGACCGTCACCGCCGTCACGACGTCCCTCGTCGCGTTCCTGATCGCCTATGCGATCATCTTCGGATTCGGGTCCTACTATCTCGCCAAGCTCTTGCGTAAAGGTCCCGAGCCGCTGGAGGAGGCGATCCGGGGCGGCGACCTCGAGCGCAAGCCCAAGCGCCCGCTCTCGGCCGTGGCCGAAACGCTCGGCTCGGCCTGAACGTCAGGCGGACAGGGTCGCCGGGCCCGCGGACGTCACTGGATAGGGCCCGGCCGAGCGCCGAGCCGACGCGGCGCCCACCTCCGTCACCGGCGCGAGGCCGAGCTGGCGAGCGAGGGCGACGAGGTCCTTGAGGCGGCCGGTCTGGGTCTTGCGCCGCAGGTTGAGCCGGTGGGTCTCGACGGTGCGGACGCTGAGACCGAGGCGGCGTGCCACTTCCTTGTTGCTGAAGCCGGCGCTGAGAAACCGCAGGATCTCCGTCTCCCGGGGCGTCAGCCCGTCGCCGGGCTCGGAGGGTTTCGAGACCGCGGCCGCGTCGGCCACGGCGAGGATCGCGGCGCACACCACCCGGGCGGATGCCGTGCGGGCCACGAAGACATCCGCTCCCGCGGCCATCAGCCGACCCGCTGCCGCGATATCAAGAACCTCGAACGCGGCGGCGATCTTCAGGGTGGGATACCGGGCCCGCAGGCCCCCGATCCGGGCCACGCCCTCGGGCTCCTCGGCGCCGACCGTCACCAGGGCGACGACGGCCTCCGGCAGGGTCGTCTCATCGCGCGACAGATCGGCCTCGCTCAACGTGTGCAGCGTCGGTTCGTGTTCGAGAACCGCCCGCAGGGTCGGATCGAGCCCGTACGGCTCGTCGACGATCAACACTCCTACGGCCCGCTGCATGCCGCACTCCCCTCTCATGTGCCATCGCGGGACGCCGCGATAGTACCGAGGAGAAGGATTACAAGTCTTATTCCAGACGTCCACAACCGACGTCTCGCACGGACTTCGGATCGTCCTGCGTGACCCGTACGCTCCCTATGAAAGGGGCGGACTTTCTTTGCTGTTGCGTCGTACAAGCTTGGTTAATCGAACGGCACATCCGGCGCGCGGACCCTGCCTCACGATGCGGCTCCGGTTGGAACCGTCTCACCACGGGACGGACGGCGGTCCCGCTGAGAGCGGCGTCTCATGCCGATTGATCCCTTCGGCATGGCGGATTCGGTCCTCGCTCCAGCGCCGCGCGGGGTTCGTGATCCGGCGACCGCTTCGAGCCAGCAGACGCGGGATCACCCGGCGCGGTTGAGCATGAGGTCCGACGTCGCGGTGACGATCCGATTGCGTCCCGTCGCCTTCGCCTCGTACAGGGCGATGTCGGCCCGCTTGATCAATCCCTCCACCGTATCGCCTTCGATCCAGTCGCTGACGCCGAAGCTGCAGGTGACGCGGATGGGGGCCCGTCCACCCCGGAGTCGCAGGGCCTCGATCCCTCGGCGCAGGCGGCCGGCGAGGATTTCCGCTTCAGCACCCGGACGATGCGGCAGGACCACGCCGAATTCCTCGCCGCCGAGGCGCCCGACGATGCCTTCCGTGCCGAGCTCGCGCGCGACGGCCTGGATCGCGCTATCGCCGACATCGTGGCCGTACTCGTCGTTGATGTGCTTGAAATGATCGATGTCGATGAGGATCGCCGACATCTTGCCGTGATTTCCGACCCGATCGGCCGCTTCGTGAGAACGGCTGAGGAAGGCGCGGCGGTTGAGAAGGCCGGTCAGGGGATCGGTCTGGGCCAGACGGATCAACTCGCTCTGCATGTTGGTGAGCCGGTCGGCGGCGCGCAGGCGCGCGTGCAGTTCCTCTGGGCTCGGCGGCTTCTCGATGAAATCGTCGGCCCCGCTGTCGAGGGCTTCGGCGAGGTTGCGCTCACTGCGAGCGGACGACATCGTGATGACGTAGAGGGGGCGGTTCGACTCCGCCAGCAGACGCGCCGACCAGCACAATTCCAGGCCGCTCAAGGGCCGGACCTCGAGGCTGGTGATGAGCACGCGCACGGTCGGGGTTTGTTCGATGTAGTCGAGCGCTTCGGTGGAATTCGTGAAGGCCGACACCGTGTGCCCGTTGGGTTCGAGCAACGCGGCGATCATCTTGAGGACCACCCGGCTGGTATCGACGAGAACAATATGCATGGCGCGGCCGTCCCCCGTATTTCCACGGACGGTGACGCCAAGAGATTAAATTGTTGCCAAAGCCTCCTCCATTGGTGTGACGCATTCCGCAGGGCCATTCCCCGCATCCGCCCATCCACCAAGCGACGCACTTCGTGTCGTCGTGGAGACGTGAACTTCGCACCGATCCGATCGCCGGTCCGGCGGACGATAACTAGCGCGCGGATGCCGGACGGGGCGGAACGCTCACGGATATGATCCGGGGACCGCCAGGTACGACGGCCTGCGCTTCAGTGAAAGTCCCTGCACGAGACCGCGAGACAACGCGCGACCGCGCCGCTTTCGCGCCCGCAGGGGCAGCGGGAGCATCGATCACGTAGATCGTCGGGGTGCCCACGGGAGCCGGAGGAATGCCGGAGACGGTGGGCACACCGTAGGTTCCGTAGCCCCACGCACTCGGAACGATCTGATCGGGGCGCGGGAAGCGGGTCAACGGCGCACCGACATAATCGCCGCGGATCGCCGATCCGGCGTAGCCATAGGCCGGCACGGCCCGGTTGTTATAGATGACCTGAGCCTGCGCCCCCCCGAGACCTGCACACAGGAGGAAGGTCCCCAGGAGGGCGGTCTTGAGTCCTCGGATCATCGATTGCGAGCTCCCCGACGGGACATCATTCCGTGACGGTATCATGGAGGACAAACGAAACGCCCGCTCGGGCGTTCCCGCCGCCGGGGGCGGGGAAGAATACGCAGAGGATGCGGGGCGCATTAAAAAAACCCGCCTGAGGGCGGGTTGGGAACTCTTAGACTTATACGGATGGGCGGCCGAACGGTCTAGCGGCAGGTCGTGACCCGGCGAACGATCCAGCCTTCACCATCGACCCAAAGACGACGACGCGTACGACTGCAGTTGGTCAGATCGTCGTCCCCCTCGGTCATAGCCGCGACGGCACTGATGGCGGGGACAGGGAGCTTCGAGACCTCCGACGATCCCTGGCTCGCCGCTGGGGCTGCCTGGGCTCCGGAGCAGACGAGGAACAGGATGCCTGCCGCGAGGGACATACGCGTAGGGAAAGCCGACATTCCGAAATCCTGACCGGTGCCGCCTCGGCACATCCAACCACCGCCCGGAACGGCCCTGAGGCATCGTTCCGTTGACAAAGGGTTAAGTCGCGGCAAGCCGGAAGGGTTGCAGAGATTTTGGTCCAGGGATGGCGGAAATGTGATGGCTGACCGACGCGGGGCGGCGGCCGGATCAGCGATCCGCCGTCACGGTGATCATCGGCAGGGTGACGGCGAACGGCACCTCGCTCGCAGGTGGTTTCGGCAAAGCCGGGAACAGGATAGCGCCGAGACCGAGGAGGAAACCGAGACCCAGCAGGGATGTCTCGATACCGCGATAGAACCCGTCCATGCCAAGTCTCCACACCTTCGGTGGAGACCATGATCCGCCTCATGTCTTGACGAAATCGTTAAGCGTTCCCCGTCACGCCGCCCGTGCGGTCCGGCATGGCGGGGCCGCCACCCAACGGTCAAGCGGAGCCGGCGGCCGGCATGCGGAAGAGGTCCGGCGCCGGCGGGTGGAGCAGGGCGGCGGCGAGGTTCGCTTCGAGGACGATGAGATCGCAATCGGGGTCCGGCTCCCAGCCGCAGCCGCAACCGCCGGGCCCCTCATGCGCCTGCGCCACCTGTCGGTAGAGGGCACCGAGGGTCCGGGCGGCCACTTCGAGGGCCTGCATCGCCGGCAGGGGCGCGCGGTTGAGGCTGTGCCAGAAGGCCCGGCGCAGGGCCTCGTTCAGGGCGTCCTCGGCCGAGGCCACCTCGGTGCAGGCATGGAGCGCGGGGCGGGCGTTCATACGGCCGCCCTCCGGCGGTGCCGAGACGGAACGGGCTCCGGAGCGGTGGCGACGAAGTCGAGAAAGTCCGTGAGGCGATGCAGCCGCAGGTCGACGCAGGAGCCATCCCACCACGTGAGCTGCGCGTAACCCCGGACCCAGTCCAGTGCGCGTTCCATCATCGTCGCCTCCTTGCGCGTCGCCGAATCGACGAAGACAGCAATGCGATGCAACAAAATGGATTTCAACCGTATTGGAAAAGATTGGAATGCGTATAAATTGATTCTTTGTCCATCGAATCGACAGGCTGGATTTGGATCAGTTCCAAGTTCTTCGTGAAATCCGAACGCGCTCCTCAACTTGCGCGGACGTGAACCGCCCGCGCGTCAGCAGGGTCGCGCCGCGGGGTGGATCGAAGAAAAAATCGGCGGCCGCAGAGCATCGTCCCGAAAGCCGAAGGCCACCTTTCGGGGCGATGCTTTCAGAGGAGGGTGCGCATCGCCATGAGACCGAGGAGGAGGCCGCCGAGACCGAGGCCGACGGAGCCGAGGATATAGGCCAGGGCCGCTCCGGTCTCGCCGCGCTCCAGCAGGACGATCCCGTCGAGGGCGTAGGTCGAGAAGGTGGTGAAGCCGCCGAGCACTCCGGTGGCGAGGAACAGGCGCAGGGGCTGG
>Ga0182227_1000143_pt1 | contig 10742 bp, 7 predicted proteins | sample G6R1MG_18_FD_129659 | JGI IMG/M metagenome (GOLD analysis project Ga0182227, IMG submission 129659) | Miscanthus phyllosphere microbial communities from Michigan, USA - G6R2_MAIN_07NOV2016_LD1 MG | ecosystem: Host-associated > Plants > Phyllosphere > Phylloplane/Leaf | place: USA: Michigan... | reverse complement strand
CGATATTCAGCTCGCTGCGGCGGATCTTCAGGCCCATGATCAACTGCGGCACGGTCTTGACGGTCAGCGAATACAACGCCCCCAGGCGAAACCGCGCCGCTGAGAAGCCTGCCGCCTGACGGGTCAGTTCCACCGTGGCGAGCACGTCCTGGACCAGCTTCTGCGCACGCTCTTCAAGTATATAAGCGCTTTCCAGCGGCGTCAGGTTGCGGCCCTCATGCTTGAACAGCGGGCAACGCAACGCACTTTCCAGCGAATGAATGGCGCGGTGCACGCTGACGTTACTGGTCTGCAGCTCCTCCGCTGCACGTGCCAGATTGCCGGTGCGCATGAAGGCCAGGAATATTTCCAGTTTCTTGAGCGTCAGTTCGTCATCGATCTGCATGTCGTGGCGCTTATGGTTGAGGTGTGCTGATTGTGCACAACTCATGCGTCGATAGCTGCTTAAAATATCCGTCACTGACACGGGTGTTGCGGTTTGTTTCAATAACCCGGAGTCTCTGTTTCCAGTGTTTTCGCCACAAGAGGGTATCGAGCGGATGTACTACGGAGAAAAATTCAATGCCTGGTCGCACTTGGTCGGCGCTGTGCTGGCAGCCGTCGGTGCGATCTGGCTATTGGTCATGGCCAGCCTGCATGGCGATGTCTGGAAAGTGGTCAGCATGGCCATCTATGGTGCGTGTCTGGTGACGCTGTACAGCGTCTCGACGGTCTACCACAGCGTCAAGGGACGCTCGAAATCGATCATGCAGAAGGTCGACCACTTTTCGATCTACCTGATGATTGCCGGCAGCTACACCCCGTTCTGTCTGGTGACATTGCGCGGCGCATGGGGCTGGACCCTGTTCGGAATTGTCTGGGGGCTGGCGCTGATCGGCATCCTGCAAGAGATAAAACCGCGCTCCGAAGCGCGAATCATGTCCATCGTGATCTACGCCGTGATGGGCTGGATCGTGCTGGTGGCCGTCAAGCCACTGCTGGCTGCACTCGGTGTGTCGGGGTTCATCTGGCTGGCCGGAGGCGGCGTGCTGTACACCGTCGGCATCCTGTTCTTCGCCTACGACCAGATCCGCCACTTTCACGGTATCTGGCACCTGTTCGTCATCGGCGGCAGTTTGATGCACTTCGTGGCGATTTGTTTTTATGTGCTGTGAAAGTGGCCAGGTTCAGGCCTCAATGGCTGGGTAAATGCAAATCCTTGTGGGAGCGAGCCGGTGTCTGATTCTGAGCGTGCAGCGCGTTTGAGGACGCATCAAATGATCAAAAATCGCCCCACAGCTGTTGCGCCACGCTGAGCGCGACCACAGGAGCGGTTTCAGTGCGCAGCACGCGCGGGCCGAGGCGTGCGGCGTGGAAGCCGGCGTCTTGCGCCTGATCGACTTCCGCATCGTTCAGACCGCCTTCCGGACCAATCAGAAAGGCCAGGCTGGCAGGCTTGTCATGACTGGTCAGAGGTTCAGCCACCGGGTGCAGGACCAGTTTCAGGTCGGCCTCGGTGTGCTTGATCCACTCGGCCAGCGGCATCGGCGCATGAATCACCGGCACCACGGAGCGGCCACATTGCTCGCAGGCGCTGATTGCGATCTGCTGCCAATGCGCCTGACGCTTCTCGGCACGTTCGTCCTTCAGGCGCACTTCGCAGCGTTCGCTGACAATCGGCGTAATTTCGCTGACGCCCAGTTCGGTGGCCTTTTGAATGGCCCAGTCCATCCGCTCGCCGCGCGACAAGCCCTGACCGAGATGAATGCGCAGGCCTGACTCTTGCTGCCCGGCAAAGCTTTCGGTGAGCTGCACATGCACGCGCTTCTTGCCGACTTCCAGCAAGGTGCCGCGAAACTCCTGGCCCGAACCGTCGAACAGTTGCAGCGCGTCACCTTCGGTCATGCGCAACACGCGGCTGATGTAATGCGCCTGGGCCTCAGGCAGTTCATGCTCGCCCAGACTCAGCGGCGTTTCAGTAAAAAAGCGGGACAGTCTCATGGTGTGTCTCGGTTCTGGTGTTCGTTTTGTGATGACGCATTCGCGAGCAAATGAAGGTCGCCCGGACAGGCCCCCGCCAGTGGGAGCGAGCTTGCTCGCGAAGGCGCCAGTCCGGCTGCATTTAATTCCAGCCTTTAACCCGGATCCCTGAAGTCCGGATGAAAGTTCTCGCGCACGGCAACGCTGACGCTGCTACGTGTCGCGATATCAATGCCTTCGCTGGCCACTTCGGCGAGGAAGTCGATTTGCTCCGGCGTAATCACATACGGCGGCAGGAAATACACCACGCTGCCCAGTGGCCGCAGCAGTGCGCCACGCTCCAGCGCATGCTGGAAGACTTTCATGCCGCAGCGTTCCTGCCACGGGTAGGCAGTTTTGCTCGCCTTGTCCTGAACCATTTCGATGGCGATGGCCATGCCGGTCTGACGCACTTCCGCGACGTGCGGATGATCGGCCAGGTGCGCGGTGGCCGTCGCCATGCGTTGCGCCAGGGCCTTATTGTTTTCGATGACGTTGTCCTGCTCGAAGATATCCAGGGTCGCCAGCGCCGCCGCACAGGCCAGCGGGTTGCCGGTGTAGCTGTGCGAGTGCAGAAACGCACGCAGGGTCGGATAGTCGTCGTAGAACGCGTCGTACACATCATCGGTGGTCAGGCAGGCCGCCAGCGGCAGGTAGCCACCGGTCAGTGCCTTGGACAGGCATAGGAAATCCGGACGGATGCCGGCCTGTTCGCAGGCGAACATGGTCCCGGTACGGCCGAAACCGACAGCGATTTCATCGTGGATCAGGTGCACGCCATAGCGGTCGCAGGCGTCGCGCAGCAGCTTGAGGTAGATCGGGTGATACATGCGCATGCCGCCCGCGCCCTGGATCAGCGGTTCGACGATCACCGCCGCAACGCTGGCGTGGTGTTCGGCAAGTGTCTGCTCCATGGCGACGAACATGTTGCGCGAATGCTCTTCCCAGCTCATGCCGTCCGGGCGGTGGTAGCAATCGGGGCTCGGCACTTTGATGGTATCGAGCAGCAACGCCTTGTAGGTTTCGGTGAACAGCGGTACGTCACCGACCGACATCGCCGCCATGGTCTCGCCGTGGTAGCTGTTGGTCAGGGTGACGAAGCGTTTCTTGTCCGGCTGGCCGCGATTGAGCCAGTAATGAAAGCTCATTTTCAGCGCGACTTCGATGCAAGACGAGCCGTTATCGGCGTAGAAGCAGCGGGTCAGGCCCTCGGGCGTGAGTTTGACCAGCTGTTCGGACAGTTCGATCACTGGCTGATGGCTGAAACCGGCGAGGATCACATGCTCCAGCTGGTCGACCTGATCCTTGATGCGCTGATTGATGCGCGGGTTGGCGTGTCCGAAAACGTTGACCCACCAAGAGCTGACAGCGTCCAGATAACGCTTGCCCTCGAAGTCTTCAAGCCATACGCCTTCACCACGCTTGATCGGTATCAACGGCAGATTTTCGTGGTCTTTCATCTGGGTGCAGGGGTGCCACAGGACCTTCAGGTCACGCTGCATCCACTGGTCATTGAGGCCCATTTTCAATCTCCGGGTAGCGACTCGCCTGATGCGAGGACGAACAATCGCGCAAGCCTATGCAATGCCCGGCTGCGGAACAACCTTTGATGCAGTTTTAACGGGCGATGGACATTGCTGGCGGCTATTTGATGGCTCGCGTATCCTGCGCAGCGAGTCGATGTGTCGGGCTGACTTGCCCTATCTTCCCTATGTTTTCTGGAGTTCGCCGAATGCTTTCTGGTTGGCTGCGCGCCTGTGCGCTGATAGTGGCAGGGTTGGTCAGCGTTTCGACGCTCGCCGATGAAAAACAACGAACCGCCATTGTCGTCGGTGGTGGTCTGGCAGGTTTGACTGCCGCCTATGAACTGCAGGCCAAAGGCTGGCAGGTGACGGTGCTGGAAGCCAAGCCGAGTCTGGGTGGACGCTCCGGTCTGGCGACCAGCGAGTGGATCGGCAACACCAAGGCTCAGCCTGTGCTGAACCGCTACCTGGACAGCTTCAAGCTGACGACCGTGCCCGCGCCTGAATTCGTGCGCACGCCCAGCTACCTGATCGACGGCGTGTACTTCACCCAGGCTGACCTGGCCGTCAAACAGCCGGCGACCGCCGAAGCCATCAAGCGCTACAACGACACGCTGGACAACCTCGCGCGTTCGGTTGACGACCCGGAAAACCCGGCGTCCAACAGCACGCTGTTTGCGCTGGACCAGATCAACGTCGCCAACTGGCTGGACCGTCTGAACCTGCCTGCTACGGCGCGTCAGTTGATCAATCAGCAGATCCGTACCCGCTACGACGAGCCTTCGCGCCTGTCGTTGCTGTACCTCGCCCAGCAATCGCGGGTTTATCGCTCGGTCGACGAGCGTGACTTGCGTGCTGCGCGCCTGCCCGGAGGCAGTGCGGTGCTGACCCAGGCGTTCGTCAAGCAACTCAAGACCGTCAAGACCAACTCGCCGGTGACGGCAGTCGTCCAGGAGAAGGACAAGGTCACCGTCAAGGCTGGCGCGACCAGCTACACGGCGGATTACGTGGTCATGGCCGTGCCGTTGCGTTCGCTGGGCAAGATCCAGATGACGCCTGCGCTGGACGCTCAGCACATGGGCGCGATCAAGAGCACCAACTATGGCTGGCGCGACCAGATCATGCTCAAGTTCAAGACCCCGGTCTGGGACAGCAAGGCGCGCATGTCCGGTGAAGTGTTCAGTAACACCGGTCTGGGCATGTTGTGGGTAGAGCCGGCGCTTAAAGGTGGCGCCAACGTGGTGATCAACCTGTCGGGCGACAACGCGCGCATTATGCAGGCCTTCGGCGACAAGCAGATGGTCGATCAGGTGCTGATCCGTCTGCATGCGTTCTACCCTGAAGCACGCGGTGCGTACACCGGCTATGAAATCCGCCGCTACAGCGTCGATCCGTCCACTGGCGGTTCTTACCTGGCGTTCGGCCCCGGTCAGATCAGCAAATACTGGCGTCTGTGGGAACGGCCGATTCTGCGTGTAGCTTTTGCTGGCGAGCACACCGACACCTTGTACCCCGGCACTCTGGAAGGCGCCCTGCGCAGTGGTCAGCGTGCAGCCGGTCAGGTGCAGGATCTGGCCGCTGGCAAGTCGTTCGAACCGGTCAAGGTTGCACCGCCGAAAGCACCGGCCCCGGCTTCGCAGAAGTCCGAAGGCAATTTCTTCAGCAATCTGTTCGGTGGTTCCTCCGACAAGCCGGCCGAACCTGCCAAGCCGCAGGCTGACAAGCCAGGCTTCTTCTCGCGCCTGTTCGGTGGTGATGAAGCACCGGCCCCGGCCCCTGCTCCGGCAGAGAAGGCTGTAGAGCCTGCTCCAGCGCCTGCACCGGCTGCCGCTCCGGCACCCGTGGTTGCGCCGGTTGTCCAGCCTGCCAAGCCACCGGTAAAAGCCGAGCCAGCGAAGAAGCCGGCGACCAAGACCGAGCCTGCGAAGAAAGTGCAGAGCAAGGAAGCGGCCAGGAAAGAAGCGGCTAAAAAAGAGGCTGCGAAGAAGGAAGCGGCCAAAAAAGAGGCCGCGAAAAAGGCTCAGAGCAAACCGGCTCCCGCCAAGACCCCTGCTGAAGCAGCGCCTGCAGACGCCAATAACTGACCGTCCGATGGCTGACTGAAAGGGATGCGGTTCATACCGCATCCCTTTTTTTATGCGTGCTCGATTCGTTATATCCCTGTGCTCAAGCCTGATCGTGCCGTTCATCGGCATCGAAAGGCCGATGGTCATTGCAAAGTGTTACTGACGGCAAATTATCGGGATGCTGCTGCAGCGCGGACAGCCTGACACTGCTGAACAGTGGTTCAGGTGTTGAGGGAAGCAACAGAATCGAGGTACGAACTGCCCACCAGACCTATCGTATTGTTCGATACGTCCGAGCGAAATTTTGCGCTTTCATTCGATAGATAAAAAGCTAGTCTGGTAACACTTCTGACAAGGTACTGGTAATGCAGCTACGTAATTCATCCTCTCGCTACGGTCTGGTCAGCATGGTGCTGCACTGGGGTGTGGCTGCTGTCGTGTTTGGAATGTTTGCGCTGGGGCTGTGGATGGTCGGGCTGGATTACTACGATACGTGGCGCAAGGCGGGCCCTGATCTGCACAAGAGCATCGGCATCACGCTGTTTGCGATCATGCTGATCCGCGTGGTCTGGCGTCTGCTCAGTCCGCCACCGCCGCCGTTGACCAGCTACAGTAAGTTGACGCGCATCGGTGCTGCATTCGGCCATCTGTTTTTGTACGTCGCACTGTTTGCCGTGATGTTCGCCGGGTATCTCATTTCCACCGCCGACGGCGTGGGAATTCCGGTATTCGGCCTGTTCGATGTGCCCGCGCTGGTGTCGGGCCTTCCTGATCAGGCAGAAACGGCGGGCTGGATTCACCTGTATCTGGCCTGGGTCATCGTGATATTCGCGGGGCTCCATGGTCTTGCTGCATTGAAACACCACTTCATCGATCGCGATGTGACCCTCAAGCGCATGCTGGGTCGTAATTGATTGTTCAACCAAAACGGGAATAAAAGCATGTTGAAGAAGTCTCTCGCCGCTCTGGCTCTGGGTACCGCACTGTTGTCTGCTGGCCAGGCCATGGCCGCCGACTACGTTATCGACAAGGAAGGTCAACACGCATTCGTTGACTTCAAGATCAGCCACCTGGGCTACAGCTTCATTCACGGTACCTTCAAGGACTGGGACGGCACGTTCAGCTTCGACGCTGCCAAGCCTGAAGCCAGCAAAATCAATGTCGAGCTGAAAACCGCCAGCCTGTTCACCAACCACGCCGAGCGCGACAAGCACATCTCCAGCAAGGATTTCCTGGACGTTGCCAAATACCCGGAAGCCAAATTCGTTTCCACCGCAGTCAAATCGACTGGCGAGAAAACGGCTGACGTCACTGGCGACCTGACCCTGCACGGCGTGACCAAGCCAATCGTCATCAAGGCAACCTTCAACGGCGAAGGCAAGGATCCGTGGGGCGGCTACCGTGCCGGCTTCAACGGTACTTCGACGCTGAACCTGAACGACTTCGGCATCAAGGGCCCAGGCCCGACGTCGCAGACGCTGGATCTGGACATCAGCTTCGAAGGCGTACAGAAGAAGTAATTGCACGCTTGATCGACAGAACGCCGACCCTTGGGTCGGCGTTTTTGTGGGTGCGATGAAACTTCCTGAGATGACTATCGTGCCAATGCTCCGCGTTGGCATGCATTTCGTGACGCTCTGCGTCACAGATCGGCGCTGCGCCACCCGCTTAAGATCGGACGCGGAGCGTGGGAGCGATGATCAACATCCTCCGGGTCCACAAACAAAAACGCCCCGAACAGGTCGGGGCGTTTTTAGTGTTGCGTGGCTGTCAGCTGTCGCGGTTGCGGGTCAGCAGGGCCGGTTTTTCACCGCGTGGGCGGCTCGGCAACTGGTCCAGTTGCTCGGCAGACGGGAAACGGTCGATCTTGGATTCCTTGTGCACGATCTTCGGCTGAGGCTGGCCGTCGCGTGGTGCGCGTGCGGCTGGCTCCTGACCTTCACGTGGCAAAGGCTGGTCTTCACGTGCCGGACGACGGCCACGTGGCTGACCATCACGCGAGCGTGGTGCCGATGAACCCGAGCCGTTGCGCTTTGGTGCGCCGCTGCCGGAGCCGTTACGAGCGCCACCGGCAGGACGACCCTGGTTGGCCGGGCGAGCTGCGCCGCCAGCGGCCGGTGCGGCTGCACCAGGCGCGGCAGCAGGGCGACGACCACGGTTCTGACCTTTGCCCTGATAAGGACTGACGTAGTCAGCGCGATTGCCGAAGTTGTCTACTTCGTCGTCGCGAAACTCGTCTGGCGCACGATCGGCTGCCGGACGCGGTATGGCGGGTTGCGATGCACGCTGTTCGCTGCGAGGCGTGCCCTCACGAGGTTTTTTTTCGCGTGGCTGCCTTGCAGGGCGTTCGCCAGTAGCGGATGCAGCGGCAGGTTTTTCCTTGCCTTTATCCTTGCCCTTGTCGCGACGACCACCGTTGTTCTTGTCACCATCGCCACGTGCAGGGCGTGCGCCACGCGAGTTGCGAACATCCGGACGCTCACGCACTTCCGGCTTCTCAGCCTCGACTGCTGTGATGTCGAAGCCCATCAGGTCGCCGTCGGCGATCTTCTGCTTGGTCATGCGCTCGATGCTTTTGAGCAGCTTCTCTTCGTCCGGCGCAACCAGCGAAATGGCTTCACCTGAACGACCGGCCCGGCCGGTACGACCGATACGGTGAACGTAGTCTTCATCGACGTTTGGCAGCTCGAAGTTGACGACATGCGGCAGCTGGTCGATATCCAGGCCGCGTGCGGCGATATCGGTCGCGACCATGATGCGTACATCACCTGCCTTGAAGTCGGCCAGAGCCTTGGTACGGGCGTTCTGGCTCTTGTTGCCGTGGATCGCGACAGCCGCAAGGCCGTGCTTGTCCAGGTACTCGGCCAGACGGTTGGCACCGTGCTTGGTGCGGGTGAAGACCAGCACCTGTTCCCAGGCGCCGACAGTGATCAAATGCGCGAGCAGCGAACGCTTGTGGTTGGCTGCCAGGCGGAAAACCCGTTGCTCGATACGCTCGACCGTGGTGTTCGGCGGCGTGACTTCGATGCGCTCTGGGTTGTGCAGCAGCTTGCCGGCCAACGACGTGATGTCATTGGAGAAGGTAGCCGAGAACAGCAGGTTCTGGCGCTTGGCCGGCAGCCGCGCGAGGACCTTCTTGACGTCATGCACGAAGCCCATGTCGAGCATCCGGTCTGCTTCATCGAGCACCAGGATTTCGACGTGGGACAGGTCGACACTGCCTTGACCGGCCAGGTCGAGCAGGCGGCCAGGGCAGGCCACCAGGACGTCCACACCACGGGACATGGCCTGAACCTGAGGGTTCATGCCGACGCCGCCGAAGATGCAGGCGCTGACGAATTTCAGGTCGCGGGCATAGAGCTTGAAGCTCTCGTGCACCTGTGCGGCCAGTTCGCGGGTCGGGGTCAGGACCAGAACGCGTGGTTGACGCGGGCCGTGACGCTGGGATTTGTCCGGAACACCATTGGGAAACAGCCGCTCCAGAATAGGGAGGGCGAAACCACCGGTTTTACCAGTACCGGTCTGTGCCGCAACCATCAGGTCGCGACCTTGCAACACGGCGGGAATGGCCCGCTGTTGCACGGGGGTAGGCTGGGTATAGCCCGCTGCCTCGATGGCGCGGACTAAAGCCTCGGAGAGACCGAGGGAAGCAAAGGACATGAGTAATCCTGTTCTGTTGGAGCTTAAGCTCAAGGGATGTCTTGCCTGGCGCGAATGGCGTGTAAAGACAACGCGATCCCGTCCGGTCCTGCCGGGTCTTCAGTGCATTCCGTGACGTCTGCGCTTGATGAAAATTGCGCTGTTGGCGTGAACGGATGACGATTGCAAGACCGGGCGTCCGGGCGTAAGCCTGGCGGGAAGGCTGGAGTATAACAGAGCGAGCGCAATACGCCGCTTTCCTGCTGCCCAACGGTGTATGAGGCCGCGATCCCCCGGAAATTACCGGTCGGACCGCGGTGCCGCAGCCGTTTTCAGCGTGGCAGTTGCAGGTTGTTCCACACCGCCAGGCTCGGTTCTGCCTGGTTCAGCGTGTAGAAATGCAGGCCGGGGGCGCCGCCTTGCAGCAGTCGTTCGCACATCTGCGTGATGACTTCTTCGCCAAACGCCTGGATGCTTTGCACGTCATCGCCGTAGGCTTCCAGCTGTTTGCGGATCCAGCGCGGGATTTCCGCACCGCAGGCATCCGAGAAACGCGCCAGCTTGCTGTAGTTGGTGATCGGCATGATGCCCGGCACGATCGGAATGCTGACGCCCATCTTCTCGACCCGCTCGACGAAGTTGAAATAGCTGTCGGCGTTGAAGAAGTACTGCGTGATCGCACTGTCGGCGCCGGCGTTGGCCTTGTTGACGAAGTGCTTGAGGTCGTCTTCGAAATTGCGCGCCTGCGGATGCATTTCCGGGTAGGCGGCGACTTCGATGTGGAAATGGCTGCCGCTTTCCTGGCGAATGAAGCTCACCAGGTCATTGGCGTGACGCAGCTCACCGCTGGCCATGCCCATGCCGGAAGGCAGGTCGCCGCGCAGTGCCACGATGCGTTTGATGCCCGCATCCTTGTACTGCGCCAACAGGTTGCGCAGGTCGTCCTTGCTGTCGCCCACGCAGGACAAATGCGGTGCAGCAGGGACTTTGATCTCGTTTTCCAGCTGCAGCACGGTATTGAGCGTGCGGTCGCGGGTCGAGCCACCGGCACCATAGGTGCAGGAGAAAAAATCGGGGTTGTACGTAGCGAGCTGACGAGCAACGGTCAGCAGCTTTTCATGTCCAGCGTCGGTCTTGGTAGGAAAGAACTCGAAGCTGAAGCGGCGTTCTTGAGACATGGAGCCGATCTCGTCGTAGGAGCGAACTTGTTCGCGAAAAGGCCGGAACGGCCTTCAGATACTGAGCATCACCGGGGCAGCGAGTGCTGCCGGTGATGGCTGATCACGCTCGATCCGCTTCTGCGTAAGAAGCGGACCGAGCCTGCTCAATCAGTAGCGATACGCGTGCGGCTTGAACGGACCTTCGACGGTCACGCCGATGTAATCGGCCTGGGTCTTGGTCAGCTTGGTCACAACGCCGCCGAAGCCGCGGACCATTTCCAGGGCCACTTCTTCGTCGAGTTTCTTCGGCAGCACTTCAACGGTCAGACGCTCGGCTTTCTTGGCCGGTGCCAGGT
>Ga0182227_1000141_pt1 | contig 10771 bp, 10 predicted proteins | sample G6R1MG_18_FD_129659 | JGI IMG/M metagenome (GOLD analysis project Ga0182227, IMG submission 129659) | Miscanthus phyllosphere microbial communities from Michigan, USA - G6R2_MAIN_07NOV2016_LD1 MG | ecosystem: Host-associated > Plants > Phyllosphere > Phylloplane/Leaf | place: USA: Michigan... | reverse complement strand
TGAACTCCAGGCCTTCCAGGCGGCAGTGGCCCACATGCGTGGCACCGTTTTCGTCAGCCCACAGCGTGGCATATGAAACAGGTGGTTGCAGTTGACCGTTACTGTGAGTCATTTGCGCAGACTCTTTCGGCACCGATTGCACGTCGGCATTGGCACTCGCCATGCCCGCGCAGGCGGCGCAGGCCAGAGCCAGGGTGTATAGAGATTTCATCGGGTCACTCCGTTTACAGGGAAATTCCGTGTGTCTGTCGCAAGACAGCGCGCTACTCAGGCCGGTCGGGTGTGAGGCAGCCAGCGCTGCTGCAAATCCCGCCGTATGACTTCGATCACCCACATCCACAGCAAGTGCCCGAACGTTTCAGATAACAACTCCGAGGCAGGCAACTCCCACAGCGGCGGTGCCCAATGGAACGCAGGCAGGATGACGCCGTGAAACCCCAGGGTCACCAACAGGCCGAAACCCAGACCCTGCCACAGGGCGGCGCGCGGATACCGGAGTACAAGCAGGCAATAGAACATGGCGAAGAAGATGGAAAAGCCATGGTGGACCAGGGCACTGCCGTAATTCACCACATGCTCTGAATACACATAAGTCAGCTGCTGAGCGTTGATGCCCAGCGAATCAAGCATCTCCACGGGCGGGACCGGGCGGTCCGGCGTGCGAGGCGGGAAGGGGATCTCTGTACCCCATTTGATGAAACTGGAAACATTGCCTCCAACAAAGCCGGCCAGTGCGGCGACACCATACGCTCGCGTGTTCAAATCAGCGCCCCTTCTTCGATAGACCAGGCTGTGAGCGATCTCGCTCTAGCCGTTTACCATGAAGTATGTGCAACGCTCATTTATTTGTAACATACTAATTTGATAGCTCATTGATACTAAAAAAATATCAGATGATTGATTTGAAATTGATGCGCCAGTACGTGGTGGTCGCTGAAACCTTGAATTTTCGCAAGGCCGCGCAGCGCTTGAACATGTCACAGCCGCCCCTGAGCGTTGCGATTCGTCGTCTGGAAGAATGCCTGGGCGTGCAGTTGTTGCTGCGCAGTACGCGCTCCACGCAATTGACCGCTGCGGGCGTCGTGTTTTTGGCCGAGGCGCGGCAAACGCTGTTGCAGGCCGAACGGGCCTGTGAAATGGCACGTCGCTCAGCGGCAGGCATGCTCGGCACGATTCGCCTGGGCTTTGTCGACAGCGTGGTCGATGGTTTGCTGCCGGCGTTGCTGCGTCGCTATCAGGCAGCGAACCCGAACGTCGATATTCAACTGCAGGAGGCCACCCCTCCCGAGCAACTTGAAGGCCTGCGCAACGACCGGCTGGACGTCGGCATTCTGGTGTTGCCGGTCATAGACCCGGGCAATATCCATATCGAGCCGCTGTTCGAGGATCGCATGGTTGCGGTGCTGCCGCAGGATCATCCCTTGGCCGAGCGTGCGTCCATCGGTCTTGCGGCGTTGGCAGACCAACCCTGGATTCTGTTCGCCCCGCATCATGGCCCGGGCATGCACTCGCACATTCTGCTGGCCTGCGCCAACGCTGGCTTTACTCCTCGGGTCGTGCAACAGCCTCGCCAGATGCAGACCACCGCCGCGCTGGTCGCCGGAGGCATGGGTGTGGCCCTCATGCCGCAGCGCTATGCCCGACGTCAGCCGGGGCGGCTTGCCTGTCGTGAGCTGACGGGCCCAGGTACACCTGTCGCCTATGTGCTGGCGCTGGCGTATCGCGAGCTGTCTCCGTGTGCGCAGTCCTTGCGCGAAGTGATCATGGAGCTGGTTCAGTCGCCAGCGTTCACGCTGTCGTCCGCGGAGTCGTGACGCCGTCACCTGAACTCAGGCCCCAACCCGCTATTCGCGTGCCGGTTCAAATGCACTGAACGCCTGGCTACGCCCTGACTCCAAATCTTGCCCCGGCGCTCAAACAATGCATCACGTCGATGGGTGTTCGAATCCTCTGCCAATCAAGGAATTCCCATGACCGATCCACGTAACGTTGCTCACGACAAAAAAGTCCAGCAAGAGAAAAAGAACCACGGCGAAGAAATCGCGCCGAATGCCGAGCACGCGCCTCAGCCGGGGATGAAGCCGGCACTCAAGCACGATGATGACGAGCAGGAAGAGCAGGCGTAAGCCAGGGACCTGATCGTGACCTTTGGCGGTGCTGGCTGATGTCAGCACCGCCAGGTGGCGCATTCGATGCCATCACTTCAGGCAGGCAACAGGGGCCTATAGCATGCTCAAACACATCATTTTTGACGTAAACGAGACGCTGCTGGATCTGGCCGCGCTCGACGCTTTCTTCGAGGGACTGTTCGACGATAGCCGTGTGCGCACCGAATGGTTCCTGACACTGCAAGAGTGCTGGATGACCAACACCATAACCGGCCAGTATCAGGCGTTTGGTGATCTGGCGCAGGGCGCTTTGAGAATGGTTGCCGCACGGCACAAGGTGGACGTGGGCGACGATCAGTGCCAGGCCCTGGCCGCAGGCATCAAATCTCTTCCTGCGCATAAGGACGTTCATCAGGCACTGCAGTTATTGAAGGACTACGGGTTTGTGCTCATTGCCCTGAGCAATGGCGCGCTGGAGGCGCTGCAGCAACAGCTCGAATTTGCAGGATTGACCGACTGCTTCGAGCACATCATGGCAGGCAGCGAAATCAGTCAATTCAAGCCAGCCGCAGCAACCTACCAAATGGTCGCACAGCGCTTGGGCATCGCTACGGATCAGATGATCATGGTCGCAGCGCACGCCTGGGACATCGCCGGGGCTGCCCAGGCCGGGTGTCGCACCGCGTTTGTCGAGCGCCCGGGGAAGGTGCTCAACCCGCTCGGCACCCAGCCTGACTTGATCGGTAAAGATGTTCAGGATGTCGCCATGAAACTCTGCGCAGGTCCGTTTTAGCACTGATTCGGGAGTCGGCCTGCAGCCATCCCTGATCACTTGCAGACCTTCACTTGAAGGGTATGACCGATATCTCCCCGTTCCTTTCGATGATCGCGTACCTGATGTCCTTCATCTCCACTATCCCTTGCGTGGTTCGTGCTGCCTCCATCACATCGGATTCACTGATACGCGCCTCTCTCATTCGTTGGGTCAGTGGCTTGCCGTCTTCCACAATGACCGTGGGGCCGCCATCCAGAAACTTTGCCAACCGCTTTGATCGGCGTTTGGCCAGGGAAAAGCCGACGTCTATGGCGATAAGGGTGGAGATGATCAGTATCGCGTTAGTCACCGAAAAATCATCGCCCAGCAGCGCCTGCTGAGTGGCCTCGCCAATGATCAGCAACAAGACGAAATCGAAGGTGGTGAGGTCGGTAAGAGAGCGGCGTCCGGCAATACGAAACAAGACCATCAAGACAAAATAAATCGCTGCTGCTCTGAGCACTGCATCCATAAATCGCGTTCTCTCTACGGGTAGATAAACCTGGGCATCGGCAGCGTTTCGCCACCCAGCATATGCATTTGCCCTCGGTACAGTCCCACCCCGTTACTGCGAACAGTCAGGTACAAGGTGGCCAGACCGTCCTTGTCGGCCTGCATCGGAATAACCAGATCACGGCCTTCGCTGTGAAGGGGCGCGGGCTGGGGGTTGAGGTTCTCGATCGACACGCCTTCGAGCAGTCCACTGCCGACGACCAGATAACGCATTTCGGAGGGGGCGCCTTTGGACGTGACAATCATATCGTCCTGACTGCCGTTGCGGCTGAAACGCTCGTAGCTCACCTGCAGTTTGCCATCTGCCGTTTCGGGCTCCACCTGGCTCAATGGCCCTTTGGAAAACAAGCCGGCGAGGGTCAGCACTATCAGCACAATCAGGCCAGCCCAACCGATGCGCTCAAAGCGCCAGACTCGACGCTGCTGCGCCATATCTTCCTCGACGGGATATGACCGGCTGCGGAACTCATGGTCGTCCGCCTCATCACCGCGTAGTGCCATTAACGTGCTGTCCATTAGGGAAATTTTGTAGGCACCTTATTACGCTTCCAACCGGCCCGCTGTCCAGAACGGTTTAAGTCCTTGCCATGGTTTTGACGTTCCTGGTGAGTGACTGCCAGAAGCTCTGGCGTAATGGCGTAGATGCGATTCACCGCATGTGATTGAGCGCTTGCCTGTAACAGTCGTGTTGTTTGAGATAAATGGCCGCATCACTCGCAGGTAATCTGATGGCCTGGAGCACGGTTTGAACGTTAGCCGAGCGAATGCCGACAGGAGGGCGATGAAGGGGCGGTTCGAGTGTCTTGCGTTAGTCGTTGATCGGCGCGTAGGACGATAACGCGGAGTGGATTCGGGATCGCACTATGTAAATGCCTTCCAATGAATTCGGGCTGGATGCCACTCCAGGCGAGCCTGTGCAAATGGTTATCCAGCCCGATGCTGCAATTACGATCAGAAGCGGACCGTCACGCCGGCATTCACCGAGTGGAAACGAGTGTCAGTGCCGAACTGCCCCTGGTAAGACAAGCCCAGATCGGTCTGACGGTTCAATCGCAGCTTCGCGCCGACTTCGGTCAAGGCGGTGTCGCGGTTTTGAGCTACGCCTTGCACTTCGAAGTTTGGACCGCCGGCAAAGCTCTGCTCGTTTCGCGGATCCAGATCACCAAAGGCGCGTCGCCATCCCAGTGAGCCGTAGACCTGGGTATCGAGGTTGGCCACTCGGGTGTTCGTCGATGCGCGCAGGCCGAGCGTCGAGAAGACGGTATTCTGCTTGTCGCTGGACACGTCTAGCGCGGCTGGCCCACCTTTTTCGTGCAGATCTTTGGCGTCGTAGCGAACATAGGAAAGCCCGGCGAAAGGTTCCAGAGCCACGCTGCCAAGCGGTATGCGGTAGGCCGCTTCACCACTGGCCTGCAACGATTTCGCGTCGCGTTTGCCAGTCAAGTGATCACTGAATCCGGCGAAGGCCACATTCCGCTCGCTCTCCAGCTTGTGCCAGGTGTAGCCGACGTCGGCGCTGAGGCGCAGTGCATCGATCTGGGCTCCGGTGTACAGGCCAAGATGATAGTTGTCGCTGTGGCCGTCGGCATCGCGATCATCGGCGTCGAACTTCGAGCGGCTATAGCCAGCGTAGACGCCGCCGCGCCAATCCGGGGTGAAGCTGCCGTCCGCACCGAACAGCAGGCCACCTGTGCTTTGATGCAGACCGCCTGCGCCATTGTTGCTGCTTGTTTTGGTCCAGTTGCCGAATGGTTGCACCCAGGCACCGCTTTCGGCGGGTGGAGTGGTTGGCATCAGATTGAGTGCCATGGCTGGCATCCGCAATGTCCCGGTATCGAGAAGATTACGCACACGAGTCCCCAGTACTCCGGACACCACCTGGCTGTTGGCGATCAGGGCGGTCGAGGTACTGGCGAGCGTGTCGCCGGACAGCTGATCGGCAGCATTACGCGCGCTTTCGGCATCCAGAATCAACAGATTGTTATAGAGGCGCAGCGGTTCGCCGCTTTGCTCCAGCACGCTGAGCGCACCCGCTGTATTGAACTGATTCTGGGTCAGCATGACCGTTTGAAAGATACCCGGTGTTGGCGCGGGGGTCGGCTCTGGCTCAGGTGTTGGAGTCGGCTCAGGTGTTGGTGTTGGTGTTGGTTCAGGTGTAGGCTCCGGAGTTGGAGTCGGCTCTGGAGTCGGTTCTGGAGTTGGCGTAGGTTCTACGCTTTTTTGTTCAATGGTGAGGTTAAGGTCATTGGCTGTGCGTTGCAGCCCGACATTCAGGAACGCCGAGTTGGTAAGTGCCTGGGCATAGGCAGTGCCTGCGGCGGCGCCGTCGACCAAACCGCCCTGGGCGGAGAGCAGCGTGTAGGTTCTGCCGCTCTGATAGCTCTGCGCGGGATCCAGCGCGGTCACGTTGACTTGCGTACCGCGCAGGGTTGCGGTGCCGCTCACGTTGATCCGGTCTGCGCTGCCGTCGCCCGCGATGTCTGCGGCGTAGCGTGAACCGGCGGCCATCTCGAGGTTGCCTTGTATCGCCAGCGCACCTATGGCGCTTTCTCCTGGCGACAGCGTACCGCCGGAGGCGACCTGGGTGCTGCCCACCTGACCGACACCGGCCAGAATACCTCCGTCCAGTACCTGAGCGCTGTTTGTGTAAGTCCCGAACTCAGTGCGGCCCGCAATGCCGTTGACCACCAGTGTGCCGTTACCTACGTTAAACCGCGAAACGCTTTGGGTGGTGGCTGTGTTGCCGCGCTGATTGACCTGGTCGACGTTCCCCGCCAACACCAGTCGCCCGCCGCGCACAACGACGCTACCGGCCAATCCCGAGGTGTCGCCGCTCAGCGTGGTATTGCCGCTGAATGCATACACTCGACCCGTACCATTCAGCGTGTTGGCGAACTGCAGATCGGTGTCAGTATGGTTGAACGCCAGGGAACCGTTGCCGGTGCCAAAGCTGACGGCGGTTTGCGGGTTCAGTCGGCCTGCCGCCAGAGCTGCTCCTGCAGTCATGGAATCAACATCGGTACGGTCAGGGTCCACCGCGACCGGGCCGCCGATGGTAAACGTGCCGCGCGTCGCCGAGTTGCTGTCGTTCACGAAGCTGATGAGCATACCGTTAGTGGCGCTCAGTTCGGCACCGTCGGCCAGCGACAGGTAAGTACGGACAACGTTGGTGCCGAGCGTCAGCGATTGCACGTCGAGACGGGTACCCTGTCCGGTAACATTGACCTGATTGCTTTGGTTGATAACGGCCGACCCCAGTCGCAGCTCGTTACTCGTCAGTACTGCGCCGTTCTCGAGGGTCAGGTCGTTTCTGTTCACAAAGGAGCCGCTGTTGTCCCAGCGGGTTCCTGCGCCTGAAAGCTTGACGACGGAGTCTATGTCGACCTGCTGGCTGTTGATTTTGCCGCCGTCATTGGCCGTGATGCTCGAGCGATAGACAAACACTCCGCCAGCCTGGATGTTGACCGCATCGACCAGGGAGTTCTGACCACTCACCGACAGCGTCGCGTTCGAAAATGCGTTGGAACGGGACCCGAAAACTTCACCCATATCCAGATCCCGAACCGACACCTGCCCTCCGTTACGGACCGTCAGATCGCCCTGGCCGACACCACCGACAACGATCGAGTTACCGAGAACGAATGAGGTGCGAGGCACCACCCAGCGCGAACCTGCCCCTTCAACCACAACATTGGCCTGAGCCATATTGACGCCGGTTCTGCTGGCCTGGCCAACGATGCTGCCGCCTTCGCTGGTCACGGTTGCGCCGCTGTTGATTGTCAGGGTAGAAGTGTTGCCGTCAGTTGCATTGACGTCGATCGCGCCATCGATCAAACGGTCGCTGTTAAAGGTTTCCTGACCATTAGTGAGCACATAGTCAACGGCCTGAGCCTCTGGAAGCAGTGCGAGAGTAATTGCAAAAGCAAGAGGGGATATTCTGAATAGGGGGTTCATAGCGACTCCAGATACTCCATAAAAGCCACCAGGGTGGCTGCCAGCCCCGAGGGCTTAAGCGTTTCCGTTCGGCGGGTTGCCAACAACGGGAGTATCAGGAGGGGAGGGTGCAGTGGATATAGCACGGATGTACTAGCGGCGGCCTATTACTGATTATATAAGTTCCGATCAACAGGCAGGCAGTTATTCAATAGCTCATCTGTACTATGGAAGTAGGTGTCGGCGACTCTTATCATCGCGCGGTTTTATTGAAACGTTAGAAATCGGCGTGGCCTCGGGTAACGTTGACAGTTGCAAATTCGCCATGGACGCTTATAAATCACAACGGCCGCAGATTAAAATGACCCTGTTGAAAACTACACTTGGCCTTGCCGCTGTATTGGCATCCACTCAACTTCTTGCTGGCGGCTTCGCCCGTACCGAGCAAAGTATCGCCGGTATGGGCAGCGGTCAGGCTGGCCGTGCATCGATGGCTGAGGACGCCAGCACGGTGTACGGTAATCCGGCAGGTATGGCGCGGCTGGACAACAGCCAAATCACCATGGGGGCCGCGTTCGTGGACGCATCCACTGACATCAGCCATGCCGCCGGTCGTTCACAAGGGAGTAATGATGGCAATATGGTGCCCTTCAGCACGGTGCCGTTCGGTTTTTACACCCGGAAAATCGATGAGCACTGGGCGTTCGGCCTGGGGCTCTACGCACCCTTCGGTTTGTCCACCGATTATGAAAGCAGTTTTCAGGGGCGCATGTTCGCCAGCAAAAGCGAGATCAAGGTGGTGACGTTACAACCCACCATCAGCTACGCCTTCAATAACAGGCTGTCGATTGGCTTCGGTCCGACGTTCAATCGAATTGCCGGAACGCTTGAATCAGACATCACGCTTAATCCGGCCATTGCTGACACCCGTGTCAAGGTTTCAGGTGATGACACGGCCGTGGGCTTCAATATCGGCGTGTTATTCAACGCAACCGACTCCACCCGCGTAGGCCTGACCTACCATTCCAAGGTCGATTACAAGCTGGGCTGTCACACGCAAGTTTCCACCGGCGCAGGAACGCCGCCGCAGTTGCTTGCGAGCAACCGTTACGACTGTACGTTGAAAGTGGCCACGCCGGAGTCTTACGATTTTTCAGTGACTCAGGCGCTTAGTGACGCCTGGACACTTTACGCCAGTGCGACCTGGACAGGCTGGAGCAGCATGCAGGACTTGAGCCTGCGCAATCAACCGGTCTCGGCCGCGCAAGGCGGCACGCTGGCCTCGGCACTGACCGGCTCCATTCAGGAAGGCCTGAACTGGCACGATACATGGGCTTACGCGCTCGGTACTGCGTATCGGCTGGATCCGCAGTGGGTGTTGCGTGCGGGCGTGATTATCGATCAGTCGCCGACCGGTAATACCGGGCGTTCACCCCGTACGCCGACCGGGGATCGCGAGGTCTTCAGTGTAGGGGCGGGTTATGACGTCACGCCACAACTGAGCCTGGATGTCGCCTACTCGTATCTTCAGGAAGAAAGTGTCGATGTCAGTCGCGCCAATGCACTGGGCAGTTACAGTGCGACGTACAAAAGCCGTGCGAGTTTATACGGTATTGGGGCGACGTATAGATTCTGATCCTGAAAGAGACTCTCATAACGCCCGGTTAAATTTTCCGGGCGTTGTTCTAATGCCTGTCAGTTAGCCTGGACCGGCTCGAGGAAGGTCCAGGTTTTTGCGGGGGTGACATAAAAATTTGATGGCTTGTTTCTGTGATCAAAAACAGTACGCCGTATAGCGCATCTGTACTATTGATACGCCCTCAGGTCGTAGATACAGTCCCGTGCGATGTGCATGTCGTGGTTACTTAAATAATGGATGCGTGGGTAACTCCTGCATCGATCAGTCGGCGGAGTATGTGAATGAAAAGTGCAGCCTTGTTTCCGTTAGTTCTGGCCTTGTCAGGATGCGCGGGGCTTGATCAGGCCATGTCGGTGACAAACGGGGTCTTTGATCAGACCGGAGATTTGCTGAGCGGGGATCTTCGGGGGCTGACAACTGCCAAGCAAACGACATTGACGGAAATCTGGAACGACTGGGAAACCAATGAGGTCACTGCCAAGGAAAAGTGGGACGCTAACACGCTGATCATCCCTGGCATTGTGCAGCGCATTACCAAGACAGGAACAGCCATCGGTCAGAATCAGATTGCGATCATCTTCACCGACCCCAAGAACCCCAAATGCACCGGTCAAGGGCTGACCCGCGATGACCTGCTGGTGAACAAGAAGAAGATCAGCGGATTAAAGAAAGGCGACAAGATTCTGATGAAGGGTGTTCTCGGCACCAGCGAGTCAAAATGGACCGACAACGATTCCTGCTGGCTGTCTTTCGACAAGGCCGAGTTTACGCTTCAAAAATGACAGGCTGAACCGCCGGTAATCGCAGCATTACCGGCTTCACACTTATTGCTGAGCGGTCAGTATGTATAGAACCGGTCGACCGTCTCGCCGTTGAAGAGTATGACTATCCTGTTGATCACCTTCTTCATACCCGTACTCTTCGTTCCTGTGACGGTACTGACGTCATCCATCACATCTTCGGCATCTCCCAAGTGACCATCTGCCTGCGCCAATACTGAGTTCGACGTTCCGGCGCCGTACTTGTAACTGTACTTGTAGGCCATTTTCTTCAGCATTGCCACGCCTGATTCGCCACGCTCGTATGACCACTGTGCGGAGTTGTCGCCGACATCATCTTCCGCCGAATTAGGAGCACCAAATTTCGCCCGGATTTGAGATTTGGTCGATTTTTTGGGAATGATATTGGCTTTTATATAGTCAGGCTCAAACTTAGGCTCACCCGTCAACGCATCCAGCCCGCCAAGAGGGTTACTGCCCCCCGTCGAACAGGCCGTTAAAGCGGCCATGACTGTTATCGCAACCGCTAAACCTTTTAGCCGCGCCAGTGAATAATAATTGCCCATGCCGAATGCCCCTGATGGTAAATCAGTTGTTGAAGGTTTTTATAGACAGACAGAAACGTGCGAAAAAGCCTTGCGGTGACAAGCTTTTCAGCGTCTATATATAATGAAGTCGTTTCTTTCTTAGCTTAGGCTAACGGCGTAAGTATTCACTATAGTACAGGTGTACTAGCGAACTATAACGCCGTTGTAATCAAACTAACGTGCGCTGTTGGCTGACTGTCGCACTCATGACCCGGTAAGAGACGCGCGACGTGTCGTCTGTATCAAGTCCATCTTGAAACTCAGGAGCAGTGAACGTAACTCTGCAGGCCGTACCGGTTTGGACAGAACCGGTATCTGTGGGTCATTCAGCGATTGCTGTACATGCTGAATCTCGTGGCCAGTGATGACGATTGCAGGTATCCGGCGGCCATGCAGTT
>Ga0182227_1000123_pt1 | contig 11224 bp, 10 predicted proteins | sample G6R1MG_18_FD_129659 | JGI IMG/M metagenome (GOLD analysis project Ga0182227, IMG submission 129659) | Miscanthus phyllosphere microbial communities from Michigan, USA - G6R2_MAIN_07NOV2016_LD1 MG | ecosystem: Host-associated > Plants > Phyllosphere > Phylloplane/Leaf | place: USA: Michigan... | reverse complement strand
TGCGGCGGGATTGGGCGATCGAAGCGTGGACGCGGACGTGACGCGGCTGCGCGAGACGGCGGTCCGGATGCGGGCACCGTCGGCGGTGGTGCGCTCGCCGGCCTCGGCCACGCGGCGCAAGGCCCGGCCCCAGGCGGCGGTGGGGGGCTTCGCCCTCGACATGGGCGCCGAGGACGAGCGCGACGCCGAGTTCAAGCGAAGCGCCTGACGCTGATGCGGGACACGGGGCGTGGCCCCGTGTCCCGTGCCGGCCCGCGCCGAAAGGCGGGTGCTGCATACTTACTCAACCCTTTGCGGGCTAGCCTCTCGGCGCCCGGGATGAAGAATTGAAAGAAATCCCATGTCGAGCGTCTGGCAGTACCTTACCCTCGGTCTCGATCGCGAAACCTTCGGGATCGATATCGCGTACGTTCATGAGATTCTGGATCACCGCGAGGTCTCGGCGCTGCCCCAGGCGCCCGACTTTCTCATCGGCATGATCGATGTGCGGGGCCAGAGCTATCCGGTGATCGACCTGCGCACGAAGCTCGGTCTGCCGCGCATCCCGGTGACGCCGGCCACGCGCATCATCCTCCTGAACATCCCCATGGGCAAACGCGCCATGCGGGTTGGGTTCGTGGCGGATCGGGTGTTCGAGGTGACCGAACTCGACGGCGGCGAACTCGAAGAGGCCCCCGAGGTCGGCGGGCGCTGGCACTCCGGCTACATCGCCGGGATCGGTCGGAAGGGGGATGCCTTCGTGGTGGTGTTCGATCTGCCGGCGCTGATGACGGGCGAGGAGTCCGCCCTGCTCGCACCCGCACGCGCCGCCTGACGCTTCCATGTCCGAACCCACCCAAGGCTTGAGCGAACGTCATTTCCGCTCGATCGTCAGCTTGATCGAGACCGATGTCGGCATTCAACTGCCGGCGGCCAAGCGCACCATGCTCGAAGGGCGCCTGCGCAAGCGCGTCCGCGCCCTCGAACTCGACGGCCTGGATGCCTACGGGCGGCACGTGTTCGACGAAGGACACCTCGACGAGGAGTACGTCCATCTCGTCGACTGCGTCACGACGAACAAGACGGACTTCTTCCGCGAGCCGGCGCATTTCGACCTGCTTCGCGACGAACTGGTGCCACGTCTCACTGCCCACGGGGCCGGCAGGGCGCGGTTGAAGCTGTGGAGTGCCGCCGCCTCCATCGGGGCGGAGGCCTACACCCTGGCCATGGTCCTTCAGGACATGGTCGCAGCCGGCCGCCCCCTCGATTACAGCATTCTCGGAACGGACGTTTCGACGGAGGTCCTGAAGGTCGGCCGGACCGCGATCTACGGCACCGAGATGCTCGCGACGGTGCCGCCCGAGATGCGCCGCCGCTACGTGATGATGGCCCGCGACCCCGATCGCCGGGAGGGCCGCATCGTCCCGGAGCTGCGTGCCCGCGTGCGCTTCCAGCACCTGAACCTCATGTCGGACCGCTACGCCGTCGATCGGGACATCGACATCGTCTTCTGCCGCAACGTGCTGATCTACTTCGACAAGCCGACCCAGCGGGCCGTCCTGGAGCAGCTCGCCACCCATGTCCGGCCGGGGGGGTACCTCATCGTCGGCCACTCCGAATCCATGGCCGGCAGCGGCCTGACGCGGCTGACTCAAATCTCCTCGACTGTGTTCCGCAAGTGAAAGCAGTGTCACCATGCCAGCCACGAGACCCATCCGTGTCCTGATCGTCGACGACTCGGCCTCCGTGCGGCAGACACTGACCGGTATTCTGAGTGCCGCACCCGATATCGAGGTTCTGGGAACGGCCGCCGATCCCTACGTCGCGGCCCGGCGCATTCAGGACGACGTTCCCGACGTGATCATCCTCGACCTCGAGATGCCGCGCATGGATGGCCTGACCTTCCTGCGCAAGATCATGTCCCAGAAGCCGATCCCGGTGATCATCTGCTCCACCCTGACCGAGGCGGGATCGAACATGCTGTTCGAGGTGCTCGAGGCCGGCGCCATCGACGTGCTGCCGAAACCCCGGGTCGATACGCGTCAGTTCCTCATGGAATCCTCCGTGCGGGTCTGCGACGCCGTCCGCGGGGCGGCCCGGGCGCGGCTCCGGGGTCAGCGTCCCCCCGCGCGGGCGATCGAGGCGAAGCTCTCGGCCGATGCGATGATCCCGCCCCCGCTCATGGGTCGCCCCGTGGCCGAAACCGATCCCGTCATCTGCATCGGCGCCTCGACGGGTGGGACCGAATCGTTGCGCGACGTCCTCGAGGTGCTGCCGGTGGAAACGCCTGGCCTCGTCATCGTGCAGCACATGCCCGAACACTTCACGGCAGCCTTCGCGCGGCGCCTGAACGGGCTCTGCGCCATCGAGGTGAAGGAGGCGGAAGACGGCGACGTGGTGCACTCCGGACGCGCCTTGATCGCGCCGGGGGGGCGCCACATGCTGCTCCAGCGTAACGGCGGGCGCTACAGCGTGGCGGTCAAGGACGGACCCCTGGTCTCGCGTCATCGGCCGTCCGTGGACGTCCTGTTCCGCTCGGCCGCACAATGCGCCGGCGGCAACGCCCTCGGCATCATCATGACGGGCATGGGGGACGACGGCGCCACGGGCCTCCTCGAGATGCGCCGCGCCGGGGCCCACACCGTCGCCCAGGACGAGGAGACCTGCGTCGTCTTCGGCATGCCGAAGGAGGCGATCGAGCGCGGTGCCGCCGCCCGGGTGGTCCCGCTCCCTCACATCCACCTCGAGATCGCGCGCTTCGGCGCCAATGCGCACGTGAAAGCGTCCCGCTCCTCTAGAGGAGCCGACTGATCCGGCATCCATGCGATCCGAATCGTTCGCCGGATCTTAGGGACCGCGCGGCACGCGCGAACGACCGGACCGCGCCTTCCGCTGCAGACCAAGTCTTCGACGCTTGCCCCGCCGTCGCCGCAATCCGGTCAGGCATCATTCACCCAGAACGGGTCAATCTGGCCCTGTCCCACCCGGTTGAATGGGTGGCGCGATCTTGGAGAATCCTGTCATGAAGCACGCGAAGGTGCTTGGAATGGCTGCGGTGCTCGCCGGCAGCCTTGGTCTTGCAACGGCATCGCAGGCCGCTCCCATCTCGGTCGCTCCCCTCGGGGCGCCCGATGGGGATGCGGCGATCGAGCGGGTCGCGGGTGGCTGCGGCCCCGGCTGGCACCCCAATCCGTGGGGTGAGTGCCGTCCGAACCGCCGCCCGCCGCCCTACTGGGGCCGTGGCTATTACGGATATCGGCCCCTGCCGCCGCCTCCGCCGGTCTACGGCTACTATGGCGGACCGCGACGCTTCTACTACTGATCGAATCGTGATCCGGACAGGGCGCCCCCACACTTAGGGGCGCCCTTTCTCGTTGTGGGACCGTCGACGATGTTCCCACATTCCCGTCAAAGGTCAGCTCGCCCGTCATCCGCACGGCCCCGGGGCAGGTCGAGAATGTTCATGTGCCGCACGCCGCCCCGCGCGGAGCCGGGTTCAGCGTGCAGGCATGTGGCGCCGGCATCGAACCGACGTCGAAGCATCGCTTCGGGTGCCTCACAAAACTCCCGATCACCGCCGGTCCTTGCTCTGGGCACAGCGGCGCCGCGGGAGTTCTGTGAAAACACTCAGGGATCGGTGTAGCTGTCCATGGCCGTGCGGTCCGAAACGGGAAGGGCTATGGTGCAGTGAACACCGTCCTCCCCGAGCACGTAGCTTGTCCGTGCGCCGAGCTGGTAGGGCAGGGCGCGTTCAATGAGGTCGCGGCCTGATCCGCTCTCGCGCGATCCGCGAGCTTCCGGCATGCGAACGCCGCGCTCGCGCCATTCCATATGCAACCAAGGTCCCCGCTCCGGCTCAACGGGCTCCACGGACCACCGAATTTCGAGGTGCGCCTGAGGCTGAGCGAAGGCACCGTGCTTGACGGCATTCGTCGCGAGTTCGTGGAGGGCAAGGGCGAAAGTCTGCAAGGTCGAAGACCGCAGGGCGACTCCGGATGGCCCTTCCAGCGCGACTCTGGCAGGATCTCCGTCGAGGGCGGCGATCTCGCTGCGGATCAACTCGTCGAGGGTGACGCGCTCACCCTCGCCGAGGCGGGACAGCAGGCCCTGCACGCGGGCGAGGGCGGCCAGACGGGTGCCGAAGCGGACCTCGAAATCCGCCAGGCTGGTGCTGCGTCGCAGGGCCTTGTCCGCCATGGCCCGCACGACGCCGAGGAGGTTGCGCGTACGATGCTGCAACTCGGCCACGAGCACGCACATGCGCGCCGCCGTTTCCTTTTCTTCGGTGATGTCGCGGCCGACGCCACCGATCCAGCTCACGCCCCCCGTGGCGTCGCGCATGGGGAAATCGGTGCTGCGCAGCCATCGGATCGCGCCATTGTCGGGCAGCCTGACGCGGTACTCGAAGGTAACGCGCTCGCCCGTGCGGACCCGCTTCAGGTTCGCCAAGGCATGTTCGCGATCCTCGGGCACGATCATCTCGATCCAGCCCATCATGTTGTCGCCGGACAATGCCGTGGCGCGATCGAGACCGTAGATCGTTTCGAAGGCCGGCGTGAGGTACATCCATTGGAACGTCGCTGCGTCGCGGATCCACAGGACGTCGGACGACGCCTCGCCGAACTGGGTGAGTCGTTCCTCGCTGGCGCGTAGGGCGGTCTCGGCGGTCTTGCGCGCCGTAACGTCGCTGGCCGTCCCCAGCCATTCCCTGATGGTCCCGTCCTCGGTCAGGATCGGTACGATGCGGGACTGGACCCAGCCGAAGGAACCGCCGGGCTGCATCATCCGATGCTCCAGGGCGACGAGCGAACGGGTCGCGCATGCCTCGGCCTTGGCGGCACGGAGCGCTGCCCGATCGCCGGGATGAACGTAGCGCTCCCACCAGAGCGCACTCCGCTGTTCGGCGCTGCCGTGGAACTCACCCCCTTTCAGCACTTTCAGCATATGTATTTCGGTCCAGTCCGGGCTCATGCGGTAGACCACGTCCGAACTCGCGGTCACGAAGGCCCTGAAGCGCTCCTCGCTCTCACGAAGGGCCGCTTCGGCGTTCTTGCGAGGCAGGATGTCCTTGAACAGGACTGCGACCTGCCGCTGGTCGGGCGAGCCGATGCGGAAGGCATAGACCTCGTACCAGCGCCCGAGCGCATCCGCCCGGGCCTCGAAGCGTTCGGGCTCTCCCGTCAGGGCGATCCGGCCGTAGGTTTCGTGCCAATGCGGTTCGTTTCCGGCCACCATGCCGCTGATGGTCATGCCCGTGGCGCCGCTGAGCCCAGTCTGTTTCTCGAAGGCTCGATTCACGGTAAGGAAGCGGTAATCCACCGGCTGCTCTGCGTCATCGAACAACACCTCGATGACGCAGAACCCCTCGTCGATGGAATCGAACAGGTTCCGGTACCGCGCCTCGCTCTCGTTGAGCTTGGCCTGTGCCACTTCGTCCCGAAGCCGCAGGATCTCGTCCTGCGCCGCCTTCCATGCGGTGATGTCCTTGGTGGTGGTCGCCACGCCGTCGCCGAGCTTCACCGCCGATTGGTAGAACCAGCCGTCGAACTGTTCGTGGACATAGTGGCGCTCGTGGCAGGACGGGCGGCCAGTCTCGACGACCTCCTTGAAGGCATCGAAGATGCCCTCCTGCAGCACGCCGGGGTTGCGCTCCAGCATGCTCTGTCCTTGCACTTCGCCGAAGCGGCTCGCGGAGGTGTGGTTGTTCAGCAGCCACCGGAAGTCGACGATCGTCCCCGATGCGTCGCGGACGGCTTCGAAGACTTGAATCATGTCCATGGAGCTGTCCAGGGTGGCCTGGAACAAGTCGCGGCTCGCCTGCAGTTGCCGTGTCCGCTCCTGCACCTGCCGTTCGAGTTCGACGCGATGGTGTACTTCGACCTGGCGCAGCGCCTCGTGGGCCTCCGTGAGGGCGGTGGTGCGTTCCGCGATTCGCTGTTCCAGCCTGTCCCTGGCCGTCTGTGCCTCGTGGAGGGCAGCGGTCATCGCGAAGGCGGCGGCCGCGAAGCGGGTCAGCCGCGTGAGCAGCCGAAGGTCTTCGCCGTCGAAGGCCCGCTGTGTATCGTGGGCGCTCACCCAGAGGGTGCCGACTGGCGCATCGTGAGCGTGGAAGGGAACGAGCAGCACTTCGTGGATCGGCGGCTCGAACGCGCGGCCGGTAAAGATCCGGTGCGGGTCCGAGAACAGCAGAGGCGTATCGCGCGTCACCACGACACCGCACGGGCTCGCCTCGAAGGGCATGGTCTCGCCGAGATACCCCGCCCAGAGACCCGCGAGGGCGTGCCACCGAAAGCGCGCCTTGCCCTCGTTCCGCTCGAGGAGACTGATGCCAGCCGAACCAGCCAGATCCCTCTCGACGATCAGGTTCACGAGACGCTGAAGCACCGTGCCCGGGCTCGTGGCCAGCTCGCTGGCGAGTTCGGACAGGATATACGCCTCGGCCTCGTAGTCGGGCGTGCGGGCGGGACGCGTCGCCAGAGCCTCGGTGATCAGGGCATCGTCCAGCTGGATGGCGCGATCCGGTTGATCTTCCGGTGACCCGGCCTCGTATCGCTCGTCAGTCATCGAGGTCCGCAGCGATCTGGCAGGAACGCGCCGGAACGACGTCGCTCCCGAGCGATGGAGTCTTGTAGCAGACCGAGTGGATCGCCCTCAATCCGCATGAGGGTCTGCGACGCATCGGACGTGAACCTTCCCATGCCTAGCGATCGAGGACGAACAGCAGCGCGCCGATGACCACTGGGATGAGGACGATCGCGCCCGTGAACAGCGGCAGGACCCAGGCGTTGCGGCCCTGCGGCTTGGCCGCCTCCCGCACACGCGGCGACGCCGCCTCGGTCGCGCGGGCGAGGGCGACGCGGTCGTGAGACGGGGGATTGCCGGCGGCCTCGTCGTCGGTGCCGAGTTGCGACAGGCCGGGATCGTAGTGGGCGACCTTGTCGCCGGTCCGCCCGCTGTCGATGTCGGCTTTCAGCATCGCTGTCGTCGGCCGGTCGGCTACCGGGGGCGTCGCAACCGTGATGTTTCCCGGTGGCGGCGGATCTTCGGAACGTAGTGTCATGGACGGTCTCCTCGGCGCCTGTCGGGGGAAACGCCTGAACCCCATCGCCGTTACAAATCGGCCTGAGGCAGATCGCATCACATCGCGGGCGCGCCCAGGGCCGAGCGATCGTAGGCTGCGAGTAGCTCCGCCGGATCGCGATAGGTGGCGATGCAGCCCGCCTGCATCAGTTCCTCGGCCGTCCAGCCGCCGCCGAGCAAGCCGATGGTGCGAAGACCGGCCTTGCGCGCCGCCTCGGCGTCGTAGGGCGTGTCGCCGATGACGACCGCCTCGTCGGGCGCGATCCCGTCGAGCCGGTCGAGGGCGGCTTCGAAGATGTCGGGATCGGGCTTGCTCGCTTCGGCATCGTCCGACGAGGTCTCGGTCTCGATCAGATCCGCGATCCCGGCGATCGTCTTGTAGGTCTGAAGTTCGTCCGCCTTGGCCGAGGATGCCAGGGCGAGGTGCCGTCCATCGGCCAGGAGGCGCTCGACGAGGGCCCGCACCTCGGGGAAGCCCTTGATGGTCGGCAGGTAGCGCGTCTTCAGAATCTCGGCTCTGTGCTTCTCGAGGGCCTCACCCCGTTCTTCGATCTCCGCCTCCGACAGGAACACCGGCAGCAGGTGGTCGCCCCCCTTCCCAATCTGGCGTCGGATGTCCTCCAGGGGGAAATCGTGTCCGAAGTCGCGGAACGCGTCCTGCCAGGCCTTCGCATGCTGGGGCACGGAATCGATCAACGTTCCATCGACATCGAAAATCACTGCTCTGAGCATGGCCTGCCTTCTCTGCACCGTGGGAGAAGTGGCCGGTTGCCCGTCCTGTTCCGGAGCCGGGCGTCCACGCCGCGGGCGTGAGGTCGCGCCCTCGGTGTCAACGGCCAGCACGAAGACGCAATGACCGCAGGCAACGGGAAGGAACGCGAATCTAACAGACCTCCGTTTCGGGAGATGGTTTGGGCTGTATCGGGCCGATCTTTGGAATGTGCGGCGGAACGTCTTTGTTCTAGCCTTGGATCATCAGACGAGCCCGTCGCGAACACCCGTGTCGCCCGACAATCGGGTTTTGCCGCGCCCCTCCTCGGCCCGTGCCGAGCCGATATCCGTGAGTTCCGCCATCATGCGAGTCTTGAGACTGTTCGCCGTCGCCGCCCTGACGCTGGGGACGATGGCCGCCCAGGCAGCGAGCCTGAAGATCGGCGTGGTGCCGGGGGCCTACGCCGACGCGGTCAACGCCGTCCTGCCCGAGGCGAAGGCACAGGGCATCGACGTCACGGTCGTCGAGTTCAGCGATTGGACGACGCCGAACGTCGCCCTCGATGCGGGCGACATCGACGTGAACTTCTTCCAGCACCGGCCCTTCATGGAGAATGCCGAGACGCAGAAGGGCTACGATTTCGCGATCGTCGGCCTCGGGATCCTGCAGAATCTCGGACTCTACTCCCTGAAACACAAGAGTCTCGATGCCATACCGGTCGGCGGGCGCGTCGCCATCGCCAACGATCCGGTCAATCAGGGCCGTGGCCTGCTGCTGCTGCAGAAGGCCGGCCTGATCAAGCTGCGCGACGGCGTCGGCTTCCTCGGCACCCTCGACGATATCGCCGAAAATCCGAAGAAGCTGAAATTCACCGAGGTCGAGGGGCCGCAGCTTGCCCGGATCACCGGCGACGTCGACCTTGCGCAGGGCTACCCGCACTTCATCGTGGCGTCCGGCGCCTTCGATCCGACGAGCGGCCTCGTCTATTCGGGCATCGAGGACAAGCTCTTCGCCGTGAGCTTCGTCACCAAGGCGGCGCGCAAGGACGATCCGACGATCCGCAAGTTCGTCGCGCTGTTCCAGGCCTCCCAGGCCGTGAAGACGCAGATCCACAAGTCGTTCGCCGACAGCGACAAGCTCTACGTGCTGGCATGGCTGAAGTGATGCTGGGCCTGGCCTTCCACGGCATCCACGACCCGGTTCGCTGGGACACGGCGAGCGCCCGTCCCGTTCCCGCCGCACGGACCGCGACGGCGGGCGGGGCGGCCGGCACCGTGCGGTTCGAGGCGGTCTCCAAGACCTACCGCTCCGCCTCGGGGACGGTCCAGGCCCTCGACGCCATCGATCTCGCGATCCCCGCCGGAACGATCTTCGGCATCATCGGTCGCTCGGGTGCGGGCAAGTCGAGCCTGCTGCGCACCATCAACCGCCTGGAGGAGCCGACCTCCGGCCGGGTGATCGTCGACGGCGAGCCGATCGAAGCCCTCGATGCCGACGGCCTCGTGGCCCTGCGCCGGCGCATCGGCATGATCTTCCAGCACTTCAATCTGCTGTCAGCCAAGACCGTACGGCAGAACGTTGCCCTGCCGCTCGCCGTCGCCGGGGTGCCCAAGGCCGAGATCGGCCCTCGGGTGGACGAAGTGCTGCGCCTCGTGGGGCTGGAGGACAAGGCGGACGTCTATCCCTCCCGGCTCTCGGGCGGGCAGAAGCAGCGCGTCGGCATCGCCCGCGCCCTCGTCACCCGCCCGGCGCTCCTCCTGTGCGACGAAGCGACCTCCGCCCTCGACCCCGAAGCCACGCTCGCGATCTTGGGGCTCCTGCGCGACATCAACCGGCGCCTCGGCATCACGATCGTGCTCATCACCCACGAGATGAGCGTGATCCGCGAGATCTGCAGCGACGTGGTGGTCCTGGAGCGCGGCCGGATCGCCGAGACCGGGCCGGTCTGGCGGGTCTTCGGGCAGCCCGAGCAAGCCGCCACGCGGGCGCTCCTCGAGCCCCTGAGCCGCGATCTGCCGGAGGATCTGGCCGCCCGCCTGCGATCGGACCGGACGGCCGGCGCCTCCCTCCTCCTCCGGATCACCTGCGCGGGCGAGGCCCTCGATCTCGCGGCCCTCACCGGGGCGGCGGGTGCGCCGGTGGGCCTGATCCAGGCCGGCATCGACCGGATCCAGGGCCGCGCCGTCGGCCGGATGATCATCGCCATCGCGGGGGCGGCACCCGAGGTCGAAGAGCGCCTCAGGGTTCTCGGGGGTGAGATCGAAAGGATCGGGTATGTCGCCGCAGATGATTGACCGCCTCTGGCAGGCGGGTCTCGATACCCTGATCATGGTCACCACCTCCGCCGGGATCGCGGTGCTGGTCGGGCTTCCCCTCGCGCTGTTCCTCGTCACCTCCGGCCCCGGCGGCATCTTCCCCGCGCCCCGAACGAACCGGGTGATCGGCACCCTCGTCAACGGCTTTCGCGCCGTGCCCTTCATCGTGCTCCTCGTGGCGCTGATCCCGTTCACCCGCCTCGTCACCGGCACCACCATCGGCGTCTGGGCGGCCATCGTGCCCCTCGCGGTGAGTGCGACGCCGTTCTTCGCCCGCATCGCCGAGGTCTCCCTGCGCGAGGTCGATGCCGGGCTCATCGAGGCGGCCCAATCCATCGGCTGCCGGCGCCGGCACATCCTCGCCCACGTGCTCCTGCCCGAGGCGCTGCCGGGGATCGTCGCCGGTTTCACCATCACCCTCGTGTCGATGATCGGCGCCTCCGCCATGGCGGGCGCCGTCGGGGCCGGCGGCCTCGGCGACGTCGCGATCCGCTACGGCTACCAACGGTTCGACACCACCGTGATGACCGCCGTGATCGCGATCCTCATCGCCCTCGTCTGCCTCGTCCAGCTCGCGGGCGACACGGCCGTGCGGCGGCTCAGGGCCCGGTGACGGATGTGCTTGCCATGACATCGCTCGTCGACCCGGACGCCGTGGACCGGTATCCGTCGCCTCCCACGCCGCCGCAACGGATCCGCTCGGATGCCGAGGCCATCGCGGCGGCCCATGCCGTAGCCCGTCTGTTCGCCGAGGGCGCGTCGGAGCGCGACCGCGCGCGGCGCCTGCCCTGGGACGCCGTCGAGGCCTTCACGGCGAGCGGGCTTGGCGGCATCACCGTCCCGCGCGCGCAGGGCGGGGCGGATGTCTCGCACGCGACTCTCGCGGAGGTGTTCGCGATCCTGGCGGCCGCCGACGCCTCGGCGGCGCAGGTCCAGCAGAACCATTTCGGCGTGCTCGCCCTCGTCCGCGCGGAGGCGCGTCCAGCGCAGGCCGAGCGGATCTATTCGGACGTGTTGGCGGGGCACCGGATCGGCAACGCCGGCCCGGCGCGCGACGGAAAGGCCATCACCCAAACGGGCGTGCGCCTGAAGCCCGGCCCGGACGGCCCGCGCCTGTCGGGCGAACGATTCTACGCGA
>Ga0182227_1000122_pt1 | contig 11264 bp, 9 predicted proteins | sample G6R1MG_18_FD_129659 | JGI IMG/M metagenome (GOLD analysis project Ga0182227, IMG submission 129659) | Miscanthus phyllosphere microbial communities from Michigan, USA - G6R2_MAIN_07NOV2016_LD1 MG | ecosystem: Host-associated > Plants > Phyllosphere > Phylloplane/Leaf | place: USA: Michigan... | reverse complement strand
GACTTGACCAGCTCACCCTGCCCTTCCTGCCAGGCACCTGCGATGTAAAGGCTATTCATCAAACGCCCTCCCGCGCCGCAGACAAGGGCACCGCGCGTACGTTGTCGCCGGCACTCATGCGCAGCCGCCTGGCGGTTTGCGGAGCGACGACCAGCGTGCCAGCGGCAAAACGCGCAGCGCCTACGGTCACGCGGCAGTCTTCACGCTTGCGGTTGTAGATCAGGAACTGTGGAGCATCGTCACCGGGCGTGCCGATGGCCAGCACCAGCGCCTGGCTGTCCTTGATTGCGCGAATCTTGCCGGTCTCGCACTCGATGGCCGGGCCGGCATCGAAGATGTCGACATAACCCTGATACGAAAAGCCCTCGCTCTTGAGCATGGTCAGCGCAGGCTCGGTGTCGGCGTGCACCCGACCGATCACGTTGCGTGCGTCTTCAGAAAGAAAGCAGCTGTACAACGGAAACTTGGGCATCAGTTCGGCGATGAATGCCTTGTTGCCCACGCCGGTCAGGTAATCGGCCTGGCTGAATTCCATCTTGAAGAAGTGCCGCCCCAGACTTTCCCAGAACGGCGAACGGCCGTGCTCGTCGGACATGCCGCGCATTTCGGCAATGATCTTGTTGCCGAACAGCCTGGGGAATTCGGCGATGAACAGCATGCGCGCCTTGGACAGCAGGCGGCCGTTGAGGCCGGTGCGCGAATCGCTGTGCAGGAACAGCGAGCACAGCTCGGAATTGCCGGTCAGGTCGTTGGCCAGGAACAGGGTCGGAATTTCCCGGTAGATGTTCAGCTCCTGTGAAGCACTGACGGTCAGACCAACCCGGTAGTTGTACCAGGGCTCGCGCAGACCGACCGCTCCGGCGATGGCGGAAATGCCCACCACCCGGCCGTCATCATCTTCCAGCACGAACAGGTAATCGGCGTCGCCGCGCTCGGCTTCGCCGCGAAAGGTCTTTTCGGCCCAGCCTACCCGGTGCGCCAGACGCTGCTCATTGGCGGGCAGGGTCGTCAGACCGGCGCCGGTGCTGCGCGCCAGCTCGATCAACGCGGGCAGGTCGCTGCTGCGTACAGGACGAACGATCATGTTATCTCCTCAGCGGCTCATCAAGAGCCTTGAAACTCGCTAATCAGCTATCGAACGTCCGGTTCAGACCGCGACGATCCGCACACTGGCACCTTCACCAACACCCAGGGCATCGGCAGCCTGGAGGCTCAGCACCACCGGCCTGCCGGGCGCCCAGTCCAGCTCCAGGAGCACCGCGCGGTAGTCCTGCAACAGGCCATTGGCGATCAGATACAGACGCCCGCCCTTGCCGACATCGCTGGTTTGCCCGGGCTCGACCTTGACCGGAACCAGACGGCTCTGGGCAATCGAACGGATCCCGGATACCCGCGCGTGCAGCGTCGGTCCACCGTCGAAAATGTCGATGTAGTGATCGGTTTCAAAGCCTTCGCGCATCAGGATGTCGAAGGTGATCTGCGCACGCGGATGCACCTGACCCATGGCCTCCTGCGCCGCGTCAGGCAGCAATGGCACGTAGATCGGGTAATGCGGCATCAGCTCGGCGAGGAAGGTCCGGCTTTTCAGCCCGCAGAGGCGTTCGGCAGCGGCGTAATTGATATCGAAGAAGTTGCGCCCGATGGCATCCCAGAATGGTGAGTCGCCCTGCTCATCGCTGTAACCGACGATCTCGGTCACCACCGAATCGGCAAAGCGCTCGGGGTGACTGGCGACAAACAGCAGACGGCCGCGCGAATTGAGCTCCGACCATGCCGTGCCGACCAGCTCCGGGACCACGTAGAAACTGGTCAGCAGACTGTTGCCGGTCAGATCATGACACTGCGACAGCACGTGAATCTTGTTATGGATCTTCAGCTCACGGGAAGCATGCACGAAGGTTTCGTTGCGGAAACTGTAGAACGGCTCGGAGTAGCCCGCCGAGGCCACGATGCCCGAGCAGCCCACCAGCTTGCCGCTTTCGCTGTCTTCGAGCACGAAGAAATAGGTTTCTTCGCCGTTGAAGCTGACCTCGGCGGCAAACGACGCCTCCGACGAGCCGATCTTGTCGGTCAGGCGGCCAGCATCGTCGGGCAAGGACGTGACACCGATAGGGCTGTCGGCAGCGAGGCGTTGAACCTCGGCCAGGTCAGCCATTTGCGCAGGGCGCATTACCAGCATGGTGCCACTCCTTGTAGATCGACCAGCCTTTACGACCGGCGCTAGTAAGAGCACCACGCGGCGTCAGGCCGCATGGCGCAGGAAACAGGTTCGGCACCCGCCATCAGGCGGGCACCGCAAGGTTGCAATCGAGTCAGGATGTCAGTTTGGCGATGGCGCGTTCGAAGCGGTTCAGGCCCTCTTCGATGTCTGCGTCTTCAATCACCAGGCTCGGCGCGAAACGAATCACGTCAGGGCCGGCCTGCAGAATCATCAGGTCCTGGGCCTCGGCCGCATTGAAGATGTCCTTGGCCTTGCCTTTCCAGGCATCGGATAACACGCAACCGATCAGCAAGCCCAGACCGCGCACTTCGCTGAACACGCCATACTGCTGGCCGATGCTTTCCAGACGGGTCTTGAACTGTTGATGCTTGCGCTGCACGCCAGCCAGCACTTCAGGCGTATTGACGACATCGATGACCGCTTCACCGACCGCGCAAGCCAGCGGGTTACCGCCATAGGTGGTGCCATGGACGCCGACCGCAAAGTGCTTGGCGAGCTTTTCAGTGGTGAGCATGGCCGCCAGCGGGAAACCGCCGCCGATGCTCTTGGCGCTGGAAAGGATGTCCGGGGTCACGCCGTAATGCATGTAGGCGAACAGATGACCGCTGCGGCCCATGCCGCTCTGCACTTCATCAAACACCAGCAGCGCGTTGTGCTCGTCACACAGCTTGCGCGCACCTTGCAGGTACTCAAGCTGACCCGGCAGCACACCGCCCTCGCCCTGGATCGGCTCCAGCACCACGGCACAGGTCTTGTCGGTAACGGCGGCCTTGAGTGCGTCGAGGTCGTTGTACGGCACATGGCTGATGCCGGTGATCTTCGGCCCGAAACCATCGGAGTACTTCGGCTGCCCACCCACGCTGACAGTGAACAGGGTACGGCCATGAAAACTGTTCAGGGCCGCGATGATTTCGTACTTTTCCGGGCCGTACTGATCATGCGCCACACGACGCGCCAGCTTGAAAGCGGCTTCGTTGGCTTCAGCACCGGAGTTACAGAAGAACACGCGCTCGGCGAACGTCGCATCCACCAGTTTTTTCGCCAGACGCAGGGTCGGCTCGTTGGTGAAGACGTTGGACACATGCCAGAGGTTGTTGGCCTGCTCGGTCAAGGCACCGACCAGCGCCGGATGGCAGTGGCCCAATACGTTGACGGCGATCCCGCCCGAGAAATCCACCAGTTCGCGCCCCGCCTGATCCCAGACCCGGGAGCCCGCACCGCGCACGGGGATGAACCCGGCCGGGGCGTAATTGGGGACCATTACCTGGTCGAAATCGGCGCGTTGCACCGCAGCATGCTCAACGGACATCGGAGTCTCCTGATGAGGAACGCCTGCCTGAAACTGGCGAGCGATGGAAAGATTGTAAGGACTGAATTGTGTTCGGCCTTGCCGCCAGGCGACAACTTGTTACAGCGCAAAACCGGGTTTTTTCAAGGTTTTCGGCAATGCGACAATTTGCGTCACAAAGGCGCAGTTTAAACGGATTGAGGCTGGCCTGTCTGGACCAGAGCTGTCGCGGCAGCACTTCTATCGCGACAAGGCAATCAACCGCGTTCGGCAGGCACAGGGGAAAGTTCGAACGGGCTGCTGCTGCGTCGCTGATTGCGGTCTTCACGCGGCGTGGCACCGAAGAAATTGCGGTAAGCGCTGGAGAAGTGCGGCCCCGAGGAAAAACCGCACGAAAGGCCGATCTGAATGATCGACTTGCTGGTCTGCATCAGCATCTGGCGCGCCTTGTTCAAGCGCAGCTCCAGATAATACTGACTGGGCACACGGTTAAGGTACTGCTTGAAGATCCGTTCCAATTGACGACGAGACACGCACACGTGCTGGGCGATTTCGTCGGTGGTCAACGGCTCTTCGATGTTGGCCTCCATCAACAGTACCGCTTGGGTCAGCTTGGGATGGCTGGAGCCCAGACGGTTCTGCAGCGGAATGCGCTGACGCTCGCCGCCTTCGCGAATGCGCTCGACCACCAGCTCCTCGGAAACCGCCCCGGCCAGTTCGGCCCCATGATCACGGGACAGCACCGCCAGCAGCAGGTCGAGCACCGACATGCCACCACAGGCAGTCAGGCGATCCCGGTCCCAATCGAACAAATGGCTGGTGGCGATGACCTTGGGGAAGCGCTCGGCGAAGTCGTCCTGCCAGCGCCAGTGCACAGCGGCCCGGTAGCCATCCAGCAGGCCCAGTTGCGCAAGCGGATAGACGCCCGCCGACAGCCCGCCAATCGAACAACCGGCACGCACCAGTTGCTTGAGCGCGCTGCCCAGCGCCGGGGCCACACCAGCAGGAGGCTCGTCAGCCAATAAAAACAGCTTCTGAAAGCCTTCCAGCCGCCCCGCCCAGGGCTCACCCGGCAACTGCCACGCACCGGCAACCGCCGAAGGCTCCGCGGCCTCGGCCTGCAGGAACGACAGTTCATAGACCACTTCGGGATGAACGCGCTGCGCAACGCGCAAGGCTTCCTCGGCCAGTGCCAGGGTCAGGGCTTTGGTGCCAGGCCAGACGAGGAAACCTATTCGATGGGCAGTCATTGGGACATCCGATACGTATCGCCGCAAAAGCCGAGTCTGGAAAGATAGCTCGGTCTGGAACATCCAGGTCGTGTCGCGCGTCGCGCAGCATGCCCTGTTCTGCCATAAAAAGGCATCGTCATGCGCTGCCGATCGTCACTTCAGGCTGCCGGACAGGAACTGCTGCAAACGCTCGGTCTGCGGATTGGCCAGCACTTCGCGCGGATCGCCACGCTCCAGGACGACGCCCTGATGCAGGAAAACCAGCTGATTGGAGACCTCACGGGCAAAACCCATTTCGTGAGTCACCACCACCATGGTGCGGCCTTCCTGAGCCAGGCCTTGCATGACCTTGAGCACATCACCGACCAGCTCCGGGTCCAGCGCCGAGGTCGGCTCATCGAACAGCATCACCTCGGGCTCCATCGCCAGTGCGCGGGCAATCGCCACGCGCTGCTGCTCACCGCCGGACATGTGCCCAGGGTAAGCGTCCTTGCGATGGGACACGCCGACTTTGGCCAGATAGTGCTCGGCCTTCTCCAGCGCTTCCTTTTTCGACACACCCAACACATGGACCGGCGCTTCGATGATGTTCTGCAGTGCAGTCATGTGCGACCACAGATTGAAGTGCTGAAACACCATCGACAGACGCGAGCGCATGCGCTGCAACTGTTTGGCGTCGGCAGCCTTCAGGCCGCCGTCCTTGTTCGGCACCAGCTTCAACTCTTCGTTGTTGAGCAGGATCTTGCCGGCATGGGGCTGTTCGAGCAGGTTGATGCAGCGCAGAAAGGTGCTTTTGCCCGAGCCGCTGGAGCCAATGATGCTGATGACATCGCCGGCTTTTGCGGTCAGGGACACGCCCTTGATCACTTCGTGACTGCCATAGCGCTTGTGCAGATCCTGCACTTCCAGTTTGTTCATGCTTTGGGTTTCCACAGAACGGTCAATCACTGAGCAGACGTCCGTGACGCAGCGCCGTGCGCCCCGCCACCTTGGCCAACCAGAAACCGGGTTGAGCGTAACGAAGCCGCTCGATGGCGAACAACACCCCGGCAGTATTCGCACAAATGGTACTGACCTGATCGGACAGTGGGTCGATCACTTCGAACAGCGGATCGCCCACCTCGACCCTGTCGCCTGCAGCGCGCAGGTACGTCACCACGCCAGGGTGCGGCGCATAGAGCAATTCGGTGCCTTCGAACGGCAAGCCCTCGCAGGCTTCGTGCGTCGGCTGCGGCCAGTCGCCGCTGATAAAGCCCTGTTCGGCGAGGAACGCCAGAATACCCTCGGCGTGTGCGAGTGCCTGCGGCTTGCCGGTGTCGGCCTGACCGCCCAGCTCAAGAGTGGTCGCGAGGCAGGCCAGCGGGATTTGCGCCTGCGGGAAAATCCGCGAAAGACGCAGCCACGGCAGCGAGCAGGCCTCATCGAAGGAGCTGCCACCGGAATCTTCGGCAAGCAGCGCCACCTGGATATTCAGATGCGCCGACAGCGAACGCCATTGTGGCCAGTGCTGCGGCAAGGCGTACATGTGCAGCGCGGCATCGGCATCACAGTGCAGATCGAGCACCACATCAGCGACACAGGCATGACTGAGCAGGATGCGTTGCATGCCTTGCAGTTCGCTCTGCGGCGCAGGCAGAGCCTTGAGCGCAGCGCTCATTGCCTGACGAATCAGCCGGGTGTTGGCACGCGGGTCATCGCCCAACTGTCCTTCCAGCAACTCGGCGACCGGTTCGCTCAGCTCGGTGAAGTCACGATTGAAGTTCTTGCCACTGCCGAACTCGAAACGGCCCTGATGCGCGCCTTGCAGCAACTGCCCCAGGCCCAGTGGATTGGCCACCGGCACCAGTTCGACGACACCTTTGAGAAGGCCTTGCTGCTCAAGTTCGGTCAGACGCTTTTTCAGCTCCCAGGCTGTGCGCATGCCGGGCAGTTCGTCGGCATGCAGGCTGGCCTGAATGTACGCCTTGCGCTCACCGGTGCCGAAGCGAAAGACACTCAGCGTGCGTTCGGTGCCGAGGGTACTCCACGGCAATACATGATCGGTTCTTTGCATTTCAGACCTTCCGTGGGGCGAGGTAGCCCAGCCAGCGACGTTCGGCGATCTTGAACAGCCGCACCAGAATGAATGTCAGGCCCAGATAGAAAACGCCTGCGGTGATATAAGCCTCGAAAGGCAGGTAGAACTGCGCATTGACCGTACGCGCCGCGCCGGTGATGTCGATCAGGGTCACGATGGACGCCCGCCTGGTAGTCTGCAGCATCATGATGACCTCGTTGCTGTACTGCGGCAGCGCCCGGCGCAAGGCCGAGGGCAGCAGAATGCGCCGGTACATCTTGGCTTTCGACATGCCCATGGCCCGCGCGGCCTCGATTTCACCGGCCGGTGTGGCCTTGAGGCTGCCGGCGATGATCTCCGCCGTGTAGGCGCTGGTATTGATGGTGAACGCCAGGCAGGCACAAAAGGTAGCGCTGGACAGCCAGGGCCACAAAAAGCTTTCGCGCACCGCGTCGAACTGGGCCAGCCCGTAGTAGATCAGGAACAGTTGCACCAGCATCGGCGTGCCGCGAATCACGTAGGTGTACAGCCAGGCAGGCATGTTCACCCAGGGGTTTTTCGAGACCCGCATCAGGCCCAGCGGCAATGCCGCCAGCAGCCCGAACGCGAGCGAAATCGCCAACAGCTTGAGGGTGGTCAGCAGGCCGCCGAAGTACAGCGGCAGGCTGTCCCAGATCACGTTGTAGTCAAAGATCATAGGTCAGCCGCCCTCACGCCTACCGAGTAGCGTTTTTCGAGGTAACGCAAGGCGAGCAGCGACACACTGGTGATCACCAGGTACATCGCCGCAACCGCCAGAAAGAAGGTGAAAGGCTCGCGGGTGGCATCGGCCGCCTGCTTGGCCTTGAACATCATGTCCTGCAGACCGACCACGGAAATCAGCGCGGTGGCCTTGGTCAGCACCAGCCAGTTGTTGGTGAAGCCGGGAATCGCCAGACGAATCATCTGCGGCACCAGAATGCGGAAGAACACCTTGCCACTGCTCAGGCCATACGCCATGCCTGCCTCGGCCTGCCCCTTGGGGATGGCCATGAATGCGCCGCGAAAGGTTTCCGAGAGATACGCGCCGAAGATGAAGCCCAGCGTGCAGATGCCGGCCATCAACGGATCAAGGTCGATGTAGTCGTCAAACCCCAGCAAGGGGGCAACGCGGTTGAGCAGGTCCTGGCCGCCGTAGAAGATCAGCAGAATCAGGACCAGATCGGGAATGCCACGAATCACCGTGCTGTACAGATCGCCCAGCCAGGCAATCCAGCGTACCGGAGACAGCCTCAGCGCCACGCCGATCAGACCGAGAACGATCGCCAGAGCCATCGACGACAGGGCCAGCTGCAACGTCAGCCAGGCACCTTCGAGGATGACAGCTCCGTAACCTTTCAACATGATGTGCGGTCCTCAAGCGTGGAATAAAAATGGCGCAATCCAGGCAATTCTGTTTGCGCCATTGGTCAGGGTAAGGACGACGACTTATTTGCCGTAGATGTCGAAATCGAAATACTTGTCCTGGATGGCCTTGTACTTGCCGTTGGCACGAATCGCGGCGATGGCGGCGTTGAGACGGTCAAGGTTGGCCTTGTCGCCCTTGCGCACGGCAATGCCGATGCCGTCACCGAAGTATTTCGGATCGACGAACGACGGGCCTACGAACGCATAGCCTTTGCCAGCGTCGGTTTTCAGGAAGCCATCCTGCAACAGCGTGGCGTCGGCAACAGTACCGTCGAGGCGGCCTGCACCGATGTCCAGGTAGATTTCGTTCTGCGAACCGTACGGCGTCACTTCGACACCTTTGGGAGCGAGCACTTCGCGGGCGAACCGCTCGTGGATCGAGCCACGCTGCACGCCGATCTTCTTGCCCTTGAGTTCTGCCAGGCTGTCGCTGACCGTAGTGCCGTCCTTCATGACCAGACGCGCCGGGGAATTGTAATACTTACCGGTGAAGTCCACGGACTTCTTGCGGTCGTCAGTGATGGACATCGACGACAGGATCGCATCGATCTTGCGCACTTTCAGCGCCGGGATAAGGCCGTCGAACTCCTGCTCGACCCAGGTGCACTTGACCTTCATTTCTTCACACAGCGCATTGCCGATGTCGTAGTCAAAGCCGACGATGCTGCCGTCCGGGGCCTTGGACGCGAACGGAGGGTAAGCCGCTTCGATACCGATTTTCAGTGGTTTTTCATCAGCAAAGATCGGCTGGGCGAGCACGGACAACGCCATCGCGCCAATAAGCATGAGCTTTTTCATTTCCAGGGACTCCATCGGTAAAGCACGACAAGTGGCAAAGTGAGCAAGCGCCCAATGTGCGAAAGGACAACCTCGGGGAAAAGCGACGCCGGGTATGTGACACCGCGCAGGCAGCTCACAGCCCTTCGGCGAATGAGGGGCATTTTAACGACAGGCTCGAAGTCGATATTTCTTCAATGCGACAACTAGTTACAGAAGCGCATGAAAACCCACTACACGGTATTGACGGGGCCTGTATCTGCTGATCCAGCAACACAGACTCAACCTGTCATAACAGCAAAAAGCGCGCCCATTATTGGCAAACCCTTTTAATCCGGCAAGCCCAGCGTGTCACATGGCGGTTTAAAAGCCCTGCGGTGTCGCACCTTCCTACACAGAAATCTCGGACGTGTCCTACAACGAAGCAGCGTTCGACAACACCGTGTAGACCGGTAACAACCCGATATATATCCCGTTTTCCAAGTCAGACACTTGAAACAAAAGCGCCCCGTTCGGCTCTCACCGAACGGGGCGCTTCAGTCACAGGATCGCTCAGGCAGCATTCATGGTCTTGTGCGTGTCGATCAGATGCTGCACCACGCCCGGGTCAGCCAGGGTGGAGATGTCACCCAGCGCATCGTACTCGGCAGTCGCAATCTTGCGCAGGATACGGCGCATGATTTTGCCCGAACGGGTCTTCGGCAGGCCCGGCGCCCACTGAATGAAGTCAGGCGAGGCAATCGGGCCGATCTCCTTGCGCACCCAGTTGCGCAATTCGGTACGCAACGCGTCGCTTGGTTCTTCACCGCCGTTGAGGGTGACGTAGACGTAGATGCCCTGCCCCTTCAGGTCATGCGGCACACCGACCACGGCCGCCTCGGCGACTTTCGGGTGCGCAACCATCGCGCTTTCGATTTCCGCGGTACCCATGCGGTGCCCGGAAACGTTGAGCACGTCGTCCACACGCCCGGTGATCCAGAAATAACCGTCCTCGTCACGACGGGCACCGTCACCGGTGAAGTACATGCCGCGGAAGGTCTTGAAGTACGTATCGACGAAACGGTCGTGATCGCCGTACAGCGAGCGCGACTGGCCCGGCCACGAATCGAGGATTACCAGATTACCCTCGGCAGCACCCTCGATGAGGTTGCCCAGGTTGTCCACCAGCGCCGGGATCACGCCAAAGAACGGACGTGTCGCCGAGCCCGGCTTCAGGGCGGTCGCGCCTGGCAACGGGCTGATCAGGATGCCGCCGGTTTCGGTCTGCCACCAGGTATCGACAATCGGGCAGTTCTGCTTGCCGACCGTGTTGTAGTACCAGGCCCAGGCTTCCGGGTTGATCGGCTCGCCCACCGAACCCAGCAGGCGCAGGCTGGAACCGTCGGCGCCTTCAACGGACTTGGTGCCTTCAGCCATCATGGCGCGGATTGCGGTCGGCGCGGTGTAGAGAATATTGACCTTGTGCTTGTCGATGATTTTCGACACACGGGTGATGTCCGGATAGTTTGGCACGCCTTCGAACAGCAGCGTGGTCGCACCATTGGCCAGAGGGCCGTAGACAATATAACTGTGCCCGGTCACCCAGCCGACGTCAGCGGTGCACCAGTAGATTTCGCCAGGCTTGTAGTCGAACACGCGCTCGTGGGTCAGCGCCGCATACAGCAGATAACCTGCGGTGGTGTGCAACACGCCCTTGGGTTTGCCGGTCGAGCCCGAAGTGTAGAGAATGAACAGCGACTCTTCGGCGCCCATCTCTTTCGGCGCGCAGGTGCTGGACGCCACTTCCAGAAGCGAGTGGTACCAGATATCACGGTGACGGTTCCATTCGATCTCGCCCCCGGTGCGCTTGCAGACGATAACCTTCTGCACGCTGCTGGTTTCCGGGTTGGTCAGGGCGCGGTCGACGTTGGCCTTGAGCGCAGTCTTCTTGCCGCCACGCAGACCTTCGTCGGCGGTGATAACCACTTTGGAACTGCAATCGATGATCCGGCCAGCCAGCGCTTCGGGCGAGAAACCGCCGAACACCACCGAGTGAATCGCACCGATCCGGGCGCACGCCAGCATGGCGACCACAGCCTCGGGGATCATCGGCATGTAGATCGTCACGACGTCACCACGGTGCACGTCCTGGCCACGCAGCGCGTTGGCGAACTTGCACACTTCGGCGTGCAGTTCGCGGTAGGTGATTTCCCGGTGCTCGGAAGGGTCGTCGCCCTCCCAGATGATGGCGATGCTGTCGCCGCG
>Ga0182227_1000119_pt1 | contig 11408 bp, 11 predicted proteins | sample G6R1MG_18_FD_129659 | JGI IMG/M metagenome (GOLD analysis project Ga0182227, IMG submission 129659) | Miscanthus phyllosphere microbial communities from Michigan, USA - G6R2_MAIN_07NOV2016_LD1 MG | ecosystem: Host-associated > Plants > Phyllosphere > Phylloplane/Leaf | place: USA: Michigan... | reverse complement strand
TGGGCCAACTGGGTGAGACGGATCGCAGCAATCAGCTGTTTCAGGAAGGCCTGGGCCTGCTGGACGAGCGCCTTTTGTCGCGGCCCCTGCCGGTACTGACCAAGGCTTGAAACCACCGGAGAGTCCTAGGTCAGGGCTCTCCGTGCTGCCTCACCAGCCCGTCAAGATCAATGCGTAAGAATCGTCCTACATACATGAGTAAAAGAACCACGCAGCGGTGTGTTCTTTTTCCTCGGTAAACAGCGACGCATCCGTATGCCGCCACCTTGAATGCGCCGCACCCTTTCCTCTACCGTAATCGTCTCGTCCTTTGTTACGGATTTGCCATGTATCTGGCTCGCACACGCTTCCTGTTTTTCCTGGCATCGCTGGCCTGTGCATCAATCATTGGCGTCGCCTTCTACCTGCAGCAAGCTTTCGGTCTCGACCCTTGCGCGCTGTGCATGGTGCAACGGGCTGCATTCATCGTCTGTGGCGTGCTGGCGCTCTGTGCTGCCTGCCACGCATCTGGCCCGACAGGCACGCGACGCTACAGTCTGGGGCTTTTGCTGGTCGCCCTGGCCGGGCTTGCTGCAGCAGGCACACAGGTGTGGTTGCAGACCGCCTCGGCCGATCAATTGATACCTGTTATTACCAGACTGGAGCAGGTATTGAGCCTGCTCTCCCTGGACATGTGCATCGACCGACTGCGAAGCGACGCGCTGTTTTGCGCCGAGATCACCTGGACACTGTTCGGCATCAGCCTGCCGGAGTGGAGTCTGCTGGCATTCACGGGTCTGGCGCTGTTACCGCTGTATCCTCTTTTCAGCGAATTCAGCCACTGGCTGGCGACCAGAGATCGGGGCGGCTATTAAACGCTTGTATGAACTTTATCTCCTGCGTACCTTGATGGCCTTGTCGAGCGGGCATAATCTGGGCCGCACGCGTCACTGGAAATATGCTGTCCTGACGCATTTATCAGGCCAGGTCCCGGCCAATCACCCGGACCGGCCCAGGACTGCATGCCCCTGAAGGGAAGAGAGAAGACCATGCTGGAAAGTTGTCAGAATGCTCAGGAACGCTGGGGCGGAGTGAACAAGCTGATCGATCGCTGGCTTCAAAGCCGTCTCGAACTGGTCGAAGCCTATGACGCGCTGGGCGACACGCCCGAAGCGTTGGCAGCCGACCTTGAAGGTCTGCAGAACTTCTGCGGGATTCTTGTGGATTACGTCTCCGCCGGGCACTTCGAAGTCTACGAACAGCTGGGTGATGAAGCCCGGGCGTTCAATGACGAGCGTGGGCTGGAGCTGGCAGACACGATCTATCCACGTCTGGACGTCATCACCAAGTTTGCCCTCACGTTCAATGATCGCTGCGACAAGGGCGACTGCTCGGATGCGGCGGTAGTAGCACGGGAATTCAATCAGCTGGGGCAATTGCTGCACGAGCGTTTCGAGCTGGAAGACTGCCTGATCGAAGTGCTGCACAACTCGCACAAGGAAGAGATCGCCGCTCAGGCGTGATCTTGTCGGTGCCAGCGCTACACGCCAAGGGTGCTTATTGCACCCTTTCGCATTTCTGAACGCCGGCTTTACGCCCGCTTACTGCGAAACCGCAACCAGCTCGATTTCAAATACCAGCGGTGTAAACGGATCGATCAGATCGCCAGCGCCCTCGGCGCCATAGGCCTGATCCGAAGGAATGACCAGACGCCACTTAGCGCCGGTCGGCATGTTCTGCAAGGCGCTGGTCCAGCCGCTGATCACACTGTCGAGCCGGAACCACTGGGGCTGGGTGCTCTGATCGAAGATCGTGCCGTCCGGCAAACGACCGACGTAACGCACCTCAACCCGGCCGTCGGCACTGGGCTTGGGGCCGGTGCCAGGAGTCAGCTCGGTCATGAGAATCCCGTCAGCCAGCACCTTCACACCCGGCTTGGCCTTCTCGCTGTCCATGAACGTGCGCTCGGCCTTGAGGGCCGCCTCGGTCGGCGCATCCGTACCGGCAGTCTCGGCCTGAGCGATAGCGGCATCATGCTCGCGCAGAATCTGGTCGATGCGCTCCTGCTTGAGCGCCAGCGGCTTGCCCTGATAAGCCTGCTGCAAGCCTTCCACCAACGCCTTGAGGTCCAGGTCAGGGACTTCCTGATGCAACCGCTCGCCAAGGCTTGCGCCCAGGCTATAGGCGAGGTCGTGGCCGTCACTGGACGCAGGTGGCGACTCGGCGGCTTGAGCCAGGGGTAGCAAGAGGAACAACGACGTTAACAGGTAGCGCGACATTAATGCTCTCCGGCCTGGGAAGGCAGCGATTATGCCTGCGCCAGCGCGAGTAGTGACGAGTCTTGTGACGTGAATTTCACAATGCCTTTGCATCGTGCCGAGCAATCATTTCTCTCAGTATGCAACAGGGACCCATGGATGCTGTCAAGATGCCCTAGCGGCGATGCGCGCAGAAGCCTAGTATGAGCCGCAATTTCGTCACCCAGGAGGTAAGTCATGTCGGCCAAAAAGAAGCCAGTAAATACTCCGTTGCATTTGCTCCAACAATTATCGGGCAGCTTGCTTGAACATCTGGAAGACGCCTGCTCCCAAGCCTTGGCTGATGCCGAGAAACTGCTCGCCAAGCTTGAGAAACAACGCGGCAAGGCGCAGGAAAAACTGCACAATTCCCGCATCAAACTGCAGGATGCTGCCACCGCCGGAAAATCCAAGGCGCAGGCCAAGGCCAAAGGCGCCGTGTCCGAGCTGGAAGAGTTGCTGGACGCTCTCAAGGATCGTCAGACCGAAACCCGCACGTACATCCTGCACCTCAAGCGTGATGCCCAGGAAAGCCTGAAACTGGCCCAGGGTATTGGTCGCGTAAAAGAGGCGGTCGGCAAGATCCTGACCACTCGCGATGCCAAGCCTGTCGCGCCTAAAGCCGTCGCCAAGACACCTGCTGCCAAAGCACCCGCAAAAACTGCAGCGAAAGCGCCGGTTAAAGCGGCCGCCGCCAAGCCAGTCATCAAAGCCGCAGCCAAGCCTTCCGCAGTTGCCAAGCCAGCGGTCAAAACCGCTGCTGCCAAGGCCCCGGTAAAAGCCGCCGCCAAACCTGCCGCCCGCACGACTGCAGCAGCCAAGCCTGTCGCAGCCAAGACCACTGCCACCAAGCCGGCTGCGGCCAAGCCGGTTACCGCCAAGCCTGCTGCAGCCAAGACCACTGCCACCAAGCCGGTTGCAGCCAAGCCTGCCGCCACCAAGGCGCCGGCTGCCAAGGCCACCGCCAGCAGCGCTGCCAAACCTGCAGCAGCAAAAGCAGCGGCCGCCAAGCCTGCGGCGAAAGCGCCTGTGAAAGCGCCCGTCAAGGCACCGGCCAAGGCACCTGTGAAAGCAGCAGCCAAGCCTGTCGCCAAACCTGCGGCGAAGCCAGCCGCCGCCAAACCGGCCACGCCAGCGCCTGCTGCTGCAGCCAAGCCGACGACGCCTGCACCTGCTGCGCCAGCCGCCGCACCGGCAACCCCTGCCAACGGCGCAACGCCAACCAGCGCTTCCTAAGTCTGGTCGACGGCATGTCCAACCGCGATGCGCAGCACATCCAGCGCATCGCGTTTTTTTTCTGCATCCCCTTCGGCAAGTTCGAGCAGCCACTCCTCTGCATTCCTCGCCTCACCTGCCGGCCAATCCCCGGTCAGTGCCTCAAGCTTTATCATCAGGCTCTGTTCGGCCTCCAGTTCCAGCGCCTTGACCTTCATCCGTAATGTAGTCAGCAACGCATCTTCAAGCGCAGCAATGCGCCATTGGTTGCGCAAATCCCGTAGCGGACGCACCACATCGTCATGCCAGGGTGTCGCCAACTGCTTTATTTGCGCGACTCGCTGAGCGTTGCACGCCACGTCGCGCGTACCCAGCCACACCCCGCAAAGCACCATGCACACGTTGGCCCCGTTGGCTTGCAGCGTCAGACAAGCCTGTTCCACACCCGGTCGGGCGTAGAAATCGAGGGTGAAACTCCAGAGCGCTGAAGGCATAGTGATCCACCTGTTCAGGACGAAGCTGGTAGACTCCGCCGCCATTATGATTCGACTTCAAAGCCTTACCTTACAGCGTGGTCCGCAACGTCTGCTAGAAGACGCCGAGCTGACTCTGCACGCCGGCCATAAAGCCGGCCTGATCGGTGCCAATGGCGCCGGTAAATCCAGCCTGTTTGCCCTGCTGCGTGGAGAGCTGACGCCGGATGCCGGCGACTGCCTGCTGCCCGCCGACTGGCGTATCGCGCACATGCGCCAGGAGGTCGACACGCTCGAACGCCTGGCCGTGGATTACGTGCTCGATGGCGACGAGCGCCTGCGGGAAGTACAGAGCTCGCTGGCCGAGGCCGAAGCCGCGCAGGACGGCGCCGCTCAGGCACGTCTGCATTCGGAGCTCGACAGCGCCGACGGTTATACCGCCGACGCGCGCGCGCGCAAGCTGCTGGCCGGGTTGGGCTTCACCAACGAACAGATGGAACGTCAGGTCGGCAGTTTCTCCGGTGGCTGGCGTATGCGCCTGAACCTGGCGCAGGCATTGATGTGCCCCTCGGACCTGCTGCTGCTCGACGAACCGACCAACCACTTGGACCTTGACGCCATTCTGTGGCTTGAAGACTGGCTCAAGAGTTACCCCGGCACCTTGCTGCTGATTTCCCACGACCGGGATTTTCTGGATGCCGTGGTCGATCACATCGCCCATGTCGAGCAACGCAAGATCACCCTCTATCGCGGCGGCTACAGCGCGTTCGAGCGGGCCCGTGCCGAACGTCTGGCGCAGCAGCAACAGGCCTACGAAAAGCAGCAGGCGCAACGTGCGCACATGGAAAAGTACATCGCACGCTTCAAGGCCCAGGCTACCAAAGCCCGTCAGGCACAAAGCCGGATCAAGGCGCTGGAGCGCATGGAAGAGCTGTCGGCCGCGCACGTCGACTCACCGTTCAACTTCGTTTTCCGTGAGTCCGACAAGATCTCCAGCCCATTGCTGGACCTGTCCGACGCGCGCCTGGGTTATGGCGACAAGACCATCCTCGAGAAGGTCAAGCTGCAACTCACGCCCGGTGCACGCATCGGCCTGCTGGGTCCGAACGGCGCAGGCAAGTCGACGCTGATCAAAAACCTCGCCGGCGAGCTCGAGCCGCAAAGCGGTCGGCTGGTGCGTGGCGAAAACCTCACCGTGGGCTACTTTGCCCAGCATCAGCTCGACTCACTGGACGCCAAGGCGACCCCGTTGCTGCACTTGCAGCGCTTGGCACCGACCGAGCGTGAACAGACGCTGCGCGATTTCCTTGGCGGTTTCGACTTCCGTGGCGCGCGCCTGGATGAGCCGGTGCTGAATTTCTCCGGTGGCGAGAAAGCCCGCCTGGCGCTGGCACTGATCGCCTGGGAAAAGCCCAACCTGTTGCTGCTCGATGAACCGACCAACCACCTCGACCTGGAGATGCGCCTGGCGCTGACCATGGCCTTGCAGGAGTTCGGTGGTGCGGTACTGGTGGTGTCTCACGACAGGCACTTGCTCAAGAGTACGACCGATGACTTCCTGCTGGTGGCCGACGGCCGCGTACAGGAATTCGACGGCGATCTGGATGACTACACGCGCTGGCTGGCCGATTACCGGCTGCGCAACGCGCCGGTCAGCAACACGCCCGTCAACGCCGACAAGACCGACAAGAAAGCCCAGCGCCAACAGGCAGCGGCCTTGCGTCAGCAACTGGCACCGCACAAGCGCGAAGCCGACAAGCTGGAGCGTGATCTCGGGCTGGTGAATGAAAAACTCGCCAAGGTCGAAGAAGCGCTGGCCGACAGCACCAACTACGAGGCTGCCAACAAGGACAAGCTACGCGATCTGCTGGCCGAACAGGCCAAGCTGAAAGTGCGTGAATCCGAGCTGGAAGACGCCTGGATGCAAGCGCTGGAACTGTTGGAATCAATGCAGGCCGAACTGGAAGCATTGTCGTGAGCGGGGCAGGGAAGTGATGGACATGTTGGGCTTGCCGGTATCCGCGTACTGGCTTGAACCGCTGCTGGTGGGTGCGCAGATTCTGCTGATCCTGTTGGCCGGTTACGTACTGCAACGCATCGTCGGTGGTTTTCTGACCGGTCTGGGCGAGCGTTATCCGTTGCCGCCAGAATTGCTGGTCCCGGTTCGCGGCGGCCTGCGCTGGTTGATCATGGGCAGCGCCTTTGTTCTCGTCCTCGGCCGACTCGGGGTATCGGCTACGGTGCTGTGGACCGCACTGTCCGGCTTCGTCGCCGTAGCGGCGGTGGCGTTCTTTGCAATGTGGAGCGTGCTGTCGAACCTGCTCTGCGCCATTCTGATCTTCACCATCGGCCCGTTCCGCATCGGTGACATGGTCGAGCTGGTCGATACGCTGGACAAGCCGGGCGTGAAGGGGCGGGTGGTCGCCATCAATCTGATGTTCACCACCCTGATCGAGACCCCGGAAGCCGGTGGCGCGCTGGTCCAGGTGCCCAACAGCCAGTTTTTCCAGAAGTCCGTGCGCCGCTGGCGTGGCAGCGATCTGTTTCCGCAGATGGTGGTTGCAAAGCAGCCGGATGAGCAGGATTAGAAATCGTTAGCCTTGCAAAGCATTAAGCACTAATTTATTGCGCATTCGACTTTGTATGAGGTGCACGATGGCGCTTGAAACGTGGCTGGGCTTTTTTGCGGCCTGCTGGATCATCAGTCTTTCCCCCGGCGCGGGCGCCATCGCTTCGATGTCCTGCGGCCTGCAATACGGTTTCTGGCGGGGCTACTGGAATGCCCTGGGCTTGCAGATCGCGTTGGTGGCACAGATCGCCATTGTCGCGGCAGGTCTTGGCGCAGTGCTGGCGGCCTCGGATATGGCGTTCACGCTGATCAAGTGGTTCGGCGTCGCGTATCTGGTCTATCTCGGCATCAAGCAATGGCGCGCTTTGCCAGCCGATCTGGCCGATGAATCTGCCGTGCGCCCGGTGGGCAAACCGATGACGCTGGTCTTGCGCGGCTTTCTGGTGAATATCAGCAACCCCAAGGCACTGATCTTCATTCTGGCGATCCTGCCACAGTTCATCGACCCGGCCGCTCCGCTGCTCATCCAGTACGCGATCATCGCAGCGACCATGGTGGTGGTCGATCTGATCGTGATGGCGGGCTACACCGGGCTGGCATCCAAGGTGCTGCGCCTGCTCAAGACGCCTCGCCAGCAACGTCGCATGAACCGCACCTTCGCCAGCCTGTTCGTAGGCGCGGCAGGTTTCCTCGCGACGTTGCATCGCGGTACGGCCTGAAACGTGTCGGTCTCGAGCCCTGAACAGACATACGTTCTGTTCAGGGCGATTGAAGGCCGAACGTAAGATTCTGTAACAAAAATAGACCTCGACTATTGAGTAGTGCCGTTGCGGCGTTAACAATGCAACGCTTCGCATTCCCGTCGAGATTCTGCAATGCCCGTCCGTTCTCGTTTTCTTGCCTGGTTACTGTTGCCGCTTCTGGCGCTGGGCAGCTGCATTGCGCTGGCCGACCCGGTCGAGGGTGCCGCCCAGGCGCTGCATCTGCTGGATTACCTGGGGGCCGATTACCCGGCGACCGTGGCGGACGGCAAGGTTGTGGACACCGTCAAGTATCAGCAGCAGGTCGATAACCTGACTGCGTTGCAAGGCCTCATCGTTGCCTTGCCGCAACGCGCCGAGCGTGATGCTCTGGAGCAGGCGGTAAACCAGCTGAAAAGCGCTGTGGCAAGTCGACAGGACGCTGCGCAGGTCACTCGTCAGGCGCGGCAGTTGAGTGCGAAGCTCGCGCTTGCCTACGAGGTCAGTCAGGCCCCGGCCATTACGCCGGACCCCGCCCGTGGCGCGCCTTTATACGCCCAGCATTGCTCGGTGTGCCATGGCGACAGCGGTGCAGGGGATGGACCGGCAGGTATCGGCCTGGAACCGCCACCCTCGAACCTGCGGGATACTGCGCGGCTGGATCGCCTGAGTCTCTACGACCTCTACAACGCGACCGGGCTAGGCATTGCCGGCACCGATATGCCCGCGTTCGCCGACCAGCTGGACGATCGCCAGCGCTGGGACATCGCGACGTATATCGCCAGCTTCAGCGCACAACCGGTCGCCCAGCCTGCCAAGACCTTCAACCTCGCCGATCTGGCTCGCCAGACACCGGCCGAAATCCAGGCTGCCGAAGGTCCGGACGCTACCGCCACCTTCCGGGCCCAGCGCGCGCAGCCACCTCAGGTACAGCGCGGCCCGGCGCAACTGCTGGATTACACCAGTGTAACGCTGGACAAGAGCCTGGCAGCCTACAAGGCCGGTGATCGCGAGCAGGCCTATGATTTGTCGGTCGCGGCGTATCTGGAGGGTTTCGAGCTGGTCGAAAGCTCGCTGGATAACGTCGACGCCAATGTGCGCAAGGACACTGAAAAGAGCCTGATGGCTTACCGGCAGTCCTTGCAGGACAGCATGCCGCTACCTCTGGTCGCGCAGAAGCTGGAAGCAGCCAAAGGCAAGCTCAAGGAGTCGGCGGACCTGTTGGGCAGCGACGGCCTGAGCCTGTCGCTGAGCTATATTTCGGGCCTGCTGATCCTGCTGCGTGAAGGGCTGGAAGCGATTCTGGTACTGGCGGCGATTCTGGCGTTTCTGCGCAACACCGGCCAGCAGTCTGCCGTACGCAGCGTCAACATCGGCTGGGGTCTGGCGCTGCTGGCCGGGCTGGCCACCTGGGCACTCGCGGCGTATGTCATTGACGTCAGCGGCGCGCAGCGTGAATTGCTGGAAGGCGCCACCGCGCTGTTCGCCAGTGTGATGGTGCTCTGGCTCGGGGTGTGGATGCACGATCGTCGTCACGCCGCTGCTTGGCAGGACTACGTCAAAAGCAGTCTGGTCGGCGGCGGCGGTCGTTTCGGCTTCGCGGTGCTGGCGTTCTTCTCGGTGTATCGCGAGTTGTTCGAAGTCATCCTGTTCTACGAAACCCTGTGGCTGCAGGCCGGACCGGCCGGGCACGATGCCGTGCTGGCGGGGGGTGCCACGGCGCTGGTGCTGCTCGTAGGCCTGGCGTGGGTCATCCTGCGCGGCTCGGCGAAGCTGCCGCTGTCGCTGTTCTTCGGCATCAATGCTGCGCTGCTCTGCGCACTGTCAGTGGTGTTTGCCGGTCACGGCGTCAAGGCGCTGCAGGAGGCGGGGATATTCGGCACAAGGCCGGTGCCGTTCTTCGAGTTCGACTGGCTGGGCATTCACGCCGACCTGTACTCACTCAGCGCACAGGCCATCGCCTTGATCGCCATTGCAGTGCTGTACGGCAGAAGTCGTCTGGCCGAGAAGCGCAGGCTGCAAACGGCAGGCTGACGTTTTGCCTGCCAGGGACAAGTGGTGCTCACCGCTTGTCCCTGCTTCCCCCCCAGCGCTGTTGCGATTCGCCGTCTCACTTTCCCGCCCTGTACAAAAAACCACCTGTTACTTCTACCAGTAGACGCCCTTTTTCTTCAGGCCTAGTGTAGCGAAACGCCAACTCGGCTATCGGGTACTGGCGCATTTACCTGACAACGGGGTGGGTGATGGCCAAGTATGAGATTCGGTTGTGGGCTGAAGACATTGAGGAACATGACCATCCTGAAATAGCCATTGAATTTTATGAAAACGATGACCTGCAAGAACACGCCTGGGTCAGGCTGCACCCGCAGGGAAAACACAAGATTCGCGGCGAACTGGGCAGGGATGAGGAAGTGCTGACGGCTCTGGCGCTGGCCTTCAGGAAGAAAGTGGCTGAGTTGGCCGATTGGTAACTTTACCGTTGATAACCTGAGGCACGGCGGGCAATAAAAAAGGTTCGTTCAAACGAACGAACCTTTCAATTTGACACCGACCGATCACGTCACTCAGGATCAACCGGCTTCTTCAACTTCGGGTTCGGGAAGAACTGCACACCCTGAACCTTGGGATCAGCCGGTTTGACCACCGCCTTGTTGACCCGCGTACCCAACTCCTTCGGTATCGAAATACCCTGCTCGTTGAGCGTGTCGCTGTAACCGCAACTCACGCACTCGCGATGCGGCACGTCGTTTTCGTTCCACATCATCAGTTTGTCAGGCTCGCTACACGCCGGGCAAACCGCCCCGGCGATGAAGCGTTTCCTGGTAATGACTACCGGGGTATCGGTCATGCTGCCGCATCCTCACTCAAGCCACTGTGACGCAACAATGCGTCAATCGACGGCTCGCGTCCTCGGAAGTCGACGAACAGCACCATCGGTGCCTGCGAACCACCACGCGCCAGAATGGCTTCGCGGAAGGCGCGTCCGGTTTCAGCGTTGAGCACACCGTCTTCCTCGAATTTCGAGAACGCATCGGCGGACAGTACCTCGGCCCACTTGTAGCTGTAGTAACCGGCTGCGTAACCGCCTGCGAAGATGTGTGCGAAGCTGTTCGGGAAGCGGTTATAGGCTGGCGGACGCATCACTGACACTTCGTCGCGAATGCCTTCCAGCACGTCCAGCACGCTGCGGCCGTCGCCATGCGTGGCATGCAGCTCGAAATCGAACAGCGAGAACTCCAGCTGACGCACCATCATCAGGCCGGACTGGAAGTTCTTGGCGGCGAGCATTTTCTCCAGCAGATCCTGCGGCAGAGGCTCGCCGGTTTCGTAATGACCGGAGATCAGCGCCAGGCCCTCGGGCTCCCAGCACCAGTTTTCCATGAACTGGCTCGGCAACTCGACGGCGTCCCAGGCCACGCCATTGATACCGGATACCCCGGCATGCTCGACGCGGGTCAGCAAGTGATGCAGGCCGTGACCGAATTCGTGGAACAGCGTGGTGACTTCGTCATGGGTCAGCAGCGCAGGCTTGCCGGCAACAGCGGGTGTGAAGTTGCACACCAGATTGGCCACCGGGCTCTGCAACGTGCCTTGCGCCGTACGGCGACGGTCGCGCGCGCCGTCCATCCAGGCACCACCACGCTTGTTGGCGCGGGCATACAGATCGAAGAAGAAGCGCCCGACGTGCTGGCCGTTTTCCTTGATCTCGAACAGACGAACATCCGGGTGCCAGGTGTCGAAGCCTTTCTGCTCGGTAATCTCGATGCCGTACAGGCGCTGAACGATGGTGAACAGGCCGCCAAGCACCTTATCGACAGGGAAGTAGGCACGCAGGATTTCCTGGGAAACGCTGTAGCGCTGCTCGCGCAGCTTCTCGCCGTAGAAACCGCTGTCCCAGCTTTGCAGATCAGGGCAGCCCTGTTCGGCGGCATAAGCCTTGAGCTGCTCCAGATCCTGGGCAGCAAAAGGCTTGCTGCGCTTGGCCAGGTCACGCAGGAAGCTCAGTACCTGGTCGCTGGACTCGGCCATCTTGGTTGCCAGGCTCAGCTCGGCGTAGTTCGCATAGCCGAGCAATTGCGCGAGTTCCTGACGCAGGTCGAGGATCTGCTCCATGACCGGCGTGTTGTCGTTCTTA
>Ga0182227_1000116_pt1 | contig 11506 bp, 10 predicted proteins | sample G6R1MG_18_FD_129659 | JGI IMG/M metagenome (GOLD analysis project Ga0182227, IMG submission 129659) | Miscanthus phyllosphere microbial communities from Michigan, USA - G6R2_MAIN_07NOV2016_LD1 MG | ecosystem: Host-associated > Plants > Phyllosphere > Phylloplane/Leaf | place: USA: Michigan... | reverse complement strand
CCGAAGTCCGTCACCGCGCGCAGCACCTCCAGGGCCATGAGCGAGCCCATGATGCCGGCGAGTGCCCCCAGCACTCCGGCCTCGGCGCAGGGCGGCACGGAGCCGGGGGGCGGGGGGGTTGGGAACAGGCAGCGATAGGTCGGGTTCGGGTGTCCGTCCGCCCCGGTCTCGTGCGCCCGGATCGTGGTGAGCGAGCCGTCGAACTGTCCCAGGGCCGCCGTCACCAAGGGGCGTTTGGCGTGGAAGCACGCATCCGACACGGCGTAGCGGGTGGCGAAGTTGTCGGAGCCGTCGGCGACGAGATCGTAATCCGCGATGAGATCCGCTGCGTTCTCGGCCGTCAGCCGCAGGGGGTGCGCAACGAAGGCGACGTGCGGGTTGAGGCGGGCGACGGCATCGGCCGCGCTGTCAACCTTGGGCCGGCCGAGATCCGGCGTACCGTGGATCACCTGCCGCTGGAGGTTCGACAGGGATACGGTGTCGTCGTCCGCGACTCCGATGGTGCCGATGCCGGCCGCCGCGAGATACTGGATCAGGGGTGCGCCGAGGCCGCCGGCCCCGACCACGAGAACCCGCGCGGCCTTCAGGCGTGCTTGGCCCGGCCCCCCGACCTCGCGCAGGACGAGGTGACGGGCGTAGCGTTCGACTTCATCGGATGACAGGGCCATGACCGGGAGATAGCCCCCCCGACCGGCCGCCGGAAGCCCCCGGATTTGCATGCGCCTGGGCCGGCGCCTATGGCCGGGGCAGATATCCGCCGAGATTCTGAGCCGAGACCCTGGCCGTGCCCGACTCCCTCGACCGTTCGCCGCTTGGCCTCGCCCAGGCCCTGATCCGCTGCCCCTCCGTCACGCCGGAGGAGGGCGGGGCCCTCGCCTGGCTCGGCGGCGTGCTGGAGGGGGCGGGCTTCACGGTCCATCGCCCGCGCTTCTCGGACGTCGGCACGCCCGACATCGACAACCTCTACGCGCGCATCGGCACCGGCGCGCCCTACCTGCTGTTCGCTGGCCACACCGACGTGGTACCGGCCGGGGATACGGCCGCTTGGCGCCATGGGCCGTTCGCCGGCACGGTGGCGGACGGCGTGCTCTACGGGCGCGGCGCCGTCGACATGAAGGGCGGCATCGCCTGTATGCTCGCCGCCGCCCTCGACTACCTCGAGGCCGCCGGGCCGACCTTCACCGGCTCCCTCGGCTTCCTCATCACCGGCGACGAGGAGGGGCCTGCCGTGAACGGGACGGTCAAGCTCCTCGAATGGGCGCGGTCGCGGGGTGAACGCTTCGACCATTGCTTGCTCGGCGAGCCGACGAACCCGGAACATCTCGGCGACATGATCAAGATCGGCCGGCGCGGCTCGCTCACGGGCAAGCTCACCGTGCACGGCCGGCAGGGGCACGTCGCCTATCCGCACCGGGCCGAGAACCCCATCCCCGGCCTTCTGCGCCTCGCGGGCGCGCTCCTCGCCGAGCCCCTCGATGGCGGCACCCGGCATTTCGATGCCTCGAATCTCGAATTCACCACCGTCGACGTCGGCAACCCGGCCACCAACGTCATCCCGGCGGAGGCGAGGGCGACCTTCAACATCCGCTTCAACGAGGGCTGGACCGCCGAGACCCTCGGTGCGGAGATCCGCGACCGTCTGGAGCGGGCGGCGGGCAACGCCGTGCGCTACAGCCTCGACCTGCAGCCCTCGAATTCCCCGGCCTTCCTCACGGAGCCGGACGCCTTCACCGACCTCGTCGCCGCCGCCATCGAGACGGAGACGGGCCGGGTGCCGAAGCTTTCGACCACGGGCGGGACCTCGGATGCCCGCTTCATCAAGGACGCCTGCCCGGTCATCGAGTTCGGCCTCGTGGGCGAAACGATGCACCAGACCGACGAGTGCGTGGCCGTGGCCGATCTGAACCGCCTGACCGCGATCTACACGCGGGTGATCGCGGCTTACTTCGCAGCGGCGGGGCGCGCTTCGGAAGGGTGATCGGCGGGCCCGCTCGAAGGCGATCCGGCGCCGCGCGGCGGCGATGCAGTCCTGATCGGCTCCGGAGCAGCGGGGACCGAAGCGACCTTCCCGGCGTCGGATGGAGCGTGCGCCTTGGAACCCGGAGCGCTCGATGTCCCAGGCGGCTGCCAGTACAGGCAGCGCGTGAAGCGATGACGAAGGCGGCCCCGCGGCTGGAACGGGTGCGCCTCGAAGCGACGGCTATCCGTTCCGAGGCGGTTGCCGACGGCGATATAGATCTGACGCAGGCGTCGAACGTGGGGATCGTCGAGGCGCAACTCGATGTTGGCCCGGACGAGAGCCGCCGATGTGCGTGGGGTGGCGTCCTTGGGCACGAGCCCTTCGCCCAGAAGAATGCGTCCCACTTCGAGGAGCAGCGCTTCGTTCGCCGGATCGCGGGACGCGGCCAACCGTTCGAGATCGAACAGGGTCCGGATACCCAGCGACCAGAGGCGGATGAGCTTGTCGCGCCCCACCGAGCAGCAGAGCTGCGCCTGCGCCACCCAGTCCATGATCTGATACACCCCGTACGGCGTCTCGACGAAGAGCATCAGGGGATTGGCCGTCGCCAGATTCTGGGTCGAGCGGATATGGTGGTCGTCGAGGCGGACCCGGATCTCGCTATCGATGCCGTCGATGATTTCCACCGGCGTGATCTTGAAGGCTTCGAAGACCGTTTCCTCGCGCTTGAAGTTCTTGAGGCGGTCTCCCTGGATGATGTTGCGCAGGACGACGTCCGGCATGATGCCGGCGATGAAGCAGGCGGTCACCATCACGGCGACGATGCTCGGCGCCGTCAGATGGGCGTGATCCACCACGAAGGCCTTGATCGTTTCGGTTCCGATCCAGAATAGGCCGACGATGAGGATCGGGACCAGAACGGCGCTGAGCAGCATCCGAATGGTTTCGCTCACGAAGCTGCCGGGACTGAGATCGAAGGTCTTGGTCGCCCGGTAGAGACTGCGCAGGGCCGTAACGTAGCTGCCGGCGAGCGCCGCGCAGAGGCCGAGCAGCCACACCATGGCGACACTGCCGGGAGCGGGATAGGTAACCCCGGGCCAACGGAACGGCGACCCGATCGCCGCGGCGGGATCCAGGAGCGCGACGAGGATCGAGAGCCCGTAGAACGCAGCGACGGCGGAGAGGACGCCGAACGGCACGCTGCCGATGAGCCAATGCAGGGTCGTATAGTCTTCCTTGTAGCGGTCCGGATGCTGGGCTCCCGGATTCGCGCTGGCCAACACTGCCGATGGGGTCGGCCCACGCTTCGCGCCCACGAAGTACTTGTATTTCAGGAACTCGAACGACGGGATCGGTGACAGGCTCACGCCGCCGGTCGTCTCGAAGACGAGCGCGAGGTCGGTGATGCTTTCCTGACGTTCGTATTTGATCGCCTGTCGAATCGCGATGAAGATCAGTGGCGACAGCAACGTGAAGCCTGCCGCGAGAATGATGGCGAGGCGGAGGGGTGGTTCCATGGGGACAATCCTGCGTTCTTCGACGCGTTCATCGCCGAAGTTGCAGAATCATGGATATTTCCGCGCGTAAATCAACTTGAAGTTAATTTACGATGAGATTTCGTGAGGGTCTGCGTAGTCCACCCCCACCAGCGTCAGCCCGCTGGACGGGGCCAGGGGCCCGCAGCGGCTGCGATCGCGGCTCGCGAGGATGTCGGCGACGTCGTGCGCCGTGAGCCGCCCCGAGCCCGCGAGCACCAGGGTGCCGACGAGGCCCCGGACCTGATGGTGAAGGAACGAGCGGGCGCAGGCCGCCACCACGATCTCGTCGTTGAAGCCCATGACACGCACGGCGACGTCGAGCTGTTCGAGGGTGCGGATCGGGCTCTGGGCCTGACACTCGGCGGCCCGGAAGGCGGTGAAGTCGTGGCAGCCGAGGAGCGGGCGGGCGGCGGCCTGCATCAGGGCGACGTCGAGGGGCCAGGGCACCTGCCAGACCCGGCCCCGGTCGAGGGCCGCCGGGCTGCGCCGGTTGAGGATGCGGTAGCGGTAATGCCGGCGGATCGCTGAATGGCGGGCGTTGAAGGTGGGGGCGACGATCTCGGCGGACAGGATGGAGACGGGTTGCGGGCGCAGGTGCGCGTTGAGGGCATCGCGCACCACGTCCGTCCGCCACGCCTTTTCGAGATCGAGATGCGCGACCTGGTGCGTGGCGTGCACGCCCGTATCGGTGCGGCCGGCGCAGGTGAGGCCGGCGTTCTCGCCGGAGAACCGCGTCACCGCCGCCTCGATGGCGCCCTGTACGGAGGGCTGCGCGGTCTGGCGCTGCCAGCCGCAGAACGGCGTTCCGTCGTACTCGACGACGAGCTTGTAGCGCGGCATCAGGCGCCGAGGCGCGCGCCGGGGGCAAGGCGCGCCCCGCGGAGGAAGTCCGGTCCGGTGGCGGCGCCGCCCTTGCCGGCCCGGCGAAGCCCCGTGAGGCGGACGGCTCCCGTACCGCAGGCGATCGCGCAGGCCTCGTCGAGGATCGTGCCGGGGGCGCCCGCGCCGTCGGCCGTGACGGCGCCCAGCACCTTCACGCGCTCGCCGCCCTTGCCGAGATCGGCCTCGAAGAAGGCGCCGGGAAAGGGGCTCAAGCCGTTGATGTGGTTGGCGACCTCCGCCGCCGGGCGGGTCCAGTCGATCCGTGCCTCGTCGTTGGTGATCTTGTGGGCGTAGACGACGCCTTCCCGGGGCTGCGGCACGAAGGTGAGGTCGCCGCGCTCCAGGCGTGCGAGGGCGTCCGCCATGAGATCGGCGCCCAGCGGCATCAGAGCATCGTGAAGGGCGCCGGCGCTCATGCCGGGTGTGACGGCCAAGCGGGCCTCGAGGGACACGGGCCCGGTATCGAGGCCGGCTTCCATCCGCATCACGCCGACCCCGCTCTCCGGGTCGCCGGCCATCACGGCGCGTTGGATCGGGGCGGCGCCGCGCCAGCGCGGCAGCAGGGAGCCGTGCAGGTTGAGGCAGCCGTGGCGCGGTAGGTCGAGGATCGCCTGCGGCAGCAGCATCCCGTAGGCGACCACCACGGCGACGTCGGCCGCATGCGCCCGGAAGGTCTCGACGGCCTCCGCCGTCTTCAGGGTCGCGGGCGTCAGCACCGGTGCGCCGAGGCCCTCGGCCGCCACCTGCACGGGGGAGGGCTTCAGGGCCATGCCGCGCCCGGCCTTGGCCGGCGCCCGCGTGTAGACGGCCACGATGGCGTGGCCGTCGGCATGGAGACGCGTCAGCGTCGGCACGGCGAAATCCGGCGTGCCCATGAACACGACGCGCATCGGTTCGATCCTCGAATGGGTCAGGCGGCGTCGCGCTTGGCCGCCTTGGTGAACTTCTTCAGCACCCGGTCGCGCTTGAGCTTCGACAGGTGATCGATGAACAGCACCCCGTCGAGGTGGTCGATCTCGTGCTGGATGCAGGTGGCCAGCAGCCCGTCGGCCTCGATCTCCTGCGTCGCCCCGTCGAGGTCGCGGAAGCGCACGCGGACCCGGTCGGGCCGCTCGACCTCGCCGTAGAATTCCGGGATCGAGAGGCAGCCCTCGTCGTAGCAGCGCTTCTCCTCCGAGCCCCACACGATCTCGGGATCGAGGAAGACCTGGGGCCGGCGGGCATCCTCGTCCTTCGAGGTGTCGATTGTGACGACGCGCTTGGCCACGCCGATCTGAATGGCCGCGAGGCCGACGCCGGGGGCGTCGTACATCGTCTCGAGCATGTCGGCGACGAGGGTCCGGATCTCGTCCGTCACGGGGCCGACGGGCTCCGAGACCTTGCGGAGGATCGGATCGGGCAGGATCACGAGGGGGCGGATGGGCATGGGAATTCGGGCTTGGCGTTGTGGGGCGCAGCACCCCGATCCCCAGCAGATACGGTCGCACCGGTGTGGGGTCAAATGACCGCTCCGGGGCGCCGCGCTCAGAACGGCGTGCGGCTGCGGATGGCGGCCGTCAGCGTGCCCTCGTCGAGGTAGTCGAGTTCCCCGCCCACCGGAACGCCGTGGGCGAGGCGGGTCACCTTCAGGCCGTGGTCCTTCAACGATTCGGTGACGTAGTGCGCCGTGGTCTGGCCATCGACGGTGGCGTTGAGGGCCAGGATGATCTCGCGCATGGCCGGATCGGCCGCCCGCGCCACGAGAGAGTCGAGGTTGAGGTGCTCGGGCCGCACGCCGTCGAGCGCCGAGAGCACGCCGCCGAGCACGTGGTAGCGGGCCGTCACCGCGCCCGAGCGTTCGAGGGCCCAGAGATCGGAGACGTCCTCCACGACCACGAGGGTCGAGGGGTCGCGGCTCTCGTCGCGGCAGATGGTGCAGGGCTCGGCGGTATCGACGTTGCCGCAGGCGCTGCACACGATGATGCGTTCCGTGGCCACCCGCATGGCCTCGGCCAGGGGGGCGAGCAGGGTCTCGCGTTTCTTGATGAGCTGCAGCGCCGCGCGCCGGGCCGAACGGGGGCCGAGGCCCGGCATGCGGGCGAGAAGCTGGATCAGGCGCTCGATCTCGGGACCGGCGACGGCTTTGGGCATGGACGGTCCGTCTGGGCTCGTGCGGCCGGGCCGGAGCCACGGCGGAGTTCATAGAGGGAAGGCGGGCGGCGTACCCCCGGGGACGGGGTGGGATCATGCCCATATAGGTCCGCACCCGCGCGGTTTCGCCCCCATGAGCAACGGTCGGACAGGATACCGGCACATCAAATTATTTTTGGCGTTGTCGAAAGCAGGATTTCTCGGCAAGACTTGAGGACCCGGGCTTTCAACAGTGACTCGTGGGGCGGCGAACCTGCGCGCGGCGGACCTGAACGACCGCGCGGACGCTCCAGCGAACGAGTCCGGCCCGGCGGAGCGATCAGGGGCCCGAGGAGAAACGCCCATGACCAACGTCGGATCATTCAATTCGGGCCACGGCGCCGAGGCCATCGGCTTTCGCCGCCTGAAAGCCGTGCATTGGAACCTCGAGGCACCCCGGCTCTACGAGGAGTCTTTACGCCGCAACGAGGCCGAACTCGCCAGGGGCGGCGCCCTCGTCGCCACCACGGGCAGCCATACGGGGCGCTCGCCCAAGGACAAGTTCGTGGTGCGCGATGCCGAGACCGAGAATCAGGTCTGGTGGGAGAACAACGGCGCCATCACGCCCGCGCAATTCGAGACCCTGTACCAGGATTTCCTCACCCACGCCGAGGAACGCGAGCTGTTCGCCCAGGATCTGTACGGCGGCGCCGATCCGGGCCACCGGGTCAACGCGCGGGTATTCACCGAACTCGCCTGGCATTCCCTGTTCATCCGCAACCTGCTGATCCGGCCCGAGCGCGAAGCCCTCGCCGATTTCGTGCCGGAACTCACGATCATCGACCTGCCCAGCTTCGAGGCCCAGCCGCACCGCCACGGCTGTCGCTCGAAGACGGTGATCGCCCTCGATTTCTCCCGTCGCCTCGTGCTCATTGGCGGCACGGCTTACGCGGGCGAGATGAAGAAGTCGGTCTTCACCTACCTGAACTACCGCCTGCCGGAGGCCGGCGTGATGCCGATGCATTGCTCGGCCAACGTCGCCCTCGACGAGGCCGGTGCGTCGGCCCTGTTCTTCGGCCTGTCGGGCACAGGTAAGACCACCCTTTCCAACGATTCCTCGCGGATGCTGCTCGGCGACGACGAGCACGGCTGGAGCTCGGACGGGATCTTCAACTTCGAGGGCGGTTGCTACGCCAAGACCATCCGCCTTTCGCGCAACGCCGAGCCGGAAATCTACGCCACCACCGAGCGCTTCGGAACGGTGATGGAGAACGTGGTGATCGATCCGGTGACGCGGGTGCCGGATTTCGACGACGCCTCACGCACGGAGAACACCCGCTGCGCCTATCCCCTCGACTTCATCGCCAACGCGAGCACCACGGGGCGCGCCGGGCACCCGAAGACCATCGTCATGCTCACCTGCGACGCCTTTGGCGTCATGCCGCCCATCGCCCGGCTCACGGGCGCGGAGGCGATGTATCACTTCCTGTCCGGCTACACCGCCAAGGTCGCCGGCACGGAGCGTGGACTGACGGCCCCCGAGGCGACGTTCTCGACCTGCTTCGGCGCGCCGTTCATGCCGCGCCACCCGAGCGTCTACGGCAACCTCCTGCGCGATCTCATCGCGCAGCACGCGGTCGATTGCTGGCTCGTCAACACCGGCTGGACCGGGGGCGGCGTCGGCACCGGCCGGCGCATGCCGATCCGCGTGACCCGTCGCCTCCTCGCGGCGGCGTTGGACGGGTCCCTGTCCGAGGTCGAGTTTAGGCGCGACCCATATTTCGGGTTTCAGGTGCCGGTCGCTGTGCCGGGTGTCGAGGCGCAGGTGCTCTCGCCCGTGGAGACCTGGACCAACACGGCCGCCTTCGCCGAGACGGCGACGCGCCTCGTCGCCATGTTCCAAGAAAACTTCAAGCGTTTCGCCGAGCACGTCGATGCCGAGGTGCGGGCGGCCGAACCATCGGCGCAGGCCATCGCGGCCTGACCGTCTCGCGAGAGGCGGCCTGGGGCCGCCTCCCTTGTCCCTAGAACAGCTTGAGGCCGGGCGGCAGCGGCAGGCCCTTGGTGAGTTCGCCCATGCGCTCGGCCGCGACACCCTCGGCCTTGCCGCGGGCGTCGTTCACGGCGGCGACGATGAGATCTTCGAGAATCTCGCGCTCGTCCGGGTTCATCAGGGCCGGGTCGAGCTGCACGCCCTTCACCTGGCCCTTGGCCGTCATGGTCACCCGCACGGCGCCGCCGCCGGACGCGCCCGACACCTCGACGGTGTCGAGTTCGCCCTGCAGGGCGGCCATCTTCTCCTGCATGGCCTGCGCCTGCTTCATCATGCCCATGAGGTCGCGCATCGTCGGGATTCCTTCGCGTGTCTGGCTGTCGGGACTGAGGTGGGGACGGTTTCGGACCGACGCTATGCCTCGCCGTCCGGTTCCTCGGTCTCTGCCTCGCCGGTCGGCGCGGCTTCCACGGCAATGTCGGGCGCGCGGTCACGCACATCGACGATCTGGGCACCGGGGAAGCCCGCCATCACGGCCCGCACGAGGGGATGGGCGGCGGCGTTCTGGTGCCGCGTCTCCGTGGCGGCCCGCGCCGTGGCGTCGAGGGTCGGTTCGCCGGCCTCCTTCGACAGGGCGACGATCCAGCGCCGGCCCGTCCAGGCATCGAGGGCTTTGGCGAGATCGTTGGCGAGGGTCTGGCGTCCGCCCTCCGCGAGGCGGAATTCGATGCGGCCTTCCTCGAAGCGCACGAGATGGACCTCGCGTTCCAGGGCCATCTTCAGCCCGATGTCGCGCTTGGTATCGGCCAGCGCCACCACGTCGGAAAAGCGGGCGAGGCGTGGGCCCTCGGGCTCCGGGGCCGCCATCGGCGCGATGACGGGTGCCGGCGATTGCGCGACCATGCTGAGGGCCGGGCGGCTGCCGCCGCCCGCCGCCATGGCGACGGGCGCGCGCGGCGGCGCCTCCGACGAGAAGGTCGGAATCGGTGGCAGGGCCGGGCGGCCCTGGGCCGCCATCACGGCGCCGCCCGAGGGGGCGTCCTGTCCGGTTCGGGGGGGGGCGGCCAGGGCCTCGCCCCTGGCCTGACGCAGGGCCTCGTCCGGGGTCGGCAGGTCGGCGGCATAGGCGAGGCGCACCAGGGCCATCTCGGCGGCGGCGAGGGGCCGCGTCGCCGTCTGCACCTCGGGGATCGCCTTCAAGAGGATCTGCCATGCCCGTGACAGCACCCGCACGGAGAGCTTTCGGGCGAAATCGCCACCTCGCGAGCGCTCGGCCTCGCTCAGGGTCGGGTCTGCGGCGGCCTCGTCGGGCACCAGCTTCAGGCGGGTGACGAGGTGGGTGAAGCTCGCGAGATCCGACAGGATCACGGCCGGATCGGCCCCGGCCTCGTACTGGCCCCGGACCTCGGCGAAACTCGCCGGAATGTCGCCCCGCATCACCGCCTCGAACAGGTCGACGATGCGGCCCCGGTCGGCCAGCCCGAGCATGTCGCGCACGCTCTGCGCGCTCACGAGGCCCGCGCCGTGCGCGATGGCCTGATCCAGGAGCGAGAGGGCGTCGCGCACGGAGCCCTCGGCCGCGCGGGTTATGGCTGCCAGTGCCTCGGAATCGGCCTCGACGGATTCGGCGGCGCAGATCTTGGCGAGGTGCGCCACCAGGGTGTCCGCCTCGACGCGGCGCAGGTCGAAGCGCTGGCACCGCGACAGGATCGTTACCGGGACCTTACGGATCTCGGTGGTGGCGAACACGAACTTGGCGTGGGGCGGCGGCTCTTCCAGGGTCTTCAAGAAGGCGTTGAACGCCTTCTCCGAGAGCATGTGGACTTCGTCGACGATATAGACCTTGTAGCGGGCCTCCGTCGGCGCGTAGCGGATGCCATCGATGATGCCGCGCACGTCGTCGATGCCCGTGTGCGAGGCGGCGTCCATCTCCAGCACGTCCATGTGCCGGGATTCCATGATCGCCCGGCAGTGCCGGCCGAGTTCCGGCATGGCGATGGTGGGGCCGGTATCGGGATGGCCGTCGCGGACGTAGTTCAGACCGCGGGCGAGGATACGCGCCGTCGTGGTCTTGCCGACGCCGCGCACGCCCGTCAGCATCCAGGCTTGGGGAATGCGGTTGGCGGCGAACGCGTTGGCCAGGGTCCGCACCATGGCGCCCTGTCCGATGAGATCGTCGAAATTTTGGGGGCGATACTTGCGCGCCAGCACCCGGTAGGGCGTCGCGGCGGGCGCCGGCTCGGGAAAGCCCGGCAGGCCGGGGGCGTCGCTCGGGATGCCGGAGGTCGCGTCCATGCCGCCTTGCGTGGGTTGGCGCCGCCCTGGTCGGAGGGTGCCGCCACGCGGGCTACTGACGAGAGATCGAAGGTGGGAGGCTGGACGAAGACCCGCTCGGTCTCGTTAGGGCTGCTTCCTTCCGGACCTGACCCGGTTGGCGAGTGAAACGTCCCTCGCCAACCTCCCGACCGCTATATGGCCGGGGCCGGCGGCGGATGCAAGCGGCCGGTTGTGGATCGGGGCGCCCGCAGGCGCCCCTGGGGATTGAGCCTACTCGGCCTTGCGCTTCACGATAGCGTAGGTCTTCGGATCGAGCTCGAGGTCGAACTGCTTGCCGTTGGCGTCGATGGCGTCATCCACCTCGATCTCGTCGTCCTCGACCTCGATCTTCTTCCACTTGGTAAAGCCCGCCTCCTTCAGCACGCCCTCGATGCGCGTGAGTTCGGCGGGGGTGGGCGCACGGTCGGCATAGGCCGATCCGGTGAAGGCGATCCCGAGGGCGAGGGCGGCGAGGCCGGCGGTCTTGAAGGTCATGCGTCTTCCTTGGATTTGATGAGACGCGGTGCGAACGACGCACCGGACGGTTCTGTTCCCGATCGCGCGAAAGTCCCGTACCCGCTCCGGTTGTCTCGATGCGCGCCGCCGCCTAGGCTTGCGTCCGCCGATCGACCCCGCAGGACAGTGAACCATGGTCACCCGCGTCGCCACCGTCGCCTTCGAGGGAATCGAGGCGCGGGCCGTCGATGT
>Ga0182227_1000109_pt1 | contig 11746 bp, 11 predicted proteins | sample G6R1MG_18_FD_129659 | JGI IMG/M metagenome (GOLD analysis project Ga0182227, IMG submission 129659) | Miscanthus phyllosphere microbial communities from Michigan, USA - G6R2_MAIN_07NOV2016_LD1 MG | ecosystem: Host-associated > Plants > Phyllosphere > Phylloplane/Leaf | place: USA: Michigan... | reverse complement strand
CGATGATGGCGTCGAGATACTCCGTCCGCCAGTCGGTCTCGGTGGCGGGCGTGACGCGGGCGTCGACGGCCTGCACGTCGGCGTCTCCGCGCACGGCGCAACCGGCCTCGAGCAGCATGGCGACGAGGGGCGCCAAGTGCGTCGCGGCGCAGGCCCGGTCGACGAGCAGGGTCTCGGCGGCGCCGCAGATTCCCGTGCGGCGCATCTTGCTGTTGAGGACGACGGTGCGGGCCATGTCGAGGTCGGCGGCCGCCGCCACGTAGACGTGGCAGATGCCGTCAAGGTGGGCGAACACGGGCACTCGGGCCTCGCTATGGACGCGCTCCACGAGCCCTCGTCCCCCGCGCGGCACGATGACGTCGATGCATCCCTGCAGGCCCGACAACATGGCGCCGACGGCCGCCCGGTCGCGGGTCGGCACGATCTGAATCGCGTCGGCCGGCAGGCCGGACTCCTCGAGGCCGGCCCGCATGGCACGCGCGATGGCCATGGCCGTGCGGTGACTGTCGGACCCCGCCCGCAGGATCGCGGCGTTGCCGGCCTTCAGGCACAGGGCCCCGGCATCGGCGGTGACGTTGGGGCGGCTCTCAAAGATCACCCCGATCACGCCGAGCGGCACGGCGATGCGCTCGATGAGGAGACCGTTCGGCCGCTCGAAAGCGGCGACCTGCCGCCCGACGGGATCGGGCAGAGCGCCGATCTTCTCGACGGCGGCCGCGATGGCCGCGAGACGGGCCGGGTCGAGGGTGAGCCGGTCGATGAGCGCCTGGGTCTGGCCGGCGGTCCGGGCCGCCTCCACGTCCAGGGCGTTCTCGGCCAGGATCTCGGCCTGCGCACCCCGAAGGCGCTCCGCGATGGTCCGCAGCGCGATGTCCTTGGTCTGCGCTGGTGCCAGGGCTATGCCGCGCGCGGCCGCGCGGGCGCGCTGGCCGATGGCATGCATCTCCTCGAAGAGATCGGGAGCCTGGAACTCGGAACGCAGGTTCAGAACGGGCACGGCCTTCATCCTCGCGGGCCGTCGCGATCCGGCGCGCCCGCCTGTTGTCTCACCCGTCATCGCATGGCGGGCGGGCTCTAAACAAGCGTCGCGGGTGCCAGTCCGGTCATTCGCCCACCATGGCGAGATCATCGCGGTGCACCATCTCGGCACGTCCTGGATGCGTGAGGAGTTCGGCGATCTCGCGGCTCGGGCGACCGACGATCCGGGCGGCCTGGTCGCTGTCGTAGGCGACGAGGCCGCGCCCGAGGGTCCGGCCGGCGGCGTCCCGGATCACCACGGCATCGCCGCGCCCGAAACCGCCCTGGATCTTGATGACGCCGACGGGCAGGAGGCTCGCCCCGCCCTGGAGCGCGCGCGCGGCGCCGTCGTCGACGGTGAGAATGCCGCGCGGCTCGAGTGAGCCGGCGATCCAGGCCTTGCGCGCGGCCACGGGATTCGAGCCCGACAGGAACCAGCTGCAGCGCCCGCCCTTCAGGATGGATCCCAAGGGGTTCTTCGCGCGGCCATCGGCGATGACCATGTGGGTGCCGCCGCTGGCCGCGATCTTGGCGGCCTCGACCTTCGTTCGCATGCCGCCGCGTGACAGTTCGGACGCCGGCCCGCCGGCCATCGCTTCGATCTCGGGCGTGATGCGCTCGATCACCGGCAGGTGCCGGGCGTCGGGATCGGTGTGGGGAGGCGCCGTGTAGAGGCCGTCGATGTCGGAGAACAGCACCAGCACGTCGGCACCGATCATGGTGGCGACCCGCGCGGCGAGGCGGTCGTTGTCGCCGTAGCGGATCTCGCTCGTCGCTACGGTGTCGTTCTCGTTGACCACGGGCACGGCCCGGACCTCGAGGAGCTTGAGCACCGTCGCGCGGGCATTGAGGTAGCGACGCCGCTCCTCCGTGTCCTGGGGGGTCACGAGGATCTGGCCCGCCGCGATGCCGTGGTGGCCGAGGGCCTCCGACCAGTGCCGCGCGAGGGCGATCTGCCCCACGGCGGCGGCAGCCTGGCTCTCCTCCAGGCGCAGGGTGCCGGGCGGATACCCCAGCACCGTCCGTCCGAGGGCGATGGCGCCGGAAGAAACCACGAGCACGTCGGCGCCCCCGGCATGCAGATCCGCGATATCCTCGGCCAGGGCCGCGAGCCAGGCGTGGCGCAGGCGGCCACGCCCCCGGTCGACGAGGAGCGCCGAGCCGACCTTGATGACGATACGGCGAAAATCCTGGAGGCTGGGGGTGACCACGCGCGGGGAAACCATCGCCCCCTCGCTCACGGCTGCCATGCCTCGGCCGGCTGCGCCTCGGCCTCGGCGAGCTTGGCGTCCCCGATGGAGCGGGTGATCGCCCGCAGAGCGTCCTGAACGCCGAGTCCCGTGGCGGCGGAGAGGATCAGCGGCTTCTTTCCCGAGGCGCGTTTGAGGCGGGCGACCTGCTCCTTGAGGGTGTCGGGATCGACGACGTCGGTCTTCGACAGGGCGACGATCTCGGGCTTGTCCGACAGGCCGCCGCCATAGGCCTCGAGCTCCTTGCGTACGAGCTTGTAGGTCTTGCCCGCGTGCTCGTTGGTGGCTTCGACGAGATGCAGCAACACGCGGCAGCGCTCGACATGGGCGAGGAAGCGGTCGCCGAGGCCGACCCCGTCATGGGCGCCTTCGATGAGGCCGGGAATATCGGCCAGCACGAATTCGCGCTCGTCGGAACGCACGACGCCGAGTCCGGGATGCAGGGTGGTGAAGGGGTAATCGGCGATCTTGGGCTTGGCCGCCGTCACGGTCGCGAGGAAGGTGGACTTGCCGGCATTGGGCAGGCCGACGAGGCCCGCATCGGCGATGAGCTTCAGGCGCAGCCACACCCATTGCTCGTGGCCTTCGAGGCCCGGATTGGCGTGCTTCGGAGCGCGGTTGGTCGAGGTGGTGAAGTAGGCGTTGCCGAAGCCGCCGTTGCCGCCCTTGGCGAGGCGTACGCGCTGGCCGACATGGGTCATGTCGGCGATGAGGGTCTCGCCGTCCTCGGCCAGGATCTCGGTTCCGGCCGGCACCTTCAACACCACATCGGCGCCGTTGGCACCGTGCCGGTTCGAGCCCATGCCGTGCTCGCCCTTCTTGGCCTTGAAGTGCTGCTGATAGCGGTAGTCGATCAGGGTGTTGAGGCCGTCGACGCACTCGACCCAGACGTCACCGCCGCGGCCGCCGTCGCCCCCATTCGGGCCACCGAATTCGATGAACTTTTCGCGCCGGAAGGCCACGCAGCCGGCTCCGCCGTCACCGGAGCGTACGTAGACCTTGGCTTCGTCGAGGAATTTCACGGGACTGCTCGTCTCACTCAAACGGATCGAACGCGCGAAACGGTCTCGCGGGTCGGTTCCGGCAGGATGCCGGTGCTGGCGTCAGGCGCCGCTGCGACGGCATTTCCCGTCGAGGTTCAGGTATTGGATACTCCGAAGTCCCGCCTCGAACCATGCGCTGGAGGACTTGGCACCCTCGTATCCGTACAGAACGATGCGAATGGCGTCGTCGGGTGACACCAGAATGGGGGGTGATCCCGTCTCGAAGGTCCAGCGCGGTGACGGCGTGCCGTCACCGCCGAAAGTGGTTCGGGTCCCGTCCGCCTCGATCTGGTTGATCTGTGTGAAGGCCGGGGCCTCACCCTTGTGGGCGACGGCGAAGGTGAACCCCACCTTCGGGGCGCGGCCGACGAAGTTGTAGAACTCGCAGTACAGCATCGGCGGCGCGGGCTTGGCCGCGACTTCGACGGGTGTAGGCTCGGGCGCGCGGCCACGCAGGATGAAAGCGGCAAGCGCGGCCGAGACCATGGCTGCCGCACCGGACACGGCGAGGGTACGCTGCATCACCTCGATCCCATCGCTGCGGGTGGAGTGGGCCCCCACCTCAGACGACGAAAGGGAGGATGGATGCCCATCCTCCCCCACGCATGCCCCGATCGGCCGGAACCCCGGTCGATCGCGAGAGAATATTGCTTACTCGGCGGCTTCCTGCAGCGGCACGACGGTGACGAAGGCGCGGCCGCGCTTCGTCATGAACAGCACGCGGCCATCGGTCTTGGCGAACAGGGTGTGGTCCGTGCCCATGCCGACATTGGTGCCGGGGTGCCACTTGGTGCCGCGCTGGCGCACGATGATGTTGCCGGCGATGACGGCTTCCGAACCGAACTTCTTCACGCCGAGGCGCTGGCCGGCAGAATCGCGGCCGTTGCGGGACGAACCGCCTGCTTTTTTATGGGCCATTGTGGCTTACTCCGAAATCTCGAAAAACGATCTCGCCGTCAGGCGCTGATACCGGTGATGCGCACCACCGTGTGGTGCTGGCGGTGGCCCCGCTTGCGGCGCGAATTCTGCCGGCGGCGCTTCTTGAAGGCGATGACCTTCGCGTCGCGGCCATGGCTGACAATCTCGCCGGTGACGCTGATGCCCGAGAGCAGCGGAGCGCCGATCTGGGTGGCGCCGGCACCGTCGGCGAACAGAAGCACGTCCCCGAAGGTGATGGTGGAGCCGGCTTCGCCCTCGAGGCTGGCGATCGTGATGGTGTCGTTGGCGGCGACGCGATACTGCTTGCCGCCCGTCTTGATGACTGCGAACATCGTTCTCTCTCGTGTTCTCTGCCGGCCTCCAGCCCACCCAACGGGCAAGCCTGGACCGTCTTCTTGTTCAGGTCATCCGCGACACCGGATCGAGACCGGGCGCGAACGCGAAACGCGCGGACTTCGTCGAGGAAGCCGCGCATTGCGCCGGTGCATAGGCGTCGGGGGAACGATTTGTCAAGGCAATGCCGATTCGAGCGACGCGGCCGGCCTCGCGCGGGTGGCGGCGTTACCGCTTCGTCAGGCCGCCGAGCACGTTCCGGAGGATCGCGTTGCCGACCTCCGTCCCGACCTTGCGGGCCATGGAGCGGGCGGCGTTACCGATGACCTGTTCGGCCAGGCTCTGGGGCGGTCGCCGCCCGCCCTTGGCAGCCGGCTTCGTCCCGAAGACGCCGCCCAGGAGACCGCCAAGCATTCCCGTCAAGCCCCCTTCGGAGTGCTGCGCCGCCTCGGCCGCACCGGCATCGAGGCCCTTGCGCTTGGCCAGGATCTCGTAGGCGCTCTCGTTGTCCACGGCCGTGTCGTACTTTCCCCGCACGGGACTGTTCGCCATCAGGCCAGCGCGCTCGGCCGGGGTGATGGGACCGACGCGCCCTTGAGGCGGGGCGACGAGGGCGCGCTCGACGACAGAGGGCGTGCCCTTGGGTTCGAGGAAGCTCATCAGGGCTTCGCCGACGCCGAGTTCGGTGATGGCTTGTCCGACATCGAAGCCTGGGTTCTGTCGAAACGTCTCGGCCGCCGCCTTCACGGCGCGCTGGTCGCGGGGCGTGAAGGCGCGCAGCGCGTGCTGCACCCGGTTGCCGAGCTGACCGAGCACCGATTCGGGGACGTCGAGGGGGTTCTGGGTCACAAAGTAGACTCCCACCCCCTTGGACCGGATCAGGCGCACCACCTGCTCGACGGCGGACAGGAGGGCCTTGGGCGCATCGTCGAACAGCAGGTGCGCCTCGTCGAAGAAGAACACCAGCTTCGGCTTGTCGAGGTCGCCGACCTCCGGCAGCTGCTCGAACAATTCCGACAGCATCCACAGCAGGAAAGCCGCGTAGAGCCGGGGCCGCTGCATGAGCTTGTCGGCCGCCAGGATGTTGACGATGCCGCGCCCGTCGCGGTCGGTGCGCATGAAGTCGTTGAGGTCCAGGGCCGGCTCGCCGAAGAACCCGTCGCCGCCCTGGCTCTCGAGCATCAGAAGCTGGCGCTGGATGGCCCCGACGCTCGCCGCCGAGACGTTGCCGTACTGGCCCGAGACCGTCTTCAAGTTCTCGGAGACATACAGGAGGAGCGCGCGCAGGTCCTTCAGATCGATGACCGGCCATTGATTGTCGTCGGCGATCCGAAAGGCGATGTTGAGCACGCCCTCCTGGGTGTCGTTCAGTTCGAGGAGCCGCGCCAGGACGAGGGGTCCCATCTCGATGACCGTGGCGCGGATCGGATGGCCCTGGTCGCCGAACAGGTCCCAGAACACCACGGGGAAACGGTCTGGCTCGTAGGTGAGCCCGAGTTCCTCCGCCCGCTTGACGAAGACGGGTTTGGACTCGCCGGCCATCGCCAGACCCGACAGGTCGCCCTTGATGTCGGCGGCGAAGACCGGGACGCCGGCGTTGGAGAAACCCTCCGCCATCACCTGCAGGGTGACGGTCTTGCCGGTACCTGTGGCGCCCGCCACGAGGCCGTGGCGATTGGCGAGCCGCAGGGTCAGGGCTTCCGGCTTGGTGGCCCCATCCTTCAGCCGGGACTTGCCCACCAGGATCGTACCGTCGCTCTGCATGATCGCCCGCCCCCGAACCGCGAAGAGCCGCATGCCGCGTCGCGCGCTCCGGTTATGCCGCCGGGGCGCGGCATTTTCCAGCGGCCGCGTCCCGTGTGCGGCGACGCCCTTGATTTACGCGCGGCAAGGCCGGACAGACGGCAATCCGAACGTCCTGGAGCGACCCGAGATGGAAGAGTTGATTGCCCGCGTCACCACGGTGACCGGCCTGGACGCCGCGACGGCTCAAACGGCCATCGGCCACATCCTGGCCTTCCTCCAGAAGGAAGGGCCCGCCACCGAGGTGAGCCAGCTCCTCGCCACCCTGCCGGGCTCGGAGACCGCCATCGCGGACTCCAACGCGGGCGAAGGCGGCGGCGGCGGCTTGATGGGGATGCTCGGGGGCATGATGGGCGGCGGCGTGATGGCGCTTGGTCAGAAGCTCATGGCGGCCGGCGTCCCCATGGGCCAGATGCAGCCGCTGGGCCGCGAGCTGTTCGCCTATGGCCGCGAGCACGCCGGCGAAGATGTGATGGGCCCCATCGTCGGCTCGATCCCCGGCCTGAACCAGTTCGTCTGACCGCGCGTCCGGCTCCCTTCGGCGGCTATCCATGTCACGCCCGGCGAAGGAGGTCCGGCTAAGCGCATCAAAGCACTGGGGCGTCACGACAATCCTTGTCATAAAAGCGTGCGCGCCACGTGGTGATGTGATCTCCTGAAGGCACGAGGCCGGGGGCTCCAGGGTGAGCCCGCCTCGCTGGCCTCACAGGCGGATGCGACCATGGTCCCGAACTTCGCGCGCGATGCGTCCACGGCTTGGCTCACCGGCTGGGAAACCCATGTCCACGCCCCCTTCAGCCGCCTGAAGCGCAAGCGTGCGGAGGCGGGGTTCCCCGTGCCGCCAGGGTTTCAGGGACGCGCACTGATCCCGCCGGGCGCTGTTCCCATCAAGTTCAAACCACGCTTGAAGAAGCCCCTGCCGGCCCCCGGCCTCGACCCGAGCCTCGGACGCATCGGCAACCTCGAGGTGCGCCTGGCGACCTGCGTCTCCGAGATCCGCCGAGCGCAGCGCCTGCGCTACCGGGTGTTCTTCGAGGAGATGCAGGCGGTGGCCACCGGCCTGTCCCTGCTGTCGCGCCGGGACATCGACGCGTACGACGCCGTCTGCGACCATCTCCTCGTCATCGACCATGCCGCCACGGACGAGACGCCGTTCCGGCGCCCGCGGCCCAAGGTCGTGGGGACCTACCGTCTCCTGCGGCAGGACACGGCCGACCGGCATTTCGGCTTCTACACGGCCGGCGAATACGACATCACGCCCCTGCTCGCCGCTCATCCGGGCAAGCGCTTCCTCGAACTCGGCCGCTCCTGCGTGCTCAAGCCCTACCGGACCAAGCGCACGGTGGAACTGTTGTGGGCCGGGATCTGGTCCTACGTGCAGCACCACCGCATCGACGCCATGCTCGGCTGCGCCAGCCTGGAGGGGACGGACCCCGAGCGCCTCGCCCTTCCTTTAAGCTTTCTCCACCACCATGCCCGGGCCCCGGAAGGTTGGGGCGCGCGGGCGCTGCCCGAGCGCTACGTCGCCATGGACCGCCTGTCCCGCGAGGTTGTCGACCCCAAGGCCGCCCTCCAGTCCCTGCCGCCGCTGATCAAGGGCTACCTACGCGTCGGCGCCACGTTCGGCGACGGGGCGGTCGTGGATCACCAGTTCGGCACGACGGACGTCTTCGTGGTCCTGCCGGTCTCGGCCATCGCCGCGCGCTACCGCGATCACTTCGGCGCGGCAGCGGACCGAAAGGCAGCCTGACTCCGGCCCCTCGGCCACGCGGTCGCCACGCCGGGTTCGGTGGAGTCGGCTCAGTCGCGGGTGTCCGCGACCAACGCCGCCAGCCCTTCGCGGTAGGTCGGATAAGCGAGTTCGACGCCGAGCTCCTCACGGATGAGCCGGTTCCGCACGCGCTTGTTCTCGCCGTAGAAACTGCGCGCCATCGGGCTGAGGTCGGCGGTCTCGAAATCGATCTCGGGCGGCAGGGGCAGACCGGTCAGGGCGGCCGCGTATTCGGTCACCACCTGCGGCGGCGTCGGCGCGTCGTCGGTGACGTTGTAGACCGCTCCGGCGCGGGGCCGGTCGAGGGAGGCGAGCAGCGTGGTGGCGATGTCGTCGACGTGGATGCGGTTGAACACCTGCCCCGCCTTGATGATGCGCTGCGACTTGCCCTGGCGCAGCTTCACGATGGGGTTGCGGCCCGGCCCATAGATGCCGGACAGGCGAAACACCTGCACGGTCTTGGCGGAGTCCCGCCCGAGGGCGAGCCACGCCTCCTCCACGGCGAGGCGCGCAAGGGAGCGCCGGCTCGTCGGGCGCGGCTCCGTCGCCTCGTCGATCCAGGCCCCCTGCTGGTCACCGTAGACGCCGATGGTGGAGAGGTAGCCGATCCAACCGATGCGGCTGGCCCGGATCGCATCGCCGTAGCGGGCCAGCACCGTGTCGCCGTCCCCGGCAGGGGGAGCCGAGATCAGGAGCACGTCCGTCTCGGCGAGGTCGGCGGCGATGCGGGCATCGTCCCCGTCCGGCCCGAACGTCCGCATCGCGACGCCGTCGAGGCCGGCGCCCGCCCGCGACGGATCGGTGACCGTGGCGCGAACCTGCGCGAACCGCCCGGAGGCCCGCTCGACGAACCGGCGCGCCGTGAAGCCGAGGCCGAAGACGAAGAGGTTCATGGGATCCAGGTGTCCTGCCTAATCCGGGTTCGCCGGGTGCTGCGCGAGGGCGTTCTGCCATTCCGCGCGCACCGCGTCATCCGTCTCGTCGGCGCCGACGCGCGCGAACGCGACGCGGAGGGCGGCCCCGTCGAGGAGGCGGCCGCTCGCCCAGACGGCGGCGCCGCGAACGAGGGGCGAGGCGTCGGTTAGACAGCGCATCGCTTCCGGAGCCAGGGCGGCCGAACCGGAATTGCCGATGGCGATGAGAACGTTGCGCAGGAAGTTGTCGCGGCCGGTGCGCTTGATCGGCGTCCCGGCGAAGCGCACCCGGAACGCCGCATCGTCGAGACGGGCAAGTTCGGCGAGCGGCGGGGCGGCGAGATCGATCCGCGCGGCGAGGCGCGCTTCGCCCGCCGTCGCGGCGAACTTGTTCCACGGGCAGACGGCGAGGCAGTCGTCGCAGCCGAAGATGCGATTGCCGATGGCGGCGCGGAACGCGTGCGGGATCGGGCCCTGATGCTCGATGGTGAGGTAGGAGATGCAGCGCCGCGCATCGAGGCGGTAGGGCTCCGGAAAGGCGTCGGTCGGGCAGATGTCGAGGCAGCGCCGGCACGATCCGCAATGGTCGCCTTCGGGCTCGTCCGCGACGAGTTCGGCCGAGGTGTAGATCGCCCCGAGCAGGAGCCAGTTGCCGTGGGTGCGGGAGACGAGGACCGTGTGCTTCCCCTGCCAGCCGAGACCGGCCGCCTCGGCCAGCGGCTTCTCCATCACGGGCGCGGTGTCGACGAACACCTTCACCCGGACGTCGCCCTTGGCCGAGAGGTAGCCGCCGAGCTCCTTCAGCTTGCCCTTCATCACCTCGTGATAATCGCGCCGTTGCGCATAGGCGGCGATGGCCCCCCGGTCGGGCCGGGTCAGGGCCCCGAGGGGGTTCTCCTGCGGCGTATAGCTCATGGAGAGCACGATCACGCTGCGCACGCCCGGCCAGAGGGTTGCCGGATCGGCACGCTGATCGGCCCGGTCCTGCATCCAAGCCATGCCGCCGTGATGCCCGGCCGCGAGCCAGGCCGGCAGGCGCTCCATCAGGGCCGGCACCGCGTCGGGTCGGGTGACGCGAAAGCCGTCGAAACCGAGGTGGCGGGCGCGGGCCTCCACGGCCCGGCGCAGTGCGTCGCCCGCCAGAAGCTTCCTCGGCGGCCGGACCGTCATGGGGGCATCCGTCAGAAGTCGAGATCCGCGTAGTGGTCGGCGGGGGCCATGCCCGGCACGCGGTCCGCCAGGAGGGTGCGGAAGCAGGGGCGCGACTTCACCCGCGCGTACCAGTCCCGCGCCGTCTCGTCCTCGTCCCAGGGCACGTCGCCGAGGTGGTCGACACAGGACAGATGGGCGGCGGCGGCGAGATCCGCATAGGTCAGATGGTCGCCCGCGATCCATTTGCGGCGGGACATGAGGTAGCCGATGTATTTCAGGTGATAGCGCACGTTGGTGCGCGCCGCCCGGATGGCGTTCATGTCCGGCGGCCCGCCCCCGGCGGCACTGTTCATGAAGCGTTTGAAGATCTTTTCCGTGACGAGGTAGCCCGTCACTTCCGCGTCGAACTTCACCAGGAACCAGTCGAGGAGCCGGCGCACCTCGACGCGGGCCGCCGTGGTCTCGGGCAGGAGCCGCCGGCCGCTGAGCCCGAGGCCGCGCGTCTCGTCGAGGTACTCGGCGATGATCCCGGCCCCCGGCACCGCCAGGCCCGATTGCTCGACCAGAACCGGCGTGGTGCCGGCCGGATTGATGATGAGGAACGCGTCCCGCCGCTCCCAGGGGCGTTCCTCCAGCAGGGAGGGCTCCATCCCCATCTCGGCGAGCACGAGGCGGATGAAGCGCGAATGGGGGCAGAAGGGGGAGTGGTGAAGCGTCGCCATCGAGGCCGTTCGGACGGGGGAAGCTGCCGGGGACGAGCCGTATCGGGCCCCTCGCAGAGGGTCGCCTGTCGAGACTTATGTCCCGATCGTTGCCGCCTCATTAACACGCTCGACCAAACACGGTAACCGTCCGTCAACCGCGAGGGTCGAAAGCTGCCCCTCGCCCGAGGACCGAACCCGGCGTGCGGCGTCTCGAATCGCGCCGCGACAAATTTTTCCAATCACCGATACGAGGCGATACCATGATGGACGCGATGAGCATCGCGAAGGCGGTCGTCCTCGCCGTCGTCGAGGGGGCGACGGAGTTCATCCCCGTCTCCTCCACAGGACACCAGCTCCTCGTCGGCCACTTCATCGGTTTCGAGTCGCCCAACAACACGTTCGAGGTGCTGATTCAGCTCGGGGCCATCCTGGCGATCCTGGCGGTGTATTTCGGACGTCTGCTCGGGATCGCCAAGGCCCTGCCGCACGATCCCAACGCCCGCCGATTCGTCCTTGGCATCCTCATCGCGTTCCTGCCGGCGGCCATCGTCGGCGGCCTGTTCTCGAAATACATCAAGTACTATCTCTTCAACCCGTGGATCGTGTGCGCGACGCTGGTGGCCGGCGGACTCGTCCTCCTGGTCCTCGACGAGACCGACCTCGAGGTGAAGAAACGCGACGTGTTCGACTTCTCCCTGCCGATGGATCTCAAGATCGGCCTGTTCCAGTGCCTCGCGATGATCCCCGGCGTCTCGCGCTCGGGCGCCACCATCGTGGGCGCCATGCTGATGGGCGCCGACAAGCGTTCGGCCACGGAGTT
>Ga0182227_1000097_pt1 | contig 12127 bp, 13 predicted proteins | sample G6R1MG_18_FD_129659 | JGI IMG/M metagenome (GOLD analysis project Ga0182227, IMG submission 129659) | Miscanthus phyllosphere microbial communities from Michigan, USA - G6R2_MAIN_07NOV2016_LD1 MG | ecosystem: Host-associated > Plants > Phyllosphere > Phylloplane/Leaf | place: USA: Michigan... | reverse complement strand
ATCGTTCCTCACGCTCCAGCGTGGGAATGCAGTTCACGACGCTCTGCGTCGCAAGAGGACGTGGAGCGCCCAGACCGGCGTACCCACGCGGAGCATGGGTACGATAGTGTTATTCCTGCCGACGATCGTTCCTCACGCTCCGGCGTGGGAATGCAGTTCACGACGCTCTGCGTCGCAAGAGGACGTGGAGCGCCCAGACCGGCATGCCCACGCTGGAGCATGGGCACGATGGCGTTGTCCGGACGTCTACCGGCGTGATGGCATGGGTTCAACCCACCCTGAATTTCCCCACCAGTGTCTGCAGGTGCGTTCCCAGCCTGGCGAGTTCGACGCTGGAGGTTGCGGTTTGCTCGCTGGCTGCAGCGGTCTGTTCGGAGATGTCGCGTACGCTGATGACGTTACGGTTGATCTGTTCGGCGACTACGCTCTGTTCCTCGCTGGCGGTAGCGATCTGTTCGTTCATGTGCTGGATCGTCGCAACGGTGCGGGTGATCTGCTCCAGTGCGCCACCCGCGCGACGGCTCAGCTCAACCGTGTTGTCGGTCAGGGTGCGGCTGTTATCCAGGGTGGTTGCGACTTGTTGGGTGCCGGTTTGCAGGGCGGCGATCAGCTCTTCGATTTCCTCGGTGGACTTTTGCGTGCGTTGCGCCAGACCACGGACTTCATCGGCAACCACCGCGAAGCCGCGCCCGGCCTCTCCCGCGCGGGCTGCCTCGATGGCCGCATTGAGGGCCAACAGGTTGGTCTGCTGTGAAACAGACTTGATCACATCCAGAACGCCAACGATCTTGTTGCTTTCCTGCTTGAGCGCGCTCATCGACTGCGTGGAGTTCAGCACCTCAAGAGCCAGTTGCTCGATCTGACTGATTGCCTGCCCGACCACTTCATCGCCACTGCGCGCCTGTTGATCCGCCTGAGCGGCCGCCTGCGACGCTTCCTGCGCATTGCGCGCGACTTCCTGCACGGTTGCGGCCATTTCATTCATGGCCGTGGCCACCTGATCGGTTTCGTCTTTCTGACTGGTGACCCCGATGCAGGTCTGCCTGGTCACTGCTGACAATTGCTCGGCCGCGCTGGCGATCTGCGATACGCCCTCGCTGATGCCGCCAACCAGTTCGCGCAGGCTGATGGTCATGGTCTGCATGCTGCGTTGCAACTGACCCATTTCGTCACGGCGTGTGACCGATATGTCCCGACTCAGGTCGCCCTGGGCGATGCGTGCTGCGGCCCCCAGAGTCTGCTGCAACGGCACGGTGATCTGCCGGGTCATGATCCAGGCGGCAAGCAATCCGATCAGCAATGCCAGGCCTGCAACACTGCTCAGCATGGCGCTGGAGTTGGCCGCCTCGCTGTCACGCTGGGCAGTCTGCAGGCGGTTCAGCGCCGCGACGGAGTCCAGCAGCGTTTCGCCAAGACCTTCCATGATTTCCTGATCCGCTTCGGCCTTGGTCTGTATCTGCTTGAACTCGCCAAGCCGTTCCCGATAACTCTGCAAGGCGGCGGTCGCCGGGGTTAGGCCCTGAAGGCTTTCATTGCCCTGATCCTGAGCGATCTGCCCGATCTCCTTGAGCGCTTCGTCGATGGCCGCAATGGCCGCGTGCTCATCCGCGTCGCGGGTGGTGAAGGTATACGCCTGCACCTGATAACGAGCGGTCTGCACCTGCTGCCTCAGTTGGGAAATGTTGGTGAACTCCTCCATCCGCTCGCTGCTGTCCTGTTCCTGGCTGACGCTTTTGAGTACCTCTACCTCAACCTGCGCGATGGCCTGCAAGGCCTGTTCGGACGTCTGCTCCAGGCGCGCGCGTATCTGGTTGCGGGTTTGTCGGTTGGTGCGAACGTCCGCGAAGGTCTTTTCCAGCCTGTTCAGCATCTCGAACTGGCCGTTTAGCAGCTTGATGGTTGCCTCCTCCTCACTCTGTGTGTGCAGCAGGGTGAGTTGGGCTTTCATTTCATTGAGCTTTTCTGTGACCAGCGCGGTGCTCTCCGGCGTTTTTTCGACGCGGTCGGTGATTCGCTCGGCGCGCAGGTCTTTGGTCAGACCGTTGAGCTGGGCGATGTCCGAGAGCGACTCCGAGCGGTCGATCATGGTGTACAGGCCATGCCAGCCGGTCAGTGTGATGATCAGCGTCAATAGCAGCACCAGGCCGAAACCCAGGGACAGCTTGAATCTCACGTTCATGTTGCCGAGCGCTTGATTGATCAGTCGGAACATTGGAATCTCCTGCAATGAGCGAACAAAAGCACGTTCCGAACCCGTCGGGACGTGCGTTGTGAGCGCATCGGCGTGGTGACTCATTGCGTGACCTGAGAAGGTCGTAGGAGATTTCCGAGTACGAAGGAGGGGTGAACGCTGTCACATTTAGTTGGGGAAAATGGCCCGCGCCGAGTGCGGGCGCGGGCTGTGTGCTGACAGGTCAGACGGTGAAGCGGCTCACCAGCACCTGAAGGTGGTTGCCCAGTCTTGCGAGTTCTACGCTGGAAGCCGCGGTTTCTTCACTGGCCGCCGATGTCTGCTCGGACACGTCGCGGACGTTGATGATGCTGCGGTTGATCTCTTCGGCGGTGGCGCTCTGTTCTTCGGCGGCGGCGGCGATCTGCTGATTCATCGCCTGGATCGCCGAGACGGTTTTGGTGATGCTTTCCAGCGATCCTCCGGCCCGACGTGTCAGTTCCACGCTGCTGGTGCTCAGCTCGCGACTGCTGTCCATGACGGTTGTGGCCTGCTGTGTGCCGCTTTGCAGGCCGGCAATCAGTGCTTCGATCTCTTCGGTGGATTTCTGCGTGCGCTGCGCCAGACTGCGCACCTCATCGGCAACCACAGCAAAGCCCCGACCGGCCTCACCGGCGCGGGCTGCCTCGATAGCGGCGTTCAATGCCAGCAGGTTGGTCTGTTCGGCGACCGATTTGATGACGTCCAGCACGCTGCCGATCTTGTCGCTTTCCTGTTTCAGCGCGCCCATCGCTTCGCTGGAGTTGCCCACCGCGGAGGCAAGACGTTCGATTTGCGCAATGGCCTCGTTGACCACTCGTTCGCCATCACGGGCCTGACGGTCTGCCGCCACTGCTGCTTCCGAGGCTTCCTCGGCGTTGCGCGCAACCTCCTGAACCGTTGCCGTCATTTCATGCATGGCGGTGGCGACCTGATCGGTTTCGACCTTCTGGCTGTTGACTCCGGCGCTGGTCTGCTCGGTGACCGCTGACAGCTCTTCCGCCGCGCTGGCGATCTGGGTGACGCCATCGCGAATCCCGCCGACCAGCTCACGCAGGCTCACCGTCATACGTTGAATCGTGGCCTGCAGTTTGCCCAGTTCGTCCTTGCGATCAACCTTGAGGTTGCGACTCAGGTCGCCCGAGGCCACCCGCTCCACTACTTCGAGGGTCTCCTGCAACGGGGTGGTGATCTGGCGAGTGATGACCCACGCCGCGAGAATGCTCAGCATCAGCGCCAACGCCGTAGCGGCAGCGATCATCGTGACCGACTTGGCGCTGTCTGCGTCACGGCTCTTGTTCTGCCGGATGATCAGGTCGTTGCTGGTGTCGAGCATGCTGACGCCCAACGTGGTCATTTTATCCAGTGCGGCCTTGGAGGCGGCCTGGGCATCGCGGTAGCGGCCCACAGCCGCGCGGTATCCATTGAGCCCGGCGATGGCCTGTTGCAGCATGGGCGAATAAGTGGAAGAAATGTCGCCAGCCAGCGTGTTGATCCCGGTCACCGCGTCATCGATGGCCTTATTGGCGTCTTTTTCGAAATCGGGACGGCCGCTGTAGGTGTAACCACGTACCTGAAAACGCGCCTGCTGAATCAGCTTGCTGACGCCGACGATGCCATTGAAGGCCAGGATGTTATCTTCCTTGAGCAGTTCGGCTTCGATCCTGTCGGCCTGATCCACCGCTTTGTCGGCGTTTTCGCCCATCTGGCTGCGGCTCGCTTCGCGGGTTTCGATCGCCTTGCTCATGTCCTCAAACGACTGGCGATAGTCGCGGGTGGCCTGAATCTGGGCATCCAGCAACTGCAGGTTCTCGGGGGATCGCAGCAGGTTCCTGGCGATTTGCAGTGCAGCGTCCAGCTGATCGAGTGTACTTCTGACCTTCGCTGCGGTCTCTGCGTTGTACAGCGCCTCGTAGCTCATACGGTTGATGCGCAACTGAAGGGTCAGCTCATTGACCTGCGCAATCGCAGTAACACGGTCCCCTCGATCGATCAGAGCCTGATTGCTGAACCAGCCGGTGGCCGAAATCATCAGCGTCATCAACAGCACCAGGCCAAAGCCGATCGCCAATTTCAGGCTGACACTCGCATTGGCGAGGCTTTTGGATAACCCACGAGACATGATCACTCCTTGACGTCTTTTGCTCTAAGTATGCAATTGCATCGGCCAGTTATCGGTTAACTGAAGCGATTGAGTCGACACTGACAGCTTAGAACAAGCGGGCGAGAAGGGCCGTTACAGCGGTTTCGACGCGCAGGATACGTTCGCCCAATTGCACGGGCTGCAAACCCGACTGACGCAACAGATCGATTTCGTAGGGTATCCAGCCCCCTTCAGGGCCGATGGCCAGCGTGACTTGCTCTGTGACCGCACGAGGGCAGGCGGGGAAATCACCGGGATGGCCAACCAGGCCCAGTGTGTCGAGCGCGATCTGTGGCAAGCGATCTTCAACGAAAGGCTTGAAGCGCTTTTCGATCACAATCTCAGGCAGCACCGAATCGCGCGCCTGTTCCAGGCCCAGAATCAGTTGCTCGCGGATGGCTTCAGGCTCTAGAAACGGCGTCTGCCAGAAGCTTTTTTCCACCCTGTAGCTGTTCAGCAGGATGACTTTCGGCACGCCCATGGTCGCGACGGTCTGAAACACCCGGCGTAACATCTTGGGACGTGGCAACGCCAGCAGCAGGGTGAGCGGCAGTTTTGCCGGCGGAGCACTCTGCAGTTCGACACGCAGCTCTGCCTCATGGGGTTCAAGGCGCAGCAGTTCGGCATTGCCCAGCAGGCCGTTGACGCGGCCCACCCGCACACTGTCGCCGACCTCTGCGCGGTGCACCTCCTGCATGTGCTTCAGACGACGATCACGCAGGACCACCCGGTCAGCCGCAATGAAATCGGCTTCCTCAAGCAGCAGCAGGTTCACGGTGTGGTCGCGGGTGGCTGGTCCTGCTTGTCAGCGTCCTCGGTCTCATCGTCCGGATGTTCGCCACGCTTCTTGATCATCGTGCTGCACAGTACGCCCAGCTCGAAGAGCAGCCACATTGGCACCGCCAGCAGCGTCTGCGAGAAGATGTCCGGCGGCGTCAGGATCATGCCGACCACGAAGCAGCCGATGATCACGTAAGGGCGGATCTTCTTCAGGTATTTGACGTCGACGATGCCGATCCACACCAGCAACACCACGGCCACCGGGATTTCGAAGGCCACGCCAAAGGCGAAGAACAACGTCATCACGAAGTCCAGGTAACTGGCGATGTCGGTCATCATCGAAACGCCTTCCGGCGTTACGCTGGCGAAGAAGTGGAAAATCAGCGGGAAGACCAGAAAGTAGGCAAACGCCATGCCTGCGTAGAACAGGATGATACTCGACACCAGCAGGGGCACCGCGACGCGCTTCTCGTGCTTGTACAGGCCTGGCGCGATAAAGCCCCAGATCTGATGCAGGATGACCGGCATGGACAGAAACAGCGCGACCATCATGGTCAGCTTGAACGGCGTGATGAACGGCGAGGCCACATCGGTGGCGATCATCGTTGCGCCTTCAGGCAGATAGACTCGCAGCGGCGCCGAGACCAGTGTGTAGATCTTCTGCGTGAAGTAGAACAGGCCGGCAAAAATCAGGAACACTGCCGCAACACAACGCAACAGACGTGTACGCAACTCGGTGAGGTGCGAGATCAGCGGCATTTGCTGATCGTTTTCCGGGATATCAGCGCTCATGGTGCTCGCGGTGGCAATGACGAATCGTGGGCGGGAGGCGTCGGGACCGGTGTGCCGGCGTCAGCCGGTTTCGCGGTTTTCTCCAGCGACAGCTCGGTCTTCGGCGCCGCAGGTTGTGCCGGGCCGATTTCGTGGTGTGCGGCTTCATCGTGCGCGGGGCTTGCCGCTTCGGCTGCTGCCGGTGCGGGCGACGGGTTTACCGGCTCGGAGCCGTTCTCGGGCGGCTGATTGGGCGCGAACATTTTGCGCGCTTCGTCTTCCAGCGAAAGAATGTGCTCGTTATGCAACTGCCGACGAATCTCGTCAGCCCCGATTTCACGTTCAACTTCCTGTTTGATCGCATTGAAGCTGCGCTTCAACCGACCGATCCATAAGCCTGCGGTGCGTGCAGCACCCGGCAGGCGCTCGGGACCCAGTACCAGCAAGGCAACCAGGCCAACGAGCAGCAGTTCAGAGAAGCTGATACCGAACATGGGCTTAAACCTGGTCTTTGCGGATCGGCTCGTCGACTTTGTGCGCCTGAGCGTCAATAGTGTGTGGCTGATTCAGCGGCGAGCCCTGTGGCGCTGGCTGGGCCTGCTGGGGTTGAGGTGCAGGCTGTTCGGCTGGCTTGTCGTCGTCATTCATCGCCTTGCGAAAGCCCTTGATCGATTCGCCGACGTCGCTGCCCAGGCCCTTGAGTTTCTTGGTCCCGAAAACCAGTACAACGACGATCAGGATGACGATCCAGTGTTTCCAGTCAAAAATACCCATGAAACAGTCCTCGTAAAAGATTTCAAGCTTGAAAGGGGAGAGCGTTACTCTGCCGTGCGAGCGGCTTTTTCCGCGTGGCCGGACAAGCCGAATCGGCGGTCCAGTTCATCGAGCACGGCCTGCGGGTGCTGACCCAGCGCGGCGAGCATCACCATGCTGTGGAACCACAGGTCAGCGGTTTCATAAATCACGTCACTGCAATCACCGCTGACCGCAGCGTCCTTGGCAGCGATGATGGTCTCGATCGACTCTTCGCCGAGCTTTTCCAGAATCTTGTTCAGGCCCTTGTGATACAGGCTTGCGACATAGGAGCTGTCGGCAGCGGCGTCCTTGCGTGATTCCAGCACTTCGGCCAGACGGGACAACGTATCAGTCATGTTCAATGGCCTGCCTGGTAAATAGCATCAGGATCTTTCAGAACCGGGTCTACGGTCTTCCAGCCTGAATTTTCATACACTCGGTAGAAGCAACTTTCGCGGCCGGTATGGCAAGCGATGCCACCGATCTGCTCGACCATCAGGATAATGACGTCGGCGTCACAGTCCAGGCGCAGTTCATGCAGCTTTTGCACATGACCCGATTCTTCACCTTTGCGCCAGAGTTTGCCACGCGAACGCGACCAATAGATGGCACGGTTCTCGGACGCCGTCAGGCTCAGGGCCTCGCGGTTCATCCAGGCCATCATCAATACCCGGCCGGTCTTGTGATCCTGAGCAATTGCAGGCACCAGACCGTCGCTGTTCCAGTGAATCTCGTCCAGCCAGTCTTTCATATCTACTCCGGCAGCCGGCGTTCATGCCCGGCGGATTGAACAGTGTGCCAGCGCCATCCGCTGCTGGCTATCGGCGAACGATCAGATACAGCCCGGCGATGAGCATGATCGCCGCCGGCCACGCGGTGAGCGTCAGCAACTGGGTAGCGGCCTCGCTCATCACCCAGCCCTGTATCGCGCCGCCGACCAGCAATGCCGCGCCGATCAGCCGCAGGACCGGCTCGTCCTTGCGATCGTGCCACGGGCGCGGCGGATCCGAGGCGTGCGGGCGGGACATGCGCTCCAGCAGGTCACGGGTCATGCCCGCGATGTGCGGCAGTTGCTCGACCTGTGATTGCAGATTGCCCAGCAGGGTCTTCGGGCTGACCCGTTCGCGCATCCAGCGCTCCAGATAAGGCTGCGCGGTGCTCCACAGGTCCAGATCAGGGTACAACTGACGACCCAAGCCTTCGATATTGAGCAGGGTCTTTTGCAGCAGAACCAGTTGCGGCTGGACTTCCATATTGAAGCGGCGCGCGGTCTGGAACAGACGCATCAGCACCTGGCCGAAGGAAATATCCTTGAGCGGCTTCTCGAAAATCGGCTCGCAGACCGTGCGGATGGCCGCTTCGAATTCATTGAGCTTGGTCTCTGCCGGCACCCAGCCCGAATCGATGTGCAGTTGCGCAACGCGACGATAATCTCGTTTGAAAAAGGCAAACAGGTTACGCGCCAGATAATCCTGATCTTCCGGGGTCAGACTGCCGACGATACCGCAGTCGATGGCAATGTACTTCGGCGCCCACGGGTTGACCGTGCTGACGAAAATGTTGCCGGGGTGCATGTCGGCGTGGAAGAAACTGTCGCGAAATATCTGCGTGAAGAAAATCTCCACACCGCGCTCGGCGAGCAGTTTCATGTCGGTGCGCTGATCGGCCAGCGCGGCCAGATCGGTTACCTGAAGCCCGTAGATGCGCTCCATGACCAGCACTTTCGGGCGGCACCAGTCCCAGTAGACTTGTGGCACGTAAAGCAGGTCGGAGCCTTCGAAATTGCGCCGCAACTGGCTGGCGTTGGCCGCTTCACGCAGCAGGTCGAGTTCGTCGTAGATGGTCTTTTCATAATCCATCACCACCTGCACCGGGTGCAGCAGGCGGGCATCGGCGGAGACGCGTTCGGCGGTGCGGGCGAGAATGAACAGCCACGCCAGATCCTGGCCGATGATCGGCTTGAGGCCGGGGCGTACCACTTTGACCACGACTTCTTCGCCGGTCTTCAGGCAGGCGGCATGCACCTGAGCGACCGAAGCGGATGCCAAAGGCTTCTCGTCAAAGCGGCTGAACACGTCACAGATGCGCGCGCCGAGCTGTTCTTCGATCAGCTTGATCGCCAGTTGCTGATCGAACGGCGGCACGCGGTCCTGCAGCAGCATCAGTTCGTCGGCGATGTCCTCGGGCAACAGGTCGCGCCGGGTGGACAGCAATTGCCCGAACTTGATGAAAATAGGCCCCAGGTCCTGCAGCGCCAGACGAAAGCGTACGCCCCGGCTCAGCTCGGATTTGCGCCGTGGCAGCCAGCGCCAGGGCAGCACGAAACGCAGCGCGAGCATCCACCACGGCAGGGGCAGGGCGAACAACAGGTCATCGAGGCGATAGCGGATAACGACACGTTGAATGCGAAACAGACGGCGGACGGCAAGCAGCTTCATGCGTTATCGCTGGTATTGAGGGAGTGGGCAAGGCGGGCAAAGCGCGCCTCGAGGCGTTCCAGATCGAGCTTGATCTGGTCGAGTTCGGCGAATCGTGCTTCGGCTTCGTGTTTGCCCACCAGCGTGCGCGATTCTTCGCTGAGGTAGTCGGCAACGTTCTGGCTGAGGCTGTTGAAGCTTTCCCGCGTCCAGCGCCCACTGTTGCGCAGGTGGCTGCTGAACAACTGGCTGGCCACCGGGCCGATCCAGTTGGACAGTTCGTGTTCCCAGTCCAGCTCCAGGTCCTGAAGAATGCCGACCAGTTCCAGCAGCGCGCCGCTGTCACCGTCGAGTTCTACATCCGGGCCGTGCAACACAGCGGTTTTGTCTTTGCTCAGGGCCAGGCGCACCAGGCTGGAAGCCGGCGCGCGCAGGGTGCAGTCAGCCTCGGCAGCCCAGTCAGCGGCGAGCAGCAAGCCTTCGTCGCTGGGCAGGATGAACAGCTTCAGGGACGGATCGCGACAGTCCACCGCAATGACACGTCCGGACAGACGCGCCATGCGTGGCAGCGCGGTGCTGTCCAGGCGCAGCACCCGATTGATGCCGTGCTCGATGCTGGCGAGCAGCCCCCGGAGCAACATCAGGGTTTGATACCGCGATGCAGGGCCACGACGCCGGCAGTCATGTTGTGATAGGTCACGCGGTCAAAACCGGCTTCTACCATCATCGACTTGAGGGTTTCCTGGTTGGGGTGCATGCGGATCGATTCGGCCAGATAACGGTAGCTTTCCGAGTCATTGGTGACCAGCTTGCCCATCAACGGCATGAACGCGAACGAGTAGGCGTCGTAGGCCTTGGACATCAGCTTGTTGGTCGGCTTGGAAAACTCCAGTACCAGCAGACGACCACCCGGCTTGAGCACGCGCAGCATGGAACGCAGGGCGTCTTCCTTGTGCGTCACGTTGCGCAGGCCGAACGCGATGGTCACGCAGTCGAAATGGTTGTCCGGGAATGGCAGCTTTTCGGCGTCTGCCTGGACGAACTCGACGTTGCCCGACACACCCAGGTCCAGCAGGCGGTCACGGCCGACCTTGAGCATGGAGGCGTTGATATCAGCCAGTACCACCTGGCCGGTCGGACCGACCAGGTTGGAGAATTTGCGGGTCAGGTCGCCCGTACCGCCAGCAATATCCAGCACGCGGTTGCCGGTGCGGACGCCGGACAGCTCGATTGCGAAACGCTTCCACAGGCGATGCATACCGCCGGACAGCAGGTCGTTCATCAGGTCGTACTTGGCCGCTACCGAATGGAAAACCTCAGCGACTTTTTCTGCCTTCTGGCTTTCCGGTACATTTTTGTAACCGAAGTGAGTCGTAGGTTCGGCATCGCTGCCTTTGCGCTGATCGTTCATATCGCTTCACCGGAATAGAGTGCGGGTCATTCTAATCGCCAAGGCCGGCTTTGTCTTGACAAGGCTCACCTGCAACGCTTTCTTGGATGCGGGCGGGTGTATATAGTTGCGCCGCATTTCATATGACGATCAAGGAAGCCTCCGATGGCCAAGATAACCGTTGAACGCCCGCACGCCCTGGGCCTTGAGAAGGCTCGCGAAAAGGCCGAGCAACTGGTCGAGAAGCTGTCCACCCGATACGGACTGGCTCACGAATGGGCTGGCGATACCGTAAAACTGGAGGGCAAGGGAGCCAAGGGTGAGGTCGAGGTCGAAGAGGCTTTGATCCGCGTCAACATCGAGCTGAACTTCATCCTGTCGGCCATGAGCGGTTCGATCAAGACAGAAGTCGAGCGCGTTCTGGACAAGGCGCTCGCTGCCTGAGCGTTGTACGCAGCCCATTTTTTTCTTCGCCGCCGTATGCCCATGCGCTCTTTTGTGAGCGCAAATCGACAGAATCGAGCGTGCTTTCGACCTTAGAGTCGCAAAGGCCTTGAACCGGGTCTGTATCCCGTCTAAACATGATGTAGACACGCTCTTTGCCAGGTTCGATGAGCTGACGGCATTGCTCGAGCGTGTCGGGCCGATAAAAGCTCGAACGCTGCGTGCCGAAACGACTCGGGTGTTCCAAGTCTGGACGATAAGGAGAACAGGATGGCTGGCAAGAAAAAAACCGACAAAGATGGCAGCTCCTGGATGGGCGAGGTTGAGAAGTACTCTCGTCAGATCTGGCTGGCTGGTTTGGGCGCGTATTCCAAGATCAGCAATGACGGCAGCAAGCTTTTCGAGACCCTGGTGAAGGACGGCGAAAAAGCCGAGAAGCTGACCAAGGCCGAAGCGCAGAAGCAGCTCGATGACGTCAAGAGCACCAGCAAGTCGGCCAAGTCCCGTGTGGACGACGTGAAAGACCTTGCGGTTGGCAAGTGGAACGAGCTGGAAGAGGCTTTCGACAAGCGTCTGAATGGCGCGATTTCACGCTTGGGTGTGCCGAGTCGCACTGAGGTGCAGGCGCTGCACAGCAAGGTCGACCAGCTGAGCCGACAGATCGAGCTATTGGTGGGCGCGAAAGCCAAACCGGCTGCCTCGCGCACTGTGGCGGCCAAACCGGCAGCGGCGAAGAGCGCGGCAAAACCGTTGGTCGCTGCTGCCAAACCTGTCGCCAAAGTGGCGGACAAGAGTGTAGCGGCCAAGCCAGCCGTCAAGAAAGTAACGGCCAAGCCCGTCGAGGCTGCCAAAAAGCCTGCCGCAGCGAAAAAACCAGCGGTAAGAAAGCCAGCCGCCAAACCTGCGGCCAAGCCTTCTACGCCGGCCGCATCGGAAAAACCCGCGATTCAGTCCTGATACCCGGCTGCAACAAAGAAGACCGGACGCAGAGCGTCCAGAACGGCATACCCACGCGGAGCATGGGTACGATGGTGTTCTTACGGGCGACTATCGTTCCTCACGCTCCAGCGTGGGAATGCAGTGGGTGACGCTCTGCGTCACAGATCTACGCCGCAACCGTGTTCAGGGATGACGCAGAGCGTCCAGAGCGGCATACCCACGCGGAGCATGGGCACGAT
>Ga0182227_1000096_pt1 | contig 12146 bp, 8 predicted proteins | sample G6R1MG_18_FD_129659 | JGI IMG/M metagenome (GOLD analysis project Ga0182227, IMG submission 129659) | Miscanthus phyllosphere microbial communities from Michigan, USA - G6R2_MAIN_07NOV2016_LD1 MG | ecosystem: Host-associated > Plants > Phyllosphere > Phylloplane/Leaf | place: USA: Michigan... | reverse complement strand
CTGGTCGCCGATGAGGGCGATGGCGCGGCTGTAGGTCTCGGCCGCCTCCTCGTACTTCTTGCGCGAGCGCTGGACGTTGCCGAGCGCCGTGATCACGTCGATGTCGTTGGGATGGGCCTTCATGGCCGCATCGAGGTGCTGCAGCGCCTCGTCGCCCTTGCCCATCTGTTCGAGGTTGAGGCCGATCTGCACGTCGGCGTTGAGACGCAGCGGCGAACTCGTCGGGATCTGCGCGTAGGCCTCGTTAGCGCGCTCGGGCTGCTTCATCCGGTCGAGGATGTCGGCGAGGGTCAGGCGGGCGAGGGCGTGTTCGGGCGCGAGGTAGAGCGCGAGGCGCAGGTAGACCACGGCCGGCAGCTCGTCGCCCTGCGTCGAACCGGCCGAACCGAGACCGTACAGAACCTCGCCGGCGCCTTCCTGCGCCGTGGTCACGAGGCGGGTGAGGGGCTTACCCTCCTTCAGCCGGTTCAGGGCATCGCGCACGATGGGATGGCGCGGCAGCAGCTTGTCGAAATCGCTGTAAGCCTGGATCGCCAGATCGGTGCGGCCGGCCTGGGCCTCGAATCGCGCATAGGCATCGACCACCCGCAGGGTGTTGCGGTCGCCGTCATAGGCCGCCTTCAGGCGCCGCTCGGCCTCGGCCTGGTCTCCCGTGAGGGCGGCGATCAGGCCTGCGTGGTAATCCCGGAAGGTGTTGTAGGTACGCTCGCCCTTGAGCTTGTTGATGGTCTCCTGCGCGCGCTTGCCGTCGCCGGCCCCGGCGAAGGCCCAGGCGGTGAGAAGCGTCGCCGTCAGGTCGGCGGCGGCACCGCGTCCGCTGCGGGCGAAGTTCTGGCGCGCCTGGGCGAACTGCCCCGCCTTGATCTGGCGTACACCCAGGGCGAGCTGCGCGAGACCGTTGGTACCGTCGCGGCTGGTGAGGCGCTCGGCGGCGCGGAACGCGTCCGGCAGGGCGCCGTCGGCGAGGAGCGAGACGAAGGCGCGCTCCAGAAGCTCGGTGTTGCGCGGATCGGCCTTCACGGCCTCGCGATAGAAACTCGCGGCCGCCGCCGTGTCCTTCGAGGCCCCGGCGATGTAGGCGGCCAGGAAATTGCCTTCCAGGGATTCGGCGGGCTCAAACTCCGGCAGGGGTGTGGATTCCCGCGGCTGCGCCGCCTGAACCGGCAGAGTGGCCGCAAGGCAGAGGGCGAGGGCCGAGAGGGTTCGGCGGGTTGCGGCGTTTCCGTTCATGGGCACCGTTCACGGAGTCTGTGCGCCGACCCGAACCGGGGTCGGCGCTTGATCGGGCGGGACACTGGACTCTTCCCCTCCGCCCCGCAAGGCGTAACGCCGCCGCGCTTGAGCGGGAGGAAGAGGCAGGCCGCCGTCCGTCCGCTCGCGCCGTCAGACTTACATATTGGGATAGTTCGGCCCGCCCGGCCCCTCCGGCGTCACCCAGTTGATGTTCTGGTTCGGGTCCTTGATATCGCAGGTCTTACAGTGGACGCAGTTCTGCGCGTTGATCTGGTAGCGCACGCCGTCGCTCTGGGCCGCATCGGCCACCCACTCGTAGACGCCAGCCGGACAGTACCGCGCCGAGGGACCGCCATAGACGTCGTGCTCGGACGCCTTCTGCAGGTCGAGGTCCTTCACGTTGAGGTGAGGCGGCTGATCCTCCTCGTGATTGGTGTTGGAGAGGTACACCGACGAGAGGCGATCGAAGGTCAGTTTGCCGTCGGGCTTCGGGTAGACGATGGGCGTCACCTCGGAGAGCGGCTTCGTGCAGGCATGGTCCGGCTTGCCGTGCTTCAAAGTGCCGAACAGGGAGGTGCCGAGCAGGGTGTTGGCCCACATGTCGGCGCCGCCGAGACCAACGCCGACGAGGGTGCCGTACTTCGACCAGAGCGGCTTGACGTTGCGCACGCGCTTGAGATCCTGGCCGATGGCGCTGTCGCGCCAGCCGTTCTCGTAGGCAGTGAGTTCGTCACCCTGTCGCCCGGCCTCGAGGGCCTGCGCGATGGCCTGCGCCGCCTGCATGCCCGACAGCACCGCGTTGTGAGACCCCTTGATGCGCGGCACGTTCACGAAACCAGCAGAATCGCCGACGAGGCAGCCGCCGGGGAACACGAGCTTCGGCACGGATTGCCAGCCACCCTCCATGATCGCGCGCGCGCCGTAGCCGATGCGTTTCGCCCCTTCGAAGGTCTCGGCGATCATCGGGTGGGTCTTGAAGCGCTGGAACTCCTCGAACGGCGACAGGGTCGGGTTCTCGTAGTTCAGGTGCGTGACGAAACCGACGGAGAGCAGGTGGTCATCGAAATGGTAGAGCCACGAGCCGCCGCCGGCTTTGTTCGGCAGGGGCCAGCCCATGGTGTGCTGGACGAGGCCGGCCTGGAACTTGTCGGGGCTGAGCTGCCAGAGTTCCTTGACGCCGAGGCCGTACTTTTGATGATCGCTGTTGGCGTTGAGCCTGAACCGGTCGATGAGCGTCTTCGTCAGGGAGCCGCGGGCGCCCTCGCCGAAGATCGTGTACTTGCCGCGCAGCTCCATTCCGCGGGTGTAGTCGTCCCTCGGCTCGCCCGAGCGTCCGACCCCGAGGTCGCCCGTGGCGATGCCGACCACCACGCCCCGGTCGTCGTAGAGGACTTCGGACGCGGGGAAGCCCGGATAGATCTCCACGCCGAGCGCCTCGGCTTTGGCGCCGAGATACTTCGTGACGTTCGAGAGCGAACCGACGAAATTGCCGTGGTTGGACATGAATTTGGGGAAGAACAGGTTCGGCATCGTCACGCCGCTGTTCTTCGTCAGGAACATGAACTCGTCCCGCTCCACCGCCGTCTTTAGGGGGCGGTCGGCGTCCGTGCGCCACTCGGGGAGAAGATCGTCGAGGCCGGCCGGATCGACCACGGCCCCCGACAAGATGTGGGCGCCGACCTCGGAGCCCTTCTCGACCACCACGATGCTGACGTCGGAAGACAGCTGCTTGAGGCGAATGGCGGCGGCGAGGCCGGCCGGCCCGGCGCCGACGATCACCACGTCGAAATCCATCCCCTCGCGTTCGGGCAGTGCCATTCCGTCATCCTCCTGTCACGCCCGCCGCGCGGCGGGGCACGAACTCATCGCTTCCGATCACTCTCAATCGATTCCAAGATAGGAAGGCAAGCGGCCTCGATCCCGGGACATCCGTCGTGGTGAAAAGTCGCGTTGTGTGAAAGACGGGTCCGCCGCGCCGCGCAGGGCTCCTGCCCCGTTGTCCACAGGCGTCGAACGCGCCACATCCATCCCATGACTGCGAGCGAAGACCGCCAGCGCGACCTCATCGCCGCCCTCGACTTCCACGTCGCGGCGGGTGTCGACCTCATGCTCGACGAACAACCCCACGATCGCTTCGCGGAGGTGGATGCCCCGGCCCGTTCGGAGGCCCGCGCTCCCGAGCCGGTTGCTCCTCCGCGCCGAGAGTTGCCCCCACGGGGCGAGCTGCCTTCGCGCGGAGAGGCCGCTCCCCCGGCGCGGACCTACGGCCAATCGGCCGCCGCGCGCCCCGACGCCGCAGCCGGTGACGCCCGCGCGCGCGCCAAGGACACGACGTCCCTCGACGAACTCGAAGCCCTCCTGGCGACCTTCGACGGTTGCCCCCTCAAGTTCACGGCCAAGAACCTCGTCTTCGCCGACGGCAACCCGGCGGCCAAGCTCATGTTCATCGGCGAGGCGCCCGGCGCCGACGAGGACCGCATCGGTAAGCCGTTCATGGGCCGCTCGGGCAAGCTCCTCGACCGGATGATGGCGGCCATCGGCCTCGACCGCACGAGCGCCTACATCACGAACGTCGTCCCCTGGCGGCCGCCGGGGAACCGCAATCCGACGCCCCAGGAGGTCGCGATCTGCAAGCCGTTCATCGAGCGGCAGATCGAGCTCGTCGACCCCGATCTGATCGTCTGCCTCGGCAGTCCGTCGACGCAGGCGATCACGGGAACCAAGGACGGCATCCTCAAGGCCCGTGGCCGGTTCTACCCCTACCGGGTCGCCGAGCGCGAAATCCGTGTGCTCGCCACCCTGCATCCGGCCTATCTCCTGCGCCAACCCCTGCAAAAGCGCCTGGCGTGGCGGGATTTCCGGACGCTCCGCGCCGCCCTCGACGGAAAGGCTTGACGCCGCTAGGGGAGCGTCCAAGCGGAACCGTATGGCACGCGCGGGGATTGGTTCCGGCGCGCGGCACGGATCGCGCGTTTCGGGACGATTGGTGACGAAGAGATGCGCTGGGAAGATTTCCGCAGTTCCGACAACGTCGAGGATCGTCGCGGGGAGGGCGGAGGCGGAGGCGGCTTTCCGGGCGGCGGGGCCGGCGGCCTCGGCATCGGCGCCATCGTCATCCTGTGCATCATCGGCTGGGTGACGGGTATCAATCCGGCTGTCCTCATCGGCGGCGCCGAGCAGATGACGGGGGGCGGGCGTCCGCGCCAGGAGCAGGCCGATCCTCAGACGCAGGCCAAGCGCAGGGCGAAGCCCACGGACGAGAGCGGCCGCTTCGCCGCCGCGATCCTGGGCAACACCGAGGACGTCTGGAAGGAGATTCTGCCGAACCAGACCGGGCGCCAGTACACGCCCACCACCATGGTGCTCTACACCGGCGGAACGCGCAGCGGTTGCGGCTCGGCCCAGGCCGCCATGGGGCCGTTCTACTGCCCCCTCGACAAGAAGGTTTACCTCGACACCTCCTTCTTCAAGGAGATGGAGCAGAAGTTCGGCGTGAAGGGTGACTTCGCCTACGCGTACGTCATCGCCCACGAGGTCGGCCACCACGTGCAGGACGAACTCGGCATCCTCGGGAAGGTCCAGGGGCGCCAGCAGGCCGCGTCGAGCAAGGTCGAATCGAACCAACTCTCCGTGCGGGTCGAACTCATGGCCGATTGCCTCGCGGGCGTCTGGGCCAAGAATTCCAACGACAAGTACAACGCCCTGGAGCCCGGCGACATCGAGGAGGCCATGAACGCGGCGAGCGCCATCGGCGACGACAAGCTGCAGAAGCAGTCGCAGGGCTATGCGGTGCCGGATTCCTTCACCCACGGTTCTTCGGCGCAGCGTCAGCGCTGGTTCATGACCGGCTACAGGAGCGGCCAGACCAAATCCTGTGATACCTTCCGGGCGGCGGGAAACTGAGCCCGCATCAACGAGGGGCGTGAGCCATGGTCGCAGCCGACAAGACCCGAAGCTTCGTCCCCCTGGCCATCGCGGTGCTGACCGTCTCGGACACCCGGTCCCTCGACGAGGATCGGTCCGGCGACACCCTGCGGGATCGGCTCACGGCGGCGGGGCACACCCTCGCCGCCCGGGCCGTGGTTCCGGACGAGGTCGACCGCATCCGGGGACAGGTCGAGGCGTGGTCGCGCGACCCCGCCGTGGACGTGATCCTCACCACGGGCGGCACGGGCTTCACGGGCCGCGATGTCACGCCAGAAGCCATCGAACCGCTGTTCGAGAAGCGCATGGACGGCTTCTCGGCGGTGTTCCACCGCATCTCCTACGACAAGATCGGCACCTCCACCCTGCAGTCGCGGGCGACGGCCGGCGTGGTCAACGCCACCTACGTCTTCGTCCTACCGGGGTCGCCCGGCGCCTGCCGTGATGCCTGGGACGGCATCCTCGCGGCGCAGCTCGACTACCGCCACCGCCCTTGCAACTTCGTCGAGATCATGCCGCGCCTCGACGAACACCTGCGCCGGGGCGCCAGCATCGAGGTCTAGGCTTTCCAAAGGGATCATCCCTTTAGCGGGTGTCGGGCGGAGCCCGACGAAAGACCAGGGCCAGCCCTGGACCCGCGAAGGGCTGAAGCCCTTCGACACCCGGTTTCCCGCGAGACGATGCGGGTCGTATCAAGCCGCCTTGCGGGCCGCCGCGTCGCCGTAGAACGTCCCGCCGCGCTCGGCCATGTCCAGAAGGTTGTGCGGGACGGCGAAACGCTGTCCGTGCTTGGCCTCAAGACGCTGGGCCAGGGCGACGAACGCCTTGGCGCCCATGAAGTCGATGTACGACAGGGCCCCGCCCGTGAACGGCGCGAAACCGAAACCGAGGATCGAGCCGACATCGGCCTCACGCGGATCGGTGACGACGCCTTCGCCGACGGTGCGGGCCGCCTCCAGAGCCTGGACCACGAGGAGGCGCTGCTTCAGCTCCGCGAAATCCACCGCCTCAGGGTCGATGTGGGTCGCCTGCAGGTCCTTCAGGCCGGGCCACAGGCGCTTCGGGGCGCCCTCGGGGTAATCGTAAAAGCCGCGCTTGTTCTTGCGCCCGAGTCGGCCCTCTCCCTCGACGAGGGTCGTGAGCAGGGCCTTCTGCGCCGGATCGATGCCCTCGGGGCCGAGCTGGGCCTCCGTCGCCTTGACGATCTTCAAGGCAAGGTCGACCGCGACCTCGTCCGTGAGGGAGAGCGGGCCCACCGGCATGCCGGCCTGGCGTCCCGCGTTCTCGATCATCGCCGCCGGGATGCCCTCGTTCAGCATCGTATGGCCTTCCAGAAGGTAGGCGCCGACGCAGCGATTGGCGAAGAACCCACGCGCGTCGTTGACGACGATGGGGGTCTTCTTAAGGGCCCGCACGTAATCGAGGGCCGTGGCGAGGGCCGTGTCGCCGGTGCGATCCCCCTTGATGATCTCCACGAGCATCATCTTCTCAACGGGTGAGAAGAAGTGGATGCCGACGAAGTTCTCCGGGCGGGCCGATTTGGCCGCAAGCCCGGTGATCGGCAGGGTCGAGGTGTTGGAGGCGAAGATCGCGTCCGGCCGAATGGCGGCTTCGACCCTGGCGATGACCTCGGCCTTCACAGCCGGATCCTCGAACACCGCCTCGATGACGAGATCGCAGTCGGATAGGGCGGCGTAGTCGGCGCTCGTGACGATGCGGGCGAGGAGCGCCTCGCGGTCGGCGGTCTTGGCCCGGCCCTTGTTGATCTGGTCGGTGACGAGCTTGTGAGCGTAGGCCTTGCCCTTTTCGGCCGCCTCCATGGACTGATCGACGAGCACCACGTCGAGGCCGGCATTGGCCGAGACGTAGGCGACGCCCGCCCCCATGAAGCCGGCACCGACGACACCGACGCGCTTCACCGACGTTGCCGGGACGTCCTTCGGACGGCGCGCGCCCTTGTTGAGTTCGCCCATGGACAGGAACAGCGTTCGGATCATCGCCGCCGCTTCCGTCGAGCGCAGAATCTTGGCGAAGTACCGGCTCTCGACCCTGAGCGCGAGATCCATGGGCAGCTGCAGGCCCTCGTAGACGGCCCCCAGGATCGCCTTGGCGGCCGGATAATTGTCATGGGTCTCGCGGCGATAGATGGCGTTGGCCGGCGGCCAGGTCATCATCCCGGCCGGCGAATAAACCTTGCCGGACGGCGCCTTGAACTTCGGCATGTCCCAGGGTGCCACGGCCGAACCGCCGCCCAGGATCCAAGCCTTGGCCTTGGCGACGATCTCGTCCTTGCTGGCGACCTCGTGCGCGAGGCCCATGTTCTTCGCCATCAGGGGGCGGATCTGCTCACCCTTGAACAGCATTTGCAGGGCATCGCCCGTCTGCATCAGGCGCGGCACGCGCTGGGTGCCGCCGGCGCCCGGAAATAGACCGACCTTGATCTCTGGCAGGCCGACACGGGTCTTGGCATCGTCCGACAGCACCCGGTGGTGGCATGAGAGGGCGAGCTCGAAGGCCCCGCCGAGGCAGATGCCGTGCACGGCCGCCGCGAAGGGCTTGCCGCAAGTCTCGAGCTTGCGGAACAGCAGGGTGAGTTTTCGCGATTCCTCGAAGAAGTGGCGCATGGCCTCCTCCTCGCCACGCTCGGCCTTGAGCGATTCGAAGGCGCGGCCGAGCCCCTGCAGCATGGTGAGATCGGCGCCGCCCGAGAAATTGTCCTTGCCCGAGGTAATGACGCAGCCCTTGATCGAGGGATCGGCAACGACGGCGTCAATGACCGCATGAAGATCGTCCATCACCGCATTTGTGAAGACGTTCATGGAGCGGCCCGGCATGTCCCAGGTCGCGAGGGCAATGCCATCGGCATCGGTCTCGAAACGGAAATTGATGAGATCCATCGCTGATCCTCGGGTTCGGGTCGGCGGCTCAAGGCGATTGCCTTTAAGCCATTCTCAAAACTTGCGGGTGACTGTTCGGTACCAAACGGAACGTACCGTTTTCAGGAAGATCACGATGACAGTCCGAACGCGCTGCCAGGGCTGCGGCGAAGGTGCCCCCCTCGATTTCACCTTCACCATGGCGTTCCAGCCCATCCTCGACCTCGCGGCGGAGCGGATCTGGGGCTACGAAGCCCTGGTGCGGGGGCCGGACGGTCAATCCGCCGGCTCCATCCTCGATCGGGTGACGCCCGAGACCATCTATCGTTTCGATCAGGCGGCGCGGGTCAAGGCGATCGACCTCGCCGGGCGGCTGTTCCCCGCCGACGACGAGACCCGGCTGTCCATCAACTTCATGCCGAACGCCGTCTACGAGCCGGCGGCCTGCATCCGCTCGTCCCTGGAGGCCGCGCGCCGGGCCGGCTTCGCGCATGATCGGATCATGTTCGAGTTCACGGAGAACGAGAAGTTTCGCGACACGGCGCATGTCACCCGCATCGTCACGGAGTACCGCAAACAGGGCTTCCTCACGGCGCTGGACGATTTCGGAGCCGGGTTCGCGGGCCTCAGTCTGCTGACGAACTTCCAGCCCGACCTCATCAAGATCGACATGGATCTCCTGCGCGGCATCGACACCGACCGACGCCGGCAGGTCATCGTACGCAATCTCATCGCCATCGCCGTCGACCTCGACATCGCGGTGATCGCCGAGGGCGTGGAGACGGCGGAGGAGCTCGCGACCCTGCGCGGCCTCGGCGCGACCCTGTTCCAGGGGTACTATTTCGCCCGTCCCGCCGTCGAACACCTGCCGCCCGTAGCCGGTTTTCCGGTGCCCGACCCTACCGCCCCGGCGCCGGCCGAGTCGCGGCTGGTCGCCTGAGTTCGCCCCCCGGATCGCGCAGAGCCGATCCGGGGGGCAGGGGGACTCGATCGGGGGGGCGGCCAGCACGGGGAAGGCCGCGTCTCAGCGTGCCGGCGTCGGCAGGGGCGGCGTTCCGGCCTTGCTGTCGCCGGCCTGAGCGATGGCAAGCATGTTGAGGAGCTTCGTCACCGAGGCCTGCGAGATCGCCGTCACACTGGAGGCGGGATCGGCGTTAACGGCCTGGAACTTCTGGTAGGTCTTGTCGTCGTAGATGCCGCTGAGGTGCTTCAGCTCGTCGAGCGTGAATTTTTCCGCATAGGCCTTCGACAGACCGTCGAGCATGACCTCGCGCTGCTTGTCGAATTCGGCGCGCACTTCCTTGCGTACGGCCTCGGCCTTGTCCTCGGGCATCGAGGCGACGGTCTTCTCGAGGGCACCGGTGAACCCGGTCTCGAGGTTCTTGATCAGAGTCTTCTGCACGAGGTCCCTCGCCACCGTGACGCGGTCGGAGGCGTCGTCGGCGCGGGCGGTCAGCGGCAGGCACAGGGCGGTGGTGAGGCAAAGGGTGGCGAGCAGGCGCGTCATCGTGGCGTTTCTCCCGGTTCTTCTGGCTTGAGGCCCAGCGCGAAGGCGCGCCGGGCGCCGCCGTCTACCAGTGTTTCGAAGGGTTTGGCAGTTGCCGTTTCGAACGGAACGAAGCCGGTCTCAGACCCGCTCGATGATCGTCGCCGTGCCCATGCCCGCGCCGATGCAGAGGGTGACGAGGGCGCGCTCCTTGCCGGTGCGCTCCAATTCGTCGAGGACGGTGCCGAGGATCATCGCCCCGGTGGCCCCGAGGGGATGGCCCATGGCGATGGCGCCGCCGCAGACATTGACCCGGGCCGGATCGAGGTCGAACGCCTGCTGGAAGCGCAGGACCACGGCCGCGAAGGCCTCGTTGACCTCGAACAGGTCGATGTCGTCGAGGCCGAGGCCCGAGCGGGCCAACACCTTGCGGGTGACGTCGACGGGGCCGGTGAGCATCAGGGCCGGGTCCGAACCGATATTGGCGAAGGCCCGGATACGGGCGCGCGGCCGCAACCCGGCGGCGTCCCCGGCCTCGCGCGAGCCGATGAGTACGGCAGCGGCGCCGTCGACGATGCCGGACGAGTTGCCGGCGTGGTGGACGTGATCCACGGCCTCGACATCCGGATGGGCGTCGATGGCGACGGCGTCGAACCCGCCCATCTGGCCCATTTGCACGAACGACGCCTTGAGCTGACCGAGCGACTGCATATCGGTGGACGGACGCATGTGCTCGTCGGTGGCAAGCAGCGTGATCCCGTTGATGTCGCGCACGGGCACGAGGGCGTTCGCGAAGCGGCCCTCGGCCCAGGCGGCGGCCGAACGCTTCTGCGATTCGACGGCGTAGGCGTCGCAATCGGCACGGGTGAAGCCGTATTTCGTCGCGATGAGGTCGGCCGATACGCCCTGCGGCATGAACCACGACTTGATGGCGATGGCCGGGTCCACAGGCCAGGCGCCGCCGGAGGCACCAAGGCCCACGCGGCTCATGGATTCGACGCCCCCGCCCACGGTCATGTCGTGCTGGCCGGCCATCACCTGGGCGGCGGCGAAGTTCACCGCGTCGAGGCCCGAGGCGCAGAAGCGGTTGATCTGCACACCCGGTACGTGAGTGCCGTAATCGGCGACCAGGGCGGCGGCGCGGGCGATGTCACCACCGGCCTCGCCGACGGGATCGACGCAGCCGAGGATCACGTCGTCGACGCGCCGGGTGTCGAAGCCGTTGCGGTCCTTGAGGGCGCGCAGGGCCACTTCGGCCAGCCGCAGGGCCGTGACCTCGTGGAGTGCGCCATCGGGCTTACCACGGCCCCGCGGGGTGCGGACGTGATCGTAGATATAGGCCTCGGGCATATTTCGTCTCCGGATTCCCGGGCCCTCGCGGAGGGCCGGGCGGCAGAAAGACACGGACCGTGCGCCGGTCCCTCGATGCGATCCCATGCCGGGCTGCCCCGCCATACCGCCTGCAGACGAGGAAGGAGGCCGGCGCGGCAGCCCCGGGCGGCGCCTGGTCTAAAACGCCTCGGCGCCGAGCGCCATGGTCGAGTCCGACCCAGCCTTGATCCGCACCAGCCGCAGGGCCGTCTCGGGCAGCATCCGCTCCATATAGAAGCGGCCGACGACGAGCTTGTCCGCCATCCGGTCGGATGCGCCCTCGGCCTGGTTGGCGAGCGCCGCCTCGGCGATGCGGGCCCACATGTAGCCCATGGCGACGAGGCCGAGGAGGTGCATGTAATCGGTGGCGCCGGCGCCCGCATGGTCGGGCTTCGAAAAGGCGTTTTGCATGAACCACATGGTGGCGCCCTGCAGGTCGTTCAGTCCAGCCTGGAGCGGAGCGGTGTAGGGCTTCATGGCCTCGCTCTCGCCGTGGTCCTTCAGGAAGGTCTGAACCTCCGCGAGGAAGCTCATCATCGCGCGGCCGCCGTCCTTGGGCAGCTTGCGACCGATGAGGTCCATGGCCTGGATGCCGTTGGCGCCTTCGTAGATCATGGCGATGCGGGCATCGCGCACGAACTGCGACATCCCCCATTCCTCGACGTAGCCGTGGCCGCCGAACAGCTGCTGCGCCTCCACCGCGTTGGCGAAGCCCCGGTCCGTCAGCACGCCCTTCACCACCGGAGTCATCAGGCCCATGTGGTCCTCGGCCCGCTGGCGCTCGGCGGCATCCTCGGAGCGATGGCCGATATCGGCCTGGAGGGCGGTCCAGAGGACCAGCGCGCGGGCCGCCTCGTTGAAGGCGCGGATCCCCATGAGGGTGCGGCGCACGTCCGGATGGACGATGATTGGATCCGCCGCCTTGTCGGGGGCCTTCGCGCCCGTCAGCGCCCGGCCCTGAAGCCGGTCCTTCGCGTAGGCCACGGCGTTCTGGTAGGCGACCTCGGACTGGCCGAGGCCCTGGACGCCCACGGCGAGGCGGGCCTCGTTCATCATCACGAACATGGCGTTGAGGCCGCGGTTCTCCTGGCCGACGAGCCAGCCCGTGGCGCCGTCGTAGTTCATGACGCAGGTGGAATTGCCGTGGATGCCCATCTTGTGCTCGAGGGAGCCGCAGGACACGCCGTTGCGGGCGCCGACCGACCCGTCCGCATTCACGAGGAATTTCGGCACGACGAAGAGGGAGATTCCCTTGG
>Ga0182227_1000093_pt1 | contig 12305 bp, 10 predicted proteins | sample G6R1MG_18_FD_129659 | JGI IMG/M metagenome (GOLD analysis project Ga0182227, IMG submission 129659) | Miscanthus phyllosphere microbial communities from Michigan, USA - G6R2_MAIN_07NOV2016_LD1 MG | ecosystem: Host-associated > Plants > Phyllosphere > Phylloplane/Leaf | place: USA: Michigan... | reverse complement strand
TCGAGCCATCAACGACAACGCACAGCGAAAAACGCTTTGATCCAGCCATCAACGGCAGGAGACGCACCGTTGTGTCCAATGGCGAGCGCCGGACCCCATACCATCGTCGTATAGACGACAGAGACTTGCGGCGCACCATTCCGGCTCATGCTGCGAAGGAAACACGATGTGTTACCGCAGGTTTACGATCACCACCGTGAACGGGTAACACGGAAACATTTTTTCCGGCTCTATGACTAACCGACAATCATCAGAATTCATAAATAGCTGATTTAAAAGGATTTTCAAAAACTGGCACGGGTCCTGCTATATCTCTGGTACAACAAAAACAAGAAATGATGCAGCAAACCAATAAAAATAAGACGTAACGGCTCTGACACAACAAGAACAAAACGGACAGAGGCGCAGCTAACAGATTTTTTTGGAGTGGACCCGCTTTACAGGGACCTTTCAATGGAAGGCCTCGCGACCGGACCGAGAACAATAAAACTACCGTCAGGTAGCTCCAGAACCGGTGGGATCAACCCGTTGTGCAGACAGGTGATTAAAGCGAATCAGCGCTCAAAAAAATACGTTTGCTCTTGACCCCGGATGGGGGTCGCACAACAACGCTGTAAAGGGACTGGCCGCCAACAACAATAACAGGCCGCCCTATAACAATAAAAAGAGCACGTGAACCACATTGGAGGAGAGCTACGGCTCTCCTTTGTGCTTTCCGCAAGCCGAAAAATTCGCCGCCAGGCCAGGGCCTGCCTACCTTTCCCAGCCCGTGTAAACGTCGCGCCGGGGCAGCAAATACACTAGCCATGCAAAAATAAACCGCATATCTGCATTGCAAAATCCAAAGAACGTGTATTGTTCCGTCATATTTACAGGGTTAACCGGTGGATGGGGCACTTTGGCACTACACCTTGGTCATAGCCTGCGTATCTCATCAGCACTTCTTTCCCAAGGGATTTAGTCATGCTCCGTTTTCTGCGCCTCGCCACCGTTATAGGTGGCTTGTGTTTAAGTGCGTCCGCTCTGGCAACCAATGTCGACTCCGCCACCTATGGCTACCCGCTGACTAATCCGTTTGAAGCGACCATTGCGACCACACCGCCCGATCTGCGCCCCGACCTGCCTGACGATGAAGATATCGATCAGGATGTCTACACCCTGAACCTGCATCCCGAGCGCGAGTTCACCCTGCCCGACAACTTCTGGGCAGTGAAAAAGTTGCACTATCGCCTGGCCAAACAGGACCACGCTGCACCGCTGATCTTCCTGATCGCCGGCACCGGCGCGCCGTATAACAGCACCATCAATGAATTCCTGAAAAAGCTCTATTACGGCGCGGGCTACCACGTCGTGCAGCTGTCTTCGCCCACCAGCTATGACTTCATGAGCTCGGCCTCGCGCTTTGCGACTCCCGGCGTCTCCACCGACGACGCAGAAGACATTTATCGCGTCATGCAGGCCATTCGGGCTCAGCAGGCGCAACTGCCGGTAACCGACTATTACCTGACCGGTTACAGCCTCGGCGCACTGAATGCTGCATTCGTCAGCAAGCTGGACGAAACCCGTCGCAGCTTCAACTTCAAGAAAGTCCTGCTGCTCAACCCGCCGGTCAATCTCTACACCTCGATCAGCAACCTCGACAAACTGGTGCAAACCAACGTCAAGGGTATCAACAACACCACTACGTTCTATGAACTGGTGCTGGCCAAGCTGACTCGCTACTTCCGCCAGAAGGGCTACATCGACCTCAACGATGCACTGCTGTTCGACTTCCAGCAGTCCAAGCAGCACCTGACCAATGAACAGATGGCGATGCTGATCGGTACCTCGTTCCGCTTCTCGTCGGCGGATATCGCGTTCACCTCCGACCTGATCAACCGTCGCGGTCTGATCACGCCACCGAAATTCCCGATCACCGAAGGCACCAGTCTGACGCCATTCCTCAAGCGTGCCCTGCAGTGCGACTTCGATTGCTACCTGACCGAACAGGTCATCCCGATGTGGCGCGCACGCACCGACGGCGGTAGCCTTCTGCAACTGGTCGACCAGGTCAGCCTCTACGCCCTCAAGGATTACCTGCACAGCAACACCAAGATTGCCGTCATGCACAACGCCGACGACGTGATTCTGGGCTCGGGTGACCTCGGCTTCCTGCGCAAGACCTTTGGCGATCGCCTGACCGTTTACCCGTACGGCGGGCATTGCGGCAACCTTAATTACCGCGTCAACACCGACGCCATGCTGGAGTTTTTCCGTGGCTAAACGTCTTTTACTTCTTGCCGCTCTGCTCTGTGCCGGCACAGTCCAGGCCGCTGACGCGGATACCAGCAACAAGGCTCAGCACCCGGCCACTGTGGCCCGTCAGACCGATGCTGACGGTTTCACCCAGCCGCTGAAGTCGTTGCAATTCAACCCGGGGCTGGATCAGCGTGAGTTCGAGCGCGCCTCCATCAACGCACTGGAAGTCTATGATCCGCTGGAATCCTGGAACCGCCGGGTTTACCACTTCAACTACCGTTTCGATGAATGGGTATTCCTGCCGGTCGTGGACGGCTACCGCTACATCACCCCTGGCTTCGTGCGCAGCGGTGTGAGCAACTTTTTCAGCAACCTAGGCGATGTCTCCAACCTGCTGAACAGCCTGCTGCAGTTCAAGGGCGAGCGCTCGCTGGACACCACTGGCCGTCTGCTGCTCAACACCACCATCGGCATCGCCGGTCTGTGGGACCCGGCGACCATGATGGGCCTGCCGCGTCAGAGCGAAGACTTCGGCCAGACGCTGGGCTTCTACGGTGTGCCTGCAGGGCCTTATCTGGTGTTGCCATTGTTCGGTCCATCGAACCTGCGTGACACCGGTGGCATGCTGTTCGACTACACGGCTGAAAACCAGATCAACTTCCTGAACGTGGCCGAAGTCAGCAACGACCATCCGGAAATCACCGTGTTGCGCGCCATTGACCGCCGTTACGTCACCAGCTTCCGTTACGGCCAGCTCAACTCGCCGTTCGAGTATGAAAAAGTGCGTTACGTCTACACCGAGTCGCGCAAACTGCAAATCGCCGAATAAGCGTAACGCAGCAAAACGACGGCCAGCCTGAGTGATCGGACTGGTCGTTTTTTTATGAGCACTTTTACCTGCCCGGTCACTCACATGCCTCAGCCGCAAACGCCTGTGTCATTAACAGACAAAAAAGGAATTTCCATGCGTTCTTTCGGTTTCAAGGCAATGGCTGTGTGTGTCGCACTGGCAGCATGTCAGAGCATGGTCAGCGTTCAGGCTGCCACCAAGCCGCAGGCTGCTGCGCCTACCGCTGCTGCGGTGCAAAACGCTTCGCTGCTGGGCGGCAAACTGACCTTCACCATTCCTGCGGGCTACGTACAGGGCGAGATGCCCGAGATTGACGCAAAAGCCAAGGCCCAGGGTGTGACGGGGTCGCTGTACACCAATGCGGCTGAAAAGCGCGTGTTGATCGTTACCGAAACGCCGATGCCAATGGGCGTGCAGGCCAGCGATAACGACGGTGTAGTACTTGATGGACTGGTCACCGGCATCCTTGCCCAGCAGAGTACCGGCTACAAGGACTTCAAAAAACTGGGTGACAAGAAGATCGTCAAGAAGAACGGTCTTGGTGTGCGCCAGCTGGACACCTCAGCGACCATGAGCGACGCCCAGGTGCTGAGCACATCGATCGTCGCTGCATCGGGTACCCGCGCAGCGGTGCTGAACGTGGTCTCCAATGCAAAGAATCCGAAAGAGCATGCTGCGCTGGTGAAGACTGTCATCGGCCAGTGATCTGCGCGGACCGGTCAGCCGGTCCGATACGACTCAGTCCACCCGCAACGCCTCTGACAACCGCTCGACCAGCACCTGCACCTTGGGCAGGGACTCGCGGTTACGCGGCCAGGCCAGGTGCAAGGCCAGGCCATCGGTGGCCAGTTGCGGGAGGATCTCCACCAATTCGCCGCGCTGCAGCTGCTCCCTGATCAACCAGGTTGCCAGCTGGGCAATTCCCCATGCCGACGTCACCGCTGCCACCTGGGCCTCTGCGTTGCCGATAACCAGTCGTGCTTCTACAGCGCGTGCCTCCCGCTGCCCCTGCTCATCGACAAACAGCCAGGGGCTGGTACTGCCATCGCCACGGCCAAACAGAATGCAGGCATGACTGGCCAGGTCCTCGAACGTATGCGGGGTGCCGTGACGCTGCAGATACGCCGGTGCAGCGCAGAAGATCACCCGCTCGGTGCCCAGATACCGGTGCGCGACGCCTGCGGGCCAGACCCGTGGACCACCGATACGCACGGCCAGGTCGATGCCCTCTTCAAGGATATCGACGAAACGGTCGGTGAAGGTTATTCGCGGGCGCAACTTGTGATGCTGCCCGGTGAAGGCAAGAATCAACGGCAGCGCATGCAAACGGCCGAAGGTCGCAGGCAGATCGATGCGCAATTGTCCGGCGGGCTCTGTGCGTTGAGCCGCCAGCGCAGTTTCAGCAGCCTCCAGGTCGGCAAGCATCCGCACGCACACGGTGTGATAGGCCGCGCCCTCCTCCGTCAGCGCCAGACTGCGAGTAGTCCGCTCGAACAGGCGCATGCCGAGACGGCTTTCCAGGCGCGCCACACTTTTACTGACCGCAGAATTGGTCAGGTTCAAGCGTTCAGCGGCTGCGGTAAAGCTTCCCGCGTTGGCAACGGCAACGAACGTTTCGATACCTTTGAGGCGGTCAGTCGACAGCACATGAAACCTCGATTAGTGAAATTCAATCCATAATGCAGGGAAAATTTACCAAAGATAGGAATTCTTTTCTGCAATAAGCTGGCGGACTTATTTTTTACGGGGTCTGTACCATGCCTTCTCTGGAAACCACTGCTGCCGGCACCCGCAGCGAAAGCTCGACCGGTGCCGGTTTGTCCATCGCGATTCTGGCCCTGGCCGGCTTCGTGATCGTCACCACAGAATTTCTCATTATCGGTCTGCTGCCTTCAATGGCCCGCGATCTGGGAATTTCCATATCAACTGCCGGTTTGCTGGTGACGCTGTTCGCCTTCACGGTGATGCTCTTTGGCCCACCGCTGACGGCCATGCTCTCGCACCTGGACCGCAAGCGCACGTTCATCGTCATTCTGCTGATCTTCGCCGCCTCCAACGCACTGGCGGCGGTGTCGAGCAACATCTGGGTGCTGGCGCTGGCGCGGTTCATTCCGGCATTGGCCTTGCCGGTGTTCTGGGGCACGGCCAGTGAAACGGCAAGTCTGCTGGCCGGACCCAAGCGCGCCGGCAAGGCCGTTGCGCAGGTGTACCTCGGCATCTCGGCTGCCATGCTGTTCGGTATTCCGCTGGGTACAGTATTTGCCGATGCCGTGGGCTGGCGCGGCGCATTCTGGGCGCTGACGCTGCTATCAGCGTTGATGGCCCTGTTGCTGGCACTGTCGATGCCCCGTATCGAACCTACTGCAAAGGTCGGCCTCGCCGAGCAGGCAAAAATTCTCCGGGATCCGTTTTTCCTCTCCAACCTGCTGCTGTCCATCCTGCTGTTCACGGCCATGTTCGGTGCCTATACCTACCTGGCTGACACGCTGGAACGCATCGCAGGCATCGAATCGGCTCAAGTGGGATGGTGGTTGATGGGCTTCGGCGCGGTCGGCCTGATCGGTAATGCACTGGGGGGACGTTATGTGGACCGCAGCCCCCTCGGCTCGACCATGGCCTTTGCGCTGCTGCTCGCACTGGGCATGACCGCAAGCGTACCCGCCGCAGGCTCCATGCCGCTGCTGGCCGTGGTGCTGGTGATTTGGGGCATCGCGCATACGGCGCTGTTTCCAATCTGCCAGATCAGGGTGATGAAAGCAGCGCCTCAGGCCCAGGCACTGGCAGGGACCCTGAATGTCTCGGCCGCCAATGCCGGCATCGGCCTGGGCTCGATCATCGGAGGCCTTACCATCGAGCATCTGGGCCTGGGTGCCGTAGGGTATGTCGCCGCTGTTGTTGCGCTGCTGTCCATTGCCGTCGCATGGATGACCAGCATTCAGAAAAACAAGGCACCGTTATAACCGCCTGACTGTCGCTTTATTGAACTCGCCGGGCAGTGTGTCTGCAAACACCCAGACACCCTGCCCCGGTTATTTACCGTGTGTTGAATTATATATCGTCATATTTTTGAACAGGCTTTAGCACTGTTTCTGTCATTTAATTGACTTTTAAACAGTGATCTTTCCTCACCATGTAGCTATTTGACACCTCCAGGCAAAATACACTTCCCTTGCCATTAGCGAACGCTCAAACTCCAGCCTTTCGGTCAGGTGGTGGCGGTTTCTGACCGATTCAAAAGTAATGTCCGGTAAGCACCTATGAGCACCTATCACCGCAAAGGGATGGCATTCGCCAAGCGGATCTACGCCCCGAGATCACTCGGTGTAAGCGTTGGTTTTGTGACGGTTGCTGTGTCTTTATATTACGTGAATGCTGCACACTGGCTGTGGTTGTTGGCGCTGTTCAACGCTCTGGTATGGCCGCACGTTGCCTACCAGATTGCAAGAAAGTCGCGCGAGCCCTATGAAGCCGAATGGCGCAATTTGCTTTTCGATTCGCTGTTGGGCGGTTTCTGGGTGGGTGCGATGGGTTTCAGTGCGGTTCCCGGGGTCACCGTCCTTGCCATGATGGCCATGCATAACATGGCCGCCGCCGGGCCACGCCTGATGCTCCAGGGCTTGTGCGCACAGGCACTGGGCGTGCTGATTTCACTGGCCGCGCTCAACCCTGTGGTCAATCTGCACGGCAACATGGCGCAGATCTATGCCTGTCTTCCTGTACTGGTGATCTACCCCATTTTCATTGGCTGGCTGAGCCATCAGGTCACCCTCAAGCTGTGGGAACACCGCAACATCCTGCGCAAGGTAAGCCGCACAGACAGCCTCACCGGCCTGCTCAATCATGGCGCATGGAAGGACCTGCTTGACCTGAAGTACGCCAGTAACCAAGGCGCGTATCAGGAGTGCGTCATCGCGCTGATCGATATCGATCACTTCAAGGTCATCAACGACACTTATGGCCACCTGATGGGCGACACGGTGCTGCAGAGTATCAGCGAAGCACTGATAGAAAACCTGCGCGACTCCGACTTGATCGGGCGTTGTGGCGGCGATGAATTCTGCGTCATTCTGCCCGATACCAGCTTGTTTCAGGCAAAGGAAATCCTTGAGCGCCTGCGCCTGGCGATAGATGAAATGACCTATACCCTGCATTGCGATCTCAAGGTCAGCCTCAGTATCGGCATTGCCGCCTACTCCCCTGAAATGCAGGATGCCTCCTCGTGGCTGCATGAAGCAGACAAAGCCCTGTATCTGGCTAAAAGCACCGGTCGCAACCGCGTAGTCAGCCCTCAGGATGCACCGTCAGACCACCATTCGCTTGGCGCACAGGCCTGATCCGTCAACGCTTGTGCTTGAACAGCATGTCGAACAGGGATGAGAAACTCTTGACCCCCATCGCCTTGAAGAACGCCTCGCGCATATCGGCACGCAGGCTTTCCAGAGTTATTTCCTTGGGTTTGGTGGATTTTTTTACGGCGGCCGTTTCTCGAGAGTCGCCTTCGCCAGGCGTGTATTTTTCCTTGGACAGCGTCCTTACGTAGTCACTCTTCTGGCTTTTGTAAGTAGTGAAATCTGTCCCCAGTTGCTCGTCCCTTTCCCCTGCCGTTGAAAACCTGTTAATGACTTTTTCCATGAAATCAAAATTATTGTGACCTATGGACCCGTAGTCCTTGTCAGTGATGAAGCGAACAAACCCCTGATCCAGCCGCGTTGTTTTTAACCCATCGCTTTCGGTAATACGCTTGGCGGTGGCCGCGTGCGACTCGGTAAAACTGTAGAACACCTTGTGGCCTTCCATGTCATATGTTTTGCCCTGGTTCTGGCGGCCCCATATTCTTCCATCATCTTTCTCTCTGTACGAGGCCAGTCCAAAAGCCAGATCATCAACATAGCCTAGATCAGCTCCCTGAGCGCTCGCCCACTCGTAAACATCACCCAGCAGCCTGCGATCATCCCGGGTTAAAAAAAACGCCTCGGGCATGGACATTCCACATTCGGCTTTTCCCAGCATGGGCGCAGAACCAGCAGAGTCCGCGCCCCCAAATACCCTGTGTTTCAGGAGGGCCTGGCCGCTGATGGTCACCGCAGAGTCTGGAGAGGTTGATCGGAGGGGGGAATTGGCAATTGAGGGCATGTTTTTTGCCGCTCTTTTATCGTCAAGTTGTTGCGCGGCTATCAGTGCATCTGCTCCGGAACTTATGACTCGCATGACGTTGGCTCCTGCCCCGAAAGATCCCTGGCGGTTCTCGCCAGGGATTAACAATCAATACGTTAAATGAAAGGTGACTGTTTCTGGCCCGGCAGGCTTGCTTTGCCAAGGTCCACTTTCAGCGCTGTGCCTAATCATGACGTCGGAGGCATAGCTAAAACCAAGACTGTTGAACCTCTCAGTACTGCCAGGCACGCCTGGCGTTATAGAGATACAATCAGAATCATGTACACCGCCTCTCCTAAAACAAAGATTTGCGCGTTCGTTCACGCTTTCCGGAAAAGTAGTCGCGGTCCAGGAAATCTTTTGCAACCGAGAGTTATTCGCCGCGCCGCGGGGGTAGTCAGCCAATCTCAATTGGTGTCGAGAAAACGCACTGTGACCAGGCCCATTGATAAACGTCGGCGTTCGGGTAGTCGTAACAGAATAATCGCCCGCCTGGCTGGCAGCCGACACTAACAACACAAGCAAGGGTGCTATTTTTTTCATGGATATTACTCCAATATTTATAAATCAAATTCATCGACTGTGCGAAAGCCGCAGGCTTGAAAGCATCTGCACGAACCGTTATCTTTTATCATTCACCGAGCGCGCTAACGCGCACTCTGATTAAACATGTTTTTTTAGAAAAGACCTGAAGCGCTTGTAAAACCTCATCAACCGACTGGTATAAATACCCACGTCCGAGACCTGATTAGCCACACGCTTGATCGATGGAAAGTTCAAATGAGGACAGGTTATCCAACAGCCACTCAGGCGTATGCCTCTCAAGCAATGTGCCGATGGGCTGCTGCTTTATCAGCGCGCCATAGAGCGCTTCTTCATGATCGAGGTACGCTTGCTGAACAGCGCGATAGTTGAGCGGATAGATGCTCTTCTCGATGGGCAACAGCCGGTCGAAGTGTTCGAGCAGACCATGAAAGACGATTCGCCGTTCGACGGTATTGCGCGTGGTAGCAATGAGTTTGACGAAGTACTCACTGTCGTGAGCTCGCAGCGCTTCGCTGGCGGCATAACGCTCGACCAGCGTGTGCGGCGATGGCTCATCGAATACGATGCAGCACAGGTCTTCGCGCACCAGGCCCTTGAACGGGTTCTCGGCTTCTGACCGACGGCCGTGCAGGCCCAGTGCGAATTGTACGGCGCGCTCGGCCAGCCATTGACGCTTACGGCCCTCAAGTCGGGTAACCTCTTCGAGTAACGGTGCCTGACGCCCCTGCGAACGAAGCTGCCGACAGAGTTTGGCAAACAGGCCAACAGGGCCGGACAGCTTTGCCTGTTGCTCGGCAAGTTGCGTCACCGAAAGCGCGGACTGCCGGGTTGCCAGATGCTGGAAGTCCGTTGTCATATTAAAATCAGGCCGCTGCGGATCCAGCCGCAACGCCGTGTCGGCACCTGACTCGCCCCGAACAAAACAAACAGTCATGAGTGGCTCCTTTTTTATTGTTTACAGTTCGTCGTGCGAGCAGGTTTCGGATATTCCTTTCTGCAGACAGCCGGGAAACAGTGGCCGACAGCAGTGACAGAGCAGCACGGTATTATTGATTGCACCGCAAAACGTCAGCAGTGCTCATTGCATTAACACGTTACAGGTTGCGACAAGACACATTATGTATGTGCTGGCTCGCTACGCAATCCGACAGATGTAGGGGGTCGGGCAGTGTTCCCCGGAAGCAATAGAGATACGCACCTGGCCATGAGCTCGGCACGCGTCCTTACCTGATTCTTTCTTAGCAGCGAAGATACGTGATCGCGAACGGTGTAGTCACTGATACTGAGCTGCCTGGCAATTTCCTTGTTCGTACATCCCTGCAACAACAGGCCAAGAACCTCCTGCTCTCTCATTGTCACCCACATGATACTTCCCCTTGCCATCATTTTGCCTAATAGGCAAATTTGTAGGATGTTTCTTACATTCGTCTTCCATGGCGCAAACAGTCAATCGGCACAGAAATCATTTTATTTAGTCTTGTTTTGCATAAACACGAGATACACCTTAAAAGTCCTGCAATACAGCCGAAAGCTGTAAGAAAAATCTTTAATAATAAAATATTGAGGAAAGCTCCTACATGAAACGCGGAATAATTACGCCTACCAACGTATCGACACTGCGAATGATCCACCTGAAGAAACATTTCCCACAGGCACGACCCAAGAGCACATTAGATAAATAACGTAAACAGTATAGAGAGGCGCAAGATAGACTTGAGGAAACGGAATTACAATCACTTGTTACAATTGAAAGCGTCGGGTGCCAGGAACTTTGCGCTCATATTTGAACGGCTACTCACCCCACAGCAGAGGTGAGCAGCGGATGTCGCCGGTCTCTGCGAGAACGGCATTCGCCGTATCAACCGGCCTGGTGTTATCCGGCGTTACCGCTTGCCAGGTCATCCACCACCACGCCCCGGCGCAGACCGAATACCGCAGCGGTCATCAGGCCTGTGGCACCCATGATCAGGCTATACAGCACGCATACCCAGATATTCCAGGGCATCAGAGCAATCAGCATCAATGGCGTGGTGCTGGCCCAGAAGGCGTAGGCGATGTTGTAAGTGAACGAGATGCCTGACACCCGGATGTTCGCCGGGAACAGTCCGACCATCACCGACGGCACCACACCGACAATCCCGCACGCCAGCCCGGCAATCGCGTAGGCGATGCCCAGTGGCATCCATTGCTCGATGAGGCTGGTGTAAAGCACGCCAATGCCCATCGGCATCAGCAGGCTGTAGAACATGATGCCGCGCCAGGCGCCGATGCGGTCGACCAGCATGCCTGCCAACACACAGCCTATATTGAGAAACACGATGCCGACGGCGCTCAGGGCAAAGGTATCGCTGGCGCTGATACCGAAGCGCTGCTGCATGACGGTCGGGGTGATCACCACCAATACCACCACTGCGGAGGTCAGCACAAAGGTCAGCAGCGCAGCAGGCAGCAAGGATTGGCGGTGCTCACGCAGGACCTGGCCAAGTGGCAGCGTTGTCAGATGTTCACGTTGGGCATGCATCGCGATAAATACCGGGGTTTCGTTCAACCAGCGGCGCAACCAGACGCCCACCACGCCGAATACGCCACCGAGCAGGAACGGAATACGCCATGCCCAGTCGAGGATTTCGCCAGGGCTGAAGACCCGTGCCAGCCATGTCGCGGTCAGTGCACCCAGCAGGTACCCGAACGTCAGGCCGGCTTGCAGTACACCCAGTGCATAGCCGCGGTGCCCCTTGGGCGCGTGTTCTGCCACGAATACCCAGGCGCTTGGCACTTCGCCGCCCACAGCGGCCCCTTGCAGGATGCGCAGCGCCAGCAGCACCAGCGGCGCCCAGTAACCGATCTGTGCGTAGGTGGGCATGATGCCGATCAGCAGACAAGGCAGGGCCATCATCAGAATGCTCAGGCTGAACACGCGCTTGCGGCCCAGCCGGTCGGCGAAGTGCGCCATGAGAATCCCGCCCAGCGGGCGCGCCAGATAGCCGGTCACGAAGATCCCGAAGCTTTGCAGCAGACGCAGCCACTCGGGCATGTCGGGTGGGAAAAACAGCTGGCTGAGGGTCAGTGCAAAGAATACGAAAATGATGAAGTCGTAGATTTCCAGCGCCCCACCCAGCGCCGCAAGACTCAGGGTCTTGTAGTCGCCTTTGGTAAAAGGTTGCGGAGTGGATTGAACGATGGCCGTCATGACGCCCCCGAAACATGGCTGAAAAAAGCGCCTGGCGCTCACAGGGCGCGAAGAATAGCAAAGCTTGCGGGCGCACTGATACGAAGCTGAGGCCTGTAGCGGGAACGATGATCGCAACTATCGTGCGACGCTCTGCGTCGCATGCCGTGCCGGACGCTCCGCGTTCTCTTGACGACGCAGAGCGTCGAGAACTGCATTCCCACGCTGGAGCGTGAGGAACGATCACTTCAACTATCGTGCGACGCTCTGCGTCGCATGCCGTTCCGGACGCTCCGCATCCTCTTGACGACGCAGAGCGTCGAGAACTGCACTCCCACGCTGGAGCGT
>Ga0182227_1000091_pt1 | contig 12355 bp, 9 predicted proteins | sample G6R1MG_18_FD_129659 | JGI IMG/M metagenome (GOLD analysis project Ga0182227, IMG submission 129659) | Miscanthus phyllosphere microbial communities from Michigan, USA - G6R2_MAIN_07NOV2016_LD1 MG | ecosystem: Host-associated > Plants > Phyllosphere > Phylloplane/Leaf | place: USA: Michigan... | reverse complement strand
GGTCGACTTGCCCGTGCCCGAGGCGCCCACGATGGCGAGCGATTCGCCTGGATCGAGCTGGAAGGTGAGGCCGTTGAGGATCACCTTCTTGTTCGGCGGCGGCACGTAGAGCACCCGCTCCACCGTGAGACGCCCGAGGGGGCGGGGCAGGCGCAGGCGGTCGAAGTTGAGCGGCGAGTTCAGCAGGAGGGACTTCACCCGCGCGTAGGCGAGGCGGGCGCCGACGAAGCTGCGCCAGCCGTCGATGACGCCCTCGACGGGCGCGAGCGCCCGGCCCCCGACGATGGAGGCGGCGATCATGGTGCCGCCCGTGAGCTTGCCGTCGAGCGCCAGGATCGCCCCCCAGCCGAGCATGCCGATCTGCGTCGAGAGGCGGATGCACTTCGACAGACCGGCGATGACGATGTTGCGGTCCTGTGCGATCACCTGGGCCTTGAGGGATTCGGCGGTCTCGCGGCCCCAGATGGCGACGCATTCGGGCGTCATGCCCATGGCGTTGATCACCTGGCTGTTGCGGGCCATGGCGTCGGCCTGGAGGTTGGCTCGGGTCGAGTACGCGCTGGCTTGGGCGAACGGCACCGCCGTCAGCTTCTGGTTGAGGAGGGCGAGGGACAGCAGCAGCAGGCCCGTCACCGTGACGATCCAGCCGAGATCCGGATGGATGAGGAACACGGCGAGGAGATAGACCGGCGCCACGGGGGCATCGAACATCACGAGCAGCACCGGGCCGGTGATGAAGTTCCTGAGTTGCTGCAGGTCGGCCAGGGTCTGGAACTCGCGGCTCGAGCCCGCCTGCGAGGCCTTGGCCGCCGCCGCCAGGACGGGGGCGCCGAGGCGCACCTCCACCTCAACGGCGATCCGCATGAGGATGAACCGTCGCACCACGTCGAGGATCACGTGGGCGACGACGGCCCCCGCGATCACGAGGGTGAGCATCATCAGGGTGTCGAGGCTGCGGCTCGTCAGCACCCGGTCGGAAATGTTGAACAGGTAGATCGGGATTCCGAGGACGAGTAGATTCACCCAGAACGAGAAGACCCCGACGACGATGAGCTTGCGCCTGCAGCCGGCGAGGCCCTTGGTCAGAACTTCCCGAAAATCCCGGTCGCTGGCGCGCTGCTGCAAGGGGCCGCCGCCATTCCCACCGCCTCCACCGCCGCCGCCCGATCCTCCGCCGTCCCTGCCGCCGGAGCCGCCCCCCTCCTGCTTCCTGGGCGGAGCGGGGGCGGGTTCGGGCGCCGCCGCCTCGTACGCGATGGTCGTCGTGGCGCCCGCCTTCGCGTGCGCCGACCCCGACCGTCCCTCCGGCTCCGGAGACCCTGCAAGATCCCGGGCCGGTACGGCGCCGCCTCCCGATGGCCCGGGCGTTCCAAGCGTCCCGGTCGCCGCCGCAGGGGGCGAGGCGGCGGGCACCGCCAGGGCGGGGACGCGTCCGCCGGCATCCTGACGAAATGGTGTCTCCGGGGCCCCGAACCGGGGCCCAAGAACGGGTTCCGTGGCATCGCCCTCCACGGATGCACCGCGACTGCCGAGATCGTCCATATCGCATCCCCCCTTTTGCGGCCGGTGTTCCGACCGTGTCGGCCGGTATTCCGACCGTCTTCGTTGGCCGGTTGCGCCGGCCGGATCGTGGGTCAGGCCATCATTCCGTGCAGCAGATCGTGGGTCAGACTGGAGGCGGCGCCGTGGAAGGCCGGGCCCAGCAGATCCTGCGGTCCCGTGTCGGGCAGGGCGACATCGTGCAATCCGGTGAAGGCCGCGACTTCCGTGGCAAGACTCTGGGTGTCGCCGATGGTGACCCGGGCGCTATGGCTGACGTAATTGGCCTGGACGAGGATCGCGTCGTCGTAATGCGCGCCGCCGACGAACTGGGCCGCCGTCGTAGTCCCCACGGTGGTGATCGCCGCAATGTTGGCCAAGTGGTTGGCCCCCGTCGTTACGATCTGCGTCGAATGGGTGGCCTCGCCCGTCGGGCCCGTCGTGCCGCCCGGATCGGGCAGGTGCTGGATCGCCGTGTCGACGTTCGAGACGATGTTGGTCTGGGAGACGGCGTTGATGCTGTAGAAGTCCCCCGTCACGTAAAGAACGTGCAGGGTCGCGGACTCGGCCTGGGGCAGGAGGGCCGCCAGCGCCGGATCGAGGTGATCCGCCTCCAGGCCGGCGAGGGCCGCGTGCTGCTCGGCGGACAGACTCTTAAAGGCCGTGGTGCCATAGTGGTCGAGGGCGGCGGAGTTCTCCAGCACGTTGTTACCGGTCACGATGGTCTGGCTCAGCGTATCCGCCCGGGCGGTGTAGGCCTTCACCACGGCATCGTTCAGGAGCACGTTGGTCTGCTGGATCATGTTGAAGGTGTGATAGTCGCCGCGCACCACGATGAGGTCGTAGCGCGAGCCGATCTCTTCCAGGGTGAACAGGTTGACCTGTGTGTTGGCCCCGGCGACGGCGGTGTAATAGGTGCCGAACGTGCCCTGCACCACAACGTCGTTGTCGGAGAGCATGTTGATCTGGGTGATGCTCTTCACATCGTAGAAATCGCCCGTGATGACATTGACCTTCATGCGCGCGTCGGCAGAAAGGTGCGTCACCACCCCCGAATCGGTGTCGTGCTGCGTGAGTTTCGCCGCATTGCGGGTGAGATCGCCCCCGGTAACGAGGTCGATGACGCCGCTGCGCCCACCCACCGCGATGTCCACGATGTTGGCGAGGACATTGACCTGAACGACCGCCTGGGTGGTGAAGGCGTCGCCGCCGACGAACAGCGCGTGGTGCTGAGTGTGGTTGTCGAGGATGCCGGCGACGTTGAAGCTTTGGTTGCCCCCCGTCACCGCCGCGAGGCCGGGGTCGAGGAGCCCGTTGTGCGATCCGCCGTCGTGGGCGGATACGGGGGCGGAGATACTTGGCAACACCGTACCGGTGGACTGGCGTACCCCATCGATGGTGACGCCCTCGAGATCGGTGGAGCCCTGGAATCCCGTCCCGGCCTCGGCGGCCGTGGCGGCGTCGCGCCCGTGCACGAAGGCGATCCGGTTGCCCGTACCGGTCCCGTGGAGCAGGAGATCCGCCGGCAGGCTCCCGCGTGCCTCGGCCAGCATCCCGTCGAGGGCGATGTCGGGATCGAGGTGGTGCAGGTGCTCCACGCCCGTCCCCTGGACCATGATCAGGAGATCATCGTCGTGGAGTTCGTTGATCTTGAGAACCTGGATGAGTTCCTGATCCGGCGCCACATCGTGATCGGTCTCGGCCCTGCCGCCCGCTCCGCCGCCGCCGCTACCGCCCCCCGGACCGACGGGATGGCGCCCGTCGACGGGTACGGGGGCGGGGGCGAGCTTGGTCTGCGGTGCCGGCCCGCTTTGCCCGACGAGCGCGTGCCCGAAGCGAAGCGCATCGGGAGTTGCAAGGGCGGCCGGGTAGGACCGGCTCGGTATCTCGTCGAGGTCGATATTCGTCGCGACGTCGCCGTGCGATGCCTCGGCCGGCTGCGCGGATCCGCGGCCGGGGGCGCCGTCGTAGAGTTCGCGGTGGAGCACCACCGTATCGAGAAGACGCATATGCCCGGCGAAATGGGCGATGATCTCGGTCGGGCCACCTGCGAGCATGATCGTTCCCATCGGCACACCCCGCGCGCGCCGGCCGGGAACGGCCGGCGCGCCGGGATCGGTGAGCGTGGAAGAACCCGCGCCGGACATCGGCGCGGGTCGGGATCATGGCTCAGGAATTGTGGTGGCCGCCGCCGTCACCGCTGCCGATGTCGCTGAGGGAATCGCCGCCGACGACGGAGACCGGCATGGAGTTGTACTGGATGTTGGCCCCCTGCGTGATGTGCTGGGTGAAGGCTTCGGCCGTGACGGCGTTCGCCGACGAGACGGCCCCGCTGGTCCCGTGGTCGCCGCCGAGGCTGTTGTTGATGGCAGCGTCGCCCCCGGTGCCGGTCGCGTTCTGGGTGAAGTTGAAGGTCGGCAGCGTCCCCTCGGGGCCGCAGTAGGACTCGAGGCCGCCGAGACCGAGGCTGACGCTCGGGCTGGACAGGTAGTCGTTGTCGACGAGGCTGTTGACTTGGTCGAGGTTGAAGATGTTCCCATCGCCATTGAGGGTCTGGGCCGAGAAGTCCGGCATCACGAAGAAGCTGCCGTCGAGGTGATCGATATTCAGGTTGTCGAGGTGGATGGTGCCCATCTCCGAGGGAGCGGCCCACTCGCCGTTGACGCCGACCGTGACGTTGACCGCCGAGGTGACCGTCGTGTCGACGGTGTTGATGTTATCGTTGATGTTGCCGTTCAGATTTCCGTTGAGGTTCCCGTTGGCGTTCAGGCTGCCGTTGAGGTTGCCGTTGCCGTTCAGATTTCCGTTGTCGGATTCGTTGTACGAATGCTGGCTCTGGCCCTGACTCTGCCCTTGTCCCTGGTCCTGATCCTGGATCGCGGCCTGCAGCTGGCCCTGACCCTGGCCCTGCGCTTCGGCCTGAAGCTGTCCCTGGGCCTGGCTGGCGAAGAGGGCTGCCATGGCGTTGCCGTTGTTGGAGTTGTTGTTGCCGCTCATGATCGTTCTCCCGTTGGTTGGATGAGGCACGGGGGATCGATGACTCGCTGATCTTCTACGTCGGCGAGACGATCGAATAAAACCTGTGCCGGATAGCACTCCCGAAGCTCTCGGCCTCTCCGGCGGGGCCGGTTCGGCGCGCTTCACTTGGGAGCGAAACGAACTTTGCAGAACGGCCACGGTTCGTAAGTGTTAAAAAAACGTAAATCTTCGTCAGGAAAACCCGAAAGCTCGATGCAGACATGCCCGGCGCGGATCTTTCACAGACCTATTCTGCCGCGCTGCAACAAGAAACGCGACTAACCAAGGGCGGCAGGCGAAATCCAGGTTAATGACTACGGCGCACCGGGCGCCCGGACGGGACCGGCCTCGAGGCGGAAACCGATGAGACTGTCCCAGAGGTCGTGGATCGTCTGCGTGCCGGCCTCGTCCGCGAGGGCATCCCGTCGCGCGCGCGCCTGCACGGCGGCGTGGAAATCGAGGGCCTCGCGCAGGCCGAGGGCGAAATCGAGGTCCTGCCCCAGGCTCAGGGTCAGGATGCGCTCGCCGGCGGCGATATCCGGCAGCCCGGTCAGGGTCGCCCATACCTCGACCTGAACGAGGCCGAGGAGTTCACCACGGGACCGCCCCATGAGCGGCCGGGCGACGAGGGTGATCAGACCGGTGAGGAAGCCGAGGGCATAGGGCTCCATCCAGGCCTGCCCCGGATCGGCGCCGAGCCGCCAGCGCGTCCGTTCCACGTAGGGGCGGACGAAGCGCAGGGCAGCCCGGCGCCCGCGCCGGGCCAACCACAGGTCGGTGAGATGGGCCATCCCGGACAATCTTCGGAAGCCATGGGCAACGAAGGGTCGCCCGTTACAACGAGACCCCCGAACGGACGGAGACTCAAGTCATCTCTTAGGACGAACTGATATCTCGCCTCGGAAAACATAGACCCGAAAGAATTCACACTGCCAGAACGCGCGAATGATCTTGATCGTCCGTACCCTCGTCGGGTTCAATGCCCGAGGCCCGCCCTTACCGCCTCAGGCGGACCGGCCCGGAGGAGTGAATTCCATGCGAACGGACCTGCCGGCTGCCCCGGACTTCGATGCGATCCAGCCTCCGAAGGGCGAGGCCGCCCTGCGGCAGACGCAGATCCTGAGCCTCATCGGCAACCTGGGCTTGAGCTGGTCCAACAACGAGAGCCTGTTCGTCTATGTCCTGATGCTGCTGTTGCGGACGGACGAGGTCACGGCGGCCCTCGTCTTCGGCACCCTGAACACGAGCCGGGCGCGCCTCGACCTGATCCGGCGCCTCGCCTCGGTGAAGCTCACCGATCCGGCCGTCGCTCAAACCCTGGAGCGCCTGATCCGCCGCTTCAACGCCACCACCAAGGTCCGCAACGACCTCACCCACGCCATGTCGGAGGTGAACGCGGCCGGCGAGATCACCCATACCAACACCATGCGGATCGTCGAGCAGGGCGGGCGCCTCGGCCTCGGTACCCGACGTCCCATGGACGACGCGCGGGTACGGGAACTCACGGACGTGAACCGTCAGCTCACCCGGCTCAACCGCGACCTGTGGCAGTTCCTGCCCGTGCTGGCGGCCTGCCTGGACGCACAGGTTTCAGCCGCGCCCGATCGCGCTCACGGCTCGCAGAGCCAACCCTGGAGCCGCGCGTAGCGCACGATCTGCGCCCGGGTGCGGATGCCGAGCTTGTCGCAGGCGCGCATCTTGTAAGTCTCGATGGACTTCGTGGTGACGTTGATCTGTCCCGAGATTTCCTTGTTGGTGTGGCCGAGGGCCACGAGCCGGATCACCTCGCTCTCGCGCTGGGTCAGGGCGAGTTGCATCGCGCCCTGGTCCATCGACGCCCGTCGCCGCCCCGGCGCGACACGCGGATCGAACAGTTGTCCGGCAATGGTCGGATCGAGGTAGAATCCCTCCGTCATCACCGCCCGCACCGCGTGCAGCACGTGGTCGATAGGCGAGCCCTTCAGCACATAGCCGCGCACGCCGGCCTCGAAGGCGGTCTGCACCAGGGTCCGGTCGTTGTGAGCGGTGAGGACGATGAGCCGCGTCGGCAGCGCCAGGGCGGCCGCTTTGCGGGCCAAGACGACGCCAGTCATGTCAGGCAGGGCGATATCCACCACCGCGACGCCGGGTGCGAACTCCTCGATCAGGCGCAGGGCCTGTCCGCCGGTATTGGCCGCCGCCACCACGGTCATGCCGTCGGTGCCGTCGATGAGCGCCCGCAGGCCCGCCAGGATGGCGGGGTGATCGTCGGCCAGGACGATCCGGATCGCGTCCGCGCCTCCCTCGGAGGCGGTCTCGAACACGGTGACCCCTCACGCCGGAAGCCGCAGGCGAGCGCGGATTCGCGTCCCGTGCCCGCGCGCCGACTCGATGGTGAGCCGTCCCCCGATCCGCGCCATTCGGGCGGCCATTCCAGGGAGTCCCTGTCCGACGGCCTTCTCGTGCGTCGATCGACGGCCGGCGGCGAGGGTAGGGGGCGGATCGAAGCCGCAGCCGTCGTCGGCGACGGTGAGAGTGAGGAACCCGCGCCGCACGCTCAGATCCACCGTGACCCGGGTCGCCGTGCGGGCATGCTTGAGGACATTGGTGAGGGATTCCTGCAGCACCCGCAGGAGCGGTTGCTCGATGGCCACGGGCAGGCGCAAACCCGGCCGGTTGCAGCGGAAATCGACGGGGAGCCCGCAGGCCAGGGACCACGCGTCCGGAGTCGCGACCAGGAACGCCTCAAGGTCGCGGGAATCGGTCTCGGCCCGGGCGATAACCGCCTGCCGCGCCGCGATGGACCCCAGGTCGGCTGCGAAGCGGGCGAGTTGGGCCTTGGTCCGGTCGAGATGCGCCCGGCCCCGCCCCTCGGAGACGAACGCGTCGAGGAGCTTGAGGGAGATCTGCAGCAACGCCAGATGGTACCCACCGCAATCGTGGAGGTCCTGCGCCAGGTCGGTGGTTACGCCGATACCGCCCGGCCGAGCCTGTTCCGACCGCAGCACGGAAAGACCGCGATCCAATCCAGTATCGTCCACCACCTCCGAAGCAATCGTTCCTCGCGCTATCGTACGGCGATGGTCGGCAAGCAGGATCTCCATGTCGTGATCCGGGGCATCACTCGAAAAATGGCCCTTGATCCTGAATGCTGAACTGGAGCGCGACGAGAACCCGGCCTCGTCTTTGACAGATCCTAGCGGATTAGAGTGGATCGAAACCTGCGCCATGGCGATATGTCCAGCCCCTTAATGGTCGTTACGACGGCGAATGCCATTTTCCATCGAAGCGCGATGGATAGGCGGCCAAACATCGAAACCAGAACCGAGTACGCCCCCCCGGACGACACCGTCGCATCACAACGAACGAGTGCAGAATGGATTCCTCATCCCACTGCGAATCTCCCCGCCAACACTGAAATCCCAAGCGGCGATCCTGCAAACCTTAAGCTGGATATTTGAAGACTGCCATAAAAATATTCAATCTTTCGGCGCGAAAGCTACGTCAGTGAAATCCTTACGCCCCGTGTCTATCGGCGCTGAACTTCGTATCGCCCTCGACAACTCAAATACAATCATGAGTATGTAGTGCTCGCATGAATCTTCGTTGAACGTGCATTCAAGTAGATGCTGGAAGTCCGGTGTCGGCCGCCTGAACGCCATCAGGGCGCGCCGTGAGGCGCGACCTGATGGAGAACGATGGGCCGCAAAGGCCAAGCAGGTTCGGTCAGTGCCGGATCAGGCCGCGCGGACGGTGGCGAGGAAGCGCCGGACCTCGACGCCGAGGTGCTCCGTTTGGCGCGAGAGTTCGGAGGCCGAGGACAGGACCTGGCTGGCCGCGGCTCCGGTCTCCTCCGCTGCCCGGGCGACACCGGTGATGTTGCCCGTGACCTCACCCGTGCCGACAGCCGCCTGAGAGACGTTGCGCACGATCTCCTGGGTCGCCGCACCCTGCTCCTCGACGGCGGCCGCGATGGAGGTCGCGACCCCGCTGATCTCGCGGATCCGGGTGGTGATGCTGCCGATGGCGGCCACAGCCTGCCCCGTAGCCCCCTGGATTTGCGTGATCTGGTTTGCGATTTCTTCCGTCGCCCGTGCCGTCTGGCCGGCGAGCTCCTTCACTTCCGAGGCGACAACGGCGAAACCCCGCCCCGACTCTCCCGCCCGCGCCGCCTCGATGGTGGCGTTCAGCGCCAACAGGTTGGTCTGGCCGGCGATGCTCGAGATCAGACCGACGACGTCGCCGACGCGGGCGGCCGCCCCGGCGAGGGTCTGAACGAGGACCGCCGTCTGGTCCGCCTCCGTCACGGCGCCGTGGGCGAGGTCGGCGGAGCCGCCGACCTGGCGGCCGATCTCCTGCACGGAGGCGCCGAGTTCCTCGGCCGCCGCCGCCACGGTGCCGACATTGGCCGCCGCCGCCTCGGCCGCCGTCGCCACGGTGGTGGACTGGCTCGCGGTCTGATTGGCGGTCGCGCTCATGGTCCGGGCGGTGCCCTGGAGTTCCGTGGCCGCACAGGACAGCCGGCCGACGATGCCGCCCACCGCGCCCTCGAAGCCGTCGGCGAGCTCGATCATGGTGCGCCGGCGCTCCATCATCGCCGCTGCATCGGTGATCCGGCGCATCTCGGCCTCCTCGGCCGCCTTGCGTGCCACCAGGGCCTTGATGCCGTCGACGGCGCGGCCGATGGCGCCGATCTCGTCGCCACGGCCGGCTTCCGGGATCTGCGCGTCGGCGTCGCCCCGGGCCATGCGCTCCAGCGCGCGGGTCAACCCGCCGATGGGGCGCGTGATCCCGAAAAGCACGATGAGAATCGCCAGGACGGCCCCGAAGACGACGCCGAACGCCGACAGGGTCATGGTGGTGTAGCGCGTGGTGTTGGTCTGGATCGTCAGATCATCCGAACCCTGCTGAATTCTGGCCTCGATGTCCCGACCGAGGGTACGGACGGTCGCGAAGACCCTCTCCTGCACGGGATCGACCTTCTCGTGCCCCAGGGCGAGGGCCTGCGCGTTGCGGTCCTGAGCCACGAGGGACCGCATGAGTTCGATGTTGCGAACATAGGAACCGAGAAGGCCGGCGACGTCGTCGATGCGTGGGGCGAAGTACGGGGCGTTGGTTCGAATGTCCGTGAGGAGCGAATCGAGCTCCGGAGGCAACGCATCGAAACTGGCGCTGACGCTGCGAACGCGCTCGCGATCCGTCTCGGCCACCATCCTGTAGGCCGTGTAGCTCATCTGATAAACGAGCCGGTTCAGACGACGCGCGGAGGCGGCGGCGCGGGAATCCTTTTCGATGAAGTGTGTATAGGCCTGATCGATCACCGCCATCTGTACGGTTGAATACCAAACACAGCCCCCAACCACAACGCCGATCATGCCGATGACGAGAAGGAACTTGTGTAATATTTTGATATTAGACAGGACAGACATAAGCAAACCCCGGAACGGACGTTCGCTCGCTATGCAGTTGGATGGTTAATGAACGGTTTTATATCGCGCTCGATCAACTAGATTTCCACCTGATCCTGCATAACTAAGATATGCCCGAGGATGTCGTGTCCTGGCAGTGGACGCCCAGGTTTCATGTCGGACTCGGCTGCGCTGTCTCGAACGCCATCCCAAGAGTGCCCCACAAGACTTCCGGTCGACACCGGCACTTGTTCCCGGGCACGACGGCGCAGCGTGCGTATTGCGAGAGCCAGTTGGATCCCTCGCCCTGCCGTCCCCATTCGGCTCGCGGGCGTGAACAAGGCACACGGGGCAATCGCAGAACGGTGGTGGGCGCGCCAACCCCGGGGCTGGCGCGCCCACCACCGTTCTGCGGAAGCACCTCGCTAAACTTCCGTGCCCGGCCGGTTCTCGCTCGCGTGCGCCGCCGCCGGCGGCGTTTTGCGCGTGTCAGGAAGGGCAAGTGCCAGGAAGGGAATGACCGCGAACGGTTTCCTCAGCGCGGATCCGGCGGTCCTTCGCCCTTGCCGACGAAAGGGATGCCGTCGATGGGGCATTCCTCGGTGCCGACCCCCTGGCGGGTGATGGCCCGCACGGCGTCGCGGGTGGCATCAGGGTCCTCGATCCAGCGGCGGTAGAAGTCGTAGGGGCATTCCGAAAGCCCGTGGCGGTTTTCCTTCGAGTTGATCATGCCGGTGTAGCCGCGGTGGAGCAGCTTGAAGAGGTGGTTTTCGGACTGGCCGTGGGCACGCGCATCGCGGATGAGGAACTTCGACAGGGCCGCGTACTGGATACCCATCTCTTCCTCCCCGCACTCGCCGAGGGTGCGCCCGTCGAAGCCGACGATGGCCGAGTGGCCGAAGTAGGAATAGACCCCGTCGAACCCGGCGGCGTTGGCCACGGCCACGTAGGTGTTGTTGGCGAACGCCATCGCCTTCGACATGAGGATCTGCTGTTCTTTCGCCGGATACATGTAGCCCTGGCAGCGGATGATGAGTTCGGCGCCCCGCATGGCGCAGTCGCGCCAGATCTCGGGATAGTTACCGTCGTCACAGATGATGAGGCTGATCTTCAGCCCCTTGGGACCGTCGGATACGTAGGTGCGGTCGCCCGGATACCAGCCCTCGATGGGCGTCCAGGGCATGATCTTGCGGTACTTCTGAACGATCTCGCCCTGGTCGTTCATGAGGATGAGGGTGTTGTAGGGCGCCTTGTGAGGGTGCTCCTCGTGGCGCTCGCCGGTCAGCGAGAACACACCCCAGACCTTCGCCTTGCGGCAGGCAGCGGCGAAGATCTCCGTCTCCGCCCCAGGGACGGTGGCGGCGGTCTCGTACATCTCGGCCGCGTCGTACATGATCCCATGCGTCGAGTATTCGGGAAAGATCACGAGGTCGAGGCCCGGCAGGCCGGACTTCATGCCGACGATCATGTCGCCGATCTTCTTCGCGTTCTCCAGCACCTCCGCCTTGGTGTGAAGGCGGGGCATCTTGTAGTTCACCACCGCGACGCCGACGCTGTCGGCGCTGGACGAGATGTCTCCGTGCATCATGGCTTGGGTTCCTCCTGGCTCAGGTTCTTCCCTCTCCCCTCTGCGGGAGAGGGTGGCCCGCGAAGCGGGTCGGGAGAGGGGCGGCGCGACGCCTGGAGGATACGAAGCCCGGCACGACCGAGCCGGATACGGCGCTCCCCTCTCCCGCCCCTTGCTTGCGCGAGGGTCACCCTCCCCGCAGAGGGGGGAGGGGGTGTTGGCGGTGTCAGTGGCTGATCATCCACGGCCGCGCGTTGGGAAAACTCTTGGCGGCCGCGGGATTGGATTTCGCCTTGGCGCCCGAGCAGCAGCCGCAGCCGGCCCCGTGCCCGGACGACTTGCGGGGCGCGTGCTGGCTCCGCTCGTTCGTGGCGAAGGCCTTGCGCCGGCCCGCATCCATGGAGGCGAGGTTGGGCGCGTTCAGGAAGGCTCGCCCGCAGGACGATCCGCAATCGGGGCAGTCGTGCGGATCCTGAAACTGCGCCATGGGGCGCAAAACCGTGAACGGCCCGCAGGCGGCGCAACTGTAATCGTAGACGGGCATGGAGCCGCTCCCGAAGAATAGCGAAGGGTGGCGTGCAAGCACAGCAATGCTCCCTCTCCTTCCAGGAGAGGGGACCCGCGCCCGATCCGGCGCGCGGGCGTACCCTCAAAGATCCGGCGAGAGCGGCATCTGGATCGAGCCGTCGAGGAACTTCGTCGGCCCGTCCGCACCGGGATTGATGTCGAACTCGAAGATCTTGGTCGGAATCCACAGGGTCGCGCAGGCGTTGGGGATGTCGACCACGCCCGAGATGTGGCCCTGGACCGGCGCCGTGCCGAGGATCGAGTAGGCCTGCGCGCC
>Ga0182227_1000085_pt1 | contig 12693 bp, 9 predicted proteins | sample G6R1MG_18_FD_129659 | JGI IMG/M metagenome (GOLD analysis project Ga0182227, IMG submission 129659) | Miscanthus phyllosphere microbial communities from Michigan, USA - G6R2_MAIN_07NOV2016_LD1 MG | ecosystem: Host-associated > Plants > Phyllosphere > Phylloplane/Leaf | place: USA: Michigan... | reverse complement strand
TGCTGTACGTTTGAGGGGGAGCACGTGCTTTCTATCTACAACACGCTCACCAAGAGCAAAGAAGTTTTCAAGCCGCTGGATGGCAACAAGGTGCGCATGTACGTCTGCGGGATGACCGTGTACGACTACTGCCACCTGGGCCATGGCCGCAGCATGGTTGCGTTCGATCTGGTGACGCGCTGGCTGCGCTTCATCGGTTATGAACTGACCTATGTGCGCAACATCACCGATATCGACGACAAGATCATCAACCGGGCGCGGGAAAACGGTGAGTCGTTCGATGCACTGACCGCGCGCATGATCGGTGCCATGCACGAGGACGAGGCGCGCCTCAACATCCTCAAGCCAGACATGGAACCGCGTGCCACCGATCATATCCCCGGCATGCACGCCATGATCCAGACCCTGATCGACAAGGGCTATGCCTATGCGTCGGGTAACGGCGACGTGTATTACCGGGTCGGCAAGTTTCAGGGTTACGGCAAGCTGTCGCGCAAGAAGATCGAAGACCTGCGCATCGGCGCGCGCATCGAAGTGGACGAGTCCAAGGAGGATCCGCTGGACTTCGTGCTCTGGAAAGGTGTCAAGCCGGGCGAGCCGAGCTGGGAATCGCCCTGGGGTGCAGGACGTCCCGGCTGGCATATCGAGTGCTCGGTGATGTCGACCTGCTGCCTGGGCGAGACCTTCGATATTCATGGCGGCGGCAGCGACCTCGAGTTTCCGCACCATGAAAACGAAATCGCCCAGAGCGAAGCGGCCACCGGCAAGACCTACGCCAATGCCTGGTTACACTGCGGCATGATTCGCATCAATGGCGAGAAGATGTCCAAGTCCTTGAACAACTTCTTCACCATCCGCGACGTGCTGGAGAAATACCACCCGGAAGTGGTGCGTTACCTGCTGGTGTCGAGCCACTACCGCAGCGCGATCAACTATTCCGAAGACAGCCTGCGTGAGTCGAAGGCGGCACTTGAACGTTTCTATCACGCGCTCAAGGGCCTGCCGCTCGCCGAGCCTGCGGGTGGCGAGGCGTTCGTCGAGCGTTTCAGCGCGGCGATGAACGATGACTTCGGTACGCCTGAAGCGTGCGCGGTGCTGTTCGAGATGGTTCGCGAGATCAATCGTCTGCGTGAGTCCGATGTCGCAGCGGCGGCGGGTCTGGCGGCGCGCTTGAAGCAACTGGCCAGCGTGCTGGGTGTCCTGCAACTCGAAGCCGACGACTTTTTGCGCGCTGGCGCGGAAGGGCGGGTTAATGCGGCTGAAGTGGAGGCGCTGATTCAGGCGCGTCTGGCTGCGCGTGCCGCGAAAGACTGGGCCGAGTCCGACCGTATCCGCGACCAGATCACCGCCATGGGTGTGCTTCTGGAAGACGGCAAGGGCGGCACCACCTGGCGTCTGGCGGACTGATCAAGTAAGGCGGCTGGGTGACGCGAAGCGTCATGAAGTGCATTCCCACGCGGAGCATGGGAACGATAATGACCCGGAAGACTATCGTGCCCACGCTCAGCGTGGGCATGCTGTTCTGGACGCTCCGCGTCCTGTCCTCGATGCTCGGCCTGCCGAGCGTCGAACACTAAACGATCCGCTGTTCCCGCAACCGCTTGTACAGTGTGTTGCGGCTGACGCCCAGACGTTTGGCCAACTGTGAAATATTCCCGCCTGCCGCTTGAAACAATTGGCCGAGGTCTTCGGTCGCGTGAAGGCGCGTAGCCGATTCCTGAGTTCTGACCGGGATAGGGCATTCCTCATTCACCTGTGCATCGAGCAGAAAGTCCTCGGGCAGATGGTCAGTGCCGATCGGCTGTTCGTCGGCCAGTGCCAGCGCCACCTGAATCACACTGTTGAGCTGGCGCAGATTACCCGGCCAAGGGTGATGCTCGAATAACTCAAGTACCTCTCTGGAAAAGCCTGCACGCTGATGGGCATCACGGTGCCGCTCCCAGATTCGCTGGATAAGCGCATGCTTGTCAGTCCGCTCGCGCAGGGGAGGAAGTTCGATGCTCAGGCCGCTGATCCGGTAATAAAGATCCTGGCGGAAAAGCCCCGTCTGGACCTGATCGCGCAGGCTTCGGTTGGTGGCTGAAATCAGGCTTATGTCGACCGGATACAACTCGCTGCTGCCCAGTGGCTGAACGCAGCGCTCTTGAAGCACGCGCAGCAGCCGCGCCTGTACCGGCATCGGCATGTCGCCCACTTCGTCGAGAAACAGCGTGCCTTTGTCGGCCTTGCGGATCAGGCCGATGCTGCCCTTCTGATTGGCCCCGGTGAAGGCGCCTCTTTCATAGCCAAACAGCTCGGCCTCGACCAGTTCGGCCGGGATCGCTGCGCAGTTGACGGCGATCAGAGGCTGGCCGGCGCGCGCACTGGCCTGATGCAGGGCTTTGACAAACACTTCCTTGCCGACCCCGGTTTCCCCGTGGATCAGCAGCGGAATGTCCTTTTCCAGCAGCCGCTGCGCCTGACGCACGGCTTTTTCGATTTTTGCATCACCCAGGCTGATCGCCTCCAGGTCAAGACTCTGCGGCGCCACGGGTGCCTGAACTGGCTGTACGCTGTGCAGCTTGAGCGGCTTGCGGGTCGGCCGCTTGAGCAGGCACTGAAAGCGATTGTTGCCAAATGCATGCAATGCAAACGGACGCGCTTCGGTCTCGCTGAGCAATTGCAGGATCGGACATTTGAACAGCGTCTCGATGCTGGCGCCGGCCGGAGTCTTCCCCAGCAGGGCGTCGGCACGCCGATTGGCGCACAGGATCTGGCCGCTTTCGTCAAAAATCAGCAGGCCAGCCCATTGGCTGTCGAGGTTGTTCAGACCGGTATTGAAGATCAGCTGGAAGTGGGAATCGCGGAACTGGTCGAGGATCAGGCGGTTTTCCACCGACTGGCTCATCATTTTGACCATGCCCAGCGTGTGCGAGGGTGGCAGGAAGCTGTCACTGGACACATCCAGCACGGCAATGATGCGCCTGTCGGCGTCGAAGATCGGTGAGGCCGAACCGGTCATGAAGCGATTGGCCTTGAGGAAATGCTCGTCCGGTTCGATATGGATGGCCTGTTCGCAGGCCAGCGCCGTGCCGATGGCGTTGGTGCCCGTGCCGCGTTCGCTCCAGCTGGCACCGGGCATGAAGCCCTGAGCCTGGGACGATTCGACGAAGCGTTGCGCACCCCAGGACTTGAGCAACTGACCTTGAGGGTCGGCCAGAAGAATCAGGCAGCTGGAGTTGCTGAGAATGTTTTCGTAGACCGGCAGGACCTCCTGATGGGTGGTCTGTACCAGTCCGCGATGGCGCTCCAGCAGCCTGGAAACCTCCGCCCCCGGCAGTTGGCCGAATGAGGGGCGCGTCTGATGACTGAGGCCGAAGTCCCGGCAGCGGGTCCATGAATCCTGAATGATGATGTCGTGAGCAAGCGAAGCGCTGGTTTGAGACATGAGGATGCCTGCGAATATGACGTATTGTTTTTGTTTTTAGGTCCCGTCGGCGTGACCATCCTTGCCCGCAACGTCCGTCCAGTGTCGTTCAGTTTTGTTCAAAGTCAATGTTCATTTTGTTCAAGTGTTCAGTATTTTCTGTTCATTATTGTTCAGCTGTGAAAGGTGTTTCGTCCCCTGAATACGGGCGAACGCTCTGTTTCGGGCTTCACCGGCGATCCGCCTGAGCTGGCACGAATGTCGCTATCTGCAAACAGTCACGCATTCACCCTTAAGAAAAAAACAACAAAGGGCACGCCATGTCACTCACGCTGGAGCATGTCAGTCGCGCCGTCGATGGCCAGGTCTGGATCGACGACGCCTCCCTGAGCTTTGAGCCGGGATCATTCAACGTTCTGCTGGGGCGCACCCTGTCCGGCAAAACCAGCCTGATGCGCTTGATGGCCGGGCTGGACAAGCCGGACAGCGGGCGAGTGCTGATGAACGGGGTCGATGTCACCCATCGTCCGGTTCGTCTGCGCAACGTCTCGATGGTTTATCAGCAGTTCATCAATTACCCGAGCATGACGGTGTTCGAAAACATCGCCTCGCCGCTGCGTCAGGCCGGTCTGTCCAAAGATGTGATCCACAGCCGGGTGCAGGAAACCGCGAAGATGTTGCGCATCGAAAAATTCCTGCAACGCCATCCCCTCGAACTGTCCGGTGGGCAGCAGCAGCGCACCGCGATGGCCAGAGCGCTGGTCAAGGACGCCGAGCTGATCCTCTTCGATGAACCGCTGGTCAACCTCGATTACAAGCTGCGCGAAGAGCTGCGCCAGGAAATGCGTGAGCTGTTCGCCGCTCGCCATACCATCGCCATCTACGCCACTACCGAGCCCAATGAAGCGCTGGCGCTGGGCGGCACCACCACCATCCTGCATGAGGGGCGGGTGGTGCAGAGCGGCAAGACCCCTGAGGTCTATCATCGACCCGCGACTGTGCTGGCCGCCGAGCTGTTCTCCGAACCGCCGATCAACCTCATGCCGGGCCGTATAGATGGCAATGAAGTCAGCTTCGCCAACTTCGTGCATTTCCCGCTCAACGTCGACCTGCGGGCTGTCGGCGACGGCGAGTATCGTTTCGGCGTGCGCCCCAGCCATTTGAGCCTGGTGCCGTCCAACGATGACGATCTGGAACTGGCGGTCACCGTCGAGCTGGCGGAAATCAGTGGTTCGGAAACCTTCCTGCATGTGCGCAACGAGCTGTTCTCGCTGGTCCTGCATCTGCCAGGCGTGCATGCCTATGACGTCGATGCGGCGATTCGGGTGTACATCCCGACCCACAAATTGTTTGTATTCGATCAGCAGGGCGGCCTGATTCAGGCGCCGGGCCTGCGTATGGCGAGGGTTGCCTGATGGCCGAGATCCGCTTGCAGAACCTTGCGCACAGCTACAGTGCCAAGCCTGGCCCTGACGACTATGCAATTCGCGAGATGAGCCACGTCTGGGAGCAGGGTGGTGCTTACGCGCTGCTCGGGCCTTCCGGGTGTGGCAAGTCAACCCTGCTCAACATCATTTCCGGTCTGCTCAGTCCGTCGCAGGGCCAGGTGCTGTTCGACTCGAAAGTAGTCAATGAGCTGCCCCCGGAGCGTCGCAACATCGCTCAGGTTTTCCAGTTTCCAGTGATCTACGACACCATGACGGTGTTCGATAATCTGGCCTTTCCGTTGCGCAATCAGGGCCTGGACGAGGCGCGGATTCTCATCAAGGTCAACGAAATTGCCGATGTCCTGGACCTGCAGCCGCTGCTGAAAAAGAAAGCGCGCAACCTCAGCGCGGACGAAAAGCAGAAAGTCTCCATGGGTCGCGGGCTGGTGCGCGATGACGTGTCGGCGATCCTCTTCGACGAACCGTTGACTGTGATCGACCCACACCTGAAGTGGAAGCTGCGGCGCAAGCTCAAGCAGATCCACGAGCAGTTCAATATCACCATGGTCTACGTCACTCACGATCAACTGGAGGCGTCGACTTTCGCCGACAAGATCGCCGTGATGTATGGCGGTCAGATCGTCCAGTTCGGCACGCCGCGGGAGCTGTTCGAGAAGCCGTCGCACACCTTTGTCGGCTATTTCATCGGCAGCCCGGGGATGAATCTGATTGACGTTACGCCGCAGCCGGGCGGCGTCGGTTTTGCGGATATTCACCTGCCGCTGCCTGAGTCGTTGCAGCAACGGCTCGCCAATACACCGTGGAAAAGTCTGAAAGCAGGCATTCGTCCCGAGTTCGTTCATGTCTGGGACGGACCTTACGACGATGCGATGTGTGCCGACGTGACCTATGTGGAAGACCTCGGCACCTACAAGATCATCACCCTGAAACTGGGTGGGCAACTGCTGAAGGTGCGGCTGCAGGAAGACAAACCGGTGCCGCAAGGCCAGGCCTGGATCAGCTTTCCGGGGCAATGGCTGATGCTCTATGCAGATGATTACCTGATCGAAGCCGGCCCTGCCAGTGAGGTGTCCCATGCGTAAGGTTCAGAACAACAAGGCCTGGTGGCTGGTGATGCCGGTGTTTCTGCTGGTGGCATTCAGCGCGATTATCCCGATGATGACTGTGGTCAACTATTCGGTGCAGGACATCTTCGACCAGTCCAGCCGCTATTTCGTCGGCACTGACTGGTTCCGGCAGGTCCTGCAGGACCCGCGTCTGCATGACTCGCTGCTGCGTCAGTTCATTTATTCGGGCTGTGTACTGCTGATCGAGATCCCGCTGGGTATCGCGATTGCCCTGACCATGCCGACCAAAGGGCGCTGGTCGTCGTTGTGCCTGATCGTGATGACCATTCCACTGCTGATCCCATGGAACGTGGTCGGCACGATCTGGCAGATCTTCGGCCGTGGTGATATCGGTTTGCTGGGGTACACGCTGAACAACGTGCTGGGCATCAACTACAACTACGCCGCCAATGCCTCGGATGCCTGGGTGACGGTGCTGGTCATCGATGTCTGGCACTGGACCTCGCTGGTGGCCTTGCTTTGCTATTCAGGGTTGCGGGCAATTCCGGATGTGTATTACCAGGCGGCACGCATCGATCGTGCGTCCGGTTGGGCGATCTTCCGGCACATCCAGTTGCCGAAGATGAAAAGCGTGCTGCTGATCGCGGTGATGTTGCGCTTCATGGACAGCTTCATGATCTACACCGAGCCGTTCGTGCTGACCGGTGGCGGGCCGGGCAACTCCACTACTTTCCTCAGTCAGACCCTGACCACCATGGCGCTCGGGCAGTTCGACCTGGGGCCTGCGGCCGCGTTCTCGCTGGTGTATTTCCTGATCATTCTGTTGGTGTCATGGGTGTTCTACACCGCCATGACTCACAGCGAAAAGAATTGAGGGGCTGGTCATGAGTCTGCGCAAAACCATACCGCTGTGGATTTACCTGTTGTTTCTGCTGGTGCCGATCTACTGGCTGATCAACATGTCGTTCAAGACCAATACCGAGATCCTGGGTGGCCTGACCCTGTGGCCGCAGGATTTCACCCTGGCCAACTACAAGGTGATCTTCACTGACGAGAGCTGGTACAGCGGCTACCTCAACTCGCTGTACTACGTGTGCCTCAATACCGTGATATCGCTGAGCGTCGCACTGCCGGCAGCCTATGCGTTTTCACGCTATCGTTTTCTCGGCGACAAGCACCTGTTCTTCTGGCTGCTGACCAACCGCATGGCACCACCGGCAGTCTTCCTGCTGCCATTTTTCCAACTGTATTCGTCCATCGGCCTGTTTGACACGCACATCGCCGTTGCACTGGCGCACTGTCTGTTCAACGTTCCGCTGGCCGTATGGATTCTGGAGGGTTTCATGTCCGGTGTTCCCAAGGAAATCGATGAAACGGCCTACATAGACGGTTACAGCTTTCCCAAGTTTTTCGTGAAGATTTTCATTCCACTGATTGGCTCGGGTATCGGGGTCACCGCGTTTTTCTGCTTCATGTTCTCCTGGGTCGAGCTGTTGCTGGCGCGCACCCTGACGTCGGTGAACGCCAAGCCGATCGCTGCGGTGATGACCCGCACCGTCTCGGCATCGGGTATCGATTGGGGGGTGCTGGCGGCGGCAGGGGTGTTGACCATTCTGCCGGGCATGCTGGTGATCTGGTTCGTTCGCAACCATGTGGTCAAGGGCTTTGCTCTTGGTCGTGTCTGAGGAGTCGAAAAAATGGAGTGGATGTCCTGGACACTGCCCACTGCGGCCTTCTTTATCAGTATTGCGCTGCTGCTGGCAGGAATGACCGTATGGGAATTGCGCTCGGCAAGTATCGAGCGCCGCGGTTTTCTGCCGATTGCCACCACGCGTGGCGACCGTCTTTTCATTGGGCTTTTAGGTAGCGCTTATCTGCATTTGCTGGTGATCGGCGCGACGGACTGGAGCATCTGGATCGCTTCTGGGGCTTCCCTGGTGTGGCTGTTGGTGGTGATGCGTTGGGGTTAGAGGGCGGCCGGGCGTGGTTGCCGGGGTGATCCGGTCGGCAGTATTGAAAAAAGCGGGACTACATGAAAGCAACCTGGAGATGACTATGTTCAATAAGAAAAACAAGCTGCAACATAGCGTGACGCTGGCAACCATGATCATGCTCAGCGGGTTGAGCGTGTCGGCATGGGCGGATCAGTACGAAGATGCGGCGAAGAAGTGGGCGGCGAGCGAGTTCAAGCCGAGCACGCTTTCCGATGCCGAGCAGTTGAAAGAGCTGGAGTGGTTCATCGAAGCTGCCAAGCCCTTTCGTGGCATGGACATCAAGGTGGTGTCGGAAACCCTGACCACCCATGAATACGAGTCCAAGACCCTGGCCAAGGCGTTCACCGAAATCACCGGTATCAAAGTCACCCATGACTTGCTGCAGGAAGGTGATGTCATCGAAAAGCTGCAGACCGCCATGCAGTCGGACAAGAGTATCTACGACGGCTGGGTCAACGATTCGGACCTGATCGGTACGCACTTTCGCTACGGCAAGGCCCTGTCTCTGACGGATCTGATGGCCAGTCCGGAAGGCAGCAAAGTCACGTCGCCGACGCTGGACCTGAAAGACTTCATCGGCACCTCGTTTACCACTGCTCCGGATGGCAAGCTTTATCAACTGCCTGACCAGCAGTTCGCCAACCTGTACTGGTTTCGTGCCGACTGGTTCGAACGTCCCGACCTGAAAAAGAAATTCAAGGACAAGTACGGCTATGAGCTGGGCGTTCCGGTCAACTGGTCGGCTTACGAGGACATCGCCAAGTTCTTCAGCGAAGACGTCAAGGAGATCGACGGCAAGAAAGTCTTCGGGCACATGGACTATGGCAAGAAAGACCCGTCACTGGGCTGGCGTTTCACCGATGCCTGGTTCTCCATGGCCGGCAGCGGCGACAAGGGTTTGCCTAACGGTCTGCCGGTGGATGAGTGGGGTATTCGCGTCGAAGACTGCCATCCGGTCGGCTCCAGCATTACCCGCGGTGGCGACACCAACGGCCCGGCGGCAGTGTTCGCTACGCAGAAATACATCGACTGGCTGAAAGCCTATGCGCCGCCGGAAGCGGCGGGCATGACCTTCTCCGAATCCGGGCCGGTGCCGTCGCAGGGTAACGTCGCGCAACAGATTTTCTGGTACACCGCCTTTACCGCCGACATGACCAAGCCGGGCCTGCCGGTAATGAATGCTGACGGCACGCCGAAGTGGCGCATGGCGCCTTCGCCAAAAGGCCCTTACTGGAAGGAAGGCATGAAGCTTGGCTACCAGGATGTGGGTTCATGGACGTTCCTGAAGTCGTCCGACGAGAAAAAGCGTCTGGCCGCCTGGCTGTATGCGCAATTCGTGACCTCGAAAAGCGTTTCGCTGAAGAAAACCATCGTCGGCCTGACGCCGATTCGCGAGTCGGACATCAACTCCAAGGAGATGACCGCGCTGGCGCCCAAGCTGGGAGGTCTGGTGGAGTTCTATCGCAGCCCGGCCCGCGTTCAATGGTCGCCTACCGGCACCAACGTGCCTGACTATCCGAAGCTGGCACAGCTGTGGTGGAGCCATGTGGCCGAGGCGGTCACTGGCGAGAAGACTGCGCAGGAGGCCCTCGACGGTCTGGCCAAGGACCAGGATGCAATCATGACGCGCATTGAGCGCTCCAAGGTTCAGGAAGCCAGCAAGTGTGCGCCGAAGATGAATCCGGAAACCACTGCGGAAGCCTGGTACAAGAAGGCCGAAGAGAGCAACGGCAAGTTCCTCGCGCCACAGCGCAAACTGGCCAACGAGAAACCCAAGGGTGAAACCATCGCCTACGCTGACCTGCTGAAAAGCTGGGAGGCTGGCAAGAAGTAAGGTTTTGTCGAGGTAAAAAAAACGGCACCTTGAAGGTGCCGTTTTTTATTGCTGCAGGCTGATCAGTCGTGCAGGGTTTCTGCGGCGTACAGCGTGTTTTCCAGCAGGCAGGCGCGGGTCATGGGGCCAACGCCGCCCGGAACCGGAGTGATCCAGCCGGCGCGGGGCAGGGCGGTCTCGTAAACCACGTCGCCTACCAGCTTGCCGTCTTCCTGGCGATTGATGCCGACATCGATGACGATGGCACCTGGCTTGATCCATTCGCCTTTGACAAGGCCTGGCTTGCCGGCGGCAACCACCACCAGATCGGCACGACCTACATGGCCTGCCAGATCCTTGGTGAAACGGTGGGTCACCGTGACGGTGCAGCCCGCCAGCAGCAGTTCCATTGCCATTGGGCGACCGACGATGTTGGACGCACCGACGACGACGGCATCCAGCCCGTACAGGTCGACACCGGTGCTTTCCAGCAGGGTGATGATGCCTTTTGGGGTGCACGGGCGCAGCAGCGGGATGCGCTGGGCGAGACGGCCCACGTTATAAGGATGGAAACCGTCCACGTCCTTGTCCGGGCGAATGCGCTCCAGCAGCAGCGAAGCATCGAGGTGCGCAGGCAAGGGCAGTTGCAGCAGGATGCCGTCGACAGCGGCATCCTCGTTGAGGCGGTCGATCAGATCGGTCAGTGCGGTCTGAGTGGTCTCAGCGGGCAAGTCGTAGGCCTGGGAGATAAAGCCGACTTCCTCGCAGTCCTTGCGCTTGTGAGAGACATAGACCTGGGACGCGGGGTCGCTGCCGACCAGAATCACCGCGAGGCCCGGCGTACGCAGACCTTGCTGGCTACGTTCGGCGACACGTTTGGCGATCTGCTGGCGCAGGCTGGCGGCGATCGCCTTGCCGTCGATTAGTTTTGCAGTCATGACGCGTGATTAACCATCGAGAGGAAATAAAATGAGCGCGCATTCTCGCATGACATGGCGCGAGGGCAAAGGCGATTGCTTTGTATATTCAGCTAACTCCTTTATCTAGCTGAATTTTTTTCAAAAAAAGGTTGACGACCCCAGGGGCCGTCTATAAGATTCGTCGCACTTGCCGGGCAGAGCCCAGCACTGGTTAAGCTAGCACTGGTTGATTCGGTCAGGCAGAGTTGCAAATCAGCTCGGTGTGATTGAAAGCCTTTTAGTTTGTTATCGCAAGAATACAAATTATATAAGTGCCCGTAGCTCAGCTGGATAGAGCATCCGCCTTCTAAGCGGATGGTCGCAGGTTCGAGTCCTGCCGGGTGCGCCATTTAAGGCAGCTTTGGCACAGCAAGTAAGTTTTATCGTCACGCGCAATATGGTGGGCGTAGCTCAGTTGGTAGAGCACAGGATTGTGACTCCTGCGGTCGTGGGTTCGAACCCCATCGTCCACCCCATATTAAGAAGGGCGCCAGATTCATAGTCTGGCGCCTTTGCTTTAAAAGTCTGAAATGCGGATGTGGTGGAATTGGTAGACACACTGGATTTAGGTTCCAGCGCCGCAAGGTGTGAGAGTTCGAGTCTCTCCGTCCGCACCAGGATAAATGTAGCCGACTATCAGTGTTTCGGTTGCAAAAAGGTACAAAAAGAAAGCCGCCTAGTGCGGCTTTTTTTGTTTTGGCGTATTCGTTCCATCGCCTCGCTGGTCCGTCGGCCCTGTCGCCGTCGGTCGATCGAGGCGTGCTATGCAGATGGATTCGGTCATCGTCCGGTGCAGATGCTTCCTTATATAGGGGCCGTGCCAGACACGTCGCGAGTGATGCGAGGTGTTTTCCTTTCTCCTCCGGCTGCAGGCCGATTCCTTCTTGTTAACCCGCCCTTTTTCAGTAGGGTGACTTCTTGAGTTTGACCCACTAGAATGCATGCCCTTGATTCTGGGGTCGGAAACGGCCGGCTAACGTCTGTGCAACGAGGAATATCCATGCAAGTTTCTGTTGAAAATACTTCCGCTCTTGAGCGCCGCATGACCATTGGCGTGCCTGCCGAGCGCATCGAGACCGAAGTCAACAAGCGTCTGCAACAGACCGCGCGCAAAGCCAAGATCCCGGGCTTCCGCCCTGGCAAGGTGCCTATGAGCGTGATTCGTCAGCGTTACGAGGACGGCGCACGTCAGGAAGCACTGGGCGATCTGATTCAGGCTACTTTTTATGAAGCTGTGGTTGAGCAGAAGCTGAACCCGGCTGGTGCTCCTGCTGTAGAGCCCAAGTCGTTCGAAAAAGGCAAAGATCTGGAATACGTGGCTACTTTCGAAGTATTCCCGGAATTCACCGTTGCCGGCTTCGATAGCATCTCCGTAGAGCGCCTGTCTGCCGACGTGGCCGACAGCGATCTGGACAACATGCTTGAAGTGCTGCGCAAGCAGAACGTTCGTTTCGAAGTGGCTGATCGTGCTGCCCAGAACGAAGACCAGTTGAACATCGATTTCGTCGGCAAGGTCGACGGCGAAGTGTTCGCTGGCGGTTCCGCTACCGGTACCCAGCTGGTGCTGGGTTCGGGCCGCATGATCCCTGGTTTCGAAGACGGTCTGGTTGGCGCCAAGGCCGGTGAAGAGCGCGTTCTGAACGTGACCTTCCCAGAGGACTATCAGAACCTCGAGCTGGCCGGCAAGGCTGCCGAGTTCACCGTGACCGTCAACACCGTTTCCGAGCCAAAGCTGCCTGAGCTGAACGAAGAGTTCTTCAAGCAGTTCGGTATCAAGGAAACCGGTATCGAAGGCTTCCGCACCGAAGTTCGCAAGAACATGGAGCGCGAGCTGCGTCAGGCGATCAAGTCCAAGGTCAAGAATCAGGTCATGGACGGTCTGCTGGCCGCCAACCCGATCGAAGTGCCCAAGGCGCTGCTGGAAAACGAAGTCAACCGTCTGCGTGTGCAGGCCGTTCAGCAGTTCGGTGGCAACATCAAGCCTGACCAGCTGCCGGCAGAGCTGT
>Ga0182227_1000076_pt1 | contig 13314 bp, 12 predicted proteins | sample G6R1MG_18_FD_129659 | JGI IMG/M metagenome (GOLD analysis project Ga0182227, IMG submission 129659) | Miscanthus phyllosphere microbial communities from Michigan, USA - G6R2_MAIN_07NOV2016_LD1 MG | ecosystem: Host-associated > Plants > Phyllosphere > Phylloplane/Leaf | place: USA: Michigan... | reverse complement strand
TGACGGTTCCTCCCCGGAGGATCAAAAGGGAACGCGGTGAGGGTTCATGCCCGAGGCCGCGGCTGCCCCCGCAACTGTAAGCGGCGAGCCCATCATCAACACGTCACTGGGTCTTCGGGCCTGGGAAGACGATGAGAGGGCGGTGACACGCGAGCCAGGAGACCTGCCGTCAGTCGTGGTCACACGCGAAACGCATCGGGCGGGGTGTCCTGGTGGGTGTCGGGGCGTTCGCGTGTCGCGGGCGCACCGGCGTTTTCGCGGTGACGTGCCACAGACGTCGCCCGAGGTCCTATGTCGCCCGTTCGTTCACGGCCAGCCTACCGAACCCTTGTGCTCGCATCCTGCGCCAGCCTCGTGCCCTACGGCGCTCAGGTTCAACGAGCCTCTTCTCAGCCAGCAGAAGCCGATCTCGCCGAACTCTCGGTGACGGCGGAGGCGCCAGCCGCCAATGCGACAGGCCCTACGGCGAACGCCGGGTACGTCGGCGGTGTCACCGGCATCGGCGGCAGCCTGCGGAACGTCGATGCGGCGAGCGCCGGGATCATCTCCGGCGCGGCCCTGAACAGCCGGCCGATCACCCGGCCCGGCGAGGTGCTGGAGAGCGTGCCGGGCCTCATCGTCACCCAACATTCTGGGGAGGGGAAGGCCAACCAGTTCTTCCTGCGCGGCTTCAACCTCGACCACGGCACCGACATTGCCATCTCGGTGGACGGCATGCCGGTGAACATGCGGACCCATGCCCATGGACAGGGCTACGCCGACCTGAACTTCCTCATCCCCGAACTCGTCGGCGCCGTTGAGTTTCACAAGGGGCCTTACTTCGTCCGCGACGGCGACTTCGCCTCGGCCGGCTCGGTGCGGATCGACTATCTCGACAAGACCGACCGGAATCTGGCGCTGGTCTCGTTCGGCTCATTCGGCTTCAAGCGGGCCTTGACCATCGCCTCCGCGCCCCTCGGCCAAGGTACTCTTCTCGTGGCCGGCGAGGCTCAGACCTATGACGGTCCCTGGGACGTGCCGGATCGGTTGGCCAAGCTCAACGGGGTCGTCCGCTACAGCCAGGGCACGGCGCTCGACGGGTTCTCCCTCACCGGCATGGCCTATTGGGCGAAGTGGAACGCCACCAATCAGATCCCCGAACGCGCGGTCTCCGAGGGCATCATCGGGCGCTTCGGCACCCTGAACCCGACCGATGGCGGCGATACCGGCCGCTTCTCGCTGTCCGGACGTTGGAGCCAGACCAGCGAGACCGGGATCACGCGGGCGAACGCCTACGTCATCCGCTACGGGATGAACCTGTTCAACGACTTCACCTACTTCCTCAACGATCCCATCAGCGGCGATCAGTTCCGTCAGCGGGACAGCCGGGTGCTCGGAGGCGGCGAGGTCGGCCATACCTTCCAGGGCGACCTGTTCGGGATGCCGATGGAGAACGAGATCGGCGTCCAGACCCGCACGGACTCGATCCGGGTGGGCCTGTTCAACACCACGAACCGGCAATACCGCTCGACCGTTCTCGACGACCGGGTGCTGGAGGCGAGCGGGGCGTTCTACTACGAGAACCGGCTACGCTGGACCGACTGGCTTCGCACCAGCATCGGCTTCCGGGCGGATACCTATTACGCCGATGTCGTGTCCGATACGGCGGCAAACTCCGGCAAGGCGCGCGACAGCATCGTCAACCCGAAGCTCGGCCTCGTGCTGGGTCCCTGGTTCGATACCGAGTTGTTCGTCAACTACGGCGGCGGCTTCCACTCGAACGATGCCCGCGGCGTCACCGCCACCGTCGACCCGACGAGCCCGCTGTTCAACATCTCCCGGTCACCCTTCCTCGTGCCTTCGACCGGCTCGGAGATCGGCCTGCGCAACCGCAGCCTCAGTGGCCTCGAGACGGCCGTGACGCTGTTCCAGCTCGATTTCGCCTCCGAGAACCTGTTCCAGGGCGACAGCGGGACAACCGAGCCGAGCCGTCCCACGCGGCGCTTCGGCGTCGAGTGGACCAACCGCTACGCAGTGACGCCCTGGCTCTCCCTGGAGGGGGACCTGACGGTCACCAACGCTCGGTTCGCGGACCGCGACCCTGCCGGCAACCGGGTCCCCGAGGCCCCGACCACCATCGCCTCGGCTGGGTTCACCTTCGGCGAGGGCCTGGGCTGGTTCGGTTCGATGCGCTTTCGCTACTTCGGGCCACGCCCCCTGATCGAGGACAACTCCGTCCGCTCCAAGCCGACCGCGCTGCTGAACGGCCGAGTCGGCTATCAGTTCGAGAACGGGATCAGCCTGTCCCTCGATGTCCTCAACATGACCAACGCCAAGGCCGACCAGATCACCTACTTTTACACCTCGCGTCTGCCCGGCGAGGCGGCGGAGGGCGTCGCCGACCGGCACTTCCATCCGGTCGAGCCGACAGCGGTAAGGCTGACCCTAGCGGGTCGATTCTAGGACCTCCGAATGTCCGATATCGGGGAGGACGCCGATGGGCTGCCGCGCGCCCGGTTGGGTCGGATGCGGAACGCCTGGTTTCAAAAACAGTTCGGAAGGGCAGCGGGCCAACGTGAGGTGGAGGCGCCCTCAGAGGACGGCTGCACAGTGCCCGCCGGCATGCGCGAACACCCGGCCCGTCGCGACCTGTCCGTATCGACAACGTGTTCGGTCGCACCAAGTTCTCGCAGGGCCTCGCCTGACGCTCGCGATCGCGGCGTTCGAACATCTCATGGTGTGGCGCTGGAACATGGCCCGGGGAAAGATGGCGCGCTTAGGGGGCGCCACGCCGTGATGGAGCAGGATCGATTCCCATGAACACTTATGCGTCCGGCTTCGCAGGCGGCGCGCTGATCGGCCTGTCAGTGGCGCTCCTGATGCTCCTCAATGGGCGCATCGCCGGGATCAGTGGGCTCGTGGCCGGCCTCGGCCGGGATCGCGGCCTCCGCCGGTGGGTCGATACCGCCTTCGTCGCCGGCCTGATCGCCGGCCCGGCGGTCTTCGCCCTCATCACCGGCGCTTGGCCGACGATGCGATTCGTCGCCGGGCTGCCGATACTCGTGGTTGCCGGCCTCCTCGTCGGGTTCGGCACCCGCCTCGGCTCGGGCTGCACCAGCGGCCACGGCGTTGCCGGCCTCGCCCGGCTCTCGCCGCGCTCGCTGGCAGCAGTCCTGACCTTCCTAGGGTCCGGCATGCTCACCGTCGCCCTGCTGCGGGCGCTGGTATGACCACCGCGCTTCGCCTCCTTGCCGCCCTTGCCGCTGGGCTGACCTTCGGGCTCGGCCTGTCGCTCTCGGGCATGCTCGACCCGGCCCGGGTCCAGGGCTTCCTCGACGTCACCGGCGCCTTCGACGGGCGACAGGCATGGGACCCGACCCTCGCCTTCGTCCTCGGCGGGGCTGTGAGCGTCGCCGGCCTCGGCTACGTCCTGGCCCGGCGCCTGCCGCGCCCAGCCTTCGCGCCCGCCTTCGAACTGCCGACGAACCGCCGGATAGACCGGCCGCTGATCGGCGGCGCGGCCCTGTTCGGGATCGGCTGGGGCCTGTCGGGCCTCTGCCCCGGGCCAGCCGTGGCGGCGCTGTCGACGGGCGCGCTGCCCGTGGCGGTCTTCGTCGCCGCCATGCTGGTGGGTATGATGGCCCACCATCGGTTCGCCGCCCGCGCCTGAGCGTCAGCGCACCCGGGGCAGGACCTGCTCGGCGAAGCGCCGCATCTCGGCCTCGAACGGCTGGAACTGCAGCATGAACAGCTCGATTCCGGCGGCGTGGAAGGCACGGATACGGGCCGCCACGGTGTCGTAGCTGCCCACGAGGCCGGCGGCGGTGCCGCCGTTGGTCCCGACATGCCGGGAAGCCGCCGCGTCGGTCCTGGCGAACATCACGCTTGCCGCGTCGGTGCGCGCCCGGGTGTCGGCCGCAACCCCGCGTCGCGGTCGGCCAGGGCCAGCAGGCGCGCGTGCTCGTCTTTCGCCGCCGCATCGGTCTCGCGGGCGATGACGAAAGCCGAAAGGCCGTAGCGCAGGGGCGCGTTGGCGGCTGGCCGTCCGGCGACGTCGGCGATCAGAGCCGCGACGTCGTCGAGGGGCTGGCCGTTGATGAACCAGACGTCGGCCTGCTCCGCCGCGAGGGCGCGGGCCGGCTCGGATTCGCCGCCGAGATAGATCGTCGGGCGTGGCCGGAAGCTGCTGGCCGGGCGCAGCTGGTAATCCGTCACCTGGAAATGCGGCCCGGTCTGGGTGACGCGCTCGCCCCGCATCAGCCGGTCGACGAGGCCGATCCACTCGGCGCCGTAGGCGTAGCGATCGTCATGGGCGGGGAACGGCAAACCGGCCCGCTCGAATTCGGCCCGGTTCCAGGCATTCACGAGATTGAGGGCGAAGCGTCCGCGCGCGATGTGCTCGATCTGCAGGGCCATCTTGGCCAGCACCACGGGGTGGTAGAGCCCGGGTTTGATCGCCGCGATGATCTCGATGCGCCGGGTCAGGGCGGCGAGCGCGGCGCAAGCCGTCCAGGCCTCGAGTTGGTCGCGTTCATCGTCGTAGGGATTGGCCGTGTGCTGGGCGACGAGCACGGCATCGAAGCCGAGGGCTTCGGCCTCCAGCACGAGGGCACGGTTACGGTCCCAACTGGCGTCGTCCGGCTCGTCCGGATCGTGGTGGGCGGCACGCGAGCCGTGGACAGCGGCCCAGATTCCGAAGCGGAGCGGGTGGGTCATGCGCCTCAGCCCCGCTCGGCCGGCGGTTGCCAGATCCGGACCGCCGTCGCGTCGATATCGCGCGGAATCAGCTTCGCCTCGCGGAAGGTGTCGGCGATGGCCTGCTGCTCGCCGAGCTCGGTCCGCACCACCGGGGTGACGTCGTAGGTCCGGCGCCGGTTCACCGTGGCGACGACCTCGGGGGCGAGGTCGCCCCAGATCGGCGCGAGGAGCGCCACCGCCGCATCGGGCTCTGCCTTGACCCAGCGGCCCGCTTCGCGGAGCGCGTCGTAGACGACCCCGACCACGCGCGGGTTCTCGGCCACGAAGCGGTCGTTGACGAGGTAGTAGCGGTGGTAGCTCGACAGGCCCGTGGCATCGGCCAGCACCCGCACCGGCCGCTTCGCCTGGGCGATGGCGAGGAACGGATCCCAGATTACCCAGGCATCGAGGCTGCCCTGGCCAAAGGCGGCGAGACCCTCCGGCGCCTGGAGATAGGCCGGCTTGATGTCGGAGAAGCCAAGGCCCGCCTTCTTCAGGGCAGCGGCCAGAATGAAGTGGCAACCCGACCCGCGCGAGACGCCGACCGTACGGCCCTTGAGGTCGGCGACGGTGCGGATCGGCGAGCCCTCGGGCACGATGATCGCCTCGGCCGAGGGGGCGCCGACTTCGCGGGCATAGAAGGTGAGGGGCGCATCGGCGGCTTGGGTGAAGATCGGCACCGCGTCGGCGACGTCAGCGTGGAGATCGACGGCCCCGGCATTCATGGGCTCGATCACGCTGGTGAACAGGTGCCAGGAGGGCGCGAAACCCAGGGGCTTCAGGCGCTCGTCCAGGGTGCCCTTCGCCTTCAGAACCGTGAGCAGGGTCGAGGAGCGCTGGTAGCTCAGGCGAACGGTCCGCTCCACCGCCCGGGCCGTCCTCATCCCGAGGGGCGCCAGCGCGGCGGCGCCGAGACCGGCGCGCAGAATCGTCCGGCGCGAGGGCGCTGCCCCACGCGGCCTATCGTCGGTCATGGATCGTCTCCGAATGGATGTAGCGGGGTGGTTCGTCTCGTGCCGCGCATCTGACGGTCCGTGGACTTGATCGATGATCGCCGGTGAAGAGCCCGTGGGATCACGATCCTGTGTTGTAATTTACAAATTAACCCAAAACTCTCGCAAGGAAATGGTTTTTCGATTTTGTGCGACTTACGGGTGATTCCTTCCTTCATCTTGCGATATCTCGGCGTGGGGGATGACTTCGCCCTCGGACCCATCCGACTCACCGCGAGGTTTGCCCGCCCGCGCGTCGGTCTCAGAGGGCCGGCGCAGGCCGCCGCGTCACCGTGGCAAGCGATTGGTCCAGCAGCGCACGAAGGGCGCCCGTCGTCCGGAGCTGGCCCGCGGCATCCCCGGACCGGGGCGCGTCGATGGCGATCGTCGCGTGGATGCAGCCCGGATGGGGACGCATGACGACGACACGGTCCGCGAGGGCGGCGGCCTCGGCGACGTCGTGGGTGACGAGGACGATGGTCGGCCGCGTCTCGGCCCAGAGGGCGAGGAGGTGGCGATGCAAGTCCTCGCGGGTGACGGCGTCGAGGGCGGAGAACGGCTCGTCGAGGAGGAGAACCTGGGGGTCGGCCACGAAGGCCCGGGCGATGGCGACGCGCTGCTGCTGGCCGCCGGAGAGTTCGCGCGGCCAGCGCCGCGCATGGTCGGTGAGGCCGACGCGGTCGAGGGCCCGTGCGACGCGGGTTCGGCGCTCGGCCGCCGGCCGGTGCGCGAGGCCGAAGCCGACATTTTCGGCGATGCTGAGCCAGGGCAGCAGGCGCGGCTCCTGGAAGACCAGGCCGAGGCCGGGATGCGGGCCGTCGATGGTCGCGCCGTCGAGCCGGATCAGGCCCGTCGTCACGGTATCGAGGCCGGCGACGAGGCGCAGGAGGGTGGTCTTGCCACAGCCCGAGCCGCCGACCACGGCGACGATCTCGCCCGGCGCGAGGGACAGGGTCAGGCCGGCGAGCGCCTGCGTCCCGTCCGCGTAGGTCTTCGAAAGGTCCTGGATCGTCAGCATGTGGTCGGTCCAGAAAGACACTCTAAAGGACGCCGCGGCTGACATCCTGCCAGCGCAGCAGCGGGCGGGTCGCCAGAACGAGGAGACCGTCGGCGAGCTTGCCCAGACCGGCAAACGCCAGGATGGCCGCCAGGATCTGGTCCGGCTTCCCGAATTGCTGACCGTCCACGAGGAGGTAGCCAAGCCCCTCCGAGGCGCCCATGAGTTCGGCCGCGACGACGAACAGGAAGCCGAGGCCGAGGCCGGTGCGGAGCGCTACGACGGTGCCGGGCAGTACAGCCGGCAGGAGGATCCGGCGGGCGAGCGCCGGGCGCGACAGGCGGAAGATGCGCCCGACTTCCACGAGCTTGCGATCCACCGACGCGATGGCGCCCGAGACTCCGATATAGACCGGGAAGAACACCCCGACGGCGATCAGCACCACCTTCGGCGTTTCGAGGATGCCGAGCCACAGGATGAAGAGCGGCACCCAGGCGAGGGACGGCACCGCCCGCAGGGCCTGCAGGCTGGGATCAAGGAGGTGGCGGCCGAGGGGCAGCGTGCCGGTCAGGGCCCCGACGAGGATGCCGGCTGTCGCACCGGATGCGAAGCCGAGGGCGACGCGCAGGAGCGTCGCCTGGACATGCAGCCCGAGATCACCGGATTGCGCCAGCGCCAGGAGCGTGCCGAGGACCCGGCTCGGCGGCGGTAGCAGCCGCCCCTGGGCGAGGCCGGACCGGATCGCGAGCTCCCAGCCCAGGGCGAGGGCGACGGGAATCAGGACACCGAGGACGAGGCGCCCACCCGCACGCCAGCCAGCCCGGCGCCAGGGCGCCGAACGGGGGGCCCTGCGGCTCCGCGCCTCGGAGACGAGGAGCGGCGGGGCGGTGCCGACACTCACCGTTCGGACCCGGCGGCGAAGCGGGGGTCGATCAGCCCGTCGACGGCCGCGGCCACATCGGTGTCCGCCGGGATCACCCCGGCCTGCTGCAGGGCGAGGCCCGCCGCCCGGATGCTGTCGGCCTGGGCGCGACCGATTTCGGGCCGGCTCAGGTCGGTTCGGGCGAGCTGGCGTGCGATCACGGGTTCCGGCAGCTTCGTCGCGGCGACGAGGGCGCGCGTCACGGCCTCCGGGTTGGCGATCGCGTAGGTGCGCGCCTGCTGGTAGGCGGCGATCACCGTGCGGACGAGGTCCGGATGCGCCTTGGCGAAATCCTCGCGCACGTCGAGGACGCCCCAGGTGTTGGCGGCCGGGTCCCGGAAGAACAGACGGGTGCCGCCCTCGATCTCGGAGGCCGCCATCATCGGGTCGAGGCCGGCCCAGGCATCGACGTCGCCGCGCTCCAGGGCGGTGCGACCGTCGGCGTGCTGGAGCAGGACGAGCTTAGCGTCCTTCTCGGTGAGCCCGGCGCCCTGCAGGGCGCGGATGAGGAAGATGTGCGGATCGGTGCCCCGCGTCACCGCGATCCGCTTGCCCTTGAGGTCCGCCGGCGTTCGGATGCCGCTGTCCTTGGCGGTCACGAGAGCCGTCCATTCGGGCTGAGAGTAGGCGTAGATCGCCTTGACGGGGTTGCCGTTGATGCGCGCCAGCAGGGCGGCCGCGCCGGCCGAGGAGCCGAAGTCGATGGCTCCGCCGTTGAGGAATTCCAGCGCCTTGTTCGATCCGAGCGACTGCGTCCACCGCACGGCGATACCACGCGCCTTCAGGGCGGATTCGAGGAAGCCCTTGTCCTTGAGGACGAGGCTCACCGGGTTGTAGGTCGCCCAGTCCAGCCGGACCTCCGTCACCTCGGCGGCCTCGCTCCGCCGGGCCGTGCTCAGCGGCAGAACGGCCGCGCAGGCGAGGGCGAGGAGGGCGCGGCGGGTGGGGGAGGCGAGGCGGCGCCGCAGGCGGATCGTCATGGGCTGGGTTCCTGGCTCGAGACTTAGCGTCAGACTTGGTGTGGGATTTGGCCGGGGGCGGAGCGACGGGTCGCAGTGCGAGCCGGTATCGTCTTCCGCGTCAGGCCGAGCCGACGCGGTACTCGCGCGGCGGGGCCGTGCCGTTGACCGCGAAGGCCCCGACGATGCGGTCGCGGTAGATCCGCGGATTGTGCGAGGCGATGGTGCGGGCGTTGCGCCAGTAACGGTCGAGGCCCAGGCCTTCCTTGACGGCCGAGGCGCCCAGCGCGTCGAACAGGCCGGTGGTGGCCTCGAGCACGAGGTTCGTCACCACCGTGACCGCCTGGTTGACCTCCACGTCGGCGAGCGTCGCCGGGCCCGTCGCGTCGACCCCGGCGCGGCGGGCCTCGAACACCCGCTGCAGCGCCTCGGCCGCCTTCAGCACGATGGCACCCGCCGCATAAGCGTTGCCCCGGACACGGCCGACCACCGCCTGGATCTGCGGGTCGTCGCCGGTGCGCCCGGCATTGCCGTGGCTGTAGACGCGCCTGCGCTCGGCCACCAGCCGGGCAACATCCTCGGCCGCCGCCCGGCCGATGCCAGCCAGCGTGGCGAGATGCACGAGCTGGAAGAACGCCATGGCGTAGGGGAAGCGCACCGGGTCCGGCTTGATCCACTCGGGCTCGATCACGACCCCGGTGAAATGCGCGGTGCCGCTCGCGGTCAGCGCCTGCCCGAACCCGTCCCAGTCGTCGTCGATGACGACGCCCGACGCCCGGGTCGAGACCGCTGCGACCACGGGCGCTCCGTCCTCGTCCTGAGCCGAGAGGTGGATCCAATCGGCGAACAGCGAGCCGGTGGTGTAGAACTTTTTGCCGTCGACGACCCGCGCGGCCCCGCGCCGGCGGAGGATGGTGTCGAATTGGCCGACCTTGGCCTCGCCGGTTTCGGAGACACCGCTGCCGATGGTCTGGCCGGCGGCGATCCGCTCGGTCCAGCGCGCCCGCCATTCGGGGCAGCCCGAGCACAGCACGTCCTCCGTGAAGCCGAAATGGGCGCGCAGCGCGTTGGTGACGTTGGAATCCCCCTGCGACAGCTCGATCAGCAGGTTGAACAGTTCGGGCAGGCTCGCCCCGTGCCCGCCCGACGCCTCGGCCAGGCGCAGGGTGGTGAAACCCGCCTCCTTGAGCCAGCTGATCTCGGCATGCGGCAGGCGACGCGTACCGTCCCGTGCCACGGCGGTGGCGCGGATTTCGGCGAAGACCGGGCGGAAGCGCGCGGCGAGGTCCTCGTAGCGATCACTTGGACCGGCACCCCAGCCCGCATCTGTTTGCGACATGATCCTGCAATCCCGGCTTGAGCTGGGTCCGCCCAAGCCTGAGCCGGCTGAGCATCTTTGGCAGCATGCTGCTGGAATCCGGTATTATCGTTTGAAACTCAAGTCTTCGCCGAAGAAATTATGGTCGAGCGCATTTATTTGGAAGGACCATCCCTATGATCATACCTGTAAGAACGAACATTCCCCGGGAGAGGCGGCAAGTAAAAAATGTTTTCCCGACCGGCTTTAACCAAGACCCTGGTCTTCGCAACCTCCTGCATACCCACAAGCGCCCGCCCATGGGGGTAACAGCGCTGCCGCAGATGTTCCCCCTCGGGTCACGTAACGATGGCAGGATAAGCCAGCGGCGTTGGAGATACCGGGTTTCGTTGGGCAGATGACGACCTTTGGTGCAGGCGGGCCGAAGATGCCGAGGATCTCGAGGCGCAGGTGTACGAGTTCGGGATCGTTGCAGTCGCGCGGATAGGACAGCCCGACCGTCATGTCGGCGCGGATCGCGGTCGGCCGGTCGGACAACAGGTTCGCCCATTCGGCCATGACCAGCGCCTCCTGCCAGAGCCACAGGTCTCGGCCTGCATCGCGAGCCGCTTCACCGCGTCGAGATTGCTCAGGGGGGCGTCGAGGAAGAGGAGGCGCGGTTCGTTGACGAGCGCCTGGGCGAGGGTCATGCCGCCCGAGAGCTGGCGGGGATCGACGCCTCCCGAATCAGCTCCTGCCATCGCCCCCCGTGGCATCATCGTCTTCGACGGAAAGACGTCGGAGTCGAGGGAGGGACTAATCACGCACCGTCGGCCGTGTGTATTATATTCTTTCTGAGAAAGCCCCTTATATCGTAAAAGATATTCTTTCATTCCTGGAAACTTTGGAATTCTGCTCCGTTGACGATCCAATGGTCCAGTCCGACCCTTAGGCTCTTGCTCGCGACCTTCGCGGCAGCAGCCCTCGATTTCAGATGACCTTCGCCGTTCCGCCGCTCAACCCTGCCGCGCTCGCCGAGCGTTGCACCGCCCGTGCCGCCGAGCACGATCGCAGCGCCCGGCTCGCGCATGAGTATATCTCGGCCCTGCTCGAGGCCGTGACGATGCCGCGCCGGCTCGGTGGCGGCGGCTTGGGGCTCGCGCGTGCCACGGCCGTCGTCGTCACGGTCGGTCGGGGCGATCCGGCAACGGCCCTCGTCCACGCGATAACGCTGCTCCAGCACGGGCTGATCCACCGGGACGGAGCGCCCTGGCCGCGTACCGTCCCGGATGCGGTGGGCTGGGACGCGGAGGCGCGGTTCGCCCTCATCAACGCCCTGCGGGTCGAACCGGAATTCGGCACGCCCGCACGCGGCGGGCTGCCCGTCACGTGCGCACGGCGAGACGGCGACGGCTGGCGGGTCATGGGCCGTAAAATCTTCTCCACGGGCGCAGGAGCGCTCGTTTGCCGCGGGCCGCGCCGCCCTCGGTCTATGATCCATCGACTCACGAGCGTGTCATGAGCTTGCTGCCCCCCGAGCCGACCGAATTCATCGGTTTCGTCGCGCCCCGAGAGGTCTCGGAGACGCGCGGGCCGGAGGGGCCGGTCATCGACCGGGACTACCTCAGGCTGCTGGCCCAGGCCCACGAGTGGGGCGGCTTCGACCGCGTCCTCGTCGCCGCGTATTCGACGGCGCCCGATCCCCTGCTGATCGCCGCGCAGGTCGCGGCCGTGACGGAGCGGATCGGCCTTATGATCGCCCACCGCACCGGCTTCGTCGCGCCCACCGTCGCCGCGCGGCAGTTCGCGACCCTCGACCAGATCACGGGCGGGCGCGTCGCGATCCACGCGATCAGCGGCGGCGACGATCGCGACCTCGCCAAGGATGGAGACCACCTCACCAAGGACGCGCGCTACGCCCGCACCGGCGAGTTCCTCGACATCGTGCGCCTCTCCTGGACCTCGCAGGAACCGTTCGACTACGCCGGCGCCCACTACAGGGTCGAGGGCGGATTCTCTGAAGTGAAGCCGGCCGGGCAGATCCCGGTCTATTTCGGAGGCGCTTCGGCCGCCGCCCTCGCGGTGGCGGGGCGCCATGCCGATACCTATGCCCTCTGGGGCGAGACGCACGAACAGGTGCGCGAACTCATCGCGCGCGTGCGCGCCGAGGCCGCGCGCCACGGGCGGGCGCCCCGTTTCAGCCTCTCGGTGCGCCCGATCCTCGCCGAGACCGAGGCGCGGGCCTGGGCACGGGCGGAGGACATCCTCGCGCGGACCCGGGCCCTGCGCGCGGCGAGGGGGCTCGGATCGGCGTCGCCGCCCCAGAACGAGGGCTCGCGGCGATTGCTCGCGGCGGCGGCCTCGGGCCCCCGTCTCGACAAACGCCTGTACACGGCGATCGCCGCCGAGACCGGCGCCGCGGGCAATTCCACGGCCCTCGTCGGCACACCCGAGCAGGTGGCCGAGGCGCTCCTCGACTACCACGACCTCGGGGTGCGCACCGTCCTGATCCGCGGCTTCGATCCCCTGGAAGACGCGCTGCAGTACGGGCGGGCCCTGCTGCCCGCCTTCAAGGATCTGCTCGCCCGCCGCCGCACCACCGTGGAGGCCGCCTGATGCGCAGCCTCGTTCTCGCCCTCACGGGGCTTCTGGCGCTCCTTGCCCTCGCGCCGGCCCGCGCCGAAGAGGTGCTGCGCGTCGGGGATCAGCGCGGCAACGCGCGGGCCCTGATGGAGGCCGCCGGCGTCCTCGACGGGCTGCCCTACCGGCTCGAATGGAGCGAGTTTCCAGCCGCCGCGCCGCTGCTGGAGGCGCTCAACGCCGGCGCCATCGACGCGGGCGGGGTGGGCGACGCGCCCTTCACCTTCGCGGCGGCGGCCGGGGTGCCCGTGAAGGCCTTCCTCGCCTTTCGCAACCGGCAGGACGGCCTCGCGATCCTGGTCCGGCCGGATTCACCGGTCCGCGCCGTGGCGGACCTGAAAGGCAAGCGCATCGCCACCAACCGCGGCTCCATCGGCCATCAGGTCGTGCTCGCCGCCCTGGAGGAGGCGGGGCTGCCGGCCGACAGCGTGCAGTTCCGGTTCCTGCCGCCCGCCGACGCCAAGCTCGCCCTCGCCTCCGAGGCGGTCGATGCCTGGGCGACCTGGGAGCCCTACACCTCGGCGGCCGAACTCGCCGGCCTCGTCCGCGTGGTGCGCGACGGCAACGGCATCACGCCGGGCCTGAGCTACGCGGTGGCGAGCGAGGCGGCGCTCGGGACGAAGCGGGCGCTCCTGACCGATTACGCGGCCCGCCTCGCCCGGGCGCGGGCCTGGGCTCTGACGGATCCGGCGCCCTACGCCAAGGTCTGGTCGAAGCTGATCGGCCTACCGGAAGCCGTGCCCCTGCGCTGGTTCGGGCGGGCGCAATACCGCACCGTTCCCATCGACGAT
>Ga0182227_1000073_pt1:2500-13543 | contig 13543 bp, 6 predicted proteins | sample G6R1MG_18_FD_129659 | JGI IMG/M metagenome (GOLD analysis project Ga0182227, IMG submission 129659) | Miscanthus phyllosphere microbial communities from Michigan, USA - G6R2_MAIN_07NOV2016_LD1 MG | ecosystem: Host-associated > Plants > Phyllosphere > Phylloplane/Leaf | place: USA... | reverse complement strand
CTATTCTATTCTATTCTATTCTATTCTATTCTATTCTATTCTATTCTATTCTATTCTATTCTATTCTATTCTATATGGTACCTGTTGTTGTTTCATTGAATTTGCTTCAGGCTTGCGATTCGACTTTGATCATTATGGATTGGTACCAAGAAGATCAAGTCCTAGGCAAGCGGACCTAAACCTAATTTTCACAGCCGGTACGGTAACAATGAAAATGGCTCCTTCTTTAGTGAGATTATATGAGCAAATGCCTGAACCAAAATACGTCATTGCTATGGGAGCTTGTAGTATTACAGGGGGAATGTTCAGTACGGATTCCTATAGTACTGTTCGGGGAGTCGATAAGTGAATTCCTGTGGATGTCTACTTGCCGGGCTGTCCACCTAAACCGGAGGCGGTTATAGATGCCCTAACAAAACTTCGTAAGAAGATATCGCGAGAAATAGTTGAGGATCGAACTCTATCTCAAAAGAGAAATCGATACTACCAGTCACAAGCTTTATGTTCGGCGCAGTACTCATACTGGAACTTACGAGCAAGAATTGCTCTATCAATCACCGTCTACTTTAGACATATCTTCTGAAACTTTTTTCAAATCCAAAAGTCCAGTATCTTCCTACAAATTAGTGAATTAGGAAGGGCTCTTTTGTGCAGAAAAAGAAAGAGCAGGGCAATCTTTCAAACTTGCATTCGAAATGTGAAATATTTATACAAAAGGGTCCAGATAGACTGAGCAAAAAAGGGCTTCATTTCGATTCTCCAATTTGGAAAATCACATATTCATTTCCTTCGTATAAACAGAAAAATACGATGACTCAAAGAAGTTCCCTACCACGAACTTTGTACCGCGCGCATTACTTAGAACAACTAGGAAAGTAAGATAAGATAAGCAAGAATATAAAAATATTCGGAATAGCAGAATAAGAAATGAAAAAATGAAGAAAAGGGAACCTAATCTCACCTCCTTCTGTACCATAAAGAAAATAACCCGAGTCCCTAAAGAAAAAGAAGTGTCTCTATTTAGAGATTTATCTACTTAGATGAAAAAATAATACTCCTTCTATATTATTCTAGAATATGTATCCCAATCCATCTCGAGTAATTTTTATCAATACCTATTCGGTAGATCCTTTTTTCTGTGCCAGGAACCAGATTTGAACTGGTGACACGAGGATTTTCAGTCCTCTGCTCTACCAACTGAGCTATCCTGACCATTTATTGTGCATCATCCTAGTAGAGTACGTACTTGTATCTATGTCAATTAAAGGGACTAAAAAAGAAAAAAGTCTTCTAAAATTGGACTTAGTAAATGTCAGGATAATGATATGGATTGTGAATGACTTACTTAATAATAGGGATTACTTGCCTATACTATAATATGTTCATTTGTATGAATGGGATAAGATCCAAAGAAGTAAGTTCGGATCCGTTTGTGAAAGAGTAGAATAAGAAAGATAGTGAATCTTGTTTGAACCATTAATGAAAAATAGAGGTTGGTACAATAGTTAGGAAGTAAAATGGGCTTTTTATTGGGGATAGAGGGACTTGACTTGAACCCTCACAATTTAGAAAGTCGACGGATCGACTATATAATATACTATAAATTTCATTGTTGTCGGTATTGACATGTAGAATGGGGTTCTCTCTCCATTCACTTTGAGCTGGGTTTCTTGTGATCTTTGTAGTTGTTTTTCCGTCCAATTTTATGGTAAATTCAGTCATAGGAATCCAGACTCCGCTTGATTCGATCTTCAGTTTCGACCTTCATCACTCAGGAAATTTTTGTTGCCACTTATTCCACTCAGAGAGACCGAACCAGGCAACAAAAAGGCTGAAGGAAGTTCTCTTTCCATTCCAACTAAACTAAGTGAAAAAAGGGATAGAGCAAATTGTTGAGGAACAAAGAAAATATCTCCAAACCAACGACTCCTTTCCTTTGGTCGACTCTAAAGAATGTATCGGGAGTTGGGAGTTAGCCGTCTCATAGGAGTGATAGCAGGGTTTTGAACGGAGTTTCTTCGTACGATTGAAAAAAAGAGTGCTCTAGGTCGGAGAAAACAACAAGAAGATTGTTCAACAGTCTGTCTCCCAACCTCTTTAAAGCAGCTACCTACCGTGATATGGTCTTGGGACAGCATTGGCACCTCCGTTTGCTGGATCTTCTAGGCACTCGAAAGCGCTTCCACGAGAGACAGATGGACTTTGAGTTATAGACGGAGAAGAGCCCTTAGAGGATGAAGAGTGATTCCTAGCCCTTATCCGAGCGATGACTACGACCCACGAGCGATACCTTTGTCTTTGGTGCTTGAGTTGTCCTCCCAGCGGTGTGCTCCTCGGTTTCGGAAATGACATATTGAAGCGGTATCTTTAGCAAAGCCCAAATCCGGCATCCCCCTTTACTTTAAACCGAGCAATCTGAGGGTAGAACCTTCCATTCTTACGTGATGCTATCCATAGCTAACTTACTTGATATGCTTACCCTGACCGGACAACGGCGGCTAGTTCGATTGATCGTATGATCATCCTTCGATGAAAAGAAGGAATCACAGCTGAATCCAGTACATTCCTAATTACGACCAAGGCATGGTCGGAAACTATCTCTTCGTCTTCCTAACTAGCTATCCGCATGCTCGTACTTCGTAGCAGGGCATCCCGAACTCCATTCTTCTATATTTATATATTGGTTAAATGGGGACCAAACCTTAATGAGAAAAGAGCCTATACCGACAAGAGGAATAAACCCCCTTTTCCCTCGGTAGACTTTCGTGTGAAAAAAGTAGGATTCCCCCGGATGTTCAACAAAAGTAGCTTGATCGATAGGTGCGCCAACTCCCATCTTTTTTCTGTTCCAGCAAGGAGAAGCAAATGGACGAGGATTGTTCCTTCTTTCCAAAACCTGCATCCTGTTTGCTTTATCTCGCTGCTTCTTCTGCTTATCCTTACTTTCCTACCATCCAATCTGACTGAACTGAATCCGAATCCTAAAAGGCAAGACCCAAACCACCGGTCGATCAACAGTTCTTCTTTCACTTCCATCTCTTGATACCTGTTTTCTTGCTTTTCTTACCACTGCTGTAGTGAACCGCATCTCTAAGCACCGGGAGTCGTGAACCGCGCACAAGGTCCTTCTTAAACTAGAAATAAGTGAAATAATTGTTAAGGGTCACCTTGGCAATGTTATTACTAGTAGCTGAGATGGTGAGTTAGAAGCTAAAGGCAGTAGAGCTTATTCGTATTGTCAGCTAGAAACTTGTTATCAGATCTATACGGGACACAATCCTGTGGTGAAAGCCGCCATCAACATTCGCGTAGAGAGTCCCAAAAAGGGAGGGGAAAACGAGATGATTGCTTCGCCCAGTAAACTATGCTTGCTCTGATGACCTGGCCTTTCTCCCGTTAAAAGGTGGGTACCTTTCCCTAAATCCTTCTCCCGTGCATGCTATTCTCCTGTTCCCCCGAAGGGCGGTATCAATACGGCAACCCGAAAGCTCGTTATCAAAGTGGTCTCTTCTCAAAAGCTTATCTGCCAGATGAAAACAAGTTCGTAGTAACAGGGGGCAGCAGGTTGGATAAGGGTGCCAGTGAAGAAATCAAGAGAATATGCTTTGGAGTATTCATTGAAAGAAGTCTTCCTATAAGATAATCATCTTTCCTTTGTTTTGACATTCTTGATGTATTTTCCACTGTATGGACATCCTTCTATCTTTGTATCGGTAGCCTCTTCAAAGTATTGCTTTAAAGTTCCTCATGAAGACAGAGAACCAGCTGACTACTATAACTCCCCATCTCATCCCTGCTGCTGATCCGTGGTACCATTTCTCTATGGAGAAGTGTTGATTGATTGATGATCTGAAATAAAAAGAATGCAGAGAATAGGATCCACGGCTATGAGAGAAAGCAAACTATACTAGCTTCCTGTTGCCGATTAGTTGAAGGGAAAGTAATAAATAGTCTTAGGAATTATAGAGCAGTAGACAGCATTCTAGACCTCCAGGATAGAGGAGTAGCCAGACATATATATAGACATCAAGGATAGAGCTGGAGACTCAGATCCAGATCCGGAATAAGAGAAGTAGGTCAAAGAAGAGTGATGGGACTCACCCGAAAGGTTATGCAGCTGGCGCAGGAGGCCAAGCATTCAGCCAGACGTCCTGGGAGCCCCGTTTGCCTTTACTAGAGTCTTGAGTTTATCTTTCTAGCTAAGTTTCAAAAGAAAAGGTGAACAGCCCCCTACGCCAAAGGGCATTTGTCATCCTTGGTCTTCGTTCAGGCAAGTCTAATCACACAAGATCAAAAGAAGTGATTCGGGAGTATCAACTAATTTCATTTAAATGGCTGGGAAAGAAATCAACTAATTGGTAGCCCGCTTGGTACTAAGAGGTTCCTTGCCCTTCTTCCATTTGGGAAAGTGATATTTTTTTTGATTTGCTGGCAGGGAAGTATGTTTGTAGGTAAAAGTTGGAATTAGAATCGGGGAACTCGGTAAAGTAGCTTTCATAGCTTTCACATATTTGTGAGCCCTATGGGTAGATATAAGAAGGTACCCGACATCATCCACCTTACGTTGAGACAGAAGAGAAAGAATCCCTCGCTAGCAAGCTTCTTCTACTACCTGATGATTGAATTGGACTTCCTTCCCCACAGAACCCAAGATGGTTGACTACTAGGCTCACAACTCTACGCAAAGGTAGGCTCGATGAAGAAAGCGCAGGGTTACTTTCTTGCCTGAGGAAGTAGTTAGAAGTACTTTCTTATTAATCTGCTTGATGTACATAAATCGATGGTTAAGGCGCGCAGCGGTAAGGTTCCCACCGAATCAAGAATTCGGCAATTGAGGAGCTCGATTAGTCATACTCACCACCACCAGCTCTAGGCCCATCGCCCGATCTCAGAACAAGTCAGCAGGGAGAGGGAGTTTATCTAAGCGAGAATGGGGTCGGGGCCAATGCTTCGTTTTGGCTTGATCTATTTCACAACAAGTGAAGTGGGAGATTGACGTTTACAGACTGCTATCAGCTCGGGAAAAAAAGAAAGAAGTATCTAACTAGAGCTCGCTCCTTTAGTAAGGAATAGGGAAATTACCACTAGATGGCAGACAGAGAAAGCATAATCATATTGCAGACAAAGCATAGTCATGTGATATTACAGACTTTCCAGTCAATCTTACGCAAGAATCGAATCCATTTCTTTCGTATATGAACTGCAATTTGCCTAGGAAGCTGACCTAAAGGTCTCTTTCTCGGAACCAGCTCTTAGGTCTTCTTCGCCTTATTGATTAGAGCGAGGCTTAGGGCGAAGGGCTAACGGAAGACCGACCCTTACTTTCCAATCTTGAAATGAAAATCAAAGAATTTCATGTGTGTGCGCGTGAGAGCCTTTTGTTTCAACTTTATTGCATGTGAGTGGAGACAATGGCTCTTCTTTGCTTTGGTTATGCGATTAGGAAAAGTGATCCACTTAGAGATGAATGTGATGTTCTTTCGCTTGGCCCAAGAGCAGGCACCCCGCCTGTATGCTAATCCTTGGTATCTGTAGTATTCTGAGTTGAATTCAATATTCAAGTCATTTTCATTGTTTGTTTTTAGTTTTGTTGTGGAGAAAGAGGGCTACTTAGGAAGCAAGGTAACTCTATCACCTTCCGTCCGTCTTTTCTTGAACATTTGACTTCGAATCCTAGCTTTTATAAGGCTCATGCTTCGGTCCCGCTACCGCTCTACCACTGTGCTAGACTCCCATCCATACCGCCTGGTCTTAATTTTGAAGATTGGATTTCCAATCAACGAGTAAGTAGCTCCATTTGGGCTAGGTCAGAGCTGGCTGAAACATATATGTCTAGTTCTTTTTCCTAAAGATAACCTATTACACAATGACGGATCTTCTCGAACCAGACTGACTCATCACTCATCTATCCAAAGCTTGAAATAGCGCCGCTTACCTGTCTCAGCTAGCATAGGACCAAGCAATCCCCATACCCAGACCCCTCTTCTCCTTTATATTTAATTAGTCTGTAAGTGCATTATTTGTGCCCGAGAGAACTACTGGTAACTACTTGAACTATGGAGCCGGCGTATGGTCTGAATCAACGAGAGTGTGATACTTAAAATAAAATCATAATTATAGGGAGGCTGCTATATCTTTAATCTATACTAGGTCTTTTCTTTTAGATGAATAAGTTACTTTACTCCTCGAAGAACATTACTTCTCTGGATGCTAAATAAAGAGATTGAAATAACCTTACTAAGCTTTAAGTAAGCACTCTTACCCGCACCGGATTCGTATGGAAGATCGTATAAAAGAAGTATAACGTTGCTGTAGGAATTCTAAAAAAGAAAGAAAGACGAATTTGGATCCTTTGAGTCTTACTGTATATCCCCCGATTTAGAACTTCCTATCAAAAGATATGACTGAATAGTTGAAAAAAAAAAGCTTATTGAATCTTCCTAAAATGCTCAATCCAAAAGGACTATTTCGTTGTTTGTGCCACTCTTTAAAGCTAGTGAAATCGGCTCATAAGCGCCCGGTGAAGTGGCCAAGAAAGGCATGCATGGCTCTTCCTATTCTTCACAGGCGGTGGGATATCTCGTAACCCAGCTACCTTGGCAACTAGCTCTATTCGCTTTCCTCGGGTGATCGAGTTCTGTTCAATAATTCGAATTCTAAAGAAGCTGTCAAGTTATGGCTAAATCCTCATCTCCATAGTTGAATAATAAACCCAGCCCAGCCCTTATCTTGGGCTTGACAGGTAGACTATAAAGAGATTCAGTACAGCAAGCCTGACACTCATATTTATTAATATAATGGGGACCCATTAATAAGAGAAAGATAATAGAGAGCCATCTGCCAATAGGCAGAATAGATTCCACACTCACTTCAGATTCTGGGTGGGTAAAGGGAAACGTGATCTCTATTCTGAGAGGGAGCGCGGTCGAGCATAGACTCGGCAACAACCAATACATCCAATACCACAGTAGGCCCACGTACTAAAGCTTAAATGTACTGTATGTGCCATCATAAACCATTTCAGTCGTAGTACCTAACCTACCAGGCACTTGTTTGCCACCAAGATAACCTAATTAACGTGAAACCAACTGTATTTCCGCTGTAGTACCTACCAGGCTTGTAACCAAGCTAAGTGAAATTGAAAAACATTTTCGCTGTACTACCGCTCGTGTAACCGACGTAATCGGTCTTAAACACCTATAAGGAACTCGTGTACAACCATAACATTTATATATTTCACAGGTGTACCACCGTAACCAATTTCACTCGTGTACTACCGTAAAGCAACGCACTATTATACTAATACCATTCTATTTTGAATCCCTTCTATTATACAATAAAAGTCAAGTCTTACCTGTGGTGGTATAGTTCTTCCCTGTGGTGGTAAAGTATAGTGTGGTTCTATGAAATGCTAGTGTTTTAGCTTCCAGGTTTCATACTTGAACTTATGTTTATACTATCTGGTTGATAAGAGCTTTTCTTATGTCGTTTAGCAAAACAAGAATGGAACCTCATCCAGATAAATTAACCCTTTAGTAATGGGTGAAAAGCAGAGGGAAAAATGATCTACCTCAGGTAATACTATCTGTGGGAACCGGTTGTGATTGAGGTAGTGTAGTCATTGTTTGGTGGCAATCGCCTACTGGAGAAGTCATTCGAAATGAGAGTTGTAGCAGCGGTGCGATTGGGCTCGGTGTCACTGATACCCTATGGGATGCATGCATATATTATCCTTAATTTGGTTACTAATGAGCTGGTTTGTCAAGATAGAGGACGAAGAAGAAGCTCTTTTGAAGGAAGCTGGCAACCCACAGGTAAATGCTTTTCATTTTAGGTCATATCCCGTAGCAAATCAAGGTTCGGAGTCAGATGATTGTGAGAGAATGAATGCCTATGCGTCCGATGCCATGGAATCTGCTGCAAAGTCAGTCTGACTAGGATAGGATTTGTTGACCTGAGACTGGCCTTTTTCCTAGGGATTAGACAAAGTCAGAAAAGGGATTGTGCTTTCACAGTGCATCAATAAGAAGGAATAGCTGGTTCACGGTAAAGAACTCAGGCTATTGGGATCGACCCTAAACCAAACGAATTTGAAGCATTTCTTTGAACAACACCAAATCATTTAACCTAGGATGAGGAGTAGTTTCAAATAGAAGTCAAGTAAACAGATTCAAGTTAGCCCAGTGTAGATCCTTGGAAACTAGTTCAAATCGAACTCAAAAGCAAAACTAAGCAATCCAACTTCCATTGAAGCAGCTTCCCTGAAACTAGCTACCATTGTATCGATTCTAGCTACCATTGTTGCGGTTGGTGCTATTTCTTCTCTTGGAGGCTGGGCTATTAAGATTAGGGTGTAAGCGAAGGAACTGTTGGGCTGCGAGTGAGCGCTACTTCAATAGGTCGAGGGGTCGGTAGGTAGTCATTTTTCCTGTAGTACCTGTACCCTTTTTAAGCCAGACATCTTCCCGCATCTGAACCAGTAGCAGAAGCCCTAGCATGATAAGATCTTATTAGAGCTACTATGATATTCTCATATCAAATTATCATTATAGAAAGTGCTTTCTAATTGACTGTTATTAGAAGCACATGTGCTAGAATAGCAATTTACAGTAGCTAGTCTAGTAAACTCATAGTACGCGGAACAACTTTCTTATCAAACTTCCCCCTAAATCGTCAGCTATAGGCGAAAGAGTCTGCTGTCTGAGCTAAAGGCAATCAAGGAAGCCGAGTAGGGAAGAGCTGAGGAAACAGAGATAATCGAGTAATTAAGATTGTACTTTCTTTCGCCTCTAATTTGATTTTGAATAGTAGATTCCAGTATCCGACCAGCTATTCTGAATGAATCAGATCTGTTTCTTTCTGATGACGCTGTTGAACAAATTGTGGATCAGGTACTGCGCATCCAGATGAAATGTTACTTTCTGTTTATTTCCTTCAGCTTATTTGGTCCACATATGCCTAGACTGTAGTGCGGTGTGTGCCACATTTGTTTGCACTTACATGCCTTCACATCTAACTTGTGGCTGGGACACCAAAAGTGCCTAGCAGCTTTCAGTTCATTTCCTTCACAAAAAGTTGTCGCAGGTTTCATGTCGAAATCACTTCTTGTGGCGCAAGAAGCGTTCACACTATAATTAACCTCTTTCTTAGGGAAGTAATTCAGATGGCATCGAATAAGCTCTTTGATCTTGATGCAAGTGAAGAAGAATGCTTGAGATTCCAAGTAAGGGCATTCTCTCCATTATAGAGCTAGGCTAGATAGGACTCAGTTTAGATTGACATAATAAGGGTTTGAGATTGACTTAGTCAATTCAGTGAAGTGAATAGGCGGATCGAACTCAAAGCAAGGTGTAAAGCGGTAAGGCATTACGCTGTGGTTAATCTTCAGATATAGAGTAGGTACCGAACCGGAGTCAGAGTGAACTGCGGTATTTCATTCAGTCAGCTTGGCTTCGAAGATGTTAACCTTGAGGAAGTACAGGAATGCAAGCAAGCAAGGCAAGGAACTCGGTTACGCCTGGAAATCCTCTTTACTTTCCACGAAAAGATCCACTTCAAAAGTTTATGGAGTAGAAGAACCCGCCTCATATCGGTACACCTGAATAACCATATCTGTGAAACCCGGTCCATCTGTATACATCGATATTTTCACTGTATACTCATTTCCTTTCTGTTTCATTTTCCTCTCTAAAATAGCTTCAGGTTGCACTAGTTATTCTCCATCTTTCCCCACAATCGGCATGTCAGATAGGACTTGTACACCTTCCCCCACCCTTTTCTTCAATTGCGAAACATTAAAGACTGGGTGTACCAGCTTTTAAGCTATCTTACTAATCCTTTATGATCACCTCCTGAATCTTACTTACTTCTAAACTAGTGTGCAACTCGTGGATGAAAGGAATAGTTTTCCACACATAATAAATCATTTGAGCTAATTCCTGAAAAGTTCGATTTTCCTCTTTGCTGATCATTGAAAAATCGATCTCTCAATTCCACCACTTGCCCGAAATCCTGAAATGTAACTCGACTAACCCAACTGCTCTTTGAAAAAGAACCACTTATTTTATTGAGTTGGTAATTGACGAGCATTTACTCTCTTTTTTAATCCTTTTTGAAGAGTCCCTTCTGACGTGGCTTTTTGATGAGAAGAAAGTGATCAAATTAGAAAACGTTTGCCCGAGAAGTACGAGTATATTGTCGCTGCAATTGAAGAGTCGAAAGATCTGTCGACACTCTCAATTCAACAATTGATGATTTCATGTTCGTCGCATGAAGAGAGAAATCTACAGCGCGGGCTCGGTTGAAAGTTCTTTCCAGTCGAAGTTGAGGAGCCCAAAAACCCTCGATGAATAAAGGGAATTTAAAGAGAAAGGGCGGCTCTCGTACTTTATATAACTTCCTAACATTCGTATTTTCGTTCGTTATATAGCGGAGAAAATCTCCCATTCATCCGTTAGTGATTTCTTGCTTGCATTGGCATTGAATATTCTAGTGTAGTGACTGGGGCTTCCATAGCCGCCAGATACCTCCTGCACGCCCTTCTGGGTTGAAGATTCCTACTCCTTACTGTGAGCAGTGGGTGGCATAGCTTTTTCTAGAGGATAGCATTGGCTGTCTTGCCTTCTTGATTGTACTTCCTATTAGTTCACGGGAGACCATCCGGATTTATTCATATCTATAAAAGTACGGCCTTAGTCGCGCATTGGTGTGAGCGAGGCGCCAGAAGGTGCTTTCTCGTAGAATCATTTCATTGGGAAAGGAAAGAAAGTCAGAGCTCCCTCAATTGTGCACTCTTCACCTGGAAAAAGCGGAAACCGTGGATACGTCAAAGAGAAACCTTACTAAATTGAAGTAGGTCCGGTGCAGTTTCTGTAGAAATATTTTACAGGGTAAGAAAGTTATCCGGTCGGTTGTCCGACAGTGCCGTAGTTGAATAAGCATTTCCTTTTTTTACTTCTAGAAGGACTCGAAGTGAGACCAGAGAGAGAAGCCCGCAAACCATAGCGACTAGCTAGTCTCAAAACAAAAGAGTTCTTTTTACAG
>Ga0182227_1000070_pt1 | contig 13626 bp, 17 predicted proteins | sample G6R1MG_18_FD_129659 | JGI IMG/M metagenome (GOLD analysis project Ga0182227, IMG submission 129659) | Miscanthus phyllosphere microbial communities from Michigan, USA - G6R2_MAIN_07NOV2016_LD1 MG | ecosystem: Host-associated > Plants > Phyllosphere > Phylloplane/Leaf | place: USA: Michigan... | reverse complement strand
GCTCGGTGGGGATGAGCTACGTCCGGGTAGGGTGGTTTCCTGTCCGTCCGCTTCTGGATGCCGGTTGTATCAAGCAGACGTAGCCGTTGGGACCGCTCCCGACTCTTCTCAGACCCTTGGAAGGTCCGCTTCTCGGCAGCTTCGTCGAGGATGACCCACGTCCAGGGTGGTGGATTTCCGACGGTCCGCTTTGGGAAGTGAGGGCTGAGAAAGTGGCCCTCACTCGATCGAGCAACCGCAGTGATCAGCCTTCATCCACGTTCTCGAAGAGCGGTGTCCTGATCTGGGCCCATGAGGCGTCAGGCGATGCAAATACCGGGAACCTCGACCTTACGGAACAGATGGGGGCTCGCCCTCGCGCTCTCTGGATACTCCGAGAGTTTCGCCCGAAACTCGGGGTTGGCGAAGGCGGCCCGGAAATGGGCGACGGACTGCCAAACCGCATAGTTCAGAAAGGCACCGCTTCCCGCGATGCCGCGATGAAGCTGTGTCGAGATGAAGCCCGGCTGCCGTTTCATGATCGCCGCATCGCGGCTCCAGACCTCCAGAAGCGCGTCCGCGTCCTCTGGCGGGACGACGAAGGTGTTGATCAAGACGACCGGACCGGCCTCCTCGTCGGCCAACTGGTCGGCGAGCGTCACGGTGCTGTCCATTTCGATGAAAGTCGACATCGGGTACTCCCTGGGCATGCAGGCCAATGAGTTGCCCGCGTGATGCCTACATGGCATCATGGTGTCATATTCAGCGAAATGGCATCATGATGTCAATAGGGCGGTGATCTCTGCGATGTCCGAAGTTTCTCCCTCTGCTGAAGCGCTGACCGATCTCGTTCTCACACTCTTCCGGGTCAACAACGCGACGCTGATCTGGGGCGACCGCCTGGTCGAGCCCTTCGGGCTCACCAGCGCGCGCTGGCAGATCATGGGGGCCATCGCCTATGCAGATCGGCCGCAGCCAGTGGCTTGGCTGGCCCGGGACCTCGGCGCGAACCGGCAGAACGTGCAGCGCATCGTCAACGAACTCGCCAAGGACGGCTTGGTGGCCTTCGAGACCAACCCACACCACAAGCGCGCACAACTCGTAGTTTGGACGGCGGCAGGTCGGCAGGCCTACGAAGCCGCCGTTCGGGCTTGGTTTCCGGCGGCCGGCGACTTGGCCAAAGAAATCCCTTCCGACGATCTCGCTACGGCGCTGCGTGTTCTTCGAACGCTGCGTAACAGGCTCGCGGAGAGCGGCGCCGATGCCGAGGACCGGAGCGCGTAGCTCACGGTCGGCTGACGCCCCCGACGCCCCGGGTATCGTCCACAACGACGGCTGCTTTCGGGGATCGCTGGCGGAACGTCAGCTTGAGGGCGAAGGGTCGGGATCTGCCTGTCCGTTTTACGACTGGACCGTACGGAGATCAGTCCGGCCGGATGCGATCTCGCGAGGGCTTCAGGCGGCTCTGGTTCTCAGCGGCAGAGAACAATCGTTGGTTTGACGACGTCATGCCGACCATGATCCCGGAGTCGTGCCGCTACGTTCGTAAGCGAAGCGAAGCTCAGTCCGGGATATCGGTCTGCTTGCCTGCGACCACGGCGAAAAGGTCCGTAAGTGCGGCCAGGCTTGCTGCCTGAAGCTGCGCAGCCGGGACAATTGAACCATCCGGCGCAGGCAGGTCGCGGGTTGCCGTGGTCGAGGCGACCACGGTAGGCCGGAACCCAAGGCTGAAGGCGCCGCGCGCCGTCGAGTTGATGCACATGTGAGTCATGAACCCTGCCAGGACGATGTCCTTGACTCCCGCCGCCTCCAATTGCGCCTGAAGATTGGTTCCTACGAACGCGTTCGGATAAGCCTTGGTGATTACCGGCTCGCTGCCCTGGGGGGCCACCTCGCCGCTGATCTGACCGATAAATGCCGTAATGTCGTAGGGCGAGCCGGGCCCGGCATCGTGCTGGATGTGGATGATCGGTATGCCGGCGTCCCGGGCCCGCGCGAGCAGGACAGCAGCTTCCTTAAGAGCCGGCTCGACGCCGTCGAGGCGCATCACACCCTGTCGATAAGTCTCCTGCAGGTCGATCATCACGAGGGCCGAGCCCTTGAGAGATGGAGGCTCCGTACCAAGACCGGACAGGCCGCGCAGGGTCGCGAGATCCGACATTTTGTTTCTCCTCCGGCACCGCTTGCTCTTCGCGGTGACATTCACGCATGGTGCGGACCCTAGCACTGACAGATCGAAAGGCATCTTGGCGGAAGGTCGAGTGTAATCACCGCGGCACACGAGAGCTCCGGTTTCCACGTCGACCTATCCGGACCGAAGGGGTAGCGATCAAGTGATCGTCCCCCGCTTCCACGGTTCTCCCGCAGTTTGCGTGGATCACGCAGCGAGGAGGACACGCCGTCGGAGCAGGGGGGAAGCCTGCGCGTCCGTACATGGTCCGCTTGAGCAACTTCAGGCGGCTGATCTGACCTTCCGCCTGACCGTTGCTCCATGACGTCGTCAATGCGGCACGCACCGCCGCTCCGTCCCGCTCCAGGCCAACAGCGAACGTCTCGAGGGCCGGTATGCCACTGTGGCGCGCCGCGTCGAGCCAGAGGTCGAGTTCGCCGGCAGGATCCGAGGGCCGGCTGTCATCATCACAGCAGGTCCGCACCAGAACTGCGAACCGCTGCGCCAGGTCACCAGAACGGGCCGCCTCCGGGTCCTGCTCGATCCGGCCGATAGCGGCGGTCGCATGGGGCAGGCGGCCTTCGACGGGCTGGGTCAGGAACCAAGCCAGTTGCTTGGGAGACGGAAGAGGGATCGCATCGGTGACCGGCGGGGACGTCCGGGCGAGCCATTTGCGGGCGGTGCGCCGCGCTGGTCTCGTGCGACGCTCGGCAACGAAGCGGTGAACCTGCCGGTGCGTACCGTTGAAGCCACGCTCGCGTAGCGCGCGCCAGAGTTCCATCGCATTCTCGCACCCCTCGGTCATACGCTGCTCCAGATGCGCAAGGTAGGGATCGAGGCGGCTGGGGCTCGGGCGACGCTTTGCGCGCTCCGGAAAGCACTCGGCCTGTGCATACTTGCGCACCGTCCCGCGTGCGAGGCCCATCTGCCGAGCGATCGCCAGCAGGGTCTCACCGCCCTGAAAGCGCCGACGCACGTCCTCGTAAGCGGCCAGACGCCGGGCACGGCTGTCGAGGCCCACGACGATCTCGGCTTGGCTTCGGCGGTAGGCTCGCAGACGTTGTCCGGGCCGTCGCGCCTCTTCGGCGGCAAGGCTTGGCAGATGTCGTAAGCGTCCGTGGACGCGGCCGAGCCAGCGCTCCACGGCTTGGCGCAGGTTGAGGAGCAGACGCCAGCGGTCGGCGACCTGGAGAGCCGCGGGGGCGCCCATGGTGGCTGCGCGCGCGTATTCGGACGAGCGGTCGCGCGTGATGACCGCAATCCCGGGATGTCGACGCAGCCACGCGGCGACGGTTGTGCTGGAGCGATCTGGTAACAGGTCGATGGGACGTCGCCGGTCGAGATCGACGAGTAGCGTGCCGTAGGTCTGCCCCTTGCGGATGGCCCAGTCGTCGATCCCCACCGCTCTCAGCGGACCGATCGGCGGGAGCGTCATACCGTGGACGAAACGCAGCACCGTATCCAGACTCGTGGCCATGCCCAGATGCCCGGAGAGGCGAGCGCCGGCCTCGCCACCCAATGCAAGGCCTACATGGGCCTGAGCTCGAGCGAGCCGGCCGGTGCGTCGAGCGCGTGGCGGGAGAAGCCGCGGCAGCGGTTCGACGAACGTGCGCCGCCGACAGGCGGGATGGTGGCAGTAGAAGCGGCGGACCGTGAGCCGCAGCGTTACGGCTTCGCCGAAGCTTGGAAGATCGGCAGGATGCCGGACGTATCGAGTATGAACGGCAGAGCTTGGCGCGCCGCAGTCGGGACAGCGTCCACGATCCCGTCGAACGTGGGCGGCAATGATGAGATGACCGGAGTGCCGGACAACGCGGTCAACGATGCAGCCTGGCAGGGATGAAGATAGGATCATCCCCGAGCTGAATCAGCCTATCCACGCTGCGTCGCCGCGACCCTTCCACGCAAACTGCGGGAGAACCGCCCCAAATGGCTCCGGCGACTGACCGTCCAGGACCATCCCTCGGACAACCCGATCCAGGCCGGCGATTACAAGCTGTACCCGGCCGACGTGACCGCCCAGACCGCCGATCCGGCCAAGGGCCACACCATCGATACGATGCCGCTGAACGCCGCGATCTGCGAGCCCGGGTCTGCGGCCGCCCTCAAGTCGGGGAGCAACAGGATCCGCGGCTACGCGGTAAGCGGGGATCGGGCCGTCGTACGCGTCGACGTCTCCGGGAACGGGGGGCGATCCTGGGTGCAGGCCGAACTGGAGCACGAGACCGACGCTCCGTTCGCCTGGACGTTCTGGAGCGCGGACCTCGACCTGCCTGCGGGCGAGCATGAGCTTGCCGTGCGCGCCTGGGACGAAGCGGGCCAGACGCAGCCGGCATTGCCGGACGAAATCTGGAACCACAAGGGCTACCTCTGCACCTGCTGGCATCGGGTGCGGGTGAACGTCACCTAGGGACGGACGACCCGGCAGTCGGCTACCTACGGCCTCGTAAACGACGTCTTCGCCAACGTGGGCAGGCACCGTGCCACGATCCACCGTCGTGCCTGGCGTTCATTAAGACCCTGTCGTGCGCGGCATCGGCAACGTCGGACCGTGGCGGGAGTTTCCCGTTCGTGAAAATAGCCGGTGCCGTGTCGCCGCCCTCGAAACCAAGGAACACCATGTCCCGCGAGACCAGCATCCAAGCGACCGAAAAGTTCGGCGAACTCGTTAACAGCGGCCAGTTCGACGCCTTCCCCGAGGTCGTCGCCCCGGACTGCCACGATCACGACCCGGCGCCGGGCCAGCACATGGGTCCCGAGGGATACCAGGCTTTCTTCACGCAGCTCCGTTCCGCCTTCCCCGACATGAAGGTCGAGGTGAAGAAGCTCGTTGCCGACGGGGACAGCGTCGCCTTCGCCTACACGCTCACCGGCACGCACCAGGGCGACTTCAACGGCCACAAGCCGACCGGGAAGGCCATCAAGGTCCGCGGCATGCAGATTGGCCGCTTCGTCGACGGCAAGATGGTCGAGCGGTGGGGCTCATCCGACGAGCTCGGCATCCTCAAGCAGATCGGCGCCATCAAAGGCTGATGGAGGCTTCCGCGAGGGCGTCCCGGCCACGGGACGTCGTCAGGGTATGGCCCGGGGCGGCCCATCGACCGCCCCGGAGACTCAAGAGCGGATCGCTGGCTACCCGACCCCTCAGGCGCTTCGAGCCTGCTCGGGATGGCGGCCCTCTGCGAACTCCTCGACGATCTTGGCGCAGAAGGCCGGGAGGTCCTCGGGAGTGCGGCTCGTGACGAGCCCCTTGTCGCAAACGACTTCCTCGTCGACCCAGGTGCCGCCGGCGTTCTCGATGTCGCGCCGGACCGTGGGATAGGAGGTCAGCGTCCGTCCCTTCACGACGTCCGCTTCGATCAGGGTCCAAGGCCCGTGGCAGATGACGCCGACCGGCTTGCCTGCGGCGAAGAAGTCCCGAACGAACGCCACGACATCTTTGCTCGCCCGGAGCTTATCGGCGCCGACGCAGCCGCCGGGGATGACGAGCCCGTCGTAGTCCGCCGCTGACGCTCCCTCGATGGTCCTGTCCACCTGGTAGCGTCCGGCCGGATCGAGGTCGTTGTTCACGGTCTCGGCCTCGCCGGCCTCCAGGCCGATGACCGTCACGGTCGCCCCGGCCTGCTTCACCGCCTCATGGGGCTTCGCGAACTCCGGCTCCTCGGTACCGCGCGGTGCGATCAGGATCGCGATCTTCTTGCCCTGCAAGCTCATGTCATCGTCCTTATGGATGTCGGGATTTAACGGAGGCGCCATCGCGCCGTTCCTCACGTCGGGATGCGGTCGATGCCGGCGGTGTCCTCGGCCGCGACGCCGTTATCAGGGTGGCGGAAGTCGCTCAGTGCCAGGTAGACCTAGCGGCCGCCTGGATGACTGTGGGCTCGGGTGTTCGACGAGCCAATTCAAGGTGCATCCTTCTGAATTGTTTCAAGGATCACGCGCGCCGTCTCGGCAGGCTGATCCCAATGCGGGAAGTGGCCGCAGCGCTCGAACCAGTGCAGACGGGCCGACGGGAATGCTACCTGGGCGCGTGCAGCCTGACGCGGCAGCAGCAGGTGGTCTTGGCGGCCCCAGCCTATGGTGACGAGGCCGGGCGTCGTTGCCGAACCCTGCTGCAACGGCCCGCGTGCCAGCTCACACAGCATCGCATCGAACACCGGTGTGGCCGTCAGGCTCTGCAACTCCCCTACGACAAGCTGCGGTGGCAGTGCCGACGGACGGGCCGACAGTTGGGCGAGCAGCAGCGTACGGGTGACGGCGTGGCGCGACAGGCCGGCATGGAAGGGCCGCAGCAATCGCACCAGGTGTATCGATGCCGCGAGCGTCCAGTGAAACCAGCGCGTTTCCCATCCGTGCCAGAACCCGCCGGGATCAAGCGCCACGCAGTGCCGACCGATGCCCCGCCGCGCCAGCTCCAGCACCAGCCGGCCCCCCACCGAACTGCCGACAAGGTCCGCTGTCGTCAGGCCTTGCGCCTGCACGAAGCCGGCGAGGGCGTCCGCGTGAGCCTCCGTCGTCTGCCGACCCGCAAGCGGGGCCGATCTGCCATGCCCCGGTAGGTCGACCAGGATCAGTTGGCGCGAATCGCGCAATGCGGGCAGTAGCGGATCCCAGGTGCGGAGATTGGACCCTAGCCCATGGACCATGAGCAGCGGCCGGCCCGTGCCAAGGCGTTCAAAATGCGGGGACATGATAGCATTGTCCTTCGATATTCACGCTGCGGTCCGAACATCGGGCCGTCCCAGATCTCGTCAGGCCGGGTATTTCAGTCGCGCCCGCGGGCCATTCTCACCGGACGCTTCCAGGCCACGTCGCCGGTCCGATTGCCAGCTACACGGCGCGGGTCCGACCCCACTCGGCAGTTTGCAAGCGCCGAACGTCACCGGAAAACTCTGTCAAAGCTCGCCACGAGAGGTTGGCGCCATGCATGCTCAAAGTGACGTGGACGTCACGTCCGCGCCAACTCAGATGCCGGCGTACCAGGCGTAGCCCTGGTCCTCCCAGTAGCCTCCCTTGCCGGCGCCGATGTTGGCGAAGCTCTCGACCACCTCGATGCGCATCACGTATTTCGCCTGCTTGTAGCCGAGGTTGCGCTCGACCCGCAGGCGCAACGGTGCGCCGTTCGACACCGGAAGCGCCTGACCGTTCATGTCGTAGGCGAGGATGGTCTGCGGGTGGAACGCGTCGACCAGGTCGATGCTCTCGTAGAACCGAACCGGCGTTCCGCCGCTGGCCGCATCGTCCTCCGTCGCCTGTTGGCCGCCGGAGTCTTTCCTGCTCTCATCGCCGCCCGACTGCTTCGTCATGCTCGGGTTGGCGTTACCGGCAGGGACCTCATCGGCATCCTCGACGTCTCCCCCGCCTTCGAGCAGACTGCCCTGGTCCATGGTGTCGGCGCAGTGGAACACCACGTAGCGCGCCTGTGGCTTGAGCTTGGCGCGGTCAAGCAGTTCGGAGAGGGGCACTCCGGTCCATTTGCCGATGGCGCTCCAACCCTCGACGCAATCGTGCCGGGTGATCTGGGTTCGGGCCGGAAGCTTGCGGAGGTCGCTCAGGGACAGCTTGAAGGGCGCCTCGACGAGGCCGCCGACCTCCAGGTGGTACTTGGCGAACTTGCCCTTCGCCAGGGCCTTGTAGTCCTTGTCGGGCGGGTCCTCGGTCCCGTTTGGCTTGAACCACGGCGAGATGTCGGCCTCGGTAAATTCCGGGGCCAGCGTCCGGTCAGTGAGCAGCAGGCGCTGGACGAAAAGGTTGGCGTCCTCGCCGGTCTTGAGCGTTCGACGAAACCATTCCGCGTTGCCGAGGCGGTCGCAGCCGCCGAGCATCACCGCTGCGGCCATGGCGGACGCTCCCGTCAGGAGGGAGCGTCGGCTGGGAAGGCGGCTCATGCCCGGGGCTCTTCGGTGATGGGTGACGGCTCGACCTTGCGCTCGATCACAAACCAGCCGGTGAGCATGCCACGCATGTTGTTCCAGAAGCCCGAGAGCAGGACGAGGGCGACGTGCACGATTACGAACAGGACGAGCATGGCCGCCACGACGAAGTGGACCGTGCGGGCCGATTGGCGCCCGTCGAACACCGTCAGCAGGAACGGGAAGGCCGCGTCCATCGCCGGGGACATCGCGAGGCCGGCCAGGACCTGCACCGGCAGGAGCACGAACAGCACGACGAGGTAGCTGAGCTTCTGGATGACGTTGTAGCGCTTGGCCTCGTCGCCCTGCGGGAAACACAGCGTCAAGTGCTCCCACACCGATGCGCCGAAGTGCCGGATCTGATTTCGCGACGGGATCAGACGGAACCGAAGCTGTCCGCTGACCAGCCCATAGAACAGGTAGGCGACGCCGTTCAGGACGAAGACCCAGGCAAAGAAGAAGTGCCAGGAGCGGCCGCCCGTGAGGTCCTGGTCGCTTGGCAGGGTCGTCCACGCCGGGAAGCCGCGGTCGGCCGGTTCACCGTTGGAACCCGTCGATGAGCCTAGCCAGCCCGTCGTTTCGAAGGCATGACCGAACACCGTCGTCACACCTCGGGGCGGGTAGTCCTCCGTCGACGACATTGCCATCAGTGGCGTATCGAAAGTCGAGACGTTGCCCCAGTACAGCGCCGGGTGCGCGTTGAAGATCTGCAGGCCGCTCATGAGCAGGACCAGGAGGCACACCGCATTGACCCAATGCGTGATGCGGATGACGACAGGATGCCTGAACATCCATCGGCGACGCTCGACCTCACCGATCTCGGGCGCAGAGCGGGTCAGATCAGTGCGAGCCAAACGGTCTTCCTCGAAGTCGTCGCCAACAGGGTGGAGGCCCCTGCGTCGGGACCTCCGAAGGCGTCAACGGCTTACGATCACATGCCGCGGTTCATCATCCGCTTCTTCATCATGCGACGCTTCATCATCTGCTTCCGCATCATGCGCTTCTTCATCATCATCCGCTCACTGCGGTCCATGCGAACCTGGGTGACGCCGCTCTCGGACTGCAGGCCGTTGACGGACATCGGGGCGGCGGTGGCCGATCCGGCGGCGAAAGCGATGCCGCCGAGGGCGGTCAAGGCGGTCAGCGCAAGCGTGAACTTCTTCATGTGGGATCTCCTGTGGAGGTGAACATCTTATCCAACCCACGGGGCAACAGCATGATCTTATCGTTGTTCCTTAAATAATTGAAAAAATACTTCTATATACTAAATTTATACGCAATAGTCATCGCGCGCTCACATCAAGGCTTTTGGCCTCGGCACGATCCGATCCTTGCGTATCATTACGGACCTAGTCGGCGAAAAGTTTCAGCCGCTGGCGGTAAGCCGCCGAGCCAAATCTCGACCTTGGGGTAAGCGAGCGATTTCGACCTGACGAGATCGGGGCTGCCGGTATCGAAGCTCACTCGTGCACCGGAGTCGGCCCCTCTCCCACTGATCGGACGAAGGCCCGCAGATGTGACACGGCTGCCCACCTCACGGATCGACAAACGACTGCTTTCGGTGGAGGGCGCATGACGGTTCGTGCGGCAAATTCGGGTATGGCCCCGCCTGCTCACTCTCCGATCGGATCGGGTTGAATGTGCGGCGGTTCACTTGTGATCAGAGTGTCGAAGCAACGACGGCAGTGCGTTCTAACAACTCGCCTCGAACGCGAACGAGCTCCTTTGGGCACCGCGATCGCCCCGCTACAGGTCCTGTGTTGCCGCCCCCTTCGCGCGGCCGATGAACAGGATCCGACCTGTCGGGCGACCGATCGGCGAACCCGCCTCGGGTTCCAGCGTGATCTCGAAGAGCTGCCCGTCGCCAATGGCTTCCAGCCGCTCCGGCGGCAGGCGGATCGCTCCGCCCGGGGGCAGCACGCCGAGGGAGACCGGACCGCGCGCCTGATCCCACAGGGTCCAGAGTTGCAGCGCGCGCCCGCTTCCTGGCCGCACGTCAGCCAGCGGCAGAGACTGGACGGTGCCGTTCTGGGAGACCTGGATGAGCCATCCCGGCCCGCTCTCCTGCCCGGCGGCATCGCGACTCTGCAGGATCGCGTAGTACCGCGTCGGGCTCTCCACAGGCGCCGACACGCGGCTCGGCAGGATCGCCAGAAGGATCGCGGCGGCCGTGGCGAGGCCCGTGGTGGCCCGCCACAGCGCAGAGCTGCGCCACGCCGCCCTCAACACACCGTGTCGTACCCGCGTGAGGGAGGGAGCCGTGGTCGGGCCGAGCGCCTGCCGGCGCGTCGCGAGGGCTTGCTCGATCCGCGCCCATTGTGCCGGATCGACCTCGGCCTTCCCGAGGGCTGCGGAGGCCGGAAGCAACCGCTCTTCCCAGACGGCGATGCGGCGGGCAAGATCTGCATCCGAACCCAGAGCCTGCTCGACCTCCGCCATGGCTGCCGGGTCGAGCAGGCCGAGGACGTATTCGCCCGCCAGGACGTCGCGGTCTTCCGGCTGGCTCGGGATCATGACAGGCAATCCTTCAAGGCGATGAGGCTGCGGCGGACCCATGCCTTCACGGTCCCGAGCGGTGTCCCCAGTCGCTCGGCGATCTCGGACTGCGACAGTCCATCGACATAGGCGAGCAGGATCACTGCCCGCCTTTCGGCGCCAAGCTGCGCAAGGCAACCATGAAGGCGTGTCCCATCCTGCGACGTCGCCAGGATGGCGAATGGATCGGGCGCGTCGTCCGCGACCTCTATCGCCGCGGCCGCGTCGAGTTCCGTCACCCGGCCGACGATCCGGATCTGTTTGAGCGCGCGGTGTCGCACGATGCTGGTGATCCAGGCACGGCCCGCGCCGCGGCTGCGGTCGAAGGTGCCGGCGCGCTCCCAGATGTCCATGATGGCATCGTGCAAGACGTCGGCCGCCACATCACGCCGCCGCACGATCCTGAGCGCGACGGCGAGCAGGAACCCGGCCTCCTGGTCGTAGAGGCGCCGCAGCGACGCCGGATCCCCCCGGGCGCAGCCTTCCAACGCGGAGGCGTGATCGAACGGCGCCATGACTTTCCCGGCGATTGGAAGGACCGGCCGCCGGGCCGGTCCTACATGTGCGGAGCAATGCTACATCTTGGGGAGAATAGCGATGTCACGGACCTTGCCGGACACGCCGGTGATCTTGGCGGCCATCTCGCCCTTACCCGTCGCGAGATCCACCTTGTAGAGCGTGTCGCCGGCCATCGCCCACGCCTGATTCCCGCCCTGGCCATCGGACACGATGTCGAAGGCCACGGCCTCGCCCGACATGCCGAGCATGCCGACGGTGTTCAGGATACCGTCATTCGGCGGAGCCTGCTTCAGCAATGCGCCAGCAGTGTCGATGTCGAACAGGGCCGTCTCCTTCGTGCCCTTGAAGGCATTGGTGTAGGCGCCGGCCGTCACCTTAGGGGTCTTGCCCTTCATCGTGTCGGTCTCAGCGAACTTGAGCTGTCCGTCCTCGGTGACCTTGCCGTCATCGACATTGGCCCGGAGGTTGGTGCCGTCCGAGCCGATGATGCGCAGGCGATCGGCGACGGGATTGAAGTCGACCGTCGCCGCGGTGCCGGCGGCCAGCATCATGTCGAGCTTTGATTTGGCCGTGGCCTTGCCGGACATCGGATCGATCGTAACGACGCTGCCATCCGAGATTACGGCGTAGAGCATGCCGTCGGCTGGCCGCACGTCTATGCCGAGGACGCTGCCGCCGATCCCGGTAATCGTCACCGTCTTCGTAACCTTCTTCGTGGCCGTGTCGACAAGCGCCAGCGAGGCATCGCCGACGAGTGCCGCAACGGTCTCGGCACGCGCGGCGGTTCCAAGGCAGGTGCCAGCCAGCAGGGTAACGGCGATAAGGCTCAGTCGCATGGCGCTCTCCATCTGCCGCGAAGGCGGCATCGAGAACGCTAGCCATGAGCCGGAGGATCGGATGCAGCGGATGTCAGGTTTTTCGCTTTCCAGCGGACCGTCCGCTTTCGAGGACCGATCGATCTCGCGGCTGAGGCGCATTTGGGTCGACACTTGCCGGCCTATTCCACGACTGGGAGGGATGGATATCAGACCGACCGGTTCCGGACGGCAGACCCAAATGGCCGACGTTTGGGTAGCTCCGCCCCTCAGCGGAGCCGGCGGCCCGCCACTTGCGTTGATCGGTATGGACGCGACTCTCCCGATCAGTGATGTGCACGACGATCCCTCGACCTTGGGTCCCGTCGTCTCTACGTCGGCCGATGCGCGATCTCGTCTCTGGCGACCGCGCCGCGTCGTCATCACGCCAGCAGCGCTGGATCATGCGCACGGGCGGGCGATCCTCGCACGGCTCGAACAGCAAGGGCTGCCCGTCGAGCGTTTGACTGCGAACCGCCTGACGGGTCCGCGCAATCCTGATCCGCGACGCGCCTATGCCGAGGCCAAATCGACCCTTGCCATCGTCGTAGGCCCCCCGACCAAGCTGAAGCTGCAACCGATCCCGCCATCTGCCGACTGGCGCTTCGACTTGGCCGAGGGCTGCCCGGCCCATTGCCAGTATTGCTATCTCGCGGGCTCCCTCTCGGGCCCGCCAGTGACACGCGCCTATGCTAATCTGGACGCGATCCTGACCAATCTCGTTTCCTATGCTGGCCAGGGCGCGGTCACCTCGGCCCAGGCAGCCCGCATGCACGAAGGCACCACCTTCGAGGCGTCCTGCTACACCGACCCCCTCGGGATCGAACACCTGACGGGCTCCCTCTCCGCTGCGATCCGGCATTTCGGTGCCTGGGATGCACCGGTGCAGCTGCGCTTTACGACCAAGTTTGCGGCGGTCGGTGGGCTTCTCGACCTTCCCCACAATGGGCGCACGCGCATTCGCTTTTCCATGAATGCAGCACCCGCGGCGCGTTACGAGGGCGGCACGGCACGTTTGAGCGAGCGTTTCGCCGCTCTGGAAGCCGTCGCCCGCGCCGGGTACCCTGTCGGCCTCACCATCGCGCCGATCCTCCCCGTGCCGAATTGGCGGGAGGCCTATGAATCCCTGATCGTCGATGCGGCACGGGCGGTCGCGACTGTGCCGAAACTCGACCTCACCGCGGAGCTCATCACGCATCGCTTCACGCCAAGTTCCAAGGACGTGCTCGAAGGATGGTATCCCGGCTCCGATCTGCCGATGCGCGAGGAAGATCGCACGGCAAGCTGACGAAATTCGGCTCGGTCAAATTCGTTTTTCCAAAGAACCTGATGGCCGAGATGCGCGAGCATCTGACAGGCGTGTTATCTAGCGTACTGCCTGCTGCGTGGGTGCTGTATTGGACCTGAATTACTAATTTATGGATTGCCATGATCGTTGTTGGATATCGACCATCTATCCTGATCCAATAAACCTGGAATCAACGGACGCCTGCTTTAAATAATCGCGCAGTTTGATTTCATACGATCACCTGGTGGGAGGACCAGCTCTACCGCTCGCCGTCCGGAAATGTGGATTGCGACCGTCTGCTTTCGAGCGGCAACGTATCAAAGGAGACGTCGCCTCAGCGCCCGCTCACGACCCCTTGCTGACCCTCGG